>Ga0247760_1001178_pt1 | contig 25597 bp, 18 predicted proteins | sample UWRJL171409R4_FD_179936 | JGI IMG/M metagenome (GOLD analysis project Ga0247760, IMG submission 179936) | Plant litter microbial communities from Arlington Agricultural Research Station in Wisconsin, United States - UWRJ-L171-409R-4 | ecosystem: Environmental > Terrestrial > Plant litter >... | reverse complement strand
CCTCGGGTGCCACCAGTGCCAGTGGAGCGATGAGGATGCCGTGAGAGGCAAGCGCGCTCCACACCGCAACATCAATCTAGGGACAAAGCAAGAGCACATGCGACAGAGTCAGACTAGCTCTCTCAACCATCACGGGAAGGTCTGCATCCGAGTGACCACTGCTCTTGGCCAAGGAGAGAGTAGGAATCTAAGGTAAGCCTGGACGGAATATTAATTAAGCTAGGTACCTCCTCACCCCAAGTCTCACACAGTCTTACTGGTACCATTCTACCGTTATCCCCCTTTCCCCCTTTCCTTTCCCTCACCATCAGACCCTCCCAAACATCACCCCCATCAAAGCAACAACGACCGCCCAGCTGACAACTCCATCCCAAACTCGCGCCGCCGAACTCGTGGTATTCGTCCCTGTCGGCGCAGCTGTCCCGGTCGCACTTCCGGATGTACTTCCCCCATGGGAATGCGACGTGCTGCTGCTGGTGCTCGTGCCGGAGGGCGAAGATGGAGTTGGAAGGATCGGTGTTGTTGTTGCTGCTGGCGGGGATATGGTGGGTGGAGGCGCAATAGGAGATGTCCCCGTCCCTGTAGCTAGGGGCGGTGGGGCCGGATATGTCTGTTCCGGTCCGTTGAGGGTGGTGTCAGTGCTGAGGGTGGGTGGGGCGCCTAGGGAGTATCTCGATCCCCCGTACTGGCCTGCGTCCGTGGAAGTGGGAGGCCCGGGTTGACCAGGGGGGCCGTATCCTTGGACACTGGCGGTTGTTGGGGCAGGGGAGGGAGGTGGTGGGGTGTAGAAGGTCCCTCCGAAGGGCTCTGGGGGGGACACAGCCAACAAAGTCTCATTGGATTTGCATTTGTATGCATCCAGGGCTTCCTGTTTGGCGTTCACGGCGCCCACCATGCCGTTTTTGCAGTGCTCGCCGTTGTTCTGGGAGCAGTAGAACACGATGGGGTCAGTGTTGTTGATGAGGACGCGGAAATAAGTCGACTGTTGCGTGCGTGTCAATCTTTGTGGCATATACAGGCTGGGGGGTTGGGATGAAGTTGGGTGGACGTACATTCTCTGACTGAGGTTCAATGCTAGGTATAAAGCCAGAATAGAACCCGCCTGTCTTCGCCGGCGCGCACGCGGTATTCCAGTCCCCCATTACCACGCTGTGGTTGTACTGTTCGAAATGAAATTCCAGGATGTCGCCTACGTTAGCGTAGACAATCTCGGGGCTGAACTTGAAGCCATTGGCCTTGATGCCGTAAAGTACCAGCCCATTCGCCGAGGCAGAGCCCAGGAGAAGGGTGAGCGTCGCCGCGGTCAGGGTACTTCTGGGAGACATCGTGGCTGTGTGGACGGGCTGAACGTATGGTTGCAATCGGCCATCAACCTGATCCCCGAGAGAGGAGTCTCTGTGGTTAAATAGAAGATCCTGGATCGTCCACAGCCTCGAGAAAACGTGCACATATCCCTCTGTATGACCCACCCCCAGCCCCCCAATTTGGGCTCGATGACCTGCCACAATCCCGGCAGTCGTTTTACCTCGCACAGCCGAAAGTCAATGGTGCCCCCCGTGTAAGACGTGTCTCGGTTAAGGGGCCTTTCTTGCTGGCGGGTGAGGCATAGCGAGATCATTGTTGTGGTACGGCAGCAGGTCGACCGTCCACAGTCTGTTACATGTTACCAGAAGCGGAGATGCCTTGGTGTATAGGTAGTACGGCTCTTGTTGGCGTCGTTTTGGGTAAGGGGGCTGTGTTTGTGGGGATTTCACTCGGGGTGGTTGAGATTCGGAGCGTTATTCCGTCGACGGGAGTTCCCGGACAAGTGTGGAAAGGAGTAACTTAGATACAAGGCATTTATCATTTCCGGCCCTGATGATGAAATAAAAGGGCGGAGTCGGCTCAAAGGCTGGGTATCTAAGGTATGTTCGCGAGGTACGAAGGGAGTCTATCGGAGTGTCACCGTGCTACCAGCACGCCCCGTCTCTCACGACGTCCACCTAGGTACTGCGCACTTTGACAGCCTCCATGTCCCCCTGAAACTGCACACAGCATTGATTTGATCTCGATGGTTGCTGGGTGGATGGAAAATGAGCGTTCGAGTTGTTTTCATACTATGCACATGTCGTGGTGCTGGGGCACTTTCTTCCAGGTTTTCAATTTATCCCTCTCCACCAACAGAACCACGCTCAATTGTCTGGGATATTTAAGTTTGCTTCTTGTCGAACTGCAACGGCAGTTCTTGGCGCTCAGGCGCGCAGGCGCCTTACCGCTCCAGGCTTGGCTGGAGCGCAGGGGCCTTGGATCATGTGCTCTACCCACACACAGGGAGCTTCCATTTGTATATAACTGGGGAGTGCGAAGCACTCCCCTTTTCTACCAAATCAAGTCACTTTGCAACTGCACTTCCGCTGCTCCTGAGCCCCTCGTGCCTCAGTCAAAACGTTCCACACTTCTCGTTGTCAACGTGAGGTTTGTCCTTTCCGACCTAGATCCAGACTTCATGCGATTTTTCAAGTTTGGCCCGACCAAGCGCCACATGGGAAGCCCATGTGCACCAAAAGCGTCGTAAATCCAGCGAACCCCTTTGAACACCGAGGGCAGCAATGGTTCGGCAACCTATAGCAACAACCTCGGTGTTAGCAATGTCGCAGTGGTAAATCTCGGACCGTTTGTTAGCCAATCTGGGGAGGACGAACTTGACCTGATCATTCTCTTCTTTAGCTTTGATCGTTGCTCTTCCCCAATCGTCCATCACCATCCCCTGGCGAAAGTGGGCGGCAATGTGAGTTGCACGCAAGTCCCAAGCCTCTAAATTATCTCCACAGAAGCCACATTCCCACCGTGACTGCTCTGTCTTGGAGACTGTGGCCCAGGCGTCCATAACATAGGACGGAGGTGTGAAGCCGTGAAAACACCGTATATGCCGCGCGAGATGATCTCGCCATTGGAAGGTTCTCGCTGTCTTGGGATTTGAAAGGCATTTGGCAACCTGGGTTGCAGATGAGCAAAAGTGAGAGCGGCCGCTCCAGAGAGGGCGAAGGCAAAAAGCGCAGGCCTGGGTGTCAACAGAGGACTGACTGGCGAAAAGAGATGTGGTCTCATGAGGCATGCACGTCCACTCCTGCTTGGGCAGGTGCTGCGACTCCTCGTGCCTCTTCCAACTCTTTTCCGACAGCTTCTTACGGCAAAAGGTAGATTGGAACGTTGGTTTTCTATCGGCGTTTGGCGAATGGTGAAGCGTTACCACTCCGGTGGCTTGGGGAAGGTTGTGGTTGTGAAATCCGTTTGTGGCCACGGCGCGGTGGGCCCTGAACTTGAGCTGACGAGCACTCCGAAAATGCCGAGGCACCACTGCCCCAAGACGACCTCGAGGCAGCTCTTGATGGAGCTCGTGATGGAGTCCTTGATGGCATGCTTGAATCATCACCCTCAGCCATCGTGGTATGCCCTTACCAGGACGAGGCCGCCGAGGCAATATCAGTCTCGTTGGTCTCATCTGTTGGGGGACTCAGGAGGTAGGTCTCCATCGGAGATAGCTGGGGCTTTCGTCTCCTCGAATTCGTAAACCAGCTGCTCACTTGCGTCGCCGTGATTCCAGCTGACTTAGCGATTGATGTCTTTTGAGAAGGTGTGGGGTAAGGGTTTGCCCGGTGCTCTTCAAGCCAATCTTCCATCACCTTCACTGCCACGAGGGGCAGGTACCGCCCTCCGTTTGGCCGTTTCGATTCCAAAGCTCGCTCACTCGAGCATTTTCGTTGCTTCTCGTCTCCTGCAACTCAGGCATCGCAAAGTGTGTATTGTCTCTGAATGGAGTTATTTGTCGGATGCAACGGCGAGCCCATTTAATGGGAATCCAGGACACAGCCAGCTGAAGGAAGGCTGCCTGGTATGATAAATGGCTTGGTGTTCATGGGAAGCACCCACTTTTCATTAGTACTGTGTGGTTGTCTTCGGTTTCTTCAAGGTACAAGAGCAATGTGCGACGTTCAAACTCACTGCACCGCAATGGAACGGATGGACGTACCGAGTTCGCGCAGGAAGTTAAGTTGTCGAAGTGGGGTTGATTTGAACACGTAGGAAGCGGGGCTCCGCCTTCTGCTCGCTGTTGTGACTATCAGGGTGAAATTGTTAGACACGCCAAGGCTAAAGACATGGCTCTCTGATGGTGGGCTAAAATTTCAGTGCAGTCCGCCCTGATGCTCAATTGATAAACAGGGTGAAACTGCAACACACAAGGCGGCCAGGGATGCCGAAAAGTCAACTTGACCCAAAGAAAGCGAAATACATGAGATAAAGGTACTAGTAAGTAGTTCGAGCTACGTGGGGTAGATCGGTCTTGCAAAATCACCAGGCATTTTCCCAACTTCAGCGTTTTTGCAATTTTCTATCGGACTTTGCGTGCCTAAATACTTTGTCACGTGACCCTGGCGACCCTCGGACAACTTGGAATAACAGACCACCATCCTCGCTTTCCTATGACCAGGTCCTCTGCCCTATCTTATGGCTCAGGCCCTTTTTGGCATCAAATGTTGAGGCTGGTGCTCCCCTGCCGCAAACGCCAGAAGACAGCGAAAATCTGGTTCACCTGCCACTACTGTTAGATCTAACACAGTGAAACGAAGTCATAAAGAGCGAGCATGATTTGTGCCCCAACCTACTAGTAGAGGATGAAGATAACTTGAGGAATATACCTATCAACTCCAACCTCGAGGAGTGTGGAAACCCCCCGCGCCAAACATGGTGAAATGAGGAGCTCAGAGGTAAAAACGGCAGGGATGGGGTACATATGACGACAAGACTTTGCCACGTTTACGAGGGGCAGCCCTGTGAGCAAGACGTTTCTTCGCAGGCGGGGCCGTTTCCTGAATCATCGATCGGTTTTGGATCAGCGATGCATATGTAACTGTGGCCTTCCTCATAACTATGACCGCAGGCTAGCCATGGGAACACACAATTGCAGTTCAATCCCTCATTCGCACTCAAGCCAAACAGAGCAATTTGTACTGCAAGCCTGATATCAAGAATATTCGGTATTCCGACACACTTACGGCCTCACGCTGCAAACACCGGACCTCCAGCTCACCCAAGGCAGATTTCTGTGCGACCAAACCCCCGGACGACCGAAGCACCGGTGCCCCGAGCAAACAAAAACCGGGGTCTTGACCATATCAGCTGTTTCTAATATTATCGACAGAAAGAAAATCAAAACAGATCTCCGCCATGTGGCAAATCAGCTCGTTCGTCTCATGTCAACTCGCGGCACGGCTAAAATCCGATAAGCAAACCAGATTGCCCAAGGCGAACACAGCCGAGACCCCGGCCGTCGATCCTCAAAAGCATGATGCTTCCTCACTCGTTGGCAGGGCTATAGCCAAGATGACCAGGTAATAAAAGTACGTAAAAGCCGTGACACAGGACCGCAAGATTTGGGCGATTGATCAGGGTTCCTGAACGAGGGAGGGTGTCGGCTAAAATGCCAGATGGACGCAATAACTATCCAGGCACGGAGACCGGGAAATGGGTGGCGTGAACAGATGATGGCGATCCCGAGAATAAGGCACCCCCTAGCTCTCCCCGCACGTCGGATATATGGGTAGTAATGTAGTCCCGGGGAATGGGGTGATTGCAACACAAGGATAGGAGACAAGGTGGCGACATGTCCCCTGGTGGTATTGACGGCAAATAAACTGCCGCGAGCTCCACTGGCAAGTAATTTGTGCCGGCGGGAAGCGACTCTAATTTTGTCTCCGACTGGCATGGCGGCAGGTCGCGGGGTCGGGGTAAACGTCATGTAAGGCAAAGCTTAAATCGACCCCTGAAATCAAAGTCCGGGGAACCGCGCGGATGGGATTGGCTCTGCCGAGCACCCGACTGTTATTCCCCGGAGATTGGGCCTCCACCACGGGAAGAGTTCACCCCGTCTGGGACCGTGCTAATAGCCGGTGAGGCCCGGTCTGGGCATCTTATTCGAATGTTGTCATAGGCAGGGAGCGTGAATGCCATGGAATAAGACCTGCCGTGCCCAGCTTCCGCCTGCTGTGCCCGGTTGATTTGCAGTCATGTGGTGTACACAAGAGTGTTATGATGCTCGGTGATGGTGTCTCGCTTCCGTGGCTGCTCCGCCGGGTATCGGCGTTGGGAACTGGGGAAGCAATATCTGGGGATATAGTCCCAAGAGTTCTGGCCCGCACCAAGAGCTCATGACTGGAGTCCAAGCTCCTGACTTCGACAACCGTCTATAAAGACTGAAGTCCCGCTGGCCAAGATCGCCAAGGTCCCAAGCTTCCAAGGCCCCAGGTTTCTCCAGTCGCGGTAGCAACCCAACTGTCAAGTCCAACCTGCCTCCAACTCTTCAGGTTCTACCAGTTAGAGCTATGTAAGTCGATCTGTCTCATCTCCTGACTCATCAACCACATAATGAATCACTTGGAATTACCACTAACATGGACCAGTACCTGCCAAGATGAAGCCTACATTCATCCTCTCGGCTCTGGCTCTTGGCCTGCAAGTCCACGCAGCCGTAGTAGCCCCCATCGTTGACAGCCCTGAGCTTGTCGCCAGACAGCGCGGTGGTGGTGGCGGAGGCGGCGGCGGCGGCGGCGGTCGAGGCGGCGGTGGAGGTGGAGGAGGAGGTGGTGGAAATAGGGGCGGAGGTGGAGGTAACCAGGGCGGAGGTAACCGTGGAGGGGGTGGAGGTGGTAATCAGGGTGGAGGTAACCGCGGGGGAGGCGGCGGCGGTGGTGGTAACCAGGGTGGAAACCGTGGTGGAGGAGGCGGCAACCAGGGTGGGAACCAAGGTGGGAACCGTGGTGGTCAGCCTGGAGGAGGTGGCCAGTGGGGTGGTGGTCAACCCCAACAGCCGGGTTGGGGACAGCCTCAGCAGCCGCAGCAGCCCCAGCAGCCCCAGCAGCCCGGTTGGGGACAGCCTCAGCAGCCTCAGCAGCCTCAGCAGCCCGGCTGGGGAAATCCCAACAACCCCGGCTGGGGACAGCCCGGTCAGGGTGGTGGCGGACCCGTCGTTGTCGTTCCTGGCAACCAGGGCGGTGACGACGAGGCTTGCACTTGGACTGGCCATTGTCTTGGTATGAACCCCACTCTTCTTCTGGCGATGGGCTGATGCTAACTCACTTGTGTATAGGCGACCCTTGCGCCAGCGAGAACGACTGTGACAGCAACTGGGTCTGCACCAACAAGAAGTGCGCCTGGTCTGACGAGGAGTACGGCGAAGATGAGTACTACGAGCCCGACGTGCCGGCGGCAGACCCGAGAGTCTCAACCGTGTACTACACTGTCTGGCCGAGGGCGACGGCGGCCCCGTAAATTGCTCAAGGCAGTTTTCTCTGAGCGAGTCTCGCATCCAGGGTTAGTCAGGGGGTGGATGGGTAATGTTATGGTGTGAAGCTCGAAAACACCCCGTATTTCGTTTTTCATTCCAATTTTGTATTAGGTATATCATTAAGAACTCTCTGGTCTACCTCCCTCCTGGTGCTGCATCTGAACTTCTGTTCACGCTCTAAACTCCATCATAATGCTTCGATTTCCAATGGCTTTGTTGATTTGGATTACATCGTCTGTGTCGCAAATGCCGCTCAAGATACAGCCGAGCGCAGCACCGGTGATTCCGTTACACTTGGCGCACCGGCAATTATACGGTGTTGGAGCATCCGCCGAGAACGGTCGCGTCGTAGATGCACTGACGGGAGCATTAGTGGCCAGCTTCTGCTAGGGAGTTGCATTTCTAAGAGGAACAGCCCGGGGTCGAGGGGAGGGCAGGGGTTTGCTGCTAGGCTGCTGGACGGGGACTGAGGATGGGATGACAGGGGGGGATTACCGGCGCCGAGGACAGCATTGGGTCTGACGAAGGGGCTGAGGGCGGGGACGACAACGGGTGCCGAACTTGGCGGAGGGACGATGACAGCCGCCGAACTAGGAATGACAACAGATGTCGAGTTAAGAGGAGGGATCGGGGCTGAGCTAACAGGCAACTGGTATGCAGCAGCAGGCGCCCCGTTTGCCTTGACACTGGGACAGAGAAGACCCATATTTGTAAGCGTGTCAATGACCTCGGGTGTGACGTAAAGCACCGCTCATAACGCGGTCTTCCGCGAGGGCCGTGATCTCGGCCGCCTTGTTGCATTCGCAAGGGAAGCTTTGCGGGGAAGTGAGTACCTATGGGGATATGAACATGAGGGTAGATCCCACATTTGGACATGGATGCACGGCTGGTCCGGATGTTTCTGTGGCGGAAGACAATCCACTCTGGTAGCCGTGGTCGGTAGAAAACTTTAGGGCTTGGGGAGTCTACTAGCTATCATCAATCTCAATGAGCGGCCTCGCGTTTTGGTGAAGCCATCCATGTTTTCCCCAGCTCATCACCGCTTCGTCCTCGTCTGTTCCACTCTAGTTCTCACTCATCGAGGTTCAATCCGTTTTCGCCCTCTCGACACTTCACAGCCTCCTAATACAGAAGATACCTTGCAAGCTGCCCATCCTGCCGCGTGACAGCCGTAGAGCTCCCCAGAAACAGCCCTGTAAGTAACGCCAAGCATCCTCCACCCTCACAGCACCTTCTTCCTCGCTCCCGCCCGAGACTCGGCCATCTTCCCCTCCCTCCAAAGCCAAACGGCAGTCAAAGCCGCACCTGGTCCACCAAGCACAGTCAACAGCCCAATAGTTCCCACAGCCACCACACCCCCAGTAGCCTTCTGACCCGCAACCTGTCCAACCTCGACAACACTCAGCCAGCTCCACAGCAGCGCCGCGGAAAAAGTCCCAATGAAATCCCACTGGAAGATCCACAACAGTCCATTCGCCATGTCTTTCATTCGCAACGCCTCGTCTGGCAAGAGCACCGTCGAGAGTGACAGGCCTGAGCCTGGCACAGAGCAGACATAGATGAGCCCAACGTGAGAAGCCACAGAGACTATTCCCGCCAACAGGTAGACAAGCTTGAGGTGGCTAACATCCGCATCCTTTCGTGCTAGTTGCTGCTTACTCCCGAGCCCGGGTGCCAGCGAGAATAGGAAGACAAGTAGGTTCGGATATAGTGGTGCAGGCTGCCAGAAGGCGGCGAGGTTCTGGTAGGCAATGAGGTCGCTGCCGAAAGGGAAGGGGAAGAACATCAGGGCCGTTGGGATGACGTAGCCGAGGATGAGGGAAGGTAGGAGGACCTTCGCGGTCGGGACTTCTCTTCCCGAGGTAAAATATCCGGGCTTACTGGAGGCCCAGGTGAACATGGCGAAGTACAGAGGCAGGACGATTGCCGCGCCGAGGCATTGGTACAACGCTGCGCAGATGCCGGTGCTTTAAACATAAGGTAATTAGAATCTGACGCATCAGAGCAGTTTTGTATGGGGATTCGATGAAAATGATAAAAGCCAAACTCACAACCGAACAGCTCTCCCCCGATTCCCAACCCTTTGCGACTCGACCGTCATGACGGCGCAGACGGCAAAGAACTGCGCCAGGAAATACATCTGCTGCACCTTGAACACCGGCAGCCACCCTGCCGACCCCGGCATAAAAGCAGCGACCAACATGGACAAGACCACATCAAAGGGCGCCACGCCGGTGTATTGAGTCTTGAGTGGCGACCCATCGCCAAGCAGCTTCTTCTCGAAAACATCGACGTTGAAACCGACGGGAAATCCCTCCATCGTGGTGCGGACTCGCATCGTCCACAAATGGAATCCCGATAGCGCGCCGAAGGCGATTATGGACGCCGCGATGGCGGTGCGTGAGGTCGCCATTTCGTTGCTGATGGACGTTGGAAGTTGCGCTGACTGAGGACGCGATGCATCCTCGACAATTCGAGGTGGGGGGAGCTGAAATAAGAACCATCGGAGGATTGCACTAACAAAATTCGGCGCGGCGCATCCGAGTAAATAATCCCTGCAGCCTGACTGGACGGTCGGGAACCACCCTTCTCCCCGAACTCCGTTCACATTAGTTGTTGCAGCAAATCATCAAGGAGGTTGCTTGATTCGAACCATTATCTCGATCCAAATGGAAACTCGTATCTGGATCGGATGTACCGGCGCTGCTTTGTTTTCGGTCTTTCCCTGAAAAAAGAGCGCCGCCAAGGATGACTAACACGCGTATTGCCTACGCCACCAGGGGAAATACTAGTATTCGACAACAGGGATCACAGTTTCTCCACTGCTAGCAGTCAGACTGGAAGGGCCAATCGATCCAGATAAACTGCCCGCTCAGTATCTCAAGCCCAAATGAGAGTCACGAGGGCTTGACAAAACTATCGTATATATTTTCGTCTTTATACGTCCTCGAAACCACACTTCTCTATCTCTGCTAATCTAGGTGACAAACCCCTCCCAGACACCCCACTCCTACGAGTCCCCTACCTACATTTCCATCATCTGTCACATTCCTTCCTGTGTCACCTCAGTAACATCCCACCGGAAAACCCTCCCTAATCAACTCCCCCGTCAATCTCCCCATCAACCCCCTCCTCCTCCCCACTAACCTCCTCGGTCCCCTTCTCCCTCTTCTCCTTCTCTGCCGTAGTCTGCTTCTCCCACATGGCATGATACCTCCCCCCGACCGCAAGCAACTCCTCATGATTCCCGCTCTCCACAATCTCTCCCTTATGCAGGACAACAATCTGATCTGAGTTTGTAATCGTCGACAGCCGATGCGCAATCGTGATCGTCGTCCGCCCAAACGTCACCCGCTCCAGCGCATCCTGGATAAGCTTCTCCGTGTGCGAGTCCAGCGAGGAAGTCGCTTCGTCGAGGAGGAGGATGCGCGCGTCCTTGAGGATGGCGCGCGCAATGGCCACCCGCTGGCGCTCTCCGCCCGAGAGCTTGAGGCCGCGCTCGCCGACGAGGGTGTCGTACTTGTCGGGGAAGTCCATGATGCGGTCGTGAATGTTGGCGGCGCGGCAGGCCTCGTAGACGTCGGCTTCGGTGGCTTTGGGGTTGGCGTACAAGAGGTTGTACATAATGGTTGCGTTGAAGAGGACCGTGTCTTGTGGGACGACGCCGATGTTGCGGCGGAGCGAGTCGAGGGTGAGGTCGCGGAGGTCGTGGCCGTCGACGGTGATGGCGCCGGAGTCGACGTCGTAGAAGCGGAAGAGGAGCTTGAGGCAGGTCGACTTGCCGCTGCCGGATTCGCCGACGATGGCGGTCTTGGTGCCGGGGGGGACCTTGAAGGAGATGCTGTTGAGGGCGGGGTGGGCGGTGCTTTTGGATTGGTAGGTAAATTGGACGTCGTGGAATTCGACTTCGCCTTTGGGGGAGGGGAGCTTGGTGGCGCCAGGACGTTCGACAACGCCCGATGTCTCCTTGAAGAGGTCGAGCATTCGCTCGGCTTCGATCATGCTGTTCTGCAGGAAGATGTACCAGGATCCGAAGAAGCCGAGGGGGGCTTGGAGCTGGGCAAAGTAGACGATCAGAGTGACGAACTCGGGGACGGTTTGCTCTCCGATGGATATCTTATAGGCCGACAGCGCGACGAGCAGTGCGGTTCCAATGGAGAAGATGGAGCTCTGGGTCAGGTTCAGCCCGTTCAGCGACAAGGTAACCAGGCGCTGGGCCTTTTGGTAGGTGACCACGTAGCCGCGGAATCGCTCTGTCTCGGGGCCGACGGCGCAGTTATGTTGGACCGTCTCGTAGGCCATGATGGCATCTGTTTTGACGGCGTCCATCTCGCGGGACTTTGTCGCCATGTCCCTGCGCTGGCGGGCGCGGAACTTGGCCATGTAGATGGTGAGGAAGATGTAGCACCACATGATGAAGAAGACGATGATTGTATAAAAGACGTCGTACTTGACGAAGAACACAATGCCTGCAACAAAGATATCGAAGATCATGGGGAAGACATTGAAGACAAGGCTTTCGAGGAAGCTGTTGATGGCGGTGCCGCGCGAGAGGGCGCTGGTGACCTCGCCGATCTTCTTGCCGAGGTGGAAATCGAGAGATAGGCCCAGAACGTGCTCGAAGGCGCCGCACGACAGGCGACGATAGAGCGACTGTTCAACCGGAATCCAGAGGACGTCGCGGGCGGCGCCGAGGACACCCGAACCACCCTGTAGTGCACGGAGGACAATGTACCAGACCATCTCTTTGTACGGAATGCGACCGTAGCCGAGGGCCTTGACCAACAGGCCAAGCTGCAGCGGAACCATGAAGTTGACAATGCGTTGTAGAACCAGAATAAAGACGCATACGACAACAATGGCTTGGTACAACACCGAGTCCTCTGGCCACAAATACGGGAAGAGAATGCGAAATCCGGCAATGTAGTCGAGCCAGCCCGTGTCTCTGGCGGCCGGCTTCTTCTTCCCTTCGACCGGCGGCGCATCGCCGTTCTCGAGGAGTCCCTGACGCTCACCCGTAGTGGACTCGGACAGCAAGGATCGCACGGCGTAATGACGGCGCACTATCAGAGCGACCATGACGACAAGGGTGAGGATCCTCGCCATGCCGAGTGCGAAGAGCTTGTCGAGGAGCGGACCGGGCAGGTCGATGGCACTTCGCTCGGTGATGAAGAGGGCGGCGACCACGGCCTCGGCGAAGGCGCCGGCAATCCAAGCGTGGCAGTGGGAAGCCCTCGGTGTCCATGGCCCACTGGGGTCCGGAAGCAGGCCGGCGAGGAAGTAGAGCAGCACGCCGACATAAGCGGCCAAGTACGTGCTGAACGGAAATTGTCGGTTGTCGTTGCGCGTCCCATTCGAGCCCACAATGGCCTCGCGCACAACAAGCACAATGGCGGGGATCAACAGGAGCGCGAGAATGGTCTGAGCACCCCGGACGAGCCACGCGTAGAAGAGCCGAATTGCCACTGCCGCTTTCGAGTCGTCATCCTCGGCGACATCGTCTTTTGACCGCCGTTGTCGCTCGCGGAAGTAGCATATGAGTTGCGATGTGACGAGTGTCGCGAACAGCCCGCAAGGGTAGAGGTAGAAGGCGACCTGGAGCCCCAGCTGAACTCCTGCCATGGTTGCGATTTGTTGATCGGGGAAGAATGAGGTCAGTGACGGCCCACTTGGCGATGAATTTGCGGTGGGCCGGTCCATCCTTGTTTTACGCACAGACCACGTGGGATTTACCCACACTGTGCCCCCAACACACAGGAGGCGACAACTGTGGGGTGTCTTCTTTGCCCGGACGAGTAGTAGTCTTTCCTCAGTTGAAGTTTCTCCGAACTCCATATCTTAGTCTCAAGCTTCATTCCCCTGGCGAAGCATTATAAATGAACATCAACTTTGTAACAACACTGGAAGTTTCGAAGATGATGCGTCAACATCTGTTCTCCTTCACCTCCAAGGTCTCAAGACATCGTAGTTGCGGGTCTTGACTGCCAAAATCATCATTCAAGTTGTAGGATTAGTTTCAACCAAAAGGGATTTGCGGCACCAGAGTGGACTTCGAACAACGTCCAATACTCCAACAAAGTTGAAGTTCTTAAATTAAGAAACTTTCGTCAGTCTTTCCTCAATTCATAGTCCCTCACTTAACTCATCGTGGTTTTAGTTCTCATCCTCCTCTTCCTCTGCAGCACCCTCCCCTCCTTCATCTGAGACATACTCATGCGTCATACAAATACCAGTCTCCTCATCCATGCGATGGTCAAGGTCGGCCCTGTCGTCACACCTTCAGTCAGCGTATTCTCACCAAAACAACCTCGCCAATAGCAACTCACTCCTTCACCGTACACCTCTCATGCTCAACCATGTTCGAGCAGTCCTCACATGACTGCGAGCAATAACACTCCGGCAACCAGAAGCACATCTCGCCCACAAACCTTCCGAAGTCCAGCACCCCATCATCCCCAGGGACCTTTCCATTCCCGTTATCCCCGCACGATCTCAATTCCCCCCTTCGCACAATCCTCTCCGGCCCCGGTGCCATGCACTCCACCATGACCACCTCCTCATCGCCCTCATCCACCTCCTCATAATCCTCAACATCATCAGCCACAGTCCCCGCCCAGTCAAACACGACCATCTGCACCCCCTTTTCCAGTATCCCGTCGGGGCTGTCCCACTCCACACAACCCTCGCCGAGCACCACGATAAAATTGCGATGTATCATTCTCTCATAGACAAAGTCAGGGTGGCTTCTCCGCCAGGTAGGAATAATCTGCAGCTTCCCCGCCTCTCCTTTCCCAATCAGTGTTTTTCGGTATTCCTTCTCGGCCCGCTGGTGCGCCATGCACTCCTCGATTGACCCCTGTGCGCTGTACAGGTCGATGCGGGGGCTCTTATTTGAATGGTCCAACCCTAGATCGAGCTGCTGGAGCTTCTTGGCGACTGCCAGGGGGTTGAGGAGGGGTGTGAGGGGGTAGACCTGCAGGGAGACGGGGTAGTGTGAGAGGTAAGCGGAGGTGTAGATGAGGGAGATGACGGGCTGGGAGGCGTGATCGGGGAAGGTGAGGGTGTCGTAAAAGTGAGGTCGAGGCCTGGTGCTGCCCGTGGATTTGCTGGGTGCTGAGCCTCCTGTAGATTTCAGGGGAGGGCTGATGGTGGACATCGTGTGGGATGGGTATGGGCAGTGGACTTGGGATGAAGTTGGATTAGGGTTTAGTTGCAATGATGCGTTTGTGAGTTTGGAGTTGGGTTGAGATTTGCTGCATCAGGCAGCAGGCGTGAGGGGTTCCTTGGCACTGGAGGCATCATGCACGGCATGCCAAGGGACTGGAGCGCCGAGACGCGTTGTCACTTGCGGCTCTTACCCCTTCATGTTCTTCATCCAAATCTTTCAGAGACACAATACGGACTACATCCATCCTACGTATTAGACATTGAGAACAAAGCTGAGTTTTCTATATTCAGTGATCTTTACTGTCGGTCTGCACCTAAAGCAAAAGAACACGCACTTAAAGCACCGCAGGATGCCATCATCGCTGATGTCGACTACAGGGAGCCGATATTCGATTTCAGGCAGTTAACTTCAGACTTCGATTGGGTTAAGCGCCAAAAGGCTGTGAAAGGGATATCACACCTTGGCTTGTTGGCATTCCCACGGACTTTTGAACCCGGATAAAACGGCTTTCGGGCTCCCATGTGCAACGGCGAAACTGGACTGATGATTGGCTCCCTCAGCCAGCGAAGCGCGAGCCGCCAACAAACATTTCAACTTTCAATTTCATTCTGAAACACGCCAACGTGATGGAGCCACTCCTCGACCCTGACGACCTGCAGAATGTAACCGTGCCACACCCAAAAAAAGGCACTAACAGGGATCCGACAGCGCTCCCGCATTGGCGGGCCCATTTCCCCAATTTGCGACCTGGATTCCATGGCGATCCTTTCGCCAGGGCAGCGACATTTCGATGTCGGTCAAAATGGACGCGACCCCCAACGTCGCGGGCCGCGGGACCACCTCCCCTCCATTCCACGAACACCTCCACAGTTCCTCAACGCTAGCCCGACACAATGGCGACGACAAAGGCCGCGACCCTTTCTATCCAGAAGGAAGCAGGATATTCCGCTCTTTCGAAATGCGCGCAAACATGCGTTGACCGAGACAACAACAATGGCGACTTGGAAGGGCATCTCAAATGCGGCGATCTCCAAATTCTGGACTCGTGCTTCTGCAAAGAGGGATCCCGACCCAAGGCGACGACGTTCCTCAGCAGCTGCATCATCACAAAATGCAAATACACCAATCAGGAGGTCACGAGCGTGCTGAAATTGTACGATGGGTACTGCGACTTCAAGCCGACGACGACGAGTGCAACGACAACGAAAAAGTCGACAACAACAAGCACCAGTAAGAGCATCTCCAGCGACCTGGATGAAAGCACGGGATGGAAATCAGGAAGCTGACATCAAGTGCAACAGAATCATCATCAAAAACCTCATCCACCGCGACACCCGCGCCGTCAATAACACCTTTATCCGCGACCAGCTCGGCCGAGTCCTCCGAAATCTCCAGCTTCATCTCATCCATCCAAAGCACCTCCGAGTCCACCAGCACAGAACCCACCCCAACCCCCACCCCCGAGGGCATCACCTCGGCCAGCACCTCCCAAGCCATGGGCCCCGGCACCATCGCAGGCGTCGCAATAGGTGGCATCGCAGCTGTCTTTCTCGCCATCGCAATCCTCATGTGGTTCTGCCGGCGCGGTCCAAAAGACCCAGAACCCGATCCCTATTTCGGTCAAGTTCGGCACACCGACGCCAAGGGAGGCGCTCACAACGGAGGAGTGTTTGCGCCGCAGGCACAGCATCACGACGCCGACGCGACGTACGTGGGCGGCGGAGGGGTACACAGGAGGGGTGTTGGGACGCCGGATGGGAGTAGAGGGGCCGAGAGTTTCGATATGGGGGTCATGGCGGCGAGGCCAACGGATTTTACGAGGATGAATAATGTGCCAGGGAATAATGTGTATCCGATGGGAGTGCCGAGGAGGAAGCCAGTGCTAGTGGAGGTTCGCGGTACGGGCTTCAGGGCGGAGCTAGATGCCGGGAGAGATGCCCCAGGCTACAGGGGAGAGAAGGGCTGAAGTCTTCGGGTAGATGTGGTTAGGGTGGCCTTGTCCATATGGATGTAGGTTGAAGATACTCTGGAGCCAGCAACACGCCCTCGGACTACTTTTCACCGGCCTTTTTGCGTACAATCAGAAGCAGTGATTTTGGCCAGGCTGACTCTTGGCTGATAAACTGAGATGGTGCATTCATACCCGGTATGTTGCATGGACAGGTTGGTGGCGGCGCTGTGCAATGCCGCACACGCCAAGGCGTCTTCCAGCTTCCAGCCCGGTTGCCTGGTGTCAACACGAAATGGGAAATAATACACGTCGAGGAACCAAGTACCTCAGGAGGGTAAGTGGAGAGTTTAACAGCCTCCGAGGTGAGTTGGAAACCTGATAGATCTCACCTCTCAGAGTGGTAGATCGGCGACATGTCCCTCATTGAAGTTCTTCAAACTGCCGAGGCCTAGCTGAGAGGCTTGATTTGGAGGCAACGCAGCTGGACATTCCAGGAGGAGTTGTGTTCCAATATTGTTGCTTACGTCCTCGAGAGCAGCCTCCATTTCAAGTGTGGACAAGCGACTCTGCGACCGGCTGCGGCATTAAAAATGTTCCTTCAGCCAGTGGTGACGCTAAAAAACGCAGAAGTTTATCTCGTTCATTATCAGTGGTCGAATCTTCTTTGCGTAGAATGCCGTCGGCCCCTTTTTTTCCAGCAACACAGCATGGAAGGAACTGTTGAGTTTACCCTTCCTTGTAGTTTTGGCTTTAGAGGACACGGACCACCACCATCAGCATGATTTTTAGGCCGCCACAAACCAAATATTCTCCAATCCCCTCAAATGATGTCGGCGTGATGGCTCAGCCTTGTCGCAGCCTTTTTTTAAACCAATGGAAAACAAACCCGTGTCTAGCATTTGAGCGGGCCTCCAGCGATCGCGAAGTTCACAAAAAGAGCGCGTTGCTCTCCGCATTGCTTCGTGTTCGGACCATCCGAGAGATCGGGCGCCCCGACATCCTAATGGCCGAGATACTTGGTGCTGTCGCGGCTACCGCACAGCTCGCCCAGCTCAGCGCTCAGATACTGTCATCCGGTTACTCTTTCCTCTCCAAAGCTGCAAAGGCCCCTAGCGAAGTGCGCCAACTTCTTACCGAGACAGCTGCCCTCGACTGCGTGCTTGGGCGCCTGCAAAACATTCCACGCTCAACAACACCTACCACCTCTGCCACGCCCCCCACAGACGATCCCGTCGTCGCCCTCCATAGGTCAGGCATTTTCAAGCAATGCACCGACCTCCTCGCTAGCGTGCAAAAGGCCCTGGATTCCTTCGTCGAGGTTGATCGGCAAAGAATTGCTAATCTAACCAAGAGGTTGGCCTGGCCTCTAAGAGAAAAAGAGGTGACAGACGCGCTGCAGCGATTAGCCCGCCTTCGCGGGATCATCTCGACAGCCATTGAGGCTAGCTCTGTGTATGTAGTGCCGAGGAAAGGGCGATTTGACCAAGCTAACATTAAGCTGACTCCGTTGTATAAATGTACAGCCGAACGCTCTTGCGCGTCGAAACCACACAAACGAAGCTGGTTGATATGGTCACGGGTCTGAGAACCGAGTTGTCTTCCCAAAGGGATGGTGAACGTCTCAAAGAAGTCTCGTCGTGGCTCTGCCCGTCCACAAGCCGAGAACGGGAGAAAACGTTGCAACACAACCTAGCCCTGCGGCTCCCGGGATCGGGGAAATGGCTTGTTGATTCCAAGGTGTATACCGCGTGGAAACAGGAACCTGGTGATCATCTCATTTGGATCAATGGGCTACGTACGTCGCCTACTTCTCACTGTCTACAACTCGGCGCTGAGCCTAAGTTTCTCAGCCGGTGAAGGGAAATCGGTCCTGTTGTGAGTGGTGAAAACTGGCCACATCGTCGCCTCATGCTTTTGCAGCTAACGGTTCGCTCTAGTTCCGGTATCGTCCAAGACCTCCAGTCTTCCAGCACAGTTAAGCTCCCAGGCGACATCCTTCTGTACCACTTTTGCACCCCTACCTCCGAGACATACAACCAAAGTCCGGCATTGCAGCTTCTCGAAGACATCTCTGTCCAATTCGTTGTTTCCTCCGAAGCATGCTATAAGCTCGCACTTCAGATGTGGAAGCGCAAGAGCGGATTACCGTTGGAATTATCCGAGTACCTGTCCCTTCTCAGCTCTTTCATCGCCGAATGCGGACGCATTTATCTTTTGGTTGATGCTCTCGATGAGACTGGTTGGCGAGACGCTCGAGAAACCCAGACATTTCTCGAAATGTTGACTCACCTTCTGGGTGAGGATAGGCCTCCGAATGACCTGGTTGGAGGCTCGAGTCATCGAATTAGGCCTACGTGGAAAGTCCTTCTTGCTAGTCGTATGGATAACCTCATAAGTCGATACACCCGGTCCTGGCGCCGAGGGCCGGCAATCGTGGTGCGGCTCGACGCACACACGAAGCCGGACCTGAGGAATTTCATATCAACGGAGCTTTCCCGTCGTCTAAAGGACGGTAGGCTACGACTACGGAACGAGGCGCTGGAACAGGACATAGTTGCCGAGATAGCCCGGCATGCGGGAACGTAAGTCCCAGCCCCCGGCTCTGCCGTTTTCTTACCTTACCCAGCTGAATGTTAACCCTGCTCTGGAAAGATTCCTCCATGCCACACTCCAACTCGATTCGGTGACAAACACTAGGTCCGACAAGGAAGTCAAAGCCGCCCTTGCAAATCTGACGAGTGGTCTAGACATGACCTACGGACAGATCTTGGCCACGGCGATACGAAGGTATCCGAAGAGGCTCAAAGAGATGAAAGAAATCCTCGAGCTACTCACGGTCGTCGGGACCATTTCTTGCTCCGCCCTTGCCGAGCAACTCTCGATCGCGCCCGGGGATACCTGCTTGGACCTGGATAGCATCGTGACGGACCCCGAGGAGGTATTGACGCCTCTAAGCCAACTGGTTTACATAAACAGATGGGCGCCAGGAGGGCGATCCTACGTACAATTCCTTCACTTCACCGTCAGAGAGTTCTTCACCTCGGGTGTAGCCCAGACCGGGGGCGAGGCCGCACAGTTCCACGTCAACCTAGACGATGCACATACCCGGATTCTCGGCAAATATCTGCAATACTTGGCCTTTTCCGATTTCGATCATATCGGCGCCGCCACGGCGGTGCGGAAATACGGCCTCTTATTCAACGCTGCGCATGCATGGCCTCACCACCTCCGCTGTAGTCGGATCTGGGAACGCTCACCCTCGCATTTCCAGGATCGAATCCTTCCCCTTCTCGATTGGTTTACGGCCGGGGACGCAGAAAACCCGCGCTTCCAATTCTGGCGCATAGTTTATTCCGGCTCCGCAGTTTTTCTAACAGAGAGCGACTCTCCCGCATACCCACACTCTTCGCATCCACTCGCCTTCTCCATTGCCCATAGACTCGGCTGTCTCGTAGATCTTCTCCTTCCGCGGTTCGCCGCCGCCAAGGGAGGCCTGAACGCGCATTTCGCCGACGGCCATACGTGCTTGACTACGGCGGCGGACCGGAAGCAGCTTGAGCTCTCGCAGCGGCTACTCGATGCCGGTGCGGATGTAGACATCCCGACCCTAGGACGAAAACTCACCCCCCTTCACATTGCTGCCGAGCGAGCCTTCCCGGAGATGGCGACGCTCCTGCTGAATGCGGGTGCTTCTCCCCAAGCGCGGAGCACGTCGGGATCGACCCCATTTTACCGCGCGGCCCGTGGAGGGTCGGTGCGGGTTCTACGTCAGCTGCACGCGGCGGGAATTGAGGTGGATGCACTAACGTGGGATGAGTGGACGCCGCTCATGGAAGCCGTTGAGCACGGAAATGACGAAGCGGTGGAGTTGCTGCTTGGGTGGGGGGCCGATCCGACAAGGGAGAGCACCGACGGGACAACGCCGTTGGGGATAGCACTGGAGCTCCCACAAGCTGAGGGGCTGAAGCCGGTGATTGAAGCTGCCATCGCTGGGGAAAAATGGGGGGGGAGATCATCCTAATTAATCTACCGCCAAGCACCACACCCTCGGCTTAAGAAGGAACATTTCATAGCTGCTACTATCTTATGTGGCATTACGCGAGGATAGTAGCGGCCTAGTAGTCTGTCACTTAAACTACCGTGACCACCAGGAAGGACTGAACTAGTCATACCATTGGCTCACTAGCATTGCCATTGCCGTCGAGAATGAGAATAAGGCTATTCATTTAACAGGCCTCGGCCTGTCACACGGCCCCGAGGGCTGCCGCAACCACTGTTGGTGGTAGCCCGGCCAGTCATATAATTTAACTAGCCGCGATCACAACGATGACTCAGGATACCCCGACCAGGCTAGCATACCTGAGGTTTCTAGTCTTTGGCTACTCAAGGAGCAATCGGAAGCCACTTGCCTGCCCCAAGCTCTCCCTCTTGTCACAAAAGCCGACTACCTTGCGATACGCTGTGGCGCAACCGACTCCGCTGCTCTAAAGAGCTTGGAGGGTGATGAAAGTTCTCACCTCCAGTTTCTTGGTCTTGAGAAGTCGCATGTCAGGCGCCGAGCTCTCTCTCACTGGCAACAAGCATTGTTATTCTCATAAGCCTTATTACAAGCGCTGTGCATGTTAGCCTTTTTCTGCGGCCGGGTTTCCCGCGATAGTACTTTGTCGACCTTCTCTGCAAGTTTGAAGCCTCGACTTCCCCCCAATTACACGTCATACCTACGATCCGTCGCAAACATGCACCCTTCACTCATACCCTGTGAGTCTTGGATGGAGACGGCGTTCCGGCTACGCCTTGTCGAGCATTGCATCCCATTGAACCCCGAGACAGCGCTAATTGTACGCGAATGCGGCACCCATTGGGGTCGGACTGCTCCCGCGAGGGTTTGAATGAAATTTGAGCTCAAATTGCCGAATACTCCACAACCCGAAAGTCTAACGCGCTCGGCCCGAGCCCACTCCCATCATCAACGACAGCAACAAATCCCCCTCTTCATCCATCCTCCATCGACCCAACTCCCGCAACTCAACCAACAACTCCCAGCATTCAGCCCTCCCAAACGACCACACCCAGCAGAATGCCATTCGCCACCCTTACCAAAGGGAAGTCCACTCCCTACTTGAACTCCCCCACTGTCCGCTGCACAGGCTGCGACTACACGATAGCTCTTTACTGCACCTGGATCTGCGACACCTACTACATCCTCTGCGCGTCGTGTTTCCGCCCCATCATCATCTACGGCATACTGGAGCGCTTGCCCTCCCGGGCCTTCGACAGATTCAACTCCCGCTGCGGGCATACCATCCCCATCGAGTTGGTGCAAGGCGGTGCTTTCAACGCTAGGACTGTCGCGGACTATGAGCGGTTTCTGGAGAGACGTGAGACGGCCGCGCCGCTGTCTGGGAGGGAGATGGATCGGGAGATTCGGGAGACGGAACGGACGAGGGAAAGGCTTGTGCGGGCGCTGGAGGGGCTAGCGATGGAGTCGAAGATGTTGGAGAAGAGGTTGGGGGAGGTAGAAGAGAAGATAGACGAGTTAAATGGGTGGGTGCGGGTGAGGGTGCCGGGGGAGTAAAATGGGGCGGGTGTATGAGTTTTGAGGCAAGGGGGAGATACGTAGGGAGAGTTCGTACACATGAGTCAGCATAATTGAGACCATCACTTATACAATTTTGCTGCAATCTTTACGCTGCGTTATCCAAACCGCCGTTGGTTAACAAGGAGGGCGAAGAGGGGCTGGTTGCCCTGACGGACGGAGCTCCCAACCACTACAGTGCAAGTCAAATCAGAATGAACATGAAGACTTGGCCGAAATGGAGCGCTCTTCAGTCCGCGTATCTCACTCGCTCCGATAGGTTGCCAAGCCATCGCGCGCAGTGACGAATATACCGCTGACACTCCATACCTCCCCAAAAACTGCCGGTGTTGATAAATCGTATTCGTGGCTTTGCTCCGACTCCGAGAATGAGATGGAGATGACTCTGTAAGACTTGGGTCAAGCAAGCTGCACATAGGTCTCCATTAACTTGCGCTATGGTTCCAGATCGCTGGGAATAAGTGAATGGGCAGAGGCTATTGTGCACGAAACCCAAACGCTGGAGGAAGATGGGTGCGTCCTAGCCACTTGGAACAGCCTTGTTTGGTTTTTGAGGATCGCACTTACACCGATCGCCCAAAATTACTACCTACCTCGCTGGGCCAGGAAGTGGGCAATGCCGAGAGTCCGGGGGCAGAACGGAACAACTGGTTCCCAAGGGCATTCCCTTCAAACCCTGGCGCGCCCTTTCGCTTGGCCCGGTCGTATTCGACCTCGCAGTGCGTTCCCGGGCGTTTAACGCCGAATGGTTCGTCCGCTGGCTCGGCAATCTGGCTTCGACCGCAAAGGCTGGAAGTCGGAGCGAGTTGGCTGTTTAGCACGGCAGGCGCGCGAATCAGAGATTGGGTAGAATGCTACGGCGTATATTGGGTATTAGCGGTACCGTCTTTGGCAAGTAAAAAATCGGAGACGAACGACCGCTTCCGTGCCGCATTCATCCGCCGCCCGGCGGATCCCACCGCACGCACCGGCTGCTTGCTGTCAACCCACGAGTTGGACGCGACCGGCCAGCGATTGACGGGAAAACATTGCAGTCTCCGCGACGGTGTCGCATCCGTCGGCAACCCCAAAAACAATTTGTTTCCTTAAAAGGGACGCGCATACACCGCGGCTGGATTTCGCGACTTGTTTCGTTCAGTTGGTACCCCTGAACCAACACGCATGATGTTTTCGACGGCGATCTTCCTCGCAGCGGCGCTGGTGTCGAGCCCAGCGGCCGTGCTCGCGCAGTGGGACGGCTCGCGGCACATGTGGTACTCGTCAGACGCGGGCAACACCTTCGCGAACGCGCTGCCTATCGGCAACGGCCGGCTTGCTGCCACGGTGTTTGGCGGAAACGTCGAAAAGGTTGTGTTGAACGAGAACTCGATGTGGAGTGGCCCATGGCAGAACCGCGTCAACCGAAATGCCGGACCCGCTGCTGTGGACGACATCTTCAAGAAGCTGGTTGCTGGCAGCATCACGGCCGCCAACGCAGCTGCCATGAGCAACTTGGCGCCGGACCCTCAGTCGCCCAAGGCCTACAACCCTCTCGTCAATCTGGGCGTGGACTTTGGCCACGGAAGCCTCGGCACCGGGTACACGCGGTGGCTCGACACCTTCCAGGGCACCACGGGCGTGAACTACACGTTCAACGGCGTCAGCTACAGGTGCGACCCCTCTTCTCCAAAAAAAGAAAAAGAAAAACAGATTTCAGGCTAACAATCCACCACAGCCGTGAATATGTCGCCAGCTACCCCCACGGCGTCCTTGCATTCCGCTTCAGCGCCAGCGCGGCCGGCAAACTCAATGCCAAATTATCGCTCTCCCGACAGAACTCGGTGACTTCGCAGACAGCCAACACCGCCCGCAGCGCCACCTCCGGACACGTTGTCAGCCTGAACGCCAACAGCGGACAGTCCTCCAACGCCATATCCTTCTGGTCTGAGGCCCGAGTTGTCAGTTCCGGCGGCACCGCATCCTCAGACGGCAAGACGGTGTCTATCTCTGGAGCCGACACGGTCGATGTCTTCTTCAACGCCGAGACAACCTACCGGTACCCCGATGCCACCCAGGCACAGGACGAGCTCCGACGCAAGCTGGACGTCGCGGTAGCAGCAGGCTTCCCCGCCGTAAAGACCGCCGCCATCAAGGACTTCACCGCCCTCACCGGCCGCACCAAGCTCGACCTCGGCTCCTCGGGCAGCGCCGGAACCCAGGCCACCCCTACCCGTCTCAGCAACTTCAAGAGTAACCCCAACGCCGACCCGCAGATGGTCACGTTGATGTTCAACTACGGCCGCCACCTCCTCGTCTCCTCGTCCCGCGACACCGGCGCACGCTCCCTCCCGGCCAACCTGCAGGGCATCTGGAACCAGGACTACAGCCCGCCCTGGCAGTCCAAGTACACCATCAACATCAACCTGCAGATGAACTACTGGCCCGCGCTGGTCACCAACCTCGCCGAGACCCAAAAGCCCGTATTCGACCTCATCGACATCGCCACGCCCCGCGCCCAGGCCGTCGCCAAGGCCATGTACAACTGCGACGGCATCGTCATGCACCACAACACCGACCTCTGGGGCGACTCGGCCCCCGTCGACAAAGGCACGCCCTACACCGTGTGGCCCATGGGCGCGGCCTGGCTCTCCCACGACGCCATGGAGCACTACTCGTACACGCTCAACACGACCTTCCTACGCTCCACCGTGTGGCCCACCCTCCAGCGCACCGCCCAGTTCTACTTCTGCTACCTGCGCGACTGGAACGGCTACGCCACCGCCGGGCCCTCCCTGTCGCCCGAGCACAACTTCCTCGTTCCCTCCGGAATGTCCACCGCCAACAAAGCCGAAGGCCTCGACATCTCCATCGAGATGGACAACCAGCTCCTCCGCCAGCTCTTCACCAACATCGCCGTCACCTGTGCCGCACTCGGCCTCCCCGCCTCCGACACAACCTGCTCCAAAGCCGCGCAATACCTCCCCAAGATCCGGCCCCCGGGCGTCTCCCAAAAGACCGGCCGCATCCTCGAATGGCGGTCCGACTACGCCGAGACCGAAACCGGCCACCGCCACTTCTCCCCGCTCTTCGGCCTCTATCCCGCCTCGCAGCTCACCCCCGCCGCCTCCCCCGCCCTCGCCGCTGCCGGCAAGAAACTCATCGACCACCGCATCTCCTCTGGCTCCGGGTCCACAGGGTGGTCCCGCGCGTGGGCGATCAACATCTACGCGCGCCTCAACGACGGCGATTCCGTGTGGAAGCACATCCAGGAGTTCATCCGCAAGTACCCCACGGGAAATCTCTGGAATAGCGATGGCGGACCGGGGACGAGTTTCCAGATCGATGGGAATTTCGGGCTGACGGCGGGGATTGCCGAGATGCTGCTGCAGAGTCATGAGGGGGTGGTGCATTTGCTGCCGGCGCTGCCGAAGAAGGCGGTTCCGAAGGGGAGGGTGGAGGGGTTGGTTGCGAGGGGAGGGTTTGTGGTGGATATTAATTGGGAGGAGGGAGGAGGGGTGGTGAATGCGACGGTGGTGAGTAGGAGCGGGGGGGTGTTGAATTTGAAGGTGGGTGATGGGATGG
>Ga0247760_1001175_pt1 | contig 25611 bp, 27 predicted proteins | sample UWRJL171409R4_FD_179936 | JGI IMG/M metagenome (GOLD analysis project Ga0247760, IMG submission 179936) | Plant litter microbial communities from Arlington Agricultural Research Station in Wisconsin, United States - UWRJ-L171-409R-4 | ecosystem: Environmental > Terrestrial > Plant litter >... | reverse complement strand
CGGGGGCAAAAAAAAAAAAAAGAAAAGACAGGGAAGATCTAGAAAGAGCCAAGACATTTCTTGTTTCGATTGAGACTTTACACAGCTGTGTACACCCACCGTGGCACAACATGCAGCCAACAGCTTTTCGATTGGGCAGAAACCGCATTTGCTGATCTGCTTCGAGCCAATGGCATCTGCGAGCTCCCAATATTAGTCACGGGATTGTATGTACGCTTTCGGCGGTTATCAGCATATTTTCTGCATCGACGTGTGTGTGCAGGGAGCCTTGGGGGTTTTGCCGTCTCCAACTTCGCATTCCAACTGAAGGCATCATGATCTTAGCCATCCTCGCTTCGATTGTGTCTCTGGTCGGGTCCAGCCCCGTGCCTGAGACGGTGACCGTGTCTGGCCCCGGGGTGTCAGACCACGGCCGCCAGAATCTAGTGTGCTTCCCGGCCAAGGTAATGGACATTGTCGTCTTCTTTCTGGTCAACTTTAGTAACGATACGTATATTTAATTAACAGAGCTAGCTACGTCAGTTTAGTATGTTAAACTTTATATTTCTAATAGTAATAAAGACTTAAGGTCAAGGCTTAAATCGGTATGAAATCCGAGGCGGGAAGCGTGGAGAGACTTTAAAAGCGGTAAACTAGAAAACGGTGAGCCGAATAGTTCGGGCAAGCGGTAAGTTAAGAAAACGGCAAGCTGTACATTTTAAGCAAGCAGTAAGCTAAAAAACGGTAAATTACAGCAAACGGAAAAACAGTAAGCTATATAAGTTAGGCAAGCAGTATGCTCTTAAGTAATAAGAAGAATTTACCCGGTTACTTTAAAGTAAAGCCTAGATTATAGCCCTTACTTTACCTTAAGCCGATTTCTTAGCTTAAAACGGGTGAATTGGACCGTGACAATTTTAGGTCTTCTAAACTTATAATAGTGGCTAGAAACTATTACGACCTGCACCCGACATAGGCCTCGAGAGGACTGGCGCAAGTTAAGACAGAACGTATGGCAGGACGCTAACAGGTAGGGGGCGTTCCGAAGATGGCTTGTTGAGCTAGTACTCCTAGACGGGGGTTTAATGTTACTGTAGGTTGTTGTTACTATAATGCACAGAGGTAAGTCTAAACAGTAAGACACAAATGAACAATTAAATACTAATGTAAGGAACCAGAGTCCCTTATAATAGTTATAAGCATAATTATAACTATCTATACTAGCTAACTAAAAGGTACTTTATACCTTACTTATGGTGTTATAAGTGCTTATTTAGTAAGCACTTTACAGCGCGTGAGCGCTTTACTTACAAGGCTTCTCCTGCTTATAGTGCGAGCACTTAGTATGCTGTAAGCACCACCTTATTAGTTGTAAGGGCTTTAAGTCTTTGCACTCCTAGCCCAGTGTGTAGTACTGTACGTACTGTCTTCCTGCACTATTCCTTCTGCGGGGGATCTGTCAAGCCGCTCTAGCTTAAGTGATAGCTTGCAGGGTTGTTATATAATTCCCCCTCTTTAACGTTCTTTTTCTATAAAGAACCTAAGAGGTAAGTTTCTCTTCTTTTACCACTTTACTATATAATAAGTGTCCGGCTCCTAAATCTTAAAGTGGGAATAGAGTAGAAGCACTAAGTGCCATTTAAACCTTGCAGGCTACACGTATGTATTTAATGGTGAAATGTCCCCTTATTCTTTTTATAAGTCCGCCAACTCCCCACTTACCTGTTAGGTCGTAAACCGATCTAACAGATATAACCACTGCTTGGAGAGGCATCGGCCTTCCCAGTGTGACGCTTTTAGTGTTAGTAAGGCGAAGTTAAAAGCTCTTCTTATGGAGAAGCGGGACCTTGATTTGCAAGTTAAGTTTACCGTTTAGCAGCTTTATAAAGCTACTATTAAGCTTTAAGAGGTGTTAGTGTATCTAGCACGTCTTTATAAATAACGGTCCCGTCCTAAGGACCGGGCTGTAAAGTCATTTAGCTGTAAAGTGGAACTGCTGGAGTTCCAGGAAGGGGAGGAGGTTAAGCTGGATGCTCCTTTTAAAGACGTGGAGTTTTTTAACTAAGGGAACTTCCTAGCTAGGTCTTTATAGCGTATAGTCACTTTATAACTTAGTTTGTTACTTCCTTTCTTTAATAAATGAAATGGCTTTTTAACGTAATAGTAACACGTTTATGTTTCGCTTCTTAGTATAATATGCTATAATTCGTTATATTAAGATTTTATTAGTAAAAGGTTATGGGTTTAACTCCTATAAGAGTCCTTTATGGTATAGATTGTAATCTAAGGACCGTAAGCTATACTGTAACTTTTTCATTTTTACTAACACTGACTGGTTTTTATCGTGTACTAATCTCTGTTCTTAACAGACACTTATCACGTAGATATGCTTTTCTGCTACACACTACTATATAACTAGTTTAGGAGACCTTAAAGCATACTAACTTACTTTTTGCCCTTCTAACTCCTTCCTTAAACCTGTAGCGGAGTATAAGTCCTTTAGCTCCCGGGGATAAGTTATCCCGTAGGCTGTCGATCTGTAACTCTGGTTCTCCATACTGCCACGTGTATAATTTATAGAGCTTACCAGCTTTAAAGGCCTAGCCTCCTTGTTAAGTCTAAGGTCCTTATAACCCACAGTTAAAGGTTCTAATAAATGTCCTTCTATACTTATTAAGAAGTTTCCTGCCGCTTCTTAAGCTTTATATCCCATAGTAGTCTTACTCTTCAGTTTAGTAAGTTAGATGTTAGATCTTATCTTTTTTTTTGGTTTTTATTATTAGTTTTAATTAGTCTAGATTCTTTTAGTAGGATTCTATAATTAGGTTTAAGCACTTAAGGTTTTTAACAGGCTTTTATAAGTTACTTTTAAAGCTGTAATCTAACCACTTAATAAGATATTTAAATGTATTCTCTCCCTTTTATAAATCTATAACTTCCTTAACGTTATACTTATCCTTATTAACGTTGATTTTAATCTTCTTTTTTAAAGGAACTCCCTTTAAAGCAGGTTCTAAAAGTGAGATATGAAAAACCTTAATCCGCACCTTTATACTGGTAAGTAAGTTTAATTTATAATTAAAGGTAGTAACCTTTTTCTTAATCCAGAACAGCCCGTACCTCTTAAAGTTAAGCTTTTTACTAAGTTGTTTTAAATGTAAGTTTTGTGAAAAAAGGTAGATATAATCCCCCTATTTCGCGCAGCCAACTCCCCTAACCGCTTCCAACAGGTGAATACATCGCCCTATCTCTGATCCATAACTCTGTCCTCACCCTCGCTCCTAAGCCCCTAGCTTGGGGCAAATTCGCCTCCTCCGACAAATGGTACCTCGTGACCGAATGGATCGACGTCGATGCCGACCCAACCACCGCCGGCGCAGGTACCGGCATGACGCTCGCCCAAAAGGTAGCGAAACTACATCTGGCCGAGGCACCACCGCCTTCCGGCCAGAAAGTGCCCATGTTTGACTTTCCCATGTCAACTTACTGTGGCTCAACGCCGCAAAAGAACGATTGGTGCGTCTCTTGGGCGCACTTCTTCGCCGAGAACCGCTTGCGGAGCATCTGCCGGATCATCGAGCAGAACCACGGTACCGATGCCGAGCTAGAGAGACTTATGGACCGTCTCATCACAGTCGTGGTTCCGCGGCTTCTGAGAAACGGCCGCCTGGGAGGGAAGCGAGGCATCAAGCCCGTTTTGATTCACGGGGATCTCTGGGAGGGGAACAAAGGCAAGGGGAAGTTCGGCAATGTAGACGGGATCGAACCAGTAACGTTTGATCCGTCGAGTTGCTATGCCCATTCAGAGTTTGAGCTGGGGTTGATGAGGATGTTTGGGGGGTTTTCGGCCGGGTTTTTTAACGAGTACCACCACATCGTGCCCAAGACGGAGCCAAAGAAGGAGTATGGGGATCGAATGACGCTTTATGAGTTGTAAGTTGTTGGCTTGAGCTGGGATGCAGTGCGATGTGTTGCTGACAAAGGGACAAAGGTATCACTACCTTAATCATTACGCCATTTATAGTGGGGGATATCGTGAGGATGTGATTGTTTCGGTCAAGAAGCTGCTGACAAAGTATGAGGATGAAGAAAGCATCCTTCTTGGTCTTAATAACGGCTCTTGACCTGGCGGTGGCTGTGAGCTTTATTTAACTACTAGTTTGGAAAAATTAGCATAGAGGGAGGGATAGCGGCCCATGTATTAATAATCATAATAGAAATGCCGTTTGGCCCACATAAGAGTTGCTGAAAGTCTAGTCTTTCACGTTGGAAAAGGCCAACCTCGTCACCTGGAGGGCGGGGTGACTCGGGTGGAAGCTTGGAGATTATTTCATGGTGAGGAGGGCTTTTTGGACGTTTGGGCTTTTAACGTTGGCGGTTACAGTGGTGCTGTGGGTTTTGGCGGTTGTTATGCCAGTGGGTGTGTTGGTTTGGCAGGTTCAGTGGGGGTTTCGTCATCGACAGGGGGTGGTGGGCTCAGGGGTATTTACCTAACCTGAGACGTGGGACATGGGAGCTGGAGGTGGCGCTGTTAAAGTCCTGACTTTAAGTATGCCGCCGTCTTTAGCAGCGCTTAAAATGGATGCTAACGTGCTATCCAAAGGGTTATTAGAACCTAGATGGTTGCTCGACTGTTTAGTGTGTATCCTCTTTTATAGCTAAGGGGCTAGAGTGCTTAAAATGTTGCATAAGGAGCTCTAGGTATAAAGTGTAGAGTTTTATCTGTTTATGTGCTTAAAGGCCAAATGGGTAGCCTAAATTCTGGCAAGATGGAAAGGCCTAAAAGAGGACTCACAGGCATATACTAGTACATAGTGTGAGATAGTACAAAGCATCCTAGCTTAATAAGTTAAAGGGGGGGTTCTGGAACACCCCCTGTTTCGGAACAAGCTACCCTTAGGGGTCACAACATGTCAAAAAGGAGGGGGTTCTGGCCAGAGGCCAGAACACCATGGAAGGTGTGGCAATGGAATTATTTTTATTATTTGTCTTACACCGTAGGAGCTGAAAGCTCCGCCCGTGAGAGCAAGCGGTCCCTCTACTGCTAACTATCTACTGTCGGGGCGTGGTTGGGGCGTTCCCACCCCGCCCACTCTTCTGTTTATCCTACTGAAATACATGTGGTTTGGTCTCGACTACTAAACGCGGTGATAGGTTATGGGGTTAGTGCCTTGTGCTAGTGTGTGTCACAGGTGAGACGGGGGCGTGAGCGGGTCGTTCTCGGTTCTGCTGCGCTCACGCCCCTTGGCCGTAATGGCTTGGAGGTCCTACGTCACCTCCTTTTTCATCTGGGGTAGAAAGGAAGACCCCTTCGGCCCGGGGCAGCTCCCCTGGGTTTGACCGGGACCGAGGCGTTAACGGCTCGGGGGTAACTCCGTGATGTCTCCCCCTCTTGGTCCGGTCTTCTTTACACCGCTCCGGCTATCGCCGGTTCGTTGTTCTTTGTTCGTCATAACTTTCGGTTCTGCGCTCTGCTGGCCCGCTTCCTTTAGGCCGTTATCGCTTCGTTCCTTCCATCCAGGGTCGCCGGCGTGGCCGGCTGACCTCCGTGTACCTCCTCTGGTGGCCTCGTGGCTTCCATCCAACCTTTTTGTTAAGGCTGGCTAGCCTTCACGGTTCTTACGGTTCCACTCTCCAACCTTTATAAATTCTTCCTTCCTCTCCGGCATTCCTCCAAAACTTTTCTTCCTTCAACCACCAACTTCCTCCTCCCAAGCTTCGAGCCTTGCGCGCCCTGCAATCGCCTCTCTATACCCTCGCTCGCTCACTTCTGCTGTCATCATTAAATACCATCTTATTTTAGTATTAAGATGTTAGGTATTATCCTAGAAACTAGATTAGGACGCCACGGATTATCCCATAATATGTACCAGTATATGCTAGAAACGTAGACACTGCAGGGGGATGTCTAAAGGAAACTTTAGCCGGGGGGACTGAAAACGGGCCTCTGAGGCTGTGCAGCGGCGGCGTATGGGATCGCCCTAGCTCAGGCAAGAATCAGTGAAAGCTCAGGACAAATCAGCCACAGCTTACCCCAGCTCAGGATTACGAACGAAAAAGGAAATTTCCTGAGCCCCAGATTCGTCTCAGATAACTAGGCTGTTGTGTACAACATCCGTTGGCCCCCGACCGCTCACGCGCTTGCGGCGGCGGGCTAGGAGTCTAGGACTACATGCACACCAGCAGAGAGAGGTGACACGAAACGGGAAGAGAGCGACAATTGGCCGATGCTTGGAATCACTGGCGTTCCTCGTCGCTCATTCAGCGAGACGAATTGGAGGGACGGAATCAGAGCCCCACAACCCCACTTACTGGGAAAGCTGTATTTTGGGCCAGCACAGAACGCTCGTTGTGCATCCGTCCCCTCCATCCCAGGCAGCGACACCGAGGAACAGGGTGTTCCACGGCGAGAATTGCCGAAGGCACTACAGACTCAATCTGACCTTTACAATTCTTTGCCTTTCCCTCTTCGTTCATCACATCCCATTCAGGTATCCATATCTTCTCCCAATCTGACTCCGCACTGCAACCTCCTTTTCAGGCGAAGTTGCTGATAAGGAAAAGGCAGAACACAGAGCCGAAGAATGAAGGTAATGGTATCGCCAACGGAGCGAAGCTCATGGTGGAGGAGTTTCCGTGCTAGCAGCTAGCTCCGAAGGGCAATGTTCATGCGTCAGGGGAGAGCTTCAAGTGAGCAAGTGAAGCACCTTCGTGAGGGAATGATGATGATTGCTGAGTTGTGGGTGATACAAGGGTGGTTTAAACGGCTTAGATACTGTGAAGTATTGAATTCCTACTTGCCACACGGCCCCTTGGCTAATCGGGGTCCTTAGGTAGGTGATAAGTATCCAAACGAAGCGGCTTGTAAATTCAGGACAAATGCCTAGCCTGGGATAGCCAACTGCTTTAGCTTGTCCACAGTATTTAAGAGCCCCCTATACCAGTATACAGATTGCCGAGACGTAACTGATGAGTGATAAGTCATTACGATGTGTCACTCTGGGGGATATGCGCTTCAGTGAATCCAGAATGAATAATACAAAATACCCGCCTCCTATCTCTCTCAGGGGGATCAGTAATAGCGGCGCCTCCTCGTACTGTTCAGTAACGAGCAAGGTTCAATTGATCACCAAGTCCAAGCGTTATTGGCCAAGACCTGATAGTGCCTCGGTTCAATTCGCCGACACCATCCAGGGGCTAAATCCCGTTCCTTCAAAATCCCAAATCCTTGGGCGCCGGAATGCCAATCACGTCAGAGCCAATGCCCCAGATGTGCAGCCGGGCGGGCTTCCCCACATCGGTGGTACTAGGAGAGGTGGTCAGGTAGTTGCTAAATGTTGCTCAAGACTTGCGGGCTTAATAATACCGCCCCTCCCCTTTGGCATGACGCCCTCTACCTTGATATAGCACTCCAAATCATGGTCTCAATGTTTCTTGGACCATTCCTTGATGATAATATCCGCGGCCTAATTTCCAACCATTTTCTTAGTCGACATTCTTATGCATGAACAATCAATCCGGAGGGGACAACTCACCTTCTCAGCAACCGCATATGCCGTCGCACTCAGATGCGAGCTCGGCAACAACGGCAAGACGCTCATATCCACAATTCTCAACCCATCAGCCCCGTGAACCTTGAGATCCGGACCGACAACACCCCCCATGGCTCTCGGCATCATCGCCGCCGTGCAGCACGGATGCATAAACGAGAATGTCATCTGGTCTTTAGTGTACTCGATTAAATCCGCATCCTGTAGAGAAAGTTGCCAGTCAGCTTTAAACCAATTCGCGCTCTCTCGGTCTCAGAATTGATCTCTGACAACCATCCCTCAAAGAACGCAAAAAGGGAGATAAAACAGGAAAAAATGAAAAGAGAAAAAAAAACCACTTACACTCTGCACTCCCACCCCCGGTGTCACTTCAACAGCCCCCAGCCCCTTCATCGTGGGCGTATTCCACATCGCCCTCATCCCCTTCAGATGCGCTAGGTGCAGCTGGAAGTCGAACGGATTCGATCCCGTGCGATAGTCCACAACTGGCTGCTCGAGGGGATGCGTCGCGTTGAGCCGCACAGTGCCGCGGCTTAGCGGGTGCAGCATGATTAGGCGGAGCGACGTGCCGGTCGCGAACGGGATCTCGACGCTTGGCGCTTTGGGTTGCGCGTAGAAGGAGGCCAGGGCCGAGAGCTGGCGCAGATAGCCGGCGGTGAGCTCGGGACTCCCGTGGTACGACGCCGGGAGGTGCGTCGGTGCCGTTGCGAGCTGGGATTGGATCGAGCCCAAGATGGATTGCAACGTCGAGGCTGGGGCTATCTGCGAGAGGGACAGGAAGAGGGCGCTGTTGGACATGGCCAAGGTGTATGGGCCCGTAGCGGGTGTTGCGTCGAAGCTGGCGGTGGCGTTGGCGAGGAAGGCCGGGTCCAGCATCGCTGAGGGGAGGGGGTCAGTTACGTTCAAGGGGCGTGTGTCTGAGAGGAAGTGTGTGTCAGTGTTTGTGGTTTTAGAAAAGGGGGTCCGGTGGGGAGGTGATACGTACAATTCCACGACATGCTAGGTCCTGAGTGGTCTTGGAAGTTGTTTCCCACGCCGGGGAGGTCCAACACAAGAGGTACTCCGACGTCCTTGATGACTGCAGCAGGGCCGATTCCGCTCCGGTGCAAGATGGTGGGCGTGTGGAACGTCCCGGCCGACAGAATCACTTCAGCCTTGGCAGTTACATTGAACAGCCTGTTGTCGGCTAGGGACCGCACCTCGACGGTGGGCGGACCTTTCTTAAGGCCCTTGGGGTAAGTGATCCGGGTTACCTGATGCTTAACGAGGAGGTCGTAGTTGGATCTCGTCTCATTGACCACACCGTAGTGGCCGAGCCCAGCGTGGGAGCGTCTCGCCGTCACAGGGTGTTGTGATATCGGAATCCAGCAGAGACCTGCCTTGTCGCCGCCGGCGCACTCCTTCAAGACTGGAACGCCCAACTCCTTCCAGGCACTCCGGATGATGGAGTGATCTCCCCACAAAAAAGGCGGAAAGCTAGAGTAGATAGGCGTCGTGCCTCCAAACGCGGATAAGTCCCAGGTGTAGCCATACTTCTGAACCACGGCGGCAAGTGGTTCGGTAAAGGTAACACTCTTGATTTCACAGTCAGCTCCCGTTCTACAGAGTCCAGGGACAGGTAATACCTTTTTGAAGAAGGGGAAGATCCCCTTCCAGTCCCAGTTGTTCTTGCTGGAGTCAAACTCGGGACCACCCGCCTGCACCCAGGCATCAAAATCAAATTTTGAAGGCCGGTCGAAGAACATGCCATTGACGGCACTACTACCGCCAACCACCTTCCCGGCAAACACAATCGCCGTCTTGTTTTTTACAGCTGGGTTGGGTAGCGACGAAAACAGCCAGGTGCTGGCTAACCCGCCGCCGCCGCCCCAGACTGGAACCGGGGGATCGAAGACGCCGGGTGCGTACTCAACTTGGCCGTACTCGATGACAAGCACGGTTTCTAAGGTTGAATTGTCAGCACGAAGCGTAGGCGGTGCCAAAAATGCAATGGTTTAACCTACTCTTAGGAAAGGCTTGGGTAAGGCGGTCAGCTAAAGTCAGACCGGCAGTCCCGCCGCCTGCAATCACAAAGTCGTAGACGTCGCGGAGCTCGCTGACTTGCCGCTTAATATCCATATGCGGTAGGGCACTCGCCAGGGCGGCGAGCGACAGGATGAGGGCGTTCAGGAATGCCATTGTCGCAGTCCGCTGAGACGCTTCCTACCATTGAAAGCAGGCAGGTGGCCAAGATGCGACCAAAAAGGGGGGAGGCAGTATCCCCTCTTTTATTACCATCTCGCTCCCACGTCCCTGCCTTGCATCCTAAAATGAGGGCGTTATATTGAACTGCAAGGTTCGTTAGCCCTTACCTCATTCGATAAAATTCTTTGGCTTGATCATGTCCCTGGCAGGCGTCATAGCGCGCAACATCACGTCCCCTGGACGAGTGAAGGATGAAGGGTGGTGCCGTGCGGGGAAGGCAGGCATATTTGGCTGGGCGCCTTATTGCGAGTGTGATATTGAACTGCAACTCGCTTTATTGAGCCGAAGACCCCTCTGACATGCAGAGGGAGCTCCACTACTACCCCCCACCTGAGAATGCTCGAGGGACTTTACAGTGTGGCCTGTCACAACCAGCATTACTAACCGTGGCAGATGTATTGAGGCTCGAGCAGACAACCAGGGACGAAAACCAGGGTAATTAGCTGACAGAACGGCAATTGACATTTGCGTTGAATAGAAACACGGCAAGGTCGAATGATTTTAATCGCAGCCGGAAATAATTGTATCAATAGTTCCCCAATAACAGGATTGTATTTTCGGCACAGTAATTTTACCAATAAACTCTTCGCCGCGATTGCGCGGAGCGCAGCGCCGAGTCGTTGACGGAGTTGACGACAACTTCTGATCGGCACAATGGCCAAAAATGAGCCTCTAGCCTAAGAAGGCCAGACAGGGAACCATCCTTCAGACCCAAACCCCCTCCGATTTGAACAAAAGTATGTCCGAGACCTTCGCCACGTTTTCAGCTTCATAAAGAATGACCCCGACGTTGCTTGGGTCGACTTAGCGAAAGGAACAAATCCGCTTTATCTTCCTCTATAACTTTAGTAAAATTTAATCACAAATAGCTTCACGGAGGAGGCGAAATATGATTGAGCCAGGGCTGCAGTTATTTAAGCCAAATCAATGGAATTCTAAGCTGAAGAAGGAGACAAAGAAAAGAAGGGAGCCCACGCGTGCGACCACCACCTAACTCTCGGTCGGCCCTCTCAGCTATCTGCCCTGTCCGCCGCAACTACCGCAGGACTTTACGCGTGAGCTTGGGTTCCGTAGAATGTTCAGTGAATCTCAAAGGTCTGTTTCGCCAATGCCGCCCTCGCCTTCGCGTTATTGTTTGAACCAAAGAGGCCACCCATGTAATCATGATGATAACACTCTCCCACTAAATAGAAATAAACTGCCTTGCACGTCTCGGAATCTTCGATCAATAATGTTTTCGAATCCGTATAGTACAACTTGCTGCGTCCGAAGAAGTATGCCGCCCCAACTGGGCGACCGCTGACTTGATCTCCCGAGGCAATTCCGGATACTGCGCAAAATGCCCGAAAAGCATGATTCTCGTCGTCTTGACCAAGCCAAACAGCTACCAACTCGGCTAAGCTATAGATGTTCCTCATTTGGCGAACCTAGTAGCCACACTCCACAATGTCGGCTTGGTTGATGCATACAGTATTAACCCAGATACGTCTCGGCTTGTCGGACAACCGGAGTCTGTGAAGGGTATCGTATAGATTTTTGGTAATGCTCAGTGTCCCTTCTTTGCTGAAGATATCAATAGTGTCGTTATGGTTACCCCAGACATATGACACCGCTGTGTAAGCTCGAGGAGTACGCGTCAGTCCAGTGAGTTCCATGCGGAAAACCAGTTTTTCAGAGGGTTCGCCCAGCTCGAGAATCAGGAGCCTGATCGAGTCGGTGTAGAGCAAACGAGAGTATTGGAATGATTCGAGTGCTATAGTAGCTTGTTGGTCGCTTTCCATCGTAGTATACGTCGGCTCTCTGGACTGTAGTTGTCGTTTTCGGCATTCTCTGTAGGTTTTCCGTGCTCTGTTTTGCTCTCTTGTAATATATCGCTTAGCGTGTAGGTCGCGGCGTAAGCCTTGAAGCACATTTTTGTCCAAGGAATTGATGGACTGGGTCTTTGGCCCAATTCCGAGCACAACTTCGTCCCTCGGCAGTCGCCGAAGCTGGTCAAAAGAAAGAAAGCATCGGGTAGATAGTTCCAGTTCCTTCCATAATCAAGGGTAAAACGCGAAGCAGGGGTATACGGTGAGAGCGTTGTTTCCAAGACTCACCGGGCTCAAAGGGTTCTGGCCATACCATTCACAGATCGAAGTATCGCAACTCCTTCGCGCAGACAACGGCGACAAGATGTGTTGCCTCAATTCAGAAAGCATCCGCGATCGCTACATAGATTCTTTTAGCCTGCAAGAGGAGAAGGCCGAGCTAGATATCAAGGCGTTACTCGAGGGTGACGAGAAAGCGAAGTTGAGCAGATCGGGGGAGGCTTGGCAATTTCAGCCTGTTACTTTGAGATAAATCTAGGCACGCGAAATTTCTTTCTCGTTCGTAGTCCTGAGCTTTCCTTGGTTGTTGAGCATGGCCGGATCTGCCACCCGTCCAACGCCGTTGTGTCTCAAGAAGGCGTCTTTGTTGACCAGTTGGATCTGAAGCTTCCGGCCTGACGAGTGTGATCCGCCCGTCCCTTTCCAGGGGCTAGGCCTCAGATGCAGCACCAGGCGTCTGGGCTTGGACGCGTCCAGCATCTCCGGGAAGGGCATAGCAGACAGCAAGATTGGCTGGCCCTCATGTTGGCGGGGCATTTCGTCAAAATCTCGGCCAAAGACATTGTCGATGGTCGCCTGGACGAGCCGGCAAAAGGCGCAGCATTTCGTCGACAGGCCCTATCCAGCGTCCTCAGCGGGATGTTGGGGTCAAGGAGCAGATATCGAGAGTTGAGCTGTCTGCATGCTTCGCAGAGGAACGAGGGGTAGCAGCAGGTGGGGCGGGTTGATCGGCCATGTTCTGACAAGATATTTTCTGTCTGTGAACTCTGTCAAAGATACCGGGTGCGGTGTGCTCTTATGAAGAAGACATGAAGGAAGCCACCTCCTTTTTGGGTTCTTTTCGATAAGAAGATGCTAAGGTGAGAAATATGCGCAATGCTGCAAGCACAACATATAAATTGTAGGCGAAAGGATTACCACGCGGTACCTTTATGTAAGAATACATGATAATAACCAAAGAAATAAAAGAATCCTGAACGCCTACTTGGTACATATAATATCCTACCCATAAACCAAGGTCGCTCTGAAAGCCTGCTACGCCGATAGGATCGAGGAAGGTCCGGTGATGAGGTATCCAATGTTGGCACGGAGCTTAACCTCAAAACCCCAAACTCCTCCATTCCCTCCTTAAAAGAAAAAGAATAACAGAGCCTGCACTTGTCCGATTACAAGGAACATCTCGCCCTTTGGTCATGCTGTCGGTGTCATGGGAACCTCCCCTAAGAGCGTAAACGGTCCATTCTGCCCACTCGCCACCTTCCCACCACCACTGGCGGGAACCTGCCACTCTTCCATCTTCAATTTCAGCTGCTGCTGTCCTCCTGAGGAAGAGACAGACCCGTCCTCGGCATATAGGACGTAGACCCTCTGGTCGACGTAGGTGAGATTCGTCTGCGGCGTGGCCGAGAGGCCGAGATAGGTCCGACCGGGCTTCAGCAGGCCGCTGATGCGATTCTTTTGCGTGAGGAATCCGCTCGAACAGTTCCACGAGACCAGGTTCAGGTCCCGACCGTCGGCCGAGGCGAAGAGGATGAGGTGAGTGATGAAGGCGCCGCGGTTGGTGCGCGCGCACTCAGGCAGGGTCGTGTCGGTGAAATAATTGCGGTTGTCCTCGGTCGTGACGCAGAGCGGGGTGCCGGGGGCCAGATCGAATGCCGTGTCTACAATAGTGAGTGTGTGAGCAAGGTCACTTGGTCGGACCAGGAGATTACGACAGCGAAGTGAGAGATGGACTTTACTTACCGGTCACAGTTCCCATCAGGTTCGTTTCGACATTGTAGGGGTGCTGCTTCATAGTTCCGTCGGTGCCGCCGATGTAGAGACGCAGATCTCTTCGACTCCCCGCCGGTGCAGCAGCGATGGACGAGCCGTCTTGGATGGAGACGCTGTGTCGGAAGCTCTCCCACGGTTGCCCGTCGGTACCGTTCTCAAAGTACCGTGCGGCCGTGAGGGAATTTGCGCCGAGCTCCTGGAAGAAGTTGGTCAAGACCTGGAGACGCGTGTCAAAGTTTTGGTACCAATACGAAAAGACGGCCGAGAGGTTGGAGGCGGTGTAGAGGCCGCTGAAGTTGTCGTATCCCCAGACTCCGGCCTGCTCCTTGTATGGGGACTGTCGCTCGGCCAACTTGCCGGTGGGCTGGAAATAGTAGACGTTTTTTACCTAGAGATGTGAGTATACCTGACCTTGTGAAGGATTGTCCATAGATACGGTAAAGACCCAACTTACCAGGGCAATGCTCGTATTGGTGTGCGGATAACCAGCAGCCGCAGTCAGCAGCGTTCCTGGCTTGATACCGTCGACAGCCGGATCCGTGATGGTCTCGACGGCCCATTTTGCGCCGGCAGAGTCCCAGGAAGATTCCAGGATCCGGGGCGGATGGGTCGAATTCCACTGTGTTGTGTGGTAGACTCGAATCTGTCGCACACTGCCTTCATCGACCCAGCCCAATGCAGCGATGCTGATGTTTTGGAAGGCAGATCGGGCCGGCGGCGTTGTGGTATTATTATTATTATTCGATCCCGACGTGTCGGAACCTGAAGAGTCGCTCGAAGTTGCCGAGGAGGATTTTGACGCGAAGTAACCCCCCACTCCCCCGCCAACAGCCCCGGCGACGACGACGAAGGCGACGATGCCGGCAATGATCCAGAAGACTCGCCGACGAATACCACATATTGTCGGTCGCGGCGGTGGAAGTTCGCCGTTGACGCGCTCTTGGTGATTTTGCACCGCTTCTGGTGCGTCCGTCGACGAAGGGCGTGCGAAAAGAGCCGAGAAAGTTGGGTCGGACTCTGCGGGCAGGGGTTTCTTCCACGAGTTTGTTGGGTCGTGATAGACTTCCATCCCGGGGTCGCTGTGGAAGGCGGTGGGCTCGAGTGGTGATTGCACGACTTCGAGTCCACCACTGTTCGAGAGCCTCCGCTCATCACGAGGTGTCGCCATCTTGGCTGACACGCAGGCAGCAGCGGCTACCAAAACACATACGGCAACAACAACGTTGCAACGAACAACTCAACCATTTTTTTCTGAGAAAGGCGGGGGGAGGGGGGTGGGGAGGAGAAAAGAATTCAGGCGCAATGGGCGCCATCAGCAGATCATTGCTAAAAAGGAGGAACATGCCCAGGGCTCGGAGGCGAGGGCTTGAAAGACACCGCATCCAAAACACGGGAATTGCTGACTGCAGGAGCTGAGATCCCGAACAGCCCAGTAGGGCCCTGGAGGAGCCCAGGCCTGGCAGTGATATGCAAAATTTACTGCCGGGTTTGGCGAATCGAAGCACGGCCGACAAGGCAACCTAAAATGCGGCGTAGCATCCAGCCGACGCGCAGTAATTGATGCCGCCGATCCCCTGTCTGTTCAGACCAATCGATTCTCAGAGACCAGACCAGTCCCCGCTCCACACTCCCTGGCCATTTAAAGGACCAGATTTGTCTCAACAGCCGCCATGCAGCGAACAAGCGACAGGCGCGGGAGGCAACACAAGCCACCTTTCCATTTTTAGCGCATCGATTTGACGTCGACACTTTTTTTTTGGCCCTCGCCATACCGTCTAAAAATTTATCAAGTCGATTGCGTATCAACTTATTTTGTTTATCAACATCGAGGAGGTTAGAGATTGGCGGGGATAAGACAGTCGCCCTTAAAGGGTCATGTTCTCGCTGCTACCTTGGACTGTTTGGGCTTTCTGGGCCGCAGCGCTCGGTCTCGTCCCAATATCCCACGCATCCAACTCGACATCCGCTCTCATCAACTCATGGCAACTATGGGGCCCCTATCGGCCCAATCTCTACTTTGGCATCCGTCCACAGATTCCCGACACCCTTCTCATGGGTCTCATGTGGGCAAGCGGCGATGATCGGAGAACCATGTTGAGCAGTGAGTTTTCCAATCCATCATCAACACAACCGAAGCTCACATGGAAAAAAAATCATCCCAGCTCTTCGTGACACGTGTGAGCAAAACGACGGCATGCAAGGCTATGGCTGGACATTTTACGACACGCGGGTGGGCGGTTCGCAAATCGCCCACGACACTCAGCTCCAGATCGACCTTGAGACGGCCTTTCTCAAGACGGAAGGGGAAGACAGCTGGGCGGTCCAAGTCACCGGCACCCCGAAATCCGACTCGGTCAAGACGTCGCTCATCTTCCACGTCGCCGTGGAAAAGGCGGATGATGCAAACGGGCCCAAGACTCTGGTGTGTGCGAGCCAAGGCGAGGGTGGAGAGGGCGTTGAGGCAAGCTGCGAGGGAGAGATCGCCGGTCTCGGAAAGTTTGAGTTTCGGGTTATCGGAGATGCCAAGAACAAAGCGGTTCACAACACCGCCGTGAAGGCTGTACAAGTGGGCGAGGACAAGATTTGGCAGGCAAAGTGTAAGTTTTTGGACGCGAGATTTTTACTTGGGTGGTCAACCCTAACTGACCAATTATATGACAGCCGTGTTTGTCGACCAGGTCAAGGCCGTCGGCGGCGGAACCGGCGAGAATGTGGCAGTGGAGAACAAGCCTGGTGCTGGGAATATGCACTTTATCCAGCTCACCTTCCAAGGTCCATTCACTGTAACCTTTACATATCGAGGGATGGAAGCGACCGCTCTGGATGGTAAGTCGATACACCCCCCCTCGTCAGTGGCTGCCCTTGCTCCGATAACTAATCGCTTACTGCTTGTAGAGATTTCAGTTAAGGAGGGCCTGGATTCTCTACGCTCTAGCTTCCCCACCAGCGTGGATAAGGTGTTTCCAAGGGTAGCTCCCTTTGACCAAGAGAAATACCGCCGTTTCTCCCAGGAAATCCTGTCCAACCTCCTAGGTGGCCTGGGTTTCTTCCATGGAGATACCAAGGTGGACAACACACGAGCCCCCGAATACCAGGAGACCGAGCCGGAGTTTTGGGTCGGGGCAGCCGCCGCCATGGCTCGCGCCCCGATCACCACTACGCCTCCACTGACGCTTCTTTCCCATACCCCATCGCGGCCATTTTTTCCAAGGGGGTTTCTCTGGGACGAAGGGTTTCACCTACTCCCCGTTATCGAGTGGGATCTCGACCAGGCGGTTTCGGTCCTTCAAAGCTGGCTGAACCTGATGGACGCGGACGGTTGGATTGGTCGCGAGCAGATCCTCGGGCCCGAAGCTCGCAGTCGAGTTCCTGAGCAGTTTCAGGTTCAGTACCCTCACTACGCCAACCCGCCGACACTCTCCCTTTTATTCCCAATTCTAGTCTCAAAACTCACGGACCCCTCGACCTACGCTGGCCATCCCTCGGTCTATCTCTCCTCCAAGGAGCGTGCTTCCAAGATGCTAAGGGCGTTATATCCCCTGCTATCGCGCCATTACCAATGGTTCCGGCGGACGCAAGCAGGAAACTTCAGCAGCGCGTACTCTAGACCTGACGGCGCCATTGCCGGGGAGGGATATCGATGGCGCGGGAGAACACCGAAACACTGCCTGACGAGCGGCCTGGACGACTACCCCCGAGCGAATCCGCCACACCCCGGCGAGCTGCACCTGGATGCCCTAGCCTGGGTCGGAGCCTCCGCTCAGGCGCTCCAGCAAGTCGCCCAATACCTCGGCGAGGACGCCGATGCAGCCACATTCGAGAAGCACGTATCAGATGTCAAGCATAACCTCGACACGCTCCATTGGAACGATGAGAGAAAGACGTACTGCGACGCGACCATCGATGAAACTGATAAATACACGCTGATCTGCCGTGACGGCTACGTGTCGCTCTTCCCGCTCCTCCTCGGCCTCCTTGACGCAGAGCACCCGAATCTGCCCGCCGTGCTGGACCTCCTCTCCGACGAGTCCAAGCTCTGGTCCCCCTACGGGCTGCGGAGTCTGAGCGCTGCTGATCCCGATTACCACCGCGACGAAGACTACTGGCGTGGCGCCGTGTGGATTAACCTGAACGTGCTCGCCACGCTACGGCTGCGTGATATCGGCCTGCGAGAGAAAACCGGGCACAACACGCACCTTCGCCGGTCGGCAACAGAGACAAAGACACGGGCATTGACGCTCGCGGCTGAGCTGCGCAAGAATCTCGTCGACACGGTGTACAACAGCTGGGAGCAGACGGGCTTTTTCTGGGAGCAGTACAAGGACCAGACGGGAAAGGCCAGCCACAGCAGGGCATTCACAGGGTGGACGGCGTGCGTGATCTTGCTGCTGGGTCTGGATTTCACCACCAACACCGACAGGGGCAGTAGCGGTGGCGGCGGCGGCGGGGAGAGGCATGATGACGGCACCACTATTAACCATCCTCCTCCTGAAGCCTCGTCGGGTGCCGGCGCGCCGCCGTTGGGGCTGGGCGTGATCATCGCGCTCGTGATGCTGGTTGTGGTCGCGGTTATGTTGCGGCGGCGGGTCTTGGTGTTGCTGACGCGGTTCATTGTCAAGCCGGTGTGCCATACGTGGACAGGCGGACGAGGGCGAGGTGGGCGAGGGCGTCGGCTCTTTGAGCGGCAGACATATGAAGAGGTGATTGACCTTGATGAGCGGGATGTTTAAAGAGAGGTAAAGCACGGTTTTAAAAACGGAGCTGTAATGTTTTGTTAAACTCTGGTTATGGGTTACGGGTTTTCATTTCTTTTTGGGAGTTGGGGAGTATACTACATTACATTAGGCTTCTTGTCTTGGATCTACCTAAGAAGTACAAGCCGGTAGGGCCATGGTTCATCCGCACTATCGTAATCTACTCAGTCTTCTATTCCGTCTTCTAATTTGATTCATTCTAATCCCATCTCCGAGACAAGGAGAGTTTCGAAATTTTACATCACATCAGCATCTTGGACAACAGCCACGGAAATATGCTCTCCCCATGTTCCGAAAGCCGAGAGTACCAATCAAGAATAAGATAAAAACAAGGTGCCTGACAGTATCATAGAACGGCGTAGACGGAGGATTGGCATTAAATTTCTGCATCCATTGAGGGTGATGTACTGGGCGGTCGATGACTTGGAATCGTAGCCGCTGTATACTTTTGCACTGTCGGGGTTTCCCGGTTATGCTGAGAGTGATCCGAGAAGGGTAAACACTTCCGACAGAATTTCAGCAACAAGGCCCAGTGCAGCAAACCTCATGATAGATACCTTGCACCTCTCTGGGTCCGTTTCCGGCCGGCATGTGCGTTCCGATGGACTTTTGTGTCTTTTTCATGTTAGCTGACTAAACTAGGATCTCAACACAGTTTTTTTTCGTAACTCTGACACATTTCTTCACGACGACTTGTCATATTTTACATAAGATCCCTGGCAATCGCCTGTGTTATTGTCATCGAGGCCGATACAGGTCCGACATTCAGGGGATAAAAGGTTCCCGATAGACGACGCACCGGGCCGCACTTCGATTTAGATGTCAGCTGGCAGTGAGACTGGCGGTCTCATGATGCCTCCAAATTTTTATCCGGGCTGCAGGTGGGGGACATTAGCGGGTTAGGGGCGTCGTGACATGATAATTATTCAGGGGGTCCCCCGACAGCCGGTGAATTGCTTTCCTTCTTCCCCGATAGCCGACCGATCATCCCCCCGACATCCGGCCTTGCCGGCGACCGATCAACATCCGACAGCAAGGTGTTCTTGCCGGACACGACATGACCTTTCGGATGTCAGCTATGTTGTGCAACTCCGTTTACGGCCTGGTATTATTGACGCCTTGGTGGTTGGTATGTATCAGGGGTACGGGCAGCACCCTTCCCGGCCCACCAGTCGATGGAGGCGTATGCATTGGGTGTAGTCTTAGCTGAGAAGAACGTGGAGAACGCTTTTTCCTGAATGATGTGAACCATTGGCCAATGGTTGATAGATCCCGACGTCGGACCGTAAGCTCAATGCTCAGCAGAAGTCACCATGAAGAGACCTGTCTTGAGGGTTTCAGTGACTGCCATGGCAGCCATGGCTAGCCGAGTAAAAAGCCACAAATATTGATGTCATATCCGACACCGGAATTACATACTTTTTACAGATCCGAGGCAAACCCACGTCTCAGAAGAGACCTGTTTTGATCCTGAATGTGGATTTAAGGGCAGGGCTCGCAACGGTTTGGAAAAAGGAAAAGAAAAAAAACCACATTCCTGTTCACCCTCTGGATATCTGATGCAGTCTAGTTGGCCCCTGAACAAAAAAGACAGGAACACAAACAATCGTCGTCAGAAATGTCCCCCCTCAACTTGAACCGCTCTTCTCCCCCAAGTCATATGACACCAAATGATGGAACACCACCACCATCTCCGAAACAACTTCAACAACCACCTCCACCCCGCGTCCCCGTCTGGAAACACTTCCTCCGCCCATCACCCAACCCAGCTTTCACGACATCCCTCACCCTCCTCTGTGCTGTCGCGGCCGCCATCACGACCGCAAACCTCTACTACACTCACCCAATCCTCAACCTCGCCGCAGCCTCCTTCAACGTCTCGTACGCACGCGCGTCTCTGATCCCCCAACTCCTCCAAGCCGGCTACGGCCTCGGCATTCTCCTCCTCTGTCCCCTAGGCGACATCGTCCGGCTCCGACCGCTACTCTTGATCCTGACTACAATCACAACCCTCACCTGGCTCGGGCTATGTCTCACGCCCAACTTCCACCTCTTCGCGGGCCTTTCCTTCATCGCGGGGTTTACCACCGTTGGACCCCAGATCCTGATCCCGCTCATCGGGACCCTCGCGCCCCCCGACAAGCAGGCCACGGCCGTGTCAGTGGTGCTCGCGGGGATGCTGATGGGGATCGCGGTGCCGAGGGTTGTGGCGGGGGTGTTGACGGGGTATATGGGAGGGGGCGGGTCGTGGCGGAATATTTACTGGTTTGTGCTAGGGCTGCAAACCGTGTTGTTGGTTGCTATGTGGGTTTTGTTTCCGGATTTTGCGGTTCGTGGGACAGGGCGTGGTGCGTCTCAAGGGGGTATAGAATTGCCTGACTCGCAAAAGGGGGAGAAGAGGAAGGGGAAAGTGGCTGAGTTTGGGACGAGGTACGTGGAGATTGCAAGGGATATTGCCAGGATGGTGGTGACGGAGCCGGTGCTGGCGTATGGGTGCGTTGTCGCGTTCCTGATCAACGCGGCGCAAGCGAGCTTCTGGACGACCTTGACGGCGCATCTGGCTGGTCCGCCGTTTGGGTTCGGACCGCTGCAGGTTGGGTTGTTCTCCATCGTTGCCGTCGTGACAACAATGCTAATTCCCGTCTACGGCTGGGCCGTGGTGGAACGGTTCGAGACCTGGTTTGCGTCGGTGGTCGGCATGGGCGTGGGAATTGTCTTGATGGCCGTGGATACATTTGCAACGACTAGGATTGGAGTGGCAGGGCCCCTCTTGCAGGCTGTGGGTCTGGATCTCGGGTTGCAGGCCGGCAGCGTAGCATATCGAGCGGCTGTGTACCGCAAGTTGCTGGCGAATCGGGCCAATGTTGTGTTTACGGGAAGCGCCTTTATCGGGCAGCTTGTTGGGACCAGCGTTGGAAATACGGTTTACGCTAGAAGGGGATGGATGGTGTTGGGCATTGTGCATTTGGCGTTTGCGGTCCTAAGCATGGGCGTCGTGTTGTTGAGGGGGCCGGCAGAAACGAGGTGGGCTGGATGGAAGGGCGGTCCAACGTTGTGGCTACAGAGGGAGACGCGAAGTGGGAGCGGGAACGATTCACAAACTGTCTTGTGTTGATTTACTGCTACTCCCAGGATAGGGAGGGGAGGAAAGCGGTTGCCAAAATAATACGAACATATTACCTTACAGTAACTAAAAGCTACCAAGCCAGGCTTATACTGCAATCCCAGGTACTTCTATGTACAGCTATTCTAACTCCCAGTCACCTGATCCCAAACGCTAACACATCTTGCTTCCCCACTATCAGAGTCGGGTGAGCTGAATGCAGCAAGACTGTTGTAAAGTTGATAGGGACTGTTAGCTCCAAGCCACCACACGGACCACAGGCCTTTTTTGCTGTTCGCGTTATTTTGTCAACCGCTTGGGGAGGCAAGCGGACTGGAGGCACTGGCTAATTCAGTGGCTCAGCGGCCAAGATTGAGATGAGGTGCTGGGTCGTCGAAGTCACTGCAGCGTGGCGCAACCCATCATGCAGCCCATTCGTCAAACTCACGCCAGATAATAACCCTTTGGGCATCGCGCGCGGGGTACCGCATCCATGTCCAATCGGCGACGGTGGCCGGTTTGCCCGGCTGCAGAGCCATCCAATTCTGGCCCTGCAAAGCGATGCACGTTTGATTGAGGATAGCCGTGCCAGTGAAAGAGTTGCCATCGCAGCCACCAACAGTTTCAGTGACCCACGCGCGCACACGCACACACAGAGACAGAGAACGTATGTATTTACCAACCCTGCACCCGAGTTGTCGACCTGATGAGTTTTCAGTTCCACAACAACAGGTTCGACGACATACAGAGCCCGTCAACTCATGTCACATCACCCATCTCACAACACCCATCCTAATCACATCACTCAACCCACCATGGCCAGTCCTCCCGCAACCACCAACGAACAGACCGCCGACATTGAAGTCGACCCCACCTTTCTCCGCTCCTCCCCTTCCCCCTCCGACACCGACTCCGCCATAGGCTCAACCACCACCGACGTCTCCACTTCCTCTCTCAGCTCAACAATCCTCCAGTACCGCGAAATCCACGGCCGCACCTACCACAGCTACACCGGCGCCACCGCCCAAGGCACTGAATACTGGGCGCCTAACGACGACAACGCCAACGAGCAGCTAGACGTCAACCACCATCTCCTCACCCTCTCCCTCGAGAACAAGCTCTTCCTCGCGCCCCTCAAAAGCCCGCAAAACGTCCTCGACGTCGGCACGGGCACGGGCATCTGGGCCATCGACTTCGCAGATGAGTTCCCCGAGGCGGCAGTCACGGGGATCGACATCTCGCCGATCCAGCCGACGTGGGTGCCGCCGAATTTGAAGTTTGTGGTTGACGACGCGACGACAGAGTGGGCATATCCGGATGAGACATTTGATTATGTGCATATCCGGTACATGGTTGGGTGTGTGAAGGACTGGGTGGGGCTGTATCGTGAGGCGTACAGGTGCTTGAAGCCAGGCGGGTGGATTGAGCACATGGACTGTAGTGTCGGGTTGTGGTGTGATGATAGGTCGATACCAGAGGGGAGCGTGCTCGATGAGTGGGTGGGCATATTTAGAAAGGCGGGGCCGCTGATGGGAGGGCAGGATTTTTTCCTGATTGAGGGGGATGAGTTTGTGAAGAGGTTGGAGGAGGCGGGGTTCGGGGAGGTGAAGACGCGGGTTGTCAAGGTGCCGGTTGGGTCGTGGCCGGCGGATAGGAAGCTGAAGGACATCGGGGGGGTCAATCTGTTTTCGATGCACAGGGATGTGGAGGCTTTTGCGTTGTACGTGCTGACGAGTATTCTGAAGTGGGAGATTGTGGAGGCGCAGGTATTTTTGGCCAAGATCAGGAGTGAGCTGAAGAACAAGGCGTATCATGGGTATACCCTCTGGTAGGTTGTCTTCCGCCATAGTTTACGTTTGGTCGGTTACTGATATTGTTACAGGAAGGCGGCTTGGTCCCAGAAACCGTTGAAATAAGGTTCCCTGAAGAGAGGCTTTTTGTGTTAGAAACACGGCACACTGGATTCGCTCCAAATAATGGGGGTTTTGCAAAGACATGATTGTATTGCTTGTTGTGGTGGTTCTGGCTTCCATCCAGAACCTCCTTCTTTATAGACTTTCTTGCAGGATTCAGCCTTCGCCACCATAGTGGCTCAGGCCTACCGGCGTTCTGGCAGTGCTAGGCATGTACCTAGTCAGCAAAGCTGACTAGATGCCAGGGCCCCTGAGCCCCTTTCTTTTCTAACAGGAATCCTGATATTGGAGACGATAGTGAAGGTGAGTTAGGGTCTAGGCGGGGTTCATCTGATCTAAAGCCGAGCGGTAATAGCAGCCGCCTGTTGCTCTAAACGGACGGTAGCCTGCACATAATAGCCAGCCTGGAGGAGGTAAAGCAACGTATATCAGCCTACGTGTCCCGTTTCGCTAGTGATGAAGACGAGGTCCTGAGAGCGCAGCATCTCGAAGGATATGTGGGAAGAGAGGAAGACGAGGAATCTAGCAAGGCTCTGGATTATCAGGTGCGCCCCAAGAGAGCAACAAGATCCTGAGGCAGGTGAGCTCGACTAATTATAGACCTCATAAATCTTCACAGCCAAATTCAGCACTTTTCATGCCACCATGCTTTCGAGAACTCTCCCCAGACCCTTCGGCGCGTTTTGAGGGTATCACAACCGTTGGCAAGAAGCCGAAAACAGCAGCATGTGCTTACCATGTGGCCCTGCCAAAAGATCCAGATTACTAGCGCCCAGGCCCAGCAATCTTCCTCCCTCATCCTAGTCCGCAACTTGCAAGTTTACCATCGTCGTCACCAGGCGCGCGCAGCAGCTGCCAGCTGTTGAGAATTCTCAGGAATAGATTCAGACTGTCTTGTGGAATGTCCCAAAAGGAAGCATCACCACCTTCTTAATAGGAAGTCAGACGGCGCCGTGGGGTTGGGACGGCGATGTTGGCGAATATGGGAAATCTCAGGGGGCAAGCTCAGGGGGCGACTTGGGTGTTTGGCTTACATGGATTTACCGGAGATAGACTAGTACGAAATTAAACTACGTTTTGCTCCTCTGAATTACCGCGTTTAGGTTTGGCGATAGCTTCATTTGCGCGTGTCAACGGTGGTGGCCAGAATCTGTGTTGACTTCGCTGGGTGTGTGGCACTTCGGTTGGATTCGGCTGCATGAAAAGATCAATTTTAAGCCGCAAAATACGTGTTTTTCAATGCAGCGCGTTGAGGCGCATCTGCCGTGGCCCCAAGCCTGAAATAGCTAGCGTGTCTAGGAACAGGGAGCTAGGAGGTCTACAATTAGTCGGGCTCGAGGCAGGTGGGTGGATAGTGAAGCCCTGTTGCAACAGGGGAGGGCGGCGAGCCCTGTGACATAGGCCCTACTTCAAGTGGAGAAGGCGGCGATGCTTGAGAGCCTGTCTCTTCAGCAACATGTAGCCACAAGCCCAAAAACGGGAGTGTGTCCTGGCACACGGGTGATTGGGTACCGACAAAGGGGGAAGAACGCCATTATGGCGGCCGAATAGAAATTACTCCCAATACATCAGGAATCGGCGCCGCATTGAATCCACATTTCCTGTCAGCGCAGGCCCCCACGCGATGCGGCTGGATTCAAGCACACTTTGCATTCATCCCTCTTCGCTGCAAGTTCAATTCTATTTCTCCGAGGTGCCCGCAGTACCCACAGCCATATTCTCCTGTCTTAACCGTCCTGTACCCTCTTTGTCTCTTAATCAAACTTCCGGATTCCCCAAAGCAATGCAGTTGTCGTTAAAAACAATACCGCTCTCACATGCACCGACACCACACCACCTGATGTACGTGAGTGCGCCTGTATCGGGTTCGCACGAGTAGAGCGCATCATAGATGTGGCTACCGTCATCACTGTTCGCAGCAGCTTTGAGCTCATCATAGGTGTATCCTATCAAGGCATGTCAGTCAGCAAGTCCAATCTAGAATGTGGTAGCTGCAGGTTACCCACCAAAGTCCCTGTTAGCGAGAACCCAGCCACACTGGTCGTAGGGATAGCGGCAGTGCTTCGCGAAGGCATTCGCGCCAACGATGGTGGCCGCTGCCATGGTCATAACGCTGAGAAGGCAAACCATCTTCAATATACGGTAGGTTGTATGTGTTCAATGTTCGATTTCTTTTGGGGGGGGGGGGGGAAGAGGAAGGGGGATGTT
>Ga0247760_1001174_pt1 | contig 25622 bp, 28 predicted proteins | sample UWRJL171409R4_FD_179936 | JGI IMG/M metagenome (GOLD analysis project Ga0247760, IMG submission 179936) | Plant litter microbial communities from Arlington Agricultural Research Station in Wisconsin, United States - UWRJ-L171-409R-4 | ecosystem: Environmental > Terrestrial > Plant litter >... | reverse complement strand
GCCGTTTTTTTTGGCCTGACCGATCGTTATGTACTGACCGGAGGCGTGCGTATAGCTCAGAGGGCCGATTTAGTCAGCTTCTCTAGTCATCCAGCCAAGTCACGGGGAACATTCAACTCCCAAAACCACCTCGGAAAACACACCGAGAACAAAATCCCGAAGCACACATGGAAACCGCACTCCCTTCACGCCTCGCCAAGATTTGAGAGAAAACACCAGATAAATTCAAGGGTAGACGAGCTCTTCCTGGAACCGCCCGCTCCAAAGTGAGATCAACCAACGGGCGCCAGGCTTGAGATAAAGAAAGCTGGGGGACGGCATCAAATCTCAGGCCATCCTGTTCTCGTCCTCGGTAGATTCCGCCTGTTGGTCTTCGCTCGCCCTCTCCAGTATCCACTCTCGCACATCCTGGTGGTGCTCACTCATCATCCCACTGAGAGTACTTGCGCTGCTCTTGATGACGGTTCCAAACCGCCGCTTCATCACCTTGCGCGTCAGTTCGGAATCGGACCAGCAAGCGTGGTTGCTTGCTACGTATACCCGCGAATTCTCCTTGTACCAAGGTGAAAGGTCTTGGTCAACGTCAGACTTTATAGGTCGCAAGTTGCCATTGACAAAGTTGACCACTCCTGAAATTCTCGATTTCACGTCTTTAGGCCTGTCAGCACGCAATTCCCCTGTAGGCTTGATACACCCACCTCTGTTGATGAGCAACACCTTAATCCCAAGGTAAGCACTGCCTACACCCATCAAAAAGATGTCTTCAATGTTGTCGCAAATTTGAAGGTAATTATCCCAGATAAAGCACATTAGCTCCTGGACTTGTGCCTGGAGCGTCCTCTCGTCAGCCCGGGGTATATGTGTGTCCATGTCCTGCGCAAGGTTAGAATCTGGAGGGGATTCATGTTATAAATCTAGGCATACCTCGGGATGCGTGATATAGTGAGGAACATTGATGTCGACCACAGCGAAGCCCTTGTCAATGGCCCAGTCGATGTACTGAAGCACTCCATCCGACTAGATGACAAATCAGCACTCATTTACTACAGTACTCGGGCGTCACATCCTTACTACCCACGAGTTGTGCGGTTCTAAGGTATTGTCCAACGGGTCCGGTTGGGCATGTAGCTCTGGACTGTATACCTATGTCAGCTTTATCCTTCTATTCTGGGGTACCACTTACGGGTCATGGACGATGACGAGCAGTCGTCTGCATTCTCGGAAGTCCCTGGTAGCCAGCACCTGATTCTCAAATGACTTGAAGATAATATCTCGCTGTATATGGAGAGGGATCATGAAGTGCTTCTCCGAGAGCACCTGGCGCTGTGCTGAGCGTACCACGTCGTGGAGCCGCAACGAGCCCTGGCTCTGGATCTCCTGTACATCGACGATGCCCGGCCTCATGCATTCCCAGTAAGGTGCCTGATAAGCCTGGCATTTAGCGAGTACCCGCGCAGCCTCGTTGCTCAGCTTGGGGATTTCCATTTGCGGTGGCGGCTCGCCCATGAGTGTTTGCGCAACAGCTAAGGCTGACTTGGAGATGGCCTCAAGATTGTAGCCGCCCTCTAAACAAACCGCCACCTTCCCGCCGGCAAGCGACATGAGCATGTGCGTCATATGGGCATAGCAAGGAGGGGTCACAAAACATCCACCCAATTCATCTCCGGCGGCAGCATCAAAGCCAGCCGAGATAATGACCAGATCTGGGTTGAACTCCTGGGCGATGGGCATGACAATCTTCTGAAAAGCCGCCATATACTCCGCGTCGCCCATGCCCTGACTTTCCCAGCCAATGTTGACATTAGTTCCCAACCCAGTCCCAGCTCCGCAGTGCTCCATGCCACCATCCGGGGTCATGGGGTTGTCAGGTTTTCCAGGGTAGAATTCGCCGTTGAGATACACGTGAATCGATATGTATAGAATGTTAGGGTCTTCGTAAAACATATTCTGGATTCCGTTCCCGTGGTGGACGTCCCAGTCGAGGATAAGGATTTTACGACAGAGGTTGGGATAGTCAGCCTGGCAAATCTTGGCGGCGATGGGCACATTGTTGAAAAGGCAGAAACCCATGGGCTGGTCGAACTCGGCGTGGTGTCCTGGCGGCCGGATAATAGCAAAGGCGTTCTTGACTTGACCGGCGACCACGCTCTTACATGTCTCGATGGCGCCGCCGGCCGAGATTAGAGAGGCATCAAAAGTCATGCTCCCGACGTATAGTGAGTCTCTGCCCTGGTCGAGCACGGCAGAGAGGCGTCGCAACTCGTGGGTCGGCTTCTGTGATAATTCCTCAACCCAGAGGTAGTGGCTGGGATGGTGGACGATGCAAATCTCTTCTTTAGTTGCTTGGCGCGCGGGAATGCGCCACATGTACTTTGTGGGATTTGTCTCGATAATGCGGATCAAGTCGGCATCGCTGCCTGTGTACACCAGGCCAGCTTTCTTGAACGTCTTCATGATGTGCTCAATCCTAGACGGGTCCTCTGGGTGGTGAGGGTTAGGTCCAAAGTCGGCATTGGCGTGTAGTTTCATACGGTCATCGTAACAGCAGCCAGTTGGCAGAAGTCCGCGTCGACGCAGTTCTACTGGGTATGCAACCGTGTCGGACTGGTCATCCTCATCGCCAGCGTCGTCCTCAGCACTCTGGCCATTGGACGTCACAGCAGAGCCGGCTGAGTCGTGGAAGCCGTTGGTGATGGACCGGCCATCCGCCATGGCCATCGCGTGGTCGTCGCCATCCATGACAACGTCGGTGTCATTCTCATCCATAGTGGTACTACCAGCCCCTGCCTTCACGGCGACGGCGGTCAAAATGAGGGATCCCCAGTGCTGTCCCCCGTGGCCTAGTATTCTATCTGGTCAGCTGACTGGTGGACAAAGTCTTCGCCATGCCGATAGCAATTACAGTGCCACGGCTAGCCGAGGAGGAGCTCGAGAAATGGCATCCACCCAGACCCGTCAAGCCGTAGACGCAAGAAAGGAAAAAGCACAACTGTGCCTGTCACTTTTAACCAGACAATGACAACCGAGTAAATGTCCGGATTCTTTGGGCGAGAAGAGAACAACAAAGGCTTCAAGGCTGGTGTTGTTGACCAGACCTAGCTAAACAAGGCCCCAATTTGATAAAGAGGCATACTCCACGTGCAATCCACATCATGGCGGAACAGACAGTGAGAAAAAAAATCCTTGCAGCATAGGCACGAGCCTAGCATGCTCGAGAACTTTTGGAAGGAGCGATGATGCAGTGGGAGGTTTGAAAGCGCCCGATGCAAAGCAAGGCAAGGGCTGAGGGAATTGGCCAGGCCGGGAGATGGAATACGAACAACGGGAGACGTGATGAAAACAAGACTGGATTCGATTGATTGCACATACCTTGGACGCAAACCGAGTAGCTCTGAGCTATAGAGGTATCGCGAGCGGAGGGGCTGGTGGTGTTTAATCGGCTGCGCCGATTGTAGTCTGCGCCGAAGCGAGAGTAAATGGGCTGCAAGCGAAGGCGAGAACGCGACTTGGTTGGGATTGGACGCAGGGTCAAAGGGTGGCGTTCTGGCGGCAAGGCTGCTGAAAAATAGGCTGGAGAGGCTGAACCCGCAGGGGTATTGGCCCCTGCTCCCCCGCCAGACCGAAACTTGATGGAGACGATCTTGGACTGCTTCACTCAGGCAAGCAACATTGCTATCAAGGATAATCTAGGAAAAGAATCATCCCAAGAATTCAGCGTGAAAAGGAGGTTCAGATTATATACAGATTCTACGAAGTAAAGCCGCACCACCGTCAGAGCTAAGATCAGGCTATTCTTTCCCACGCCACCACCACCCCTCATCTATCCGCCTCTACTAACTTCTACTAACCACTAACCGTCCCATGGGTACCTGGGTTAGGTACCGACGCGGCCCCCCATGATCATCAATCCAGTAGCTCGTCCCTGGCCCGGTATCACGGCTATAGACATGACGAAGCTGCTCTGACTCGGCCCTCTTGTAATCAACAATCCCTCCCCAAGGTCGCGGGAAGAAATCCAGAGCTGGGAGGTACCAGCGTCGATCCAGTGCTCTTGGGCCATACTCAACCACCAGCTGTCTCTCCCGTTCCCAGAGCGCCCACTGGATTGAGTCACTCAGCGTCTCAACGCTAACCTCGATCCACGGATTCTTGAAGCGTGCAAACTGAATGACGCTCGCTTTGGTGGCGAACTGGTGGCGGTTTACCATTAGATGCAAAATGTCCTCAGGACGCAGCTTCATGAGCGTACCGAGAACTTGGCTGTTTTCCGCGGCGTCTCCCCAACCGACCCGGGCAGCTTCGGCCCAGCTGAGATTGTTGCCCTACAAAGATTCGTTAGACATCGATATCACAGAGAAATCGAGTAAGCGAAAACCCACCGATTGCCGTCTGACGGCTGCCACTGATGGACAAATCTCTCTCCCAACGGCAGACTTGATCGTCTCCCACATATCGCGCAGCTCATGGAGTTGGCTGGTTGAGAACCGGCGCATAAATGACATGCGGGCAACTGGTCTATCTCCGTTCTGATCTTCCCCTTCGACGCCGTGGTTTTGCTCGTGAAACTCGCATGCGTACTGCCACCAGACATATAGACTGCGTCGCAACCTCTGGAGCTCATGGGTGTGAAGGGTACGGCGATGGTGAGGATACGCAAAACGCAACCGATGAAACTCTTGCTCCCAAGCCTTAGCGCACCGGCAGATCTTGATAATGAATGCATAGGAGAGACCCAGGGCCCATTGATCGGGTAACTTGTCATCCACCGTGACATTGCTCTCCCTCTCGTCATGCTGCATTTCGAGAGCAAGTAGGTCATCGATGTTACCCGGTCCGTCTTCGTCGCTCTCAGATGTGTCGCTATCGCTGTCCGAAAGACTGTCTTCGTCGGATGATTCCTCATTGCTCTCAGAAATCACATCCTCCTCAGACGTTGAGCCGTGTTCAGATGAAGGTATCTCCTCGAAGCTGCCAGCAAGGTTGGGTTTGAGGGGTGTCACATGGACCGTGGAAATGAAGCTCCTGAGAACATGAATGAAAGGTTGGACTGGGGCCATTTCACGCTTAATAACCGGACGGAGGATGACAGTCCAGTTGGTTGCGATAATTTTCCTGAAACGCTTTGAGACCTGGGACACATGGTCTACCGACTCGATTTCCAGGTTCTGTAGGATGGTGATGATAGTCTCAACTGGCAAGTCCTGCAGTCCAGTGGCACTAATCGTGGTATTCCCGGTTCGCGACATGGTGGTTGGGACTAGAATGACGAGTTCGGATATGATCTGCCTATCCTGTTAGTTAATGACCCAAACAGTCAAGCAATCAACTTACCAAACTGAAGTGATGTGTTTTCTTGATATCGCCGAATTAACTCACAGGGCATCAGCTCCTCCCCCAACTGGACCAGATTCCCACAATGCTCTCTTCGACACTACCAAGATCGCAAACGATCTCAAAACGCAACAACAATGGGTATATGATATTTCTCGACTTTGTGCGCAGAATGAGAAATATCCCGCCCACTTCCTCCAACTCGCTCTCAGCTCACAACTCAAGAACCCTGCCCTGAGAAACCCTGTCCGAGCAGCTCTCAGCCCGAATAGAGCCCGTCAGTCTATCCCTCTCACCCAGAAGTTGAGAGGGGTCAACTAGCCCCAATGTCCTTAGGCCTTTGCCACCCCGACGTTGGGGCTATGATCAAAAGATTGGGGGGTGACGACATCGACATTGATACTGACATCTCGGTAGGACGAGCAGCGCGCTCTCGGCGCGCTCATTATCGCCATGGTTGGTTTTGTGCACGCACGCGTCGGTATGGCAGATGAAGAAAGAGTTGCCAATGTCGGTGTGGGTATGACGGAGAGACGCGAAGACAATGATGTGGAAAACGATGCAAGTCTGATGAAAAGGATGAAAGGAAAAAAGATTCTAAGGGGAAATGAGCAGATCTGCTGAGGTTCAGCTGTGTTTATGACCACACTAGGGGTGGGAAATGAAATTCTTTCATTTCACTTTTTCACAGTTGGCCCTGAAATCCATTTCCGAAACCTGGGAGGTTGAATGAAATGGTTGAAATGTGGGTCATCTTGGTATAGGTCAGATTGCCCACTACTCTGTACGAGTGGGAGGAAATCCGCCATTCCAAGATTGGAAAAGCTTAGTCATCTTGATTCCAGTCCCCTTGGCTCGTGGTGGCACGGATCCCATATATAACCCTAACCCTAGGGTTCCCAATTGGGTTAGCGGAAATTTCCATTTCAGAAAAAAAAAAGGCTTGAAAAAATGAAATTTCGAAAAAAAAAAGTCTGTTGTGAAATTTCGCACCCCTAGACCACACCCGCATCCCTGTCACACCCGTCCGCGTCAGAACCCTGTCAGAAAATGGAGCCAGCCAAAGTGGTTCATGCACTCCTGTGGCTGCACAGGAAGCCGCCCCACGACGTCGATCATCGCCAAAGTTATTCCAAACAGTTCTGAGAATCAGGTAGGATTGAGTGGGAAACGTGGAATGAAGCCAGTATAAATCTTTCGGCTTTTATAATTGTCCTTGAGATATTCCCTATTCAGCCCCATTCATGAACCGTCTGCCAAACGCCAAGCATACAGACTTGTGACTACCGGCCAGATTCCGCAGGTGCCAACGCATCGATAGGAGAATAGGTACCGTTGCCAGCCTAAGCAAAAAGTGCCCGGGTATCTAAACCAGTGGTTTCCCTCGTCTTCCTCTCTCCGCCCTTCAGCAACCCCAGAGTTGCCTTCTTGCCCAATCCCTCCCTCTTCTGTGCCGCCCGAGCATTGTGCCTTCCAGCCTGGGCCCGGCGCAACTCGGCGCGAACATGGTTGGGTGACACGAAGCGTTTGTTCTCATAGATAATGGGCCCGCCAAACGAGCCCTCTTGTATCACAATCGGCGTCAGGACGAACCGTGGCCCGATTTCAACGAGGCTGATATCTGTGTCCCTCTCGCCAAATTTGGGCTTCTTTCCCTTGTTCGCCTCCTCTTCATCCTTGCCCTCGCCCTTAGCCTTCTCAACCTCCCGAATCTCGTAGTTCCGTACCCAGATTTTGCCATCGGCAATGCTGAATCCCATGACATGATCGATAAAGGGCTTTGATTTGCGGGCGCCCTGCGGAACTCCAAACATGTGGAGGAAAAGCTCCTTGATCACCTTAAGGTGCGGCTCCTGCTCAAACGCAGCGTCGAAGGAAAGAATCGGTCGCGAGCCCTTGAGGCAGTTTCCTGTGAAATGGAGTTCCTCCATCGTGTGTACTAATCCCGTGTCAGTGTCTTTCCTGCCCCTCTCGAATCCAGCTTCGCCCACTCACAGTTCTGCGCATGCATCTTGATAGTCGGCCCGTTCGGGACTTTACTGAACCAAATATACAGATCCTTTCCTTTCCTGGCCTCGAAAAACATGACATTGTTGCAGTTATAAAGCTCCGCCAGCTCATTGAGCTGGTAAATTTTCGACTTGGAGTCAAACTTAACATCTTTCCGGCCGTGTGGTAGCATCGCCGCAAGATCATTGAGAAGATGTCGGTGCCTGCGTACGCGCGCGTTTTAATTAGTAGCAAATACAAAACTAGTGGCAGACGCAATGTCGCATACCTGTAGGTAACTCCCCTCGACGAGAGAATCAGGACTCTTTGCTTATTCTTCCTCGCACCGTTCGTGCCGTTCGCGGCACCATCCTCGTCGGCTTCGGATTTCGGGCCCTTGGTCTTTGATAATGCCTTGTATACGGAGGCCATTGCGCTGGCCGTCTGAGGTGAATATACCGTAATATAGTTTGGGGAAGATGGCGGGTTGAATGATGTTCTTCAATCTGCGACCAGGCCAAGAGAAAAAAAAATCGGTGGAGCTGCAAGTCGCCCCGCCGAGATAAGATAAGCAGAGTCAGAGCGACACTTCTGGCACCTAGACACGCTCGTGATGTAACAGACCCTATTGGAAGAACACTTTGGACAGGGTATTGTTTTTCTGGATGTAAATGGCCTCGAATCTTTATACTCAACACCTCGTTGATTGATGGCTAGGACACGTCTACGTCAAACCCTGGATACTGGGTATCTACCTGATGCTCTTCCAGGGAATTGATGGACTGTATGAAGGGAGGCCACTTTCTTCTTACACAGACAGCACAGTCAAGATACTGGCGTTCTGCGAGTCTTCTCTTATTTTAACCCAGAGACAGTAAAGCAGCCTCGCAGTGCCAGGTACGATGCCCCTAGGTTAAACCCTATCCCAGTTTGAAAGTCGAGGGCCCCTCACCTCTCCGTGATACCCGTTAGTACTGATCTCGAGGGCTAAGCCGCAGCAAATCTAAGGCAACTCTAACCTCAAGACAGAAGTGGGACAGCAGCAGCCACTTCATGCGCTCAAATCACGAAGCAAGTGCCCCCCCACCGCTTCACTCGAAACATCAAAGGTCATTTCAATGATCGTCATATTCCCACACCAAGACCCGTAAGTAGAATACAAACGTTCGACAATAGCAGGCAGGGCTCTTCAACTGCCGCCAGGGAAAAAAGAGCAAAAAAGAAAACATGAAACTCCCATCTCCTACCATCCCAAAATGAAAACGCCGCCGCGTCGCCTCCGCGGATGAATGTGTTGAAAGTTCACAGAAATCTCACAAATGCAGTTTGTTGTTGTTGCCCACCTGACCGAATAATGCCCTCCAGTCCGAGCCCAATTGTATTTTTGTACATATCGAAGTTATGTTTTCAGCACCTTGTTTTTGCGTTGTCGTGAATTCGCCATGCTTGGGTTGAATGCGAGGCGAGAAACCTACTCATCTTCCATGGCCTTGATGCGCTTCTTAAGGAACTCAAAGGACGAGAAGAACACCGCGTTGACGGCGCAAGACCGGGCCATCGAGACTCCAAGACCGCGGTACATATTTCGCTTGAAGAATTCGATCTTGACGGGTTCTGCCTTTTGGCCCTTTGGGAACATCAGTGAGTTTCGCTGGTAGATGCTCTTAGCTGAGTCGACCGGATCTGCATTTGGTCAGTATTTTTCGGGGGAGGCAGGAAAGGAGATCCTACAGATCAAAGCCCATGAGACAATTCCACATAAGCCTCCCGCGACCAAAACGGCAAGCGGATTGGAGTGCGTTCCATCACCACCAACCGTCGTGAGCAGTTGCTTACTACTCTCGTACGTCATAAAGTATATACCGGTGCCGAGTGTGTCACGAACTATAAGCTAATTAGTGAGGGTTAAGCCGAACTCGAAAGGCGGGCTTACGGAGATGGAGATTGAAGCCCGTGTAGAGCCCCCTAAACCCACGATGCTTGATTATGTTTCCCATAGTCTTGAGAGTCCCCTTGTTTTGGTAGCTTGCTGCCACCGCGTGACTCTCGGGCCGAGGGCAATTCTTCTTGTCAGCCATCAGCACTGAAACTTGAGCGCTGAGTTTCGTCAGCTCAAACGGGCCTTCAGTTCAAGTTAGCACCACGCAACGGCAAACGCGCTTAAAAGACCTACAGGCAATGACCGTGATACAGGAGCCCGCTGTCGCGCCAGCTGCCGCAAACGTAGCAATAGACCACAGGTTCGGGTAGGATCCCCGGGAAGCAACATGAGCCATGACATTAAAGCCGAAGTTGCGCTTAACCCAGTTGCTGTAGGCGTACTTAGACCGCTGGTATATCGAGAAGGAAACAGTTCGAACTAGCGTGATGCTTGCCATTGGTGCCGTCACACCACGGAAAAAGCCCCTGAGATTCTCTTTTTGATAGGTCTGGCGTACGCAATCGAGGAAGCCGGCATACTTGTACGTCTGCATTCGAGTCTTGACGCTGTCGAGGGGGAATGTAGTCAGAGTCGAGAGCACACTAGACCCCGACGCAGCCACTTCGACTCGGTACCGCTTAAGCCATCGCTGTTCGACGCCGGTTGACAGGGTTGCATCACTGTCGGTCCTCTCGCGCGGAGTTGAGAGGTCATATTGTTGCTCGAGATTCTTTGCGCTGTCGCTTGAGCTGCCGCGTTGAGGCATCGTGAGTAGCACCCGGGGGGCTGGACCATCTTGGAAAAGGCTTGAGTGGCTGTCTTCGTGAATCTCTGCAGGCATACCCGCCCTGCATTCGCCGCCCGCCTTGCTGGAGTTGTGATCGGGGGACCTCGTACACCTCAGACGGTGGCCTCGGCAAACGAGACCAGAGTCTTCAGTGAAGTTCGCAAACGGTCAAAAGCCAGCAGGGACCGGTCCATCCACGGAACCCCTGCTGGTGCTCGAGGGGGTCGTCGTCCGCTACTGCAATTCGTATCGCGCGCTCTGGTGATAGACAAGTATGAAAATAGGTGTGGTGGGGTTTGGATTGGGAACGGGGAAGGGGGGGCACGGGGGACGAAACGGGGTCCAGAGGTGTCTCGAGGGTGACAAGATTGGTGCCCAGGTTAAGACCGGGTTATAATTGATTTGATTTGACAGGCTGGAATCGGGCAAGCTTATCGACGTGTGCGACGGAGACAAAACCTCTGGAAGAGAGTCGAGGTGACGCTTTGGTTGGTGACTACGGCAGAAGCTTAATTGCGGGGTCGGGACACAAAGGAGCTCTCAAGAGGCGCTGGTTGGCTTGTTCAAGCTCGAGAGCTCTCCACCATGATGGGGGCTAGTCTCGCGATGATTTGGAGAGCGCTGACAGTGTGACCTGGGTGCGGGGCCGACGTCGGCGGGTCCCTTGAGGGCCCTACTTTGGCAAAACCGAGCTTCACCTCACTCCCATCGTTTCATGAGCGCGACACCCTATAAAGGAAGAAAGCAGCTTGCAGCCCAGATGCGGCGCCGACCCTGACATGGTCAGATATGGGCCATTTGCATGGGAATTGGGCAGATGGTCGTGCAAGCTTGGTGTCGGAGCTCCCCCGCTGCATGGGAGCCGTCGGCAACCGACAACGTCATTGCTGCAGCATAGCAGCATCGCTTGCCGGTTCAAGCAAGGGGGCTCTCAAAGTCAGACAGCTGTGCGGGCATACACCCCCCCAGATCTCTCCGGCCTAAGATACTCCAAAGGGTTCCAAAGGCTTTTGATGCCGTCAGCCATGGCAACTTTGGTTGGGTTAAGACGTGTGATTTATTTGTTTCCTTCTCATCCAATTTGCATGGACTTTTCCACATCCGGAGTCGTCTAGGTAAACGCTACGTTGCAGGTCTTTATTGACAGGTCGCCTTGGCCGTTTGTAAGCTTAAAACTTCGACAGCTATCCTGTATCGTACCGCGCAGTTCAGCACCTCCATGGGGAGCAAGACCCCGCAATCAGTACTGGATTGTAGGTAATCCGCTTGACTCAGTCATCTCGCCCCATGCGACGAAAAACCATCGCCGGTCGAAATCCGCGCAAATGAAAGCACGCCACCTTTCGTCGTCTCCCGAATCGTGTTGAAACGGTGAGAAAAGTCCAGTCTTCATCCTCGGCTCAGATCGAACCACCCCCACGCTTTCATCGCCTTACCGGCACATTGGTGTTCTCAGCTCCTGTGCGGAGCCCGAGCGGAATTAAAGCCACAGCAGCCAAGGCGCGCCCGAAAGGGGTGGAGAAACATGACGCCTCAGTGTCAGGGGTTCGGGGGTCCAGGGGCAAGCATCCAATTTGATCGATTACCTCAGCGGCAAACACATGAGCATGGTATCATTCAGCATCTGAATGGTCCTCTCATAGTGCTCATACTCGGTTCCAGTGATTCGATCTTCTTTCATTCTGCGAAGCTCTGCTTAGTACCCAATTGAGTGAAGCGGGGGAAGACACGAGGTGGTTGTCGCTCTCCCACAGAGTGGGGATCTGGGATCTTGCAATCGCAGAGATAATCCAGTGAGGGCAGGATTAGGTGTTGGATTGGTGATTGAGCAGGTCAGTCGATTACAAGACGGTAGACTGATCAAGCAACCAATGCACTCATGAAATGAACGGCTGCATGATCACCCTCCATCAACCGAAAGGATAGGAAAAAAACTTACTGTCTCCCTTTCTCCTCCCGTTCTCTTTTCTGTGTATTTACCTGCAACAATGACTTGTATGTCGACCCGACTTGCCTACGCGACCAGGACGTGTGCATCAGTCCCTTGACAATCTTATGCTCAAAACCTTTCTCTTTCGCCGCAGCATTGAGGAACCAAACCGTGCGGCGGATGCGATCCGGCTTGAATTGTGCACGCCTGGTAGCAAGCGCTTCGGGTGATGAATCGCGGAACGCCTCGCGCAGCTGTGCGACGATGATGTACCGAGCTGGTTTAGAAAACTGAACTGCGCGCAAACCCGCCCGTAGGAGATAGCGATAGGCCTGGATGAGGTCCATTTTGGAAGGCGGTAGTTGATTCATGATTGAGAAAGACGACACAAAAAATTTGCGTGGTTGAAAAGATGGCGATGTGGTTCCCCAACTCAAATTTGACCTCAAATGATCATGCGCACGGACCACACCAATTGATGATCACTGATTGCCTCTTACTCCAGCTGAGGGATCAAAAACGCTCTTGAATACTTTTCAGCACATTGGCATAATTAATCATGATTTTGATATTGTTTTGATGGGAAAATCAAAAAGATGCGGTATCTTCAGCCTCACGGTGATCCAAGCCGGAAACTGGAGCTTCTTTGACCCCATCCAGACCATATCCGAGACTGGAGCACATTGAACCACCACAGTGTGAAAATTTGATGCCGGACGACATTGATACTGGGGATTAAGGCCGTATTATCTGACTTTTTAAGCCTTCACCAGAATCATCCAACAGCTTCAACGAAACCCGTGTTTTCCGAATCCAGTACCAAAATGCCATGATGAACGCTAATAGGCATGCCAGAATCAATCCTAGGACAACCAAGTCCCAATAATAACTCTCCAGGCGCTGGGCTGTAAAGGCCAAAGTCCACATTTCTACGCTGGAACTGCTCGACCGGCCCCCTCATTCAAGCCTCTCAACTTTACCCCTAGAAGTCCCAACTTTTCCTCATCTAACTTCTATCCAAGCCAGCGGGTATGTCTAACTCTGAACTCCACCAGTAATACACATGCAATGTGACACACGCCAAAACCTCCCTTTTCAAATGCGATGAAACAAACCGCAAACAAATGTCTAGTCTTCCGCTTGATTAAGGGCTTCGTATCCATTAGCACGTTTCGAGCCGTCAGGTCCTCTGCGGCCCGGCAAGCCTGAAAGCCAACCTCCCAAGCCGCCCCTCCGATCCCTCGACGCGGACCGCTTACGGTCGACTTCAGTTGGGGGGTCGATGTTGAGTCCAGGGAGTGCACTTGCGGCACCGAACCGAGGGCGACCCCGAAGATTCACCTGTGGAGTTGGCGATCCAGTTCGTAACAAGGCATCAGTTTCGGTCCGCAGGGAGGGTGTGTTTATAGCCGGCGTGCCTAGAGCACCGGTTGCGTCCCCAAACAGGGCACCCATATCCTCGAGGCGCACACCGCATGTTTCGGGGTAGAGAAAATACACTCAGCTCCCAGTTAGCTGGGACTGTTGGCAGGTTCAGGCCAAGTCACTTACCGACGATGAAGCTTATGCCGCAAAAGAAAGAGTGAAGGAGATACAGCCGCCACTTGATCCACTCCTGTAGAATTGGTGTCATCAATCCGACCAGCCAGTTGAATGCCCAGTTGGTAGCCGTTGAGAGACTAGCGCCCTTTGAACGGATTTTCAAGGGCAGGATTTCAGGCGGGTACAACCAGGGGATCGGACCCCACGAATAGCCAAAAGCCGCGTTGTAGATCATGACCAGGACGACGACCATGATGGGCGTGGATGGAATATCGAGATACATGAACCATGAGATTAGAGACAAGGATATGGCCATGGCGACGGCGCCCGTGAGAAGGATTGGTCTCCTCCCCCATCGGTCAACGATGTACCAAGGCGGAATCGTCGCGAGGAAGTATGTAATGCCGTTGACTCCTGCCATCAAGACGGAATCGTGACCAGTCCAACCAGCCTGCCCAAAAACGTAAGGGGCATAGTAAGAGATGACGTTGATGCCATTGAGCTGGGCAAGGGCCTGGGCTGACATGGCGATAAAGACTCGTCTTCCATAGCGTTTGAACATCTCAGTGTACGTCCTCTCGCCCTCTTGGCGCTGCAATATCACATCCGTCTTAATCTCGTGAAACTCATCCTGAGCTTTGGCGTTCCGAATATCTCCGCCACCATAGAGTTTAGCGATGACGATTCTTCCTTCTTCGTCGTGATCGTTATCCAGGAGCCACCTAACAAGCCCGAATTAGCTTGGTTTGGCTCAATGAAACCGGATGCCGTATACCTTGGAGATTCGACAATGACCAGGCACCCCAGGCCAAGGATCGCGCCCATCACGCACTGTACCAACAGGGGCAGCCGCCACGACATGTTGCTCTCAATGAATCCCGAAAAGTAGTCCACCCATACCGAAGAAGTGTAGCCAATAATGTTCCCCGAGAACTCGATACATGCGAGTTTTCCCCTGTTGTGTGGCGGGGAGATCTCTGACTGGTAGACCGGAACGATAGTGGACAGCATACCCACGCCTAGACCGGCCACTAACCTGCCCATCATCATCATCGCCATGTTGAGCGCTAATGTCTGGAGTGCGCCGCCGATGAAGAATATGATTGATCCGTAAAGCATCGTTTTCCGCCGACCAATAATGTCTCCAATCCGCCCTACCATCAGAGACGAGATGAAGGCGCCAACCTCCAGAATAGCAACGATGGTCCCTATTTGGGCCTTGGACGGCTGGCCGAAGTAATTCATGAAATAATCACCACTGTGTGAACGATACTGTCAGCTTAACAGGGGGTGCGATTCACCGGAGCAACAACACACATAATGATCCCAGACATAACACCCTGATCGTAGCCAAACAGGAAGACACCCAATGACACGAAAGAGGTTGTGACGTATCTGCTGATGTTAGCGCGGATTTTGCGGGTTGTTTTCACAACTGAGGCTCAGACTGACATTAGTGCCTTGCCTGTTAGGCCATTCACGGAGCTCACGCCGCCCGTCATGATGGTAGCTAGGAGACGTTCGACCAGACTGATGATCCTAGGAGGTGGCTCGGGGATTATGATCGCCTCTGTATTAACGGCTCTACGTGGGATCGGATCTAGGTGTCTTCTCTGGGGTAAGAGGGACTCTTGGTATCGAACGCGCGTGGTGATCGAGCGACTGCGGTGTTGATGTTTGGGATGCCGCCTTGAGATCCCCGCTAGGGGCTCTTCGTCGAGAGTCTCATTTAATCTCCGTCTCAGCGGGTCCTCATCGTCTAGTTGTTCGGCGAGATCGCCCGTGTCTGTCCACGAGACCTCCGAATCACTGTCGGACTCGGAGTATTCTACGTTGTCGACACTGTGGCTGCGGGGGTGCGGGCCTAACAGTGAAGCCGTCCGATGACGGCCGTGTAGGCTGCTTCTGGAAGGCAGAGTGCGGAGGGGAATGTTCGAAGGCAGAGGGTTGGGATTTGAGGAAAAAATCTTGAAGGTGATGGGGCTGTTGAGCGACAGCTCCGGTCCGCAGCCAAATTACACGAGCAAGTATGGTCCTGGGATCAAGAGATGCAGTTTGAGTTCTATTGACGTGGATCGGCAAATATCTCAGTCAGGCGAGCGGATGCAGATTCAAAAGTCAAACCTTTGAGGTTGAAAATCGGGAAAGCACTCGCGGGTTGATCTGGATGTTGCCAGTTTCTTTGACTGCCCATCCCTGACCAAACCCGCCATTACCGTTAGCGGCGACGGCTCCCCAGTTGCCAAGTCGCAACGGACAGTGCCACGCCCAGCGCCTTGCAACTTCCAAGGCAAGGTCACCCATCCACGCGAAGCGGTGCACATCACTGCAGAACTCAGATGTCAGCTGCGGCGACCGAGGTCATCCTGCTCAATCACGTTGCAGCTCGGGAAATGATACGGGCTTTTGCTGCGTTGACTCGCAAGCACAAAGTAGGCCTACTTGCAAAATTCGCATCTAGGTAGGTTGGCTGGACAGAAAGACGTCATGGACAACTTTGTTGTCAGCGGGTCTCAATTCCTCGATTCTGTGAGCACTATGTTGGAGAACCCCATATTACTTTGCACACCGTTGCGTACTTGTTAAATGCGCGCAGAATTGAGAGGATTCGGGATCTTGATCTCTGGACATTTTGGTTTGGACCTCACTGTCGGATTTGATTGTTACAAATTTCTGTGCAAACTTGGTGTAGATCAGTAACAGTCAAATCTGACGCCATATGGAACCCCATCACCAACCTCTGATACGTTGTGAGCAGGGCACCGTCCGGAGCTGCCAGGGACACCGCCAGCCCCGGCGCCACTAACTAACTAACGTTAGCTTTTAGCATCGTCAGATTTTCAAGCCCGATCCGAGATCGTGAGCCTGCTGATAATCATTTGCGGGGTTTCTTTGGTGCTTGGTTCCTTTACACTGTAGGGCTTTGATATTTCTGCCCACCTGCAAATTAGCGAAAGAGATGGATGGCTAGAAAAGTCTTTGGGGGGCACATACCATTTACCATCCCGTGCCTTTTCCCCGAGACGCCGATTTCACGTCACCTTTCCGATATCATGATAACCGTGGGACCAAGACTTTGTTTCAACCAATGTTCCGTTGAGCCGCATCAATGGCCGCCGGTTGAACCTCAGCAGCCATTCGAGCAGTTGGGTACTCATGCCCAAACGAGAATGGCGGAAGCTGTGACACAGTCATAGCCTCAAGAAGGTACTTGGCGTGCTGATCGATAAAGCGTCCTCCATGCCCGGGCTCACAGTGGTTGGTCGCCCTACTTTGTGGTGCGTTGACCTCGAGCTGGCTGGATTACGCGATCAGGACGGGCTGCTATTTAAAACCAAAGCAAACACAAGCTCACGCAGATCTACTGGGCACCGCCACGATGTTGGTATCACCATGCCCGATGAGCCTACGCGGCCCGAGCTAGGCCCAATCATTGATGGGCTCCGTCTTCTGACAGTTCATTGCAGGCTATGACCTAGCGATGAAATGATTGAAAGTCGCCACTCAGCGGGATGAGGATCGAACGCAGCGGGGGACCAGAGTTGCATCGGCATCGGATCTGGGCCAAGGTTGGTGCCGGTGAACTGGCGGAAACGAAACCAAACCCCGCGCTGGTGAACCAAATGCGGGAGTCTTGCATCCGGAATCTCGACGATGCTTTCAGCCCAAGAACTTCAGCGGGTCGCCCAAGTCACTGTCAAACCCTGTACCGGGAAGCGTCCAGTTGAGGGGTTCTCATGACATGCACGCAACCTGGGAACGCGGCAATCTCTTGGTTTCCTTCAGGCGCTGCTTGCTGGAGCGAGGGCCGAATCTAGGTGGGTAGAGGGGGTGGTGGCGGGCGGGACGTTGGCAATTTTTCGACTTCCACATCATCGCGGCTCATCTACCTAGATGGACCTCGAGCGAATGACTCTCCAAACACGAGCCACTGGTCGACCGAGCGCATGGTTTAGCTCCCATGGTACGGAGAAGCATATACCACATTCGTGTCTCGGGATCCCGCCTTTCAGAGCGCATGAAATACCAGACGGGAATTCCGCTTAGGAACGCTGTGTATTTTGTACGTGTTCATCGCGTGGCGACAGAATATCTCGATATGTATTCTGAGCGGGGGCGATGGAAATGATAAGGAAAACCGTACTTCGATTCAACGAACACAACTTCTTATCGCTCTCCGCACATTTCTGCAGGAGGCGTTGGATATGTTTCTCAGACACACAGCCTTAGCTCTGACCAATTGTGGGTCGGGAGTGAGTTGAACTGAGGTCCCGGAAACCAAGGGGGGGCAGTTTCGGTCGTCGACTGGTCGAGAAGGTCCGTATGGGGCCGTGGGGAGGGAAGCTCTGCCTGCTGGCGACCAGCTCATCGTGCACCATGCATTGACAATCCCCAAATTACCCCAGATGAATTAACACAGGCCCACCGATATTTGAGGCATCCAAAAGCCTCTGTCTGCGACACTCTAGCTTGTCTCCATTCCTTCCACTACACTGTCTGACCTATCCCTAGCTTCTCTCCGCCGAGGTACATTTTTTTTTTAGGGCTCTCTCCGCGTTGACAGCTGACATCCTTCACCTTCCTTACTATTAGCTATGGTCTTGGCGAGCGGAGCTCTGCGTTTGATGTAAAGACAGAAGCAGAGGAACGTTCATCCGAGAAACAGCCATTGGGGTCCCCGGGACGAGGAAGGAACTTGATTGCAATTCGGACAAGTCCAGTCTCACGATCCCCTCATTGCTACCGTCATTTCGGAGAAGAACTGGGTTCGCTCCCTGGCCAAGGAACTAGGTCGCTTTGACCAATCGTGACGCCAGGTCAGGGGTGCGGGTCCTTGCCAATCCTCGCTTGCGGGGGCGGTCCACTTGTTCCTGCCGCTGTGCCTTCGCAACAACCAGCATTGACTTTTATATTGGAGCCCAGCCAACCCCCAACCAAGCTCTAGCCGCACTGCTTTGGCTTCTCATCACCACAGCAATCCCGGCCTCGCAGCTCACGAAACATCACAATTGCCATCTGCACAATCACGACTAGTTTATGGTGCTCACTCAATTCTTGTTAAACTTATCGAATATTCAAGCAGTGATTTTGCGACTTTTTTTTTTTTTCGGGCTACAGAAGCGCATTAGGCAAAGCAGGAAGAGGCGGGAACCGATTGGCTCATTTAGAAGACAAAGAGACGAAGACAGGAGCTGGCCGTCCGCGCGCATGAATCCCTTTCACTGATCGAGTCGCATCGCACCGTTTCTCTACAGCCGCCGACCACGACGCGGCGGCACCTGGATCGAAGGGAAGAAAAAGGCTGAAATTGAAGGGATAGTTGGAAGTCGCAAGGGAGGCTTGAAGGTGGCGGTCGCCCAAGTCTTCAATCGTTTCGCATCACCTTCGCACCGCCGACCCGTAGACCTCACCGGCCGGGCGCCGTAGAATTCGAAAAGATGGGGTCAACAGAATTCGGAAACTTTGCAGTGAGCCAATACCCCCAGCAAAAAGCTAGTCTCCCAAACATGCGACTGACGGTTTCTTTGCTTTAGAATTTCTGCCGGGACTCTACACTTCCAATCTGTAATGTTAGTGCGCTGCGTCCAAGAAAGAGGCATGCGTCTACGATGGTGTTTTGGCTGACTGGACTTGGACAGCTCCTCTCAGATTCGCACAATCAAGATGGACCATGGGAAGGGTGCCGGCTGGTTGGAATACCGCTATCGGATGACAGGCATTTGGGGAATCTAGGTATGGGTTCGCGACGGACATATGCGGGCCAATTGGTGTTGACTGAGTCCTAGGATCGATCTTGCTGTCTGCAATCGCGATCGGGGTAACGCTACTGCTTCTTCAACTTTCAGAGCGGAAAAGAGCCGCAGTAGGACGCAGGGAGATGCAAGTCTTCCTTGTTGGGTACATCGCTATCTCGATATGCGAAATTTTCTCCATTGGAGAGTTCCCGTTAGCTTCCAATGTTCGCATTGTAAGTTTGGTCCCAATATGAACCTTGCCCTTCGACTCACAACCAAACAGGCATTCAGCGCACTTCACATCGGCTTCATCACTGCGACATTATGGACACTTATGATCAACGCTGTGGTTGGCTACCAGTTAATCGATGATGGCACTATACTCTCGATGGGTGCGCTAATTGCCTCTGCGGCCGTCCTTTTCATCGGAACCACGTATATCGCACTCGACACAGGCTTCCAATGGACTGGCTATTGGAACGATAGCTACCCCTTGCCTAATCGGAACACAGCGCTTTATGTTCTCTACCAACTCTTTCCTCTCATCTGTCTTGTTTCGTTTTACGCACTTGAGGCCATCCTTGTGCTGCGGATTCTAGGAGAGACGAGGCCGATGATTTACCTCACCGGCGCTGCCGTGCTCTTCGCATTGGGCCAAATCTTCACTTATGTGGTCAGCCCTTACATTTGCAATGGCACGGTCGGCAAGATTGACGGATCCATGTTCGAAACGCTTTTTAACCTCCTAGCAGTGGTCACCGTATGGATCTTCTGGTCCAGCATCACTGAAGATGATTGGCCGGCGCCCGTCAACAACGTGGCGAACTACCCATAGCATGGCAAGTCGATCATCAAATTTATACAGGAGAGGGTTTGGTGGTTACGATATTAATCACGCGGCTGATTCGATTCATTTGCGGCGGTGTTTTCGGTCGGGTTGATATTTGGCAACTCTGACATCAGCAAACGAAAAAGCAATAACATCAACAACCACACACATACGCAAACTACAGCGGCGAAAACACGAAATGCTAACGATGGCATGGTATTTTCATTCATGGTGCAATCGGGCACCGGTTGGGTTGTTTGGAACCCATACCTCTCACGAGCTCGGACGTAGTGCACTGACGAGCGTTTGATTTGGACATTTCCCAGTCGTTGGGGCAGCGGAGGTGTTACAGTGGCGACGGACAGTGCGACGGTATTACACGATGTGCAGGTTGGGTTGTTTATGTTGCGACCTCCAGCGGCCCATGACTACCTGTATCACGATTTTTAGAGCATGGTTTGGAATAGTATACCCCTTGGCAGGCAGCGATGGATGCAGCAGCAGTAATGGAAGGATGGTCAGGCTCTTGAGCCGTTCGTAAAAGCATCCTTCTGATGCTATGCGAATGGAATGCAAACATTGCCCTTTTTCGGCCTCTGTGCTTGAAAGTGACAAAAGCAGCGTGACATGCAAAGCCATGGAGGTGTTTGAATACTATCAAATTTTCTCTTGCTCCCAGACAACCCAGGGAATACCGGTCCAAACAGGCAAACATAGATAAAGAAACGTAGCAGCATTAGACTGAACGTAGTACGCAAAATTCCATGAAACATCCTCTCCGCCCAGCCATATCGACCTTCTCGCTTTGGTTTCCTCAGTTTCTCTGGATTCCCAGCTTATACAACTGAACTCTCGGCAACACGCCAATCAACACAAACCCGGCTGCTGCCGCCACTGCCCACGTCTTGATCTCCAACGCCTTCTTGACATAGTCCGTCTCGGCCGCACTCACCACCGTCCCCAACAGCAACAGCAGCAGTGCGTACCCGCTATACCGGTGATACTTCCACAACGCCTTGGCACGCGCCTCCCCACCAAATACAGCCGGGACTGCCCACATGCACACACCGAAGACGTACTGCGCTAGGAACAGCGTCCCCGCCAGCACACCGAGGACGCCGTGCGCGCTGTGCAGGTGCGCCATGTGGTTAACCGACTTGTTTGTTTCGATGACGGCGACGCCAGCGCTCAGCTGGAGGAGGGCGAGGAACATGAGCGCGGCATGGGCACGCTGACCGAGGAATTTGGACTGTGGTGTGGCGCCCGTAGGCTGTAGGATGAGGATGGCTTGGATGAGGGTGACGATGCCAAGGGTCTGGAGGAGCGGGTGAGGTGAGACAAGAGGGAGCGTCGAGTGCGTGAAGACGCCGGTCCAGATGACGGCAAGCAGAAGGGCGCTACCGGTGAGCGCGACCCAGCCGGTTCCTGCGATGGAAATGGTTAGTTGGAAAAGGGAAAGGGATCAACGAGACGCAGACGCACCGAGATACAGATTGCGAATCATGGGGTCATTGGGTTTCTGTAAGGCGTCACCTGGGCGGCCGAGGAGAGGCTCGCTCTCGGTCGGGACGGAATCATGATCGACTGCGGGAGTATGGGGTGATTCGGTGGAGGCCATGTTGGTTGTCCGGTTTGCAGGTACTACTGTCTGCTGTAGACGGCGAGTCCGTTCGGTGGCGTGTGGGGACTGGCCGCGGGGGGCTGATGAATGATTCGGTGGCTGCAGACTTAGGGTGTTTCGTGATATATACTCAGTCTAGAAAGAAACCTTCTGAGGAAAGGACGATCCGATCTCGAAATGAAATGGGAAAGATGAGAGGATGTTTAAGACGGAGAGTTGGTTGTTTTGCTCTGGGGAACACACGCGGGAAAATCACCCCTACCCCTGCACCACAGCACCCGCAAACAAGTCCAGGAACGGAATGCTCACGCCAATACAAAGCTCGAGTCGCGGTCGGGCTGAGTTGGTCGTGTAGCACTGCCCAATTTCCCACTTTCTTGCAAGCAGTTTCGATCACGCTAGCGAGGAAGTTCCTGCTTCTTGAAGCTAACAATGAAAGCATCGGCACAGTCCTTCACCTTCCCTTGGGATTCCCCAGATATGAAATAAGCTTCCCATCCTCTCCGCGGGAAGATTGCGTGGTCGGGACCAATGATGACGAAGTACCCTTCGCTCAGCTCTCGAGCTGTAGCGAATAGGACCCGGCCGGTTACTCCAGTACCTTACCAATACAGGATTGCGGGGTTGTGCAGAGCGAGTCCCGCACTTTGGTGGGATTCGGCTCCTTATCATGCGACAACCCCGCCATAAGATCGGTCTCTGATGGACTTGCCAGGCAAACTTCTCCGTTTGAACGAACTTTTAAGACCACTAGACAGGAACATGAAGTCGCTTCCGTGGCACAATAACACAGGAAACAACTTCCCATTCGGCGTGATGCCCCGAGCCGAGGTCGAGCGGAAGGTGAGTCCATGGGGCAATCGTATGAACGTGCGAGTTCGGATCCGGCCGCCTTCCGTGCCAGGATTCGTGGAGCTGGGCGCATGTGGGTTCCAAGGATGTTTTTGTTACCTTTTCGGCCACTATCTTTGACCTGTAGAAAACGTTGTCAAGACCAATCGGTTAAGTAGCGACTCTTAATCGCCTTCTTTCCGTGTTCAGGTCTAATTGTTTTATCATATAGTCCGCGCCCTACTGCCGCTTCTCTTCAACCAGTTGACGTGTTGAGTCCAAACAACGAACCACCCCGGTAACATACGGCAAGATGGAGGATATCGAGTATAAGCTGGAATCTGTCAAGGCAACCCCAGTCGCTGCCAGTGACATTGAGGCTTCCTTTCGCTCTACCTGCATCGGTAAGTGGTAGGCGCGTCTCTACGATGCTTGTACTGACACCTGGTGGAACAGATCTCGTCTCGTCGGCACTGGGTGGTAAGATCCTGGGCTTCTCAGATGAATGGTTCGCTGAAGCCGCAAACCTTATAAACCCTGCCGCGCCTATCCGGCAGCCAGGGAAAATGGTATATACTGGCGCCTGGTACGATGGCTGGGAGACAAGGAGACACAATCCAGAGCCTTTCGACTGGGTCGTGGTGCGACTGGGCGTTGCTTCAGGGACTGTTGAGGGAGTGGAGGTTGATACTGCCTTTTTCAATGGCAACCACGCCCCTGCCATCTCAGTCGAGGGCTGCTTCAACCTAGACGACACCGAAGTGTTGTCGTGGAAGGGAGAACGCGGCGGATGGGAGCCTGTCTTGAGCATCCAGGAGTGTGGCCCCTCTCAGCGATTCAGTTGGAAGCTCAATGAGCCAACAAAGAAACCGTACACACATGTGCGGCTCAACATGTATCCGGATGGAGGCATCGCTAGGTTCCGACTCTTTGGACATGCGGTGCCTGTCTTTCCGGATGACAAGGACGCCGTCTTCGACCTGGCCGCTGCCCAGAATGGCGGTGTTGCCGTTTCTTGTAGCGACCAGCACTTTGGAACTAAGGACAATCTGTTGCTACCGGGACGAGGGAAGGACATGGGCGATGGGTGGGAGACTGCGCGGTCCCGAATTAAGGGACATAGCGACTGGGCCATGATCCGACTGGGAGCCCCCGGCCTCATCCAAAGTTTCGTGGTCGACACGGCCCACTTCAGGGGTAATTATCCCCAGAAAGTGAAGCTGGAAGCCATTGACTGGGAGGGCGAGGGTGAGCCAAGAGCCGACGCTGAGGGGTGGGTTGAGGCCACTGAGCCGCTCAAGTGCGCGCCCGATGAAGAACACACTGTGGACAGCTTGTTCAAGAACAGCGCATTCACCCACGTCAAGCTCATCATCATCCCAGATGGCGGAGTGAAGCGGTTACGCGTGATGGCGAAGAGGGCCGTTTGAAATTTTGAAAATAGCAGTTCGAGCCATATGTGTTGCAGCAAAGCGATGCTCCAGCACAAGTTCGCAGAAGCCGATAGACGTCGTTAAAATCAAAAATACTTGCATGCAAGGTACGAAGTGTGGTCGTTGTGCCGTTGTGGCGACCATGCCAGGTCGATGCCGGTGCTGCCGTAGATCGGATGGAGTAGTGCACACTAGAGAGGATGGTGGGGTAATAGTGCCCGTGCAGCAGCTGGCACGGACCACCAGGGGCCTAACAGGCTGTTTTTGGGCGTAGATGAATGCGATTATCAGGGTACGAAGCAGCAACGGGCATGGACGCATGCGTCACGCTGTGAACAGGCCAAACATCGTTATTCGCTCTGCACATCTCGCAGCCACCCATTTTCCTGCCGGAACCTCACGGCTGTTTCAGGAACCAGGACGGTAACTCGGATGTTTCTCGTCGCTGGCCATGGATCTCCGGGGCTCTGAAAGCCCCTTTAACGGCGGCTTCGACGCTGGTGACGGGGTCACCCCCCCCAATAAGAGGACCCTCCCGGACGACCTCCCCAGATCCCTTGACGACAGACGCCATGTCCCGACCGAGCTGATTCCCGAGACGGAGATGTATGATGGATGGCAAGGTGTGTGTCTCTCTCTCTGCCCGTCTTCCCCTCATCTGCCCGAGCCGTGAACCCCACGTCATATTCCGCTCCCTTGGCTGACCCTACTTCCCAACCCACCAGGGCAATCGCAGTTCCTCACGTCTCCTATGCTTGCGAAGCCCCTAACATTCGGCGATCTTACTCTAAACGACTCGAGTTATGGCGACGATTTGACAAAAGGCGGCCCCGACAGCGAGACTCGCCTGATGGAGATGCTTGCGGCACAGGCCGCCCACTCAGCCGGCGCTGTCTTCGAAGACGAGGATGCGATTGCCGCCGACGAAAAAATGACGATTGACGAGAAAAAGGATGTGCTGCAGAGAGCCTTCATTATGGCAGCTAGCAACGGCAATGTGGACTCGGTCACCAAGATCTTGAAGGGCAAGGCCAGCGAGTTTGTCGACGTCAATGCGCCCGATGATGAAGGTACTCCTGCTCTGATATACGCAAGTTGCTTTGTGAGTCTTGTCCTGGATTGGCACGGGATGTACGCATCGCTAATATCCGAGAAAGGGGCACGAGGCAGTAGTACATGCTCTCATTAATGCGGGGGTCGATGTCAACAAGCAGGATCGAAATCACTGGAGTGCCCTCATGTGGGCTATGACGAACCGCCACAAGGGCATCGCAAAATTGCTTTTGGATAGCGGTGCATCCGCTGAAGCGAAAACTTCGTCCGGAAGGACAGCGTTCGACTTTGTTGCCCCTGATAGTGACATGTCCTTCTACCTCAACAGCAGCGGCTACGGTATCGGGTCGGTCGGCGCCACTGATGACTTCTACAATCCTGGCTTCTCGCAAGATCGGTTCGAGGAGGAGCTGGCCGAGAATGAGATGCGCAGACGCATGATGATGGAGAGCGCTCGCGATCTTGAGGTCGACCTTGGCAACATGGGGATTGACGACCAGCCAGAGGTTTGTTGCATCAGTGTACTGCAAGTAGTGCCAGCATTGCTGACTTCCGGCAGCCCGTCGAAGAGTTTGAAGAGGATCAACAGGAATTTGATTGGGCCAGGTGTCTGCATGATC
>Ga0247760_1001171_pt1 | contig 25654 bp, 23 predicted proteins | sample UWRJL171409R4_FD_179936 | JGI IMG/M metagenome (GOLD analysis project Ga0247760, IMG submission 179936) | Plant litter microbial communities from Arlington Agricultural Research Station in Wisconsin, United States - UWRJ-L171-409R-4 | ecosystem: Environmental > Terrestrial > Plant litter >... | reverse complement strand
CACCCACTCAACGGTTACCCTCTAGGTAGTCCATACAAAGTATCTTTCTACATGCTACACCCTTTAAACGAAGTTCTCACAGCCGCCGAATGCTTTTTTGATTGCGTCTACAGCGGCCAACAACCGACAACAGCCAGCGCAGAGAAACTATCTCCCTAATCAAAAATTAAATTTCAGGATCAGGGACACCGCAGAGATGGCGCCAACAAAAAACAAGCGCCAGAAGCGCGAAGACTATCGGGCTGCTCTCAGGGAAGAGGGTGTGACTGAGTTGCCACGGAAGAAGTTTTACCGTCAGAGGGCTCACGCAAACCCCTTCTCTGACCACCATCTTATCTAGTAAGGCGTGAGCCCCCATGTTAGCGTCATTTCAGCTCACTAACTCTGCCGGTAGCCCCCCGAGTCCTGACCAGATGGATTGGTCATCGCTCTATCCGGATTATGTGGTTGAAGCGGATTCAGCTGAGCAACAGGCAGCTGCTTCTGATGCGTCGGCAGACCAATCCCCCCAGGTGCTTAGGCCTAAGAGACCAAGTAAAGATGTCGAGGTGGCAGACATCGGATGTGGCTTTGGCGGCTTGACAATAGCCCTGGCGCCTCTCATGCCGGACACATTGATCCTAGGTGAGCACTGAACAAGGACCGAGGTTATGGAACTTGAAGCTAATGATCCGCATTAGGACTTGAGATTCGCGTCTCGGTGACACAGTTCGTTGAGGACAGGATCAAGGCATTACGCGCACAGAATCCAGACACGCAACTGTACCGCAATGCCGGCGTTCTGCGCGCCAACACGATGAAATTCCTGCCGAACTTCTTCAAGAAGAGTCAACTTTCCAAAATATTCATCTGCTTCCCAGATCCGCATTTCAAAGCACGCAAACACAAGCAGCGGATTGTGTCGACGACACTGAACTCGGAGTACGCCTACGTAATGCGGCCAGGCGGCATTGTGTACACAATCACCGATGTGCCGGACCTGCACGGATGGATGGTGCAGCACTTCGAAGCGCATCCATCCTTCGAGCGGGTGTCAGAAGAGGAGCAGGAGGCTGACCCCTGTGTTGCCGTCATGCGAACCGAGACAGAGGAGGGTAAGAAGGTGGAAAGAAACAACGGACAGAAACACGTTGCGTTATTCAGGCGGTTAGAGGACCCGTCGTACGATTCAGTAGCAAAGTGATATCCACCCCATACACGAATCAAATGGGGAAAAAAATGGCCTTAATGGCTCTCTTGATCACGTCTCATATTAACAGGGTATTCAGCCAGGCAAAGTGAGGTGAACAGTAAAAGAATACATATATGCGTTAAGTAAGGTTAGCGATGTAAGGGGAGCCTGCAGCTGACAGCGGATCCCTGCGAGTGACGCGGTCAGGGGTAGGCTGCGCTAGCTAGTTGGCCAGCTATCGATAACGGCCATCGACCTTCAAGACACCACACAGCAAAACATGCGGCGCCGACCCGCCAACGCCGCCATTCGATTATGGCCCTTCAAGGGAGAGACATAGCCCTTGCCGGAGTGGCATGTTTTATTGCTTGGGGATATGCTGTCAATTGGTTCCCGGTCCTGCGCTGGGCCGGCCACGCCTTTGTCGCCGGCATTGTCGTCGCTATTGTCGCCATTCTCGCCGTGGTGGTGCTCACCTCACGTGGCCCCCGATATCGCCAGCTTCGTAACTCGCCAAGGACGAGGGGCGCCGCTTTTCTCGCTCCGGGAGTATGGGAGGCTGAGGTCGCCGCTCTGCGCCGCCGCCAGACGTACCTAAAGCCATCTCTCTGTCCCGAGTCGCCAAATGTCGCAGCTGCCCTCGACGAGGTTCTCAATTTCATCCTCCGCGACTTCATCAACGCGTGGTACTCCAATATTAGCAAGAACCCCGTGTTCTCGGATGAGGTGGACAAAACAATACGATGCGCCCTGCTGAAAGTCAAGGACCGGTTCGGCGGCCTTGACCTCGCCGAGGTGCTCACCACTCGTCTCGTACCGCTCCTGACGGCACACTTCCGCGATTTCTACGATGCCGAGAGATCCATCAGGGGCCGCAAGCTGAACCGGTCTGTTACCGAGACGGAAGAGCTGGACTTGGCCATTGCGTCCAAGTACAAGGATGGAAAGCTGCATCCTGCGGCGAGCCTAGTCTTCTCGGACATGAAGACTGCGCAGCAGGACTACCTACGGAAGACCATGGCCAAAGTACTTCCGAAGGTCCTTCCGCCAAAGTTGCTGGAGTCTGGAGCCGTATCAACTATCATCAAGGAGATCACCGCCTGTGCTGTCATGTTTCCCGTTATGCAGCTACTGGCCGAGCCAGACACTTGGAACCAAGTGATGGAGAACTACGGGAGGAGCATGCTTCAGGATCGCTCGACCGTGAGAAAACTCCGCGCGGCCCTTGATCAGCATGCCTCGCCCGCCCCGAAGGTCAGCAAACCGATAGCCTTCCCTAGGTTGATGCCAACGGACAATGAGAGGAGGTTCGAAAAGTTCATCCGGACCATTCGTAAGGTGAACAACCTCTCGGATGCCAGACGGTTTCGAAGCGAGGTGGCGATTCAGCTAAAGCGCGATTCTCAGCAAGAGAACGTGGATCAAGTTTACATACGCCGATTGGAGATGGGGAAACGACTTCTTGACCAGCGAGTGCAACACCTAGCTGCCGGGGGCGACCGCCGGACGCTCCCCCTTCCAGCTGATGTTCCATCCACATCTCCGGGGGTATCACGGCTGGAAAATGCATCCCTTACTGACTTGCTCCGGGACCCATCTGGTCTCTCGTACTTTATGGAATACATGGATAGACAGCGGCTCATGCCTCTTGTACAGTTTTGGCTTGTCGTGGATGGCTTCCGCAACCCGCTCGAAGATGATGGCCCCGAAGGAGAACAACTACCTTTACAGCTTCCACCGTGGACAGATTCTGACAGACTTGACTTGGCTCAAATCGACGCAGCATACCTCAGTAGGCCCGAGTTGAAGGTTCCGGAATCTTCAGAAAAGATCATTCGTGAGTTTCTCGGGGCGGGCAAAGCCGCCACGCCAGAGCAGTATTACAGGGCGCGGAGGGAGATTCTACGAGCCCAAAGCGCAGTTCTGGAGGAAATGCGCGCAAAGCATTTGCACAATTTTAAGAAGTCAGATCTATTCTACAAAGCGCTTGCTTCCGAGGAGGCATCAAAACGTTCGGCGCCGCCCACCCCTGGGCCTAGCATTGGGCAATCATCAAGGCCGCCGTCACTTACCCGCCTCTCTTCGCAGAACAGCAAGCCAAACCCTGTCTCGCGACTTGCACCGCGGCTACATCCAAGCTCCAACAGTCGACGGGCTGGCTCGGCGTCTGATTTGCGGACCATGAATGTTAACGGCAGTAATGGTATGGACGGGCTGACAGGCGGACGCCGTTCCGTCGATGAGGATTCACCCAACCCCCTGTTCGACGAAGACGATGCCGCTGGAGATGACGCGCTAGCCGACTCCATTCAGAGTCTTCTTGACCAGGATGTCGCCCCTCCAGTACCTGACACAAGAGTGGTCCAGGCAATGGAGCAAGCATTGAACACTATTTTGGAGGACACAAGGCCCCCAACCGCTGAAGATTTAAGGGCTTCTCTCTTTGGTGAAGGCGATGCTGGCTCTAGCATCCTAACAGGCGGCGATGGGGATGCCCGCCGGGGCTCGGTTGACATCCCTCGATCTCTCCGAGGCTCGGTAGACCTGCCACGCTCAAACAGAGCTTCTCTCGACGCGGGTAGACCACCACAGCCGCCGACCAAGGATCAAGAGAAACCTAGCTTGGCATCGCTGGGTTTGGTTAGCCCGGCATCAAGAATTGGTGTGTTTGTGGATAATGACCTCTTTGCGGACGAGGACAAATTCTTGTCAGACGAACGCTCCGACTCAGAAGGCAACAAGAATGACGAGGATGCCGACGCCGTCCACGAAGCTGCGCCTGGTGATCTTGGCCTAGCAGAGGCAATCACGGTCCTCACCAACGATATTGATCGGTTGGTAGCGCAAGATGCCGTTGTAGATTCGCTTCTGCGCAAGGCTGAGCTAACCAACAATACGGCCGAGCTCAGGATCCTCAGAAAGTCCAAGGCTAGTCTACAGCGAGAGATTCGACGAAAAGAGTTACAAAGGCAGCAGTACGTCATCCAGGAGAGCGACAACAGTCTTTACGGGCGCTCTACTATTCGCATAAAGTCTATACAAGTAGGCAGAGAAGAAGATGGGAAGGAGTATGCCCAGTACGGCATCGAAGTCTCGCGCAACGCGGGCGAGAAGATGCCCGCAGCAACCTGGATCATTACGCGACGTTACAGTGAGTTTCTCGAGCTGCACCAAAAGCTACGGTCGCGGTACCCGTCTGTGCGCAATCTGGATTTCCCTCGGCGACGGATGGTCATGAAGCTCCAGAATGACTTTTTACAGAAACGCCGACAGGCGCTTGAGAAGTATCTCAGCGAGCTGCTGCTGCTACCGGACGTTTGTAGGAGCCGCGACCTCCGTGCGTTCCTATCGCAGAGCACCATCAACCCTCAGGGGCAAGACCTAATGGACCGCGAAGATAAAAAGGATATGATCACCCGCCTCTACGACTCGGTTGCGGACGGTATGGAGGACATTCTTGGGAATATCCCCGTGTTCGACCAGCTGTCACTGGCGGGCCAAAACTTGATCGCGGCGGCGACGAACCAACTCGGCGCGATGCCGCACGAGGACCCCAGCGCTGGGGCCGGTGGTGTGCTGACCGCTGCCGAGGCCGAGGCCGAGCTCAACGCATTTGAGAGCAGAGAGCTTGAGCCGTTTGTTAAGCCCATCTGCGACATCTTCCTCGAGGTCTTCGAACTCAACCGCGGAAACAACTGGCTGAGGGGCAGAGCAGTGGTGGTGGTGCTGCATCAGCTACTAGGTGGCACCATCGAGCGGAAGCTGAGGGATAATGTCAAGATGCTGCTACAGGAGGAAGCGGTGCTCAAGTACGTCGGCCTACTGAAGGAGGGGCTCTGGCCTGGGGGAAGACCGATGACTGGCGCGAAGGAGGGGGCAGGGGGTAAGAAACCCAGGACCGCTGCCGACAAGGCCCGGACTCGGACCGAGGCGAGCTTGATGCTCGCAACTCTTGTGCCTGACCTTGCTGGGAACGTGGTCGGAAGGCTAAACGCGCAGGCAGCTAGCAGGAGGATATTTGCCACATTGAATAATGCGCGGCTGAAGTGAGTTCCTCGGTCGTTTTGCTGGCGGTTCATATGGATGACATGCTGACCTCGCGACACAGTGCCCATCTGGCGTTTACATTCTTGGACGAAGTTATCGATATCTTATTTGACGAGACCTAATGCGGAGAAGGGTGCAGGCATGATGGGGCGACGGGGATTTAGCTGCATAGCAACGGCGTTGGAGCGTTCTTTTACAGCTTGGTGCTGTCTCAAAGGGCGGAGGTGGATGGCTGACTGACTACATGGAGTTGTAATGTGCGAAGACGTGGGGGTGAGATCATATCTGCCAGTGGTGTTGAGTGGACGAAAGTGCAGGTGCGCAACTTGCAAGTACCCCGAAGCGCGATGTGCGGTGGTATGACAGGGAGTAGAGAAGCGTATAGCGACGCATCGAGAACTCCGTGCATGTGTGGTTTCCTTCGACAAATGGAATTCCGTCGTGTTTAAGCGAAGTCGCCGCGATGTCAAGGGCCGAGGAGAGGTCTAGACAGGCTGGCTGGTCCTCGACAGCTGGCCAACGGCTACTCTGGGGACAGGGCTACGGACCCTGGAGGCGCTGGACAAAAGTCTAGATGCACACTACGCTTGTGGGACCCAATGGAGCTGTGTTTGGGCGTCCAGCGCGGATGGGAGAAACAGAATCCATTGAGCATGTTGCACAACGTTGGATGAGGCGGCATGCAGCCCCCTCTGGAAGTCGGGCGATTGCTGGTTCGCTGCGTGATGTAAAAGGCGGGCGAGTCCTGGCCAAGACAGGGCTTGGCGCGGGTGTGAGCGCGCGACGACTGGACTGCCGTGGCTTGCGGCTCTCCTTTAATTCGCTAACTGCATTCGACGGTTTAGCACTAGTCAGTGTGGACCCGCATCCATTGCCCGTGGGTTTCTCGCCCGGTCGCAACGTGCGAGGCCGACTTTTCATTCCTTCCCTCCTACCTCCCATATCACACCCCTCCCCTCGCATCATCATCGTCGTCGTCGCATGAGCTCCTCCGTGAAACGACTGACTGAATAGCGAGGCCTTTCCCCATCCGCGACGTTCCCTGGTATTTATACTTGGCCTCCCTTCACCGCGCGCCTCACGGCCTGGAAACTAAGTTTGCGATAGCCGCGAGGCTCCAAGGCTTGCAACTCAGGAATTTGGCTTTGGCTTTTGGCGGCGCATCCAAACGCCCACCTCAACCGTTTTCCCATCACAACCCCACCCACCAGACCGGGTCATCCATCAGTACAAGAAGACACCCCCCCGAACCATCTCAGCGGTCTTCTATTCTCTCCCCGAATTTACCTGCTGCTAGCCTGAGGACAATCCCCCCGGCCGCAACCATGACTGAGGTGTCGTCGACGCGCCTCTACCTGGGCAACCTGCCCCGGAATGGTGAGCTCATCCCCGAGGCTGCTGGATGGATGGATCCACCCCTTCCCGGCCTGTACCGTTAAAGGCGGCGCCTGACTGCTGTCGACAGCTACCAAGGCCGATGTTGAGGCCCATTTTGCCACCCATGGCACTGGCGAGATCACCGAGATCAAGCTCATGAACGGATTCGGTTTCATCGAGTACAAGGATGCGATGGACGCGAGAGATGTCGTCCCTGGTAAGCTTCATTCACCCCCCCCGCTCCACCCGCGTGGCATCTATATCGGACCTGTCAGCTGACCACGATTCCGTCCCACCAGCTTTTCGTACGTTGCGGCCCTCCCATGGATACCACCGGTTACCATGACCAAAACCCGCTGTTCCCTGGCTAATCAAATATTCGAAGATGGATCCGACTTTATGGGTGAGCGCTTGACAGTCCAGTTTGCCAGAGGCACTCGCCATCGTGAGCCAAATGGGTTTACCAATGACCGAAACGCGGCTCCCCGGCCTCGTCGCACTCCGCATCGCATGCAGATCAGCGGGCTCCCCAATGATACTTCCTGGCAGGTCTGTTAAATCTCCCACTTCCTTTTCCGCGGATTCAGTCATGGATATTTCTTCCCTCCCAAGGCTTTGGAACGGGCCGTGCTCCCTCGGTCCGTTAATTTTGGTCAACCGGTTCGGGGCTTCACTCCGCCCACTTCCACAGCGAAGGCCTTTATGGGTTGGAGGTTGCTAGCATCCCAGTATGCATAGCTCCCGGTACTCCTCGCTCGTGTTGATGCGGAGCTTACCCTCCCTTGCGTTCTCACTGCTTTGTGTTTCTATTGGGCTGGTACAACTGCCCCGAGCTAATGTCAGCATGTCTGACCCTCTTGGCTTTACCGGATTTGATCACTGGTTCATTCGCATGGGATAACGCCAACGACCCAAATCCTGGACTCCGACTTACATGGACTCTGGATATAGGATCTGAAAGATTTCGCCCGCCAATCTGGCCTCGACGTTGTTTATTCCGAAACCGGCCGCAATGGCAATGGTGAAGGGTACGTCTCTGCTTTTGGCTCGTCTTGTATGGTATGTTGGCTGACTTGCAGCATAGATTTGTTGAGTTTGAGACTGCTGCGGACCTCAGAACCGCCGTCGAGAAGCTTGACACGCGTGATTTTAAGGGCGCTCGCGTCAATTGCGTGGCAAATGTAGGGCTTCCCATTCTCGCATTGGAGGACCAATTGCTCATTGTTCAACTAGACCCAGCCTGACGTTCCCCGCGGCGATCGTGCTCGATCTCGGTCTCCACGCCGTGCCTACCCGCCGGCTGGGGATGAGGACTACCGTCGTGGCCCTGTTGCCCGTCCTCCGGTTGGCGGATACAGCCCTCCCCGCAGGGATGCCGGTTATCGCGACGGCGGCTACCGCGACCGTTCGCCGCCCCGGCGTGACTACTACGAGGACCGAAGGGGTGGCTACCGGTCTCCCCCGCGTCGTGGCCCTGTTGAAGACTATCCCCCGCCGCGTCGCTATGACGATCCGTATCGCGCCCCTCGCGAGTACCCTCCTGATCCGTACATGAATGGGCGACCCCCTTCGTACGAACGCCGGCCACCGCCGCCGGACTTCCCGCCCCGTGATGGGTACCCCCGGGAGCCCTACCCCCCGCGCGACTACGAGCGCCGTTACTAGAAATCGCGTTCCGGGATCAAAGCCGCCTTGAACAGAGTGAGAAGATGAGGCCGACGAGCATATGATAACTATATGGCGGATAGCTCTGCGGCCAGTGACTCCACGGTCGACATTTCTGCAGCTGATAATATTGCAGCTTGTGGGAGCTGTGGACCTTTAAGGTGGCTTCATGACATAAAGGCCTTATCGGGGAGTCTTGAATGGATACCCACCAAAACACTCGATATGTGGCCGTCGCGGTTGCCTCTACCCAGAAAACAGCAAACAGCAAACTATAACGGGTGCACTCGTTCCATGTTCTCGCGGCTTCTTTCTTTAGGATTTACAAAAGTGTTCTACGTTTTTTTTTTTGCTGGGTGTAAGGGGTTTCGGTCATCGGGTTCTCGCTCGTTATCCTGTTCTGCGCTTCCAGTTTCCTTGATGACAAAAGGCGATGGATATAGGACATGCTTTCGCTTATTCTGGGGCCTTGGACAGGCATGGACGGATGTTCCATCACGAGTGCTTGGTTTCGGGTTGGATCGGGCTACTGGTATTGTGTATGTGTAACGAGATTCTACTTTCTTATGCATGATTACGTGTACGTCTACTCGAGCATCCAGTAGCCATAGTGGCCGCAGGTGCACAAATTAATGAGTCAGATGTTTACCCATGAGTCCTCCATGATCGACGCCCAAGCGATGTGTTCTTGCTGAGATGGTCATGGCGCTCAGTAAACGCCAATCGAAAATCCTGTGTCCGGTGCTGGCAAAACAGGTTTCTGAACTCGGCGTCATCATTGCTGGCGAGTAGATATGCCCCATGACTGTCGAGACCAACCACCTCCCCGATAATTTCAATATCAGTCGGGAGCAGACAGTCCCTGTAGGTGTAACATGTATTAGGGTTTGGCCAACCTTAGTGAGTTTCGCATCCCATAACCCCGAGAGCGTCCAGCACAACGTAGAGTGATGTATATACAACGGCTCGGGCCAAAAGAAAGGGTCCCCTCAGCTAGTACAAAAGATGTGATCCTACTGTTAAGACTGCACATGGTTATAACTATGGCAGGCCATCTCCCATTGCGAGAGGGCCTGCTTGCTTTATGTTCTGAAAGGGCCTTTCACGATGCAGTGGCGGCCTATCTATCATGGAACCAGCCAGCCAGCCTGATATTCCAGCACAGACTGAGTCAGGATTCCCTGTGGGTACGTAATACACTCTCGCACGGAGAAGAGAGACGCTTGTCTTTTTTGGCTCGAGGCTTTGCACACGAGGAAGTGTCGATGCGGAAGCTACGCTCTAGACGCCGGCGGGTAGTAGGGATGGAGGAGGAGAGGGGGAAAAGATGGATGGCTGATGGGAAGCTTGAGCTCTCGTTACCATCTTTCGATGGATTAGACAAGAGAGGAGAAATGTGGCTGGGGACTTTGCTAGTGGTACTCTCTCCTGTTGACTCGAGGACCATGTGAGGGCTCCTTCCCGTGTCGGAGAGGAAGAGGGGAGGGGAGGGGACCAGGTCTGCCGAGTTCTGTAATTGGATACGGGGCCGACAGGCTTGACATTGGTGACGAGAGATGTCGAGACGCCCTTGTAGAGATAGGAATAAGTACCAAGGTCCTGGCCAACAGAAGAAAAGGCCCCCAGCCAGCCCATGGGTTTGATCATCGTGGACCAACTCGCATCCTGAAAAGGCCTTTCTGCATCCTCTGTCAGCTTATTCAATGGAATAAAGGACTTTTATGAGGCATATGGCCCGCCAAGGTCTGTGAGGTAACGAGGTAGGTCATGTTCCAAAGCACAACCGTGTGAGGATTTCCACGACGCCTTTTCGCATAGAGAAGAGGGACTCTGCCTTTCTTTTGGCCTAAGCCTTCGTAGCGCAAGTGTTGCCAAGCTGTAGTTGAATTGAGATAGGGCAGCTTAGGCGGGAGAGAGCTTGTGCCGTTAGGTGAGTCTGATATGAATCTTGTCTAGGGGGTGGATAGCTCAAGAGTTCTATTCTAGGGGTGTGAGAAATAATTTTTCTTTCCACTGAATACTGTGGATGATGGATGTAGGAAGTTTTGTTGTGGTTCTGGTTGAGACGGTGGAGTTGGTGATGTTTACTGTTTACTTGCCCCTTTTCGACCCTGGGGTTCACCGTGGGAATAATTCGCCATGATGCCAACCTAGCTTGCGCGTTCGCTCGTAGATTCGGTTCTGCATTGTAGATCAGTACTATGACCCCACACTCGGCCAATACTCTGGGGTTCGTTCAATCCTGTGTACTCGTCACCCTCTCGGCCGACTTCTCCGTCAATACTTGTATGTGATTAGACACCAGAGGCCAGCTCCATCAAACTGGCTAATAGCTTGTCCGAAAAATTGTTTGAGACTCTGGGTCTCCTATGAATGGCACAGCTGATTCTTGGTAAGGTAGATGCCCATCAACAAGCAGGGTCGATAGCGGTAGTTGCATTGGGGGATGACATAGCGTGCGGTGTTGAAGCAATGATTCACCAGTAGCTCTATGACTACAGCAAGATCCAATGCACCATCGGGGACAGCACTACTTTTAATTTGGTAGTAGCCCATAATTCGTATTCTTAACCTACACAAGCAAGCCGAACAGTACTTCCCCTCTGCAATAGCTAGGGTATCGAAACATGAGCCGCCCCTTTTCAAGCCCCCCCGCATCCTCTCCCGCCCAGGCCACAAGTGGCTATGCATTATCCGCCGGCCTTCCCAGAAAGAACAGAGGAGTTTCCCAGCCCCTCACCCACTGTCCGAGTTGCCACGAGCATGTGTCTCGATCCCACCGATCCAGGACTTGAATGCTCTCTGACGACGCCCACGGGGTCACTGACCCTAAAGCCTCAGGCGGGGCTCGGCGCGGGTCAGGTCTTCCCCGCGCTTGGCTCATCATCGTGACAGTTGAACGGCTCTGGATTTTACTAGAGAAAAATAGCATCACCACAGCCGGCCGACATGTGATACTGTTTGTGTGGTTCTCCCACGTGGAAACCAATGCTAGAGACAGGGCCAGGCAACCTTCTGCCCGAAAATACATGACCCACTGGGCTCGGCCATGGCTTGTCAGGCTTGTGAAATAGAGGGGATCGGAAGATCTGGGGTCTTGGGACTGAATTTGAGTTCGGCTATGATCTCACCTCCGTTTTGCCGTCCGCCATTTTGATGCCACACACCGGTCCGCTTCCCCTGAGCTGCCACATGGGTTACCGCCACCCAGCGCTACTGCATAATGTGGCTCTTCAATTGGGGTATAACGGCCAGGAAAAAACGTTGTTTAGTGAAGCTCAGACAGAAATAGACATAATTAAACGCCTCAAAACCGTTTAATACGAGGAAGTTCGTCAACAAGGACATGCTCGAATGCGCGCGTGACCTCAGACTCGGCTATACCAACTTTGGTATCCCCCGGCGATAAATGTTTTACGGACCACGCGACAATGGGGGCGTACTTGTTGTTATCGTTGATTTGCGAACCGTGATGAGTTCGGTTTCAGGGAGACAAGCTTGTAGTATCAGTACCTCTACTTCCCCGGATTCCGAAGGCCGGGGTTCTGACGGACGAGCTGTCGGAAATGCCGAAACTGTTGGAGCGAGAAAAGCTTCGGTCCATGGGTGGTAAACCGGGAACTCGCGACGTCGCCAAGGGCAAACAAAGTCATGGTCCTCGGCAAGTAGTGCGAACAGCCTAGCCGGGCCATTTCGCTAGTGCATTGAATGGTCGTGCTGATCGGTTCGCCAAAACAGACGAACTGGAGCAAAGAGGAGGGATTGTAAAGACAAAACCGCCAACCCCTGGGTGCCCTGGATAGTGGATAAAGCTCCAGCCAAGTTGGCGACGTCGTGGGTACCGCAGGGCAAAGGGCCGAAGGGAGAGAAGCGCATCGTCACCGTGACTTGGGGCGAAGTACCCCTGGTTCAGGTGAGCACGGTGACCTTCCTGACAGGTGCCCCGGATTGAAACGAGGTCGCCGAACGAGTCAAGTACACCGGCGGTGGATCGCAAAATAGCAAATGAGCCGGAGAGGACGGAAGGGGTTCAGTACCTCGGCGATATCTAGTTGCCACGAGGTTGATGTGGAGTGAAACCGGGTTAAAGGCTTCTGGAAGGCTTCTAAAACTGGAGCCTTGTTCCCGGAGCTCCACGCAAGCCGAGGCCCCATCTCCCCTAACCGCGAGGCCCACCGTGATCACCGTCGGCCGATAAAGGCCCGATACGTATGGGGGTTGGCTTCGCTTGTGAATCGTCGAGATTGCATACTGAATGCTGTCCTGGTGGATGCCCAACTTAGGAGAGAAGGTCCGCCTCGTCGAGGTTTCATGGTCTTTCTGTGCTGGCCCTTCGTGTTCCTCTCGCCGATGCCTGACACGGACGGGCTGGGAGGGGTTGATGTAGAAGCTATTGGTAGAGGAGGGCCCTGGGGATCTGATATGTGACGTGCGGCGAGCGGGAAGTAATTGCTGTGTTGTATATCTGCTGTGAACTGTGTGTGGCAGCGGGCCAATGAGACGCCAGACACGAGCCGGCGGTAGTTCCCAAGGAGCAAGAATACGACCCGAAGGCCGGCTCACCTCCGATCGGAGCCATTGGTAACGGCTACGACCCCGATCCAGCGGCCATGAAGGGCCGTTGACTTCCTCACGCCACTGCTTCCTTCTCCCTGGTACGGCGCGCGGACGGCGAATTGAGTACCAGGGAAGTCGCGCGGCGAGGCCAGAAACAAACGTCTGCTGGCGATGACCAATGGATACGTGAATACAGCGTTGCGGCGCCCGATGGCGAGCGATATGACGATGCGGAGGAGAGAAGCCACTCAGCCAGCAGCCGAGCCAGAGGCGACGGACAGGCGCACACAGCACACACAACGCGGGCAGCGCGAGCGAAATGCAGTCATAAAAGTCGGTGAGCGGGCTTCGTGCCAGTGCTAGCCTCCTATTTGCGAACTTGCTAGCTGGAAGCCGCAACCCTCATGCACCCGATAAGCCTTATCGCGGGTATTCCGCCCCCTCCATCACGGGCCATCGTTACGCGGGGCTTTGCTGTCTCGCATGTCGGCTTGCCGCGCCGGGGCTACTGCGATCCAACCGAGTTGCATCCATCTGATGAGTTGTTCACGATAACCAAGGAAATCCCGACGGCGATAAAATCGATTTAAACACGAATAATAAAATCGTTCCACCGGACGCGTCCCCAGGCCTCCCCAGCACAAAGAAACAGACAGGGGTGGGCCAAGCTGTCACTGCGCAGCTGCAAGCCACCGATGCGTCTCACCTCGCCCTCGTTCCCACACCCAGGCCTGCGCTCACCCCGCTGCCTGTATCGGAGCATAGCGTTCACGTCCAAGATTAGAGCGGACGGAAACGGTGGTGGGCTTGTCGATTGCGCCTTGTTGTGATCTGATAAGCAGGCCTAGCGACCAGTTAAGTACCCTAATATTCGCAACAATCGCCTTTGGCGCGCCGGCGCAAACGGGGGGTGGCTCATCAGTTCCGTCACGGCGGCTGTCGAGCTGTGACGGTGCTCCTCATTGGATTTGCGGGCAGATATCACACGGGGCAGGATCTCAAACCCTCATTTTGTTTTCTTCCCGGAGCTGGCACCTCAGAGGTCTGACGTGTCTCCTTTCCAGGTGCTTCGGACGCAGTGCTCGGGGATTACTCAAGACAATTGATAGACAGAAGGTCTTATGGCTGCCCTACCCGCAGCATCTCCCGCAACACGGACGGGTACAAGGGCGGTGACTTCACCGACAGTTGTTGATATTCATGCGTTAGATGCACCCCAGCGAAGCGTTTCCAGGTCCACACACCTTGAAGCCCCAGCTGTGAGGCGCTCGACCAGAGTTATTCCGCCCCCACAGTCGCGTTCTGCCCTCCCTCTCCGCAGTTCCTCTACGATAGGGCACCATCCACTTGGAGATGCGGCCTAACAACGTGTCTTGACAGGGCTGTCGCGAAGCGAAACGGACCACCAACAGTTTGGCTAGGTCTTGGCGTCACCTAGTCCCCAGAGCGAAAACCACAAAACCGGATTTGAGACTTCAGCTCAGCGCAACCAATCCCCGGGTTGCAATTCCGTGTTGTTACTTTTCGTCGACCTAGATGTACGTCGGAAGATAAAGTGGGAGATAAAGTCTTAGACATCGAGAGAAGGAGAAAAAAGAAAGAAGAAAGGAAAGGGATGAGATCTCGTCCCGTAACAGATCGCGAGGCTTTTTGGATCGGGTAGCTGTTTTGGTGACGCAGCTGGCGATTGGTGCCACAGTCCACTCGCCCACCGCACGCGGATATGGTGACGAGAGACCATTCCCGATGAAGGGCAGTGAAAAGGGATGCGCGGCTGCCCCGCGGCGATGTTGCAATCGATCGCAATTCGCACCAACTTGCAACTTGTAATTCCTCACTTGAGCCCAAATCGACTTCCCGTCCGTGCCGCCGTGTCCCGACCAGCCCGCGCCCGCCCGCACACGCCCCGGCTGAGCCCCGCCATCACTCGCTGCTAGCCGGACAATCTCGGTCCGTGGCCCGTGGGGTTCCCACGTCCAAGGCGGTGAGGCCTTTTTCTTCGCACTCTGTTCGCTTTTTGTTTGTCATGCCACGGGCGGGGAAGAGGGGTTGGCCAACGACAGATGCCAACTCAGAGAGTCTCAAACAGTGCTCACCCCAAACAACGGCACAGTAGCAATGCCTGACGCGAAGTTTGAGGCCTGGCCTAGGCCGCGGCAGCATGACCCGCGGTGACTTGCGTCAGTCTCCAAGGGAAGGGGAGCGAGGACCCTACCTACACACGACTGACAGCTGAAGTGCAGCGATGACACTGTACCCACCCCGCCGAGCAATGTTCTGCATCCAAACGAGCCTTGCTGCGTGGATCACCTGCATTTAAGAGCAGACCGCCAATTTACCTTCGTTACCAACCGGCTGCACGGGCTACATTGCGGATGCTCGTCTTGCCTACCCGCCGTCCCAACAACAACACTTTCCACTACGACAAGATATGTTGATTTCGTTTTACTGCATTGTGCTCGGAGACCGCCTAATAGTCCAGTCCAATCATCCCCGTCCAGTTGGTGTGGCTGTGGCGGTGCAAGGCGGTCTTTTGACCCTGAATGCATTCATCCCATGTCCGCAACCGTTCAACCTCTTCAGCTGCTTCCCATATCACGTTGAGCCTTGCTACGCCGTAGGGAGTACAAGGGGGGAAGTACCGTTAAATTGCACAGCAAAATATTATCCAGACTTGCCGCCGACGAGTGAAGGCAGTTTCCAAACAAAGAATAGGGGGTGCCCTGGCGAAACGGACCTAAACTTGTCTTGTCTCGAACCCTAAGACGTCATGATGGGTAATCACGAAAACACCAGAAAAGGAGGGTAAGCAGGAAATCCAGACCCGCATTCCAGAACGAACGATGTCGCACGCCGGCAAAATGGTGGAGAGGGGGGTTACCCATATAAATATGTTGACCTAGTTTGCGTCAGCCGCGCCTCTCGCAAGCGTCCATGCCGCCCACATACCGGGACCAAATGTAGGTAATAAGCGCCCTGATTTCTGACATGCTTCCCCTGTGAGATCGGGTAAGGTACCGAACGGCAAAGGCGTCTTTATCGAGAAGTGGATGCATTGGTGTGGTAGCAAATATAAGTAAATGCCCAGTGGTTTCCTCTCCACTCTTGCCAACAAGTGTATTCGGTGACTCCCTCCCCCTTTGCCGGTCCGCAGTATCGAAGAAACGCTGGCGGTACGGACCATGGAAAAAAGAAGTATGATTTTAGCAACAATAAATCAACATATTCTTACATCAGACTGCTGCAAAGACGCAAGTAGGTACCTAGTTAGGTGCCAACGGCCGGCAAAAGATGGCGCACCCACCCGCAAGATAAAGATTTAAATGGGCGCCGCTGAAAGATCGGAGTGCATTCTCATACAGTAGTAATAAATGGGACGGACGGACGAGCAGAAAAAAGATCGGATAATGCACCCTCCCCCGCCAAAATAAGCTCCCTAGACAACCCGTTGTAGAATACCTATGCGATGAAAGTGATGCCTATCCCTCCTGTACAATCCCTACCTAACGCAGTGAACAACACCCGCCCGCAGCAGCGACAGCAAAGATAGATGGGGAAAAGAGGGGTCATCATCATCCATCCCACCTTGACATCTGACTGCTGGCATGAATCCAGCCATCTTGACTTGGGGGGCATGGAGCGGCGGCAATTATCGGCCCTGACCGACACACCCACACCCACACACCCCCAACACCCGACCGATACACACCAATGCACATAGAACCAAACTTGAAAAACAAAAGAGGCCACACAGGGAGGGGAGGGTTCATATCAATGAATAATGTTCGGTGAGAGCAACGGAGAATGTCGAAAACCACCACTCCGGAAAACAAAAGCAGTACTGCAGATCGCTGGCTCGATCGATTCGCCCGTAGCTCTCTCCCGAGAGTGTGGACTGGCGGTCGACATCTCCATCAACCGCCCAAAAACCTTTCACATGCCTGTGCACAGTCCATCTTCATCCGAACGATGCCAAACCCAATCTCAAAGTCTTCTACATCTCCAGAGGTCACGCATACAATGGCACTCAGATGACACACGATGGTTTTAGTTGAGAATGCCTGTTCATAATTTTTAGACTGTTTTTGGCTGTTGTTTTCCCAGTCTTTATGATCTTTTTGCTTTTTTGCTTTTCCCAACACGAGGTTTTGCCCTCCGCTCCCACCCCTTTTTATCATATGGGAGCTTTTTTGGGTTCTCCCCTTTGCGCCATGGTCATCAGCCCGTCTCGTTCGTTGCGCTTTTCCCACCACTCCTCCCCCCCTTTCCACTCGAGGCATCATCTGACCTCGCGCCTTCCTAACCATGCTCTCTTCGCCCTGCTTACGAGAGAAGCAGGCCCCTCGAGCCTAGATTACAAGCCGAAAGAAACAAATGCCCATCCTCCGCACACATCGTGGTATCATTGATGAGACGAAAATATAAAACAGAAACGCGCCGCTTGATGAATTAACTGAAAGAAATGAAGAAATTGACCGCCCCCGGAATAAGGGCAGTGATGCCATCGCCATTGTAAAACATCGGTCACAACCATGCTGCCAGTTCCCATATTTCTAGAACTAGTGACCATGAATGACCATCCGACCAGGCCAAGATGCCGTTATGATGAATTAGGAATCCTGGTCGGATTGATGCAATGCAATGCGACCGTCGACGCGGCGCCGAAAACAGAACACCAACCGGGTCATGCACCATATCGTCAAGAATAAAAGTAGTTCCCTCGCAATGCTTAATCAAGTATACACGGCAGCTATACTGTCTGCCTGATGCATTGTCGTCGCCTCCTCCTCTGGGTATCTTGGTAACAGACGTGTCGGGATATATGCAGGTAGTAGTGGGTATTTAGACGGGGTTGTGGGTATCGTTGACTAGTTATTAAGTACTTTTGGGGTGTTGTTTACCAGCCCTGGGCGTGGTAGCCGGTGAAGTTGTCCTTATTGAAGTATTGGTCCCAGCTTCCGCTGTTCGCGTCGTTGTTTTGCCTGTTCATGTATGGCTTCTCAGGGTACTGCTTCAGGTTGGCAACATCCTGCGATGTGTGGCGGCGCTTGAGGACTGCGTTGGCCGTCGAGCTCTTCTGGGACCGCTCCCACAGAAGTTGTCTTCGAAGGGACTCGGTCAGCTCCGTGGCGAGCATATTGCGGCGCGTTGTCCTCGGAGAGAGCGCTGCCTGGTGGTTGATGCCAGTGGCAGTGACGTTGATAGGCTGCGCGGATGACCGGGGGACTTCATTGATCGGGCGCATCGGCGGCGCGCGTGTACCCCGCTTCATCATGAGTGGTGCCTCGTCAGAGTCGTTGGGGGAGTTGACCATTGAGGGACCGTTGACCGCGTTGCGAGCGCGGGGAAGCGCAGAGGTCGACTGCGACGCGTTGTTACCAAGTCTCTGGGAGCGATTGCCTTGCGCGAGCATGAGCGTGATCAAAGATCGACGAGAAGTGAGGTCGGGCTTCGAATCGACACGCTGAAAATTGAACTTGTCGTCGACGCTCGACTTGCCACTCTCCTCAACCGAGTCCTCCCAGTCGGACGAGTCGTCGTCATCATCAATCGCGCTCTCATCGACGTAGTCGGTATCGGATTGCTCGCCATCGCTGATCGCCGAGGTAGGGTAGGTTTGTGTGACGACCTGGTTGCTAAACGACGCAGTCTTCTTTTGCGCGTTCAGCAGAGAGCCTTGTCGAGCTGGGTGCAGAGCGCTCTTGAGGGAGTTCTCGGCCTCGGAGGATTCCCGCCCGATCTGGAAGACAGCTCTCTTGGGTTGCGGGACAGGTTGTCTCCTGGAGTCGAGACTGCGGTCGGTGTACGAGTCCTCACCCGAACCGGAGGAGCCGCCGACCTCGAACTTGGCCTGCTGCTTCTTAGGCTGCACGATCTTCGGGGCAGGGGCATCATTGGGCTCCGGAATGGCGCTCGAGGCAGATACCTGCGCAAGGTGGGAGGTGATCCGGCAAGCCGAGCGAGCGGTGGGCGAAAAGCCTAGCGTGACAATTGTGCCCGTCTGTGACGCCGACTCGGACAGCTCTGCAGGCTGCAGAGATTCCATTGAGGGGGTTTCGGAAGTCTCGCAGGGCGACTCCGTGGTCGTTGAACCGGAGCGCTCGGGCTCGGGGGAGTGCGAGGGCTTTTCTTGGGCGGGTGGGGAGAGAGAGATGTTAGGAAGTGGGGCGTTAAGTGGCACCTTGGCTTCGACTATGGAGACCACCATCTTCTCCAGGTCGTCAGAAGTGATGTGCCGTTCCTTTCCGCGGCTGCGGCTGCTGGCGCACGAGTCCTGTCTTCGTATTCGCGGGCGCAGGATGTCCAGCGGGGCTGACTCTGAAGTGAAGTCAACCGCTTCCTCGTCCGAGGCCGAGTCGACGCTTCCTGAAAGTTGGGGGAGGTCGTCGGAAATAACGTCACGGCTCTGCTCGATGCGTCTCGGCTGGGTGATCGCTGAATACTGCGTGAAAGACTCTCCACTCTCGCAGCAGAACGTCTCCCTGTTCCAGAGGCGCCAGCTGAGGTTCTCTAGTCTTCTGCCTTGGGCAACTGAGTCACGACACCTGGCAAAGACTGTCACATTTTGTCAGCAAAGTTGGAGGCACAAACCGTGAGGCGGCGTCCCAAACTCACCTGTCCACATGCTAAAAAGGTTCTCGGGGTTTGTTGTGTCCACCTTATGGATCATGTTGGCATCCACCTGTAGTACGGGCGTTTCTAAAGATAGCGGCATAATTGGCGGGTGAGTGCTCGAGAGTTCGAGCAGGATAAAGGTTGTGGTCAGGGCGAATTATGCCGACGTCTTCGCGACACGATCGCGAATGTCGGTTCGGATTTGAATGCTGGTGTCTTTTCTCTCAGGGTTGAAATGTGCGATCCGGGGTGGGGATCAGCTCTGCACCGATGGCGGGCTAAAGTCAGCCGGTGCGATTTCCGTGTGTGCTCGAGCGTTGTGATAGTACGGGGCTCGAGGGTTCGGGCGACGGCGCTGGTATTCGCTGTCGTCGCGGTTCGTGACTAGAGTTTGTTGCTGTAGACTTCTACTCAACACTCGTGTGGCTTTCGCGGGCGGAGGGTCTTCTCGTGTGCGCCGTGCAGCTGGGAAGGTGCGTGTGGTGCTGGGTGGGACTGTTGACCTTGGGTCGTCGATAGTCGAATGGCTCTGAATGTGATCTTCTGTATCGCGCTGGTGAGTTTTGGCGATTTGGTATGTTGGTGAGAAGCCGTAGTTGTGCAGACGCAGGACTGAGAAAGGAAGGGAGGTGATGGTGGGGAGCGGATGTTGGTGTGTAATTGTAGGCCGGGCTGTGTGTGCGGTGCTTTGGGTGCTTTGGCGGAGCGTGGGATGGGCCACAGGCCCAGGTGGTGAGCAAATCCAATTACAAGAGGTACCGGGGTACTCGCGCCATGGGCCGGTAGAGGTACAAGCCCTCACAAGTTCCCGACGTACCAGGAGAGCTCGACAGGGGCGCTCGTAGTGGAGGGTGGTGGCGGAGGGTCTTGGGCAAAGGTGGATGAACCTGGGAGGACAGGGGCAGCGGGGGTGTGAAAAGTACCGGTCAGAGGTTCTCAGCCACTCTCTCTTCTACCACGCTGCCAAATCTACTCCCCTTCTCCCCTGGTGAACGTGACGGTTCCAGAGGCTACGAGAACTCAATGCGAACCATGTCTTCTTACTCACGGTGAATGCAGTTATCACACATGTCATCACGAATTGGACGGAGAGCTACGGATCAGAGGACGAGGGATGAACAGGTTTGGAGTGCAGGAACCTGGGGACTAAGGGGTGGGCAGGTCCGCGCTTGCTTCAAACGGCAGCCAGCCAGGATAAGTAGTGCCCGAAGCAGTTGGCGCCAAACTTCCGAGCTAGACCTCTTAGGGCAGAGACGTCATGTGGGGTTCGGGTGCTCTTTCGGCCCCATGAATCATGCGGGTGTCGCAAACGGCTGCACCGCACAGGGGAAGAGATTTCCCAGAACGTTTAGCTAATACCTGTAAAGGAATGATGGTCACGCTGGCGCGTCGCCAAGAGCCCGAAGAGGCACCATTGCCCTGAAGAAGTCTAGATGGCCGTGCTGGGTTAGACCTCCGGGGAAATCTCCCGGTTGACGCTCAACACCGTTTGCTCGGAGGCTGGTCGCTTTGCCTTCTCGTCGCTTTGCCGTTGCCCTCGCCGTCGCCCCATCGTTTATAACGGAATCTGCTCAGTGCGTCGCTGAAACGGCGCCGCTTCCGAGCGGGACGCCAACAGCTAACGCCCCAGGTGAAGGGTCAGGAGGAAGCCTTGCCGCCTCCCCTTCAAGTCAGGTGTCCCAGATTCCCCCCAGCTGGGACTCTGGGAGCCAGCCCAGGCCCCGTCTTCCCCGCAAATCGCCACGCTCGCCGCGGCTCGCCCCCTCCTGGCACCTGCCCTCGCAACGTATCACTTGATTTTGCCTGGCCAGCGAGCCGGAGCCCTCATCTCCCAGCGGATTGCTGGGCCGGCGGCCAGTGGGCATCCAGCCGGGCGGTCGTCACGCGTGCGTCTTCCACTTCCATCGTCATTCAATCAAACCCAAAAATACCGAGCGACCAGCGGCATCCGGACTATGGGCCAGTCTGATTCCGGCCGGCGCAATTCGATTACGAGTCGCAGCCGTTGCTCATCACGCGTCGCCAATTGTATGGAGCTGTGCGAATTCCCCCGTCAATATCGGCCGGGGGGCCAGCGAGGTCAATTCGCCCGTCACGATAGCTTCTGGTCGAATCGGCGGCAGCAGCTCGTGCTGTGCTGACACCTGCTATGATGATGACTTGTGAGTGGCTGGAATTTCTCGCGATGCTATTGGCAGGACGCAATGTTGGCCTCGGGGTGGACGCTCGCTGGCCCAACCGTGCCAATTGCGTGCCCGTTTTGTGCCAGCTGACCTGCGATCCGCCTGTCACAGGGCGGGTGGCTCCGTTTGCCGCGGCCAGCAGCCCGGTGCTCATCCTTCATCCCCTCATAGCTGGTCGTGATATCACGTCGCCTCCTGGGGCTTGCGCTGTGCTGTGGCTCCGTGGCTCCCTTTTGTGAGGCAGACACGGCGGATCTAAGGTGTGGGCAGGCGTCGCGGTTGCGCGGCTTTCCTCCAGTCCAACGCATTCTGACTGGGCCGGACTCTGGCGGGAGTAGTCACGGTCGCCAAAGAGCTCAAGACTTGCAAGACGCCGGACGTCCAGACCAACTGCCGTCTTTGTCCCTCGCTGAGCTGGCCACGTTTCAGCGGATGACCTCAGCTCAGCCTCCCCCTCCCAGCCTCGGACAGCAGCGGAGCCCAACAGCGTTGCAAGCGACCGAATACTGGACTGCTTGCCTCCGGACGGACTGCGGGAGCCCGCAACGCCACACTCGAAACTTGCACTTTGTCGCACCGCCATTTGCCTTGTTACTGTCGACGCTGGAGATGGGCCTCCTGATTCCTTCTGCTCCGTTGACGAAGACCTCACATGAGTTCTGGGGGCCAATCATCACCGCCGCCGCGCAACCGACACCCCACGCCGAGGAGTCTCCTGAAGCCAGCCCAGGCTGGCTAGCCACCTAGCGTTCACCAACCGAGCGACCGAGACGAGAGGCCTTGTCGACCACCACAGCACCCCACGACGCCTCTCACCTTCCCCGAACAGCATTAGCCGAGGGGCTGCCCGCCACCGCGAAGGGGTCTTTTCTCATCCTCTCACTAATTTCTCACGGCCATGGTCCCCTGCGGGCGGAATCCTCATCCTTCCTCTCCGGTGGAGCGATGACCCTCCCCGGTTGCCAAATGTGGTTACTGGTCTTGTCCGGAGGAATTCCGGGGACCGTCCCCCCCGGTCTCGTCAGACGGCTGTCTCCCCACGTAACCCGTCGCTGTGGTTTCCATGCAGACGGCGTGATGAAGCCGTGGCACTGGGTTGACGATGCGAGATTACCCCTTGGCCCTGTCTCTAACCTTGGTCACTCTGGTGGGCCAGTCGATGCGCCGTAACAGACCACTTGTTTCGCCGTCTCTGGGCAGGAAATCGTCGGGCTGTGTTGAACCGAAAACAGACATGAACGGCATGGGATGCACGATGAGATGCTCGCGATACTAACTCCTCCGCTCAGAGCCTCTGTTTTAACCCTGCGGACTGCGTGACAGCGCCTCGTGGCTAGGTAGGTAGCAAACAGCACAGTACAGCAGCTTTCTTCTGACCGTTTGATAATCCGTTCTTCTCTGACAAGCACGGAACTCCCCTGAGACCTCCAACCTCGTCGCGGGGGACCGCCGGTTGTGCCATCTGTCTGCCCCGGTGTTGCCGTCGAGCGGATACCAATCCTAACTCTATTCGGCAGCTCACTCTAATGATTCTTGAGTAAATGACTCTCGCTATTGTCATCCATACTAGCCTGGCGAGAACCGTAACTTTGGGAAAAGGAACTGACTTGTATCTTTTTGTCCCTCGCATCTTATGCATGCAGCCTGAGATGACTATCAAAATACCACGCTCCCGACACTACTAAACGCTAAGAGCCAGGTAGCGGGCTGTGATTCGACCAGATGGCTGTCAGACCCCGGGTGCTCATTCTTTTTCTGCTCCTTCCGAGCTTGTCTTCTGGCCTGCTTGCCAGGCCGGATTTCGTCATCCTGGCTTCCCCGACCCTAGGATTCCCGCAAAGCTGATTTTCGCTGCTCGCTGCGTACACAGTAAATACGTACGCCAGAAAGCATGGGTTAGGAACAGCCTTTGCAGCGCGAGGCAGCCCACAGCCCAGCAACGAAACCAGTTTTTGGGGAACGGGCGGTCGCTGGTTGGTTGGCTGGACCCTCTTCCCAGAGCGCCGGGACGCTAGCTACCACGAGCTTAATCACGCCAATCTCTGTCCACCCCGAGATACGTACACATCGAGACCAGATGAGCTGATTCGGGGTAACACAGGGCCACCAGCAAACCGATCTCGCATAACCCGCACGCTCTGCGCTCTGCACTCAGCTTGGCTTGGCCCTGACTCTCTGCGGTTTCCGATTTATCGCATTCTGCTCCCAGTTTGCTGCTGTCATATTATGTAAGGAAGGCAAATATTTAACCGCCTTTTCTTTTTTGTTTGCCTCGATCAGTCTGACAGCCACCGCAAAAGAAAGCCATCCATCAAACAGCAATCCCTATCACACGCAGTCGCAGTCACAGTCACGACAGTCTCTTACCCCTCTTGTGTCATTCAATGCGCGCAGCCTCTCTGCCGTTTGCACCATCCGACAAATGCTCGCCGTTCGGGCGAGTGCGGGACTTGGAACGCTGGGCTGCATGCTGGACGCTCCCGGCCGAAGCGCCACAAACCGGAGACGCGTCTGGCCAATCAAGGCGCGACCCCACGCTCCTCGTCACGGGTCTCCCCCACGCTTAGACCCTTGTTCTCTGGTAATGCCTGTAACCACACCTTCCACCTGAGCAAACTTGAAACGCCAAAACCGCACGAACCGTACCTGTGGGAGGAGGCGAAAGGCAGCAACGATTCGAATTCCCATTTCGGCCTTCGAGTGCTTTGCCCCCCCCCCCTTCTTCCCCCAACTTGTCTCCCCTCCTTCGTGATCACCTTTGGGTGGGGGGAACCAAGCGCGGTTCCAAGGGAGGAAAAAAAGACCTCAAGGAGGTTGGATGAGGGTTGCGTGTTTTAGAAGAAAGGGGTGTTCGGTAATGTTTCTTTCTCTTTTCCCTTTTTACCAAAGGTCGGTTTTCTCTGGATGTGGAGGATAGACATTTCTGTGGCGCACGTGGCTTTAAATTAACGTGCACCCCCTCCTCTTCCCCAACTCTGCACTGGATAACCCGGTTCAACCCCATCGCGCAGCTCTTGGTGGGCGATCTCTCCAACAAACGCTAATTATTCGGGGTTTAAATTGATATTTGACTGATCTTTTAGCTGCGCTGACAGACGCCAACCAAAGCGGGGATGGCGATCTCCAATAGTACTGCTTATCAAATAGTTGAGGAACTAAAACAAATCAAATACACTGCAGACAGGGCGAAATGTCAAATATCGAATAAATGCGGCGCTAACACGAATTTCCGAAGAAAAGCAAACAGAAATTCATGGAAAAGTCGAGGGGTGCCAGTGACGGGGCGACATATCGCGTATGTCGGCGCCATCTTTTTCCCCCTGAGTCGCAAGGTCTGCCCGCCCCGTAGTTCGCTCCCAAGGATCTAAGAAGCCGCCCGCTGTGAATCGCCGGGAGCCAGGGCTTTCGTCCCCCGGAGGATTCTGGCAGGGGCACGGGGGAAGGTGAGATGTGACAGACAGCTGACAGACGCAGCATTGAGGTAAAGCCGCTGGAGGGCAAGATTGAATCACCCCGCTCGCTCACTGCAACATTGCAGAGGGGTGGGAAAAAGGCACAAGTTGGCCGAAGCAGTGGAGCACCTGCAAGGAGACTGGAACCTGGGCTGCTGCACCCGAGAGTGATACTCGCTACGTCAGCGGCAACTTGGCTGGTTTGATTCGGTTGCAGCGGTGATGGTATTCTCAATCTCGAAGTTAATGCAGCGACGCCAATCGAAACGTCATGCCCGAGCCCGGAGATTTCTGAATCCATGTGCACTCTATTGTTATTGTTTCTAAATCCATCCTCTGCCCGAGTTTGGAACCGGTGATCTCTGCGACGCGGACCCCTTTTTCTAGTCATCTGGTTGGAAGAAAACGAAACACTTGACCCTTGAAAAACAATACTGAGGCTGTTAGAGAAGTCGGCAGCTCTGCGGTTCATCCGATCTTTGGAAACATCTAGGCCCTACGAATACAACAAGCTGAGCCACCGCTTCGTTGTTGCAGCTCGCCGCACGAGATAGGGGCGCATGCGCTCTCCTCCATGCCATCGGCTT
>Ga0247760_1001170_pt1 | contig 25673 bp, 29 predicted proteins | sample UWRJL171409R4_FD_179936 | JGI IMG/M metagenome (GOLD analysis project Ga0247760, IMG submission 179936) | Plant litter microbial communities from Arlington Agricultural Research Station in Wisconsin, United States - UWRJ-L171-409R-4 | ecosystem: Environmental > Terrestrial > Plant litter >... | reverse complement strand
AATCTGTAACATTCTCCCCAGCAGCTAATCTCTGTGCGCGGCGGATCTCCATAATACCAGCAAAGGCCTTATTCGGGTCGATTTCCACCCTCCTTCTTTTCCGGCCTCTTAAACGTTCGAGGTTTTCCTGGGCCGCTTGCAATTGTTGTTGAACGGTAGCCAATTGAAAGGCCATGTTATCAAATCCCTTATAGGCCTTCCGCATAAAAAGCCGCTCGCTGGTAGTACGTTTAATGCCGCGTAGAAAACGCTCCCCTTAGGCCGAGAAATCCTTAGCCTTTTTAAAGGTAAACCACACAGGCTAGTCCTTCAAATTCTTAACTAAAATGGGTTTATTAAACAACTTAAAGCCTGTAAAAGGTGTGGGGGCTACTATACTAACGGAGCCGTTAGAATTCTTAATAACAAGGCTGTTACTTAAGGGCTTCCTTAAGGAGACTAGCCATAACCCTAAGGCCTTCCAACTAGCCTTAATATTTGAATCGGTCATTCCGTGGATTCTGGCACGCCTGTAACATTCTAAAAAGGCTCGTTTTCTAACTACAGAGTCGCTAGTTAAACTAGAAAGACAGTTATTTAACTACGCCCTATATTTAATCTTCAGGGGGCCGAAGACAGCCACATCTACGGGCTAGAGAACGTAAGAGGTGTATGCTAGCAGAAATAATAACTGTACGTTATTAGTAAAAGCCAGCTACATAAATTCCTCAGTAATATAACTGCTGTAGCCATTTAAAATAAGGAGGCGTTTATCCTAGGGGTTAGCTGGCCAAATAGCCGGAAGAAAAATTTCGCAAAGCCATTTAACAGCAGTGTCATCGTCAGTCCACCCGTTTTTAGTTAGTTTAAAGGCCCAGCCTTTAAATGGGGTTAAGTCTCGTGGGTACCACTATTACTAAAGGCTCCCACCTTTAAAAATAACTAGGGGGTTTAAAAACCGGCCGTTGGCTGAAACACACTCTAAAATAGTCGTCCAAATTCAGTCTCCAGACTTCTTCTTTTATAAGAGCTTTCTAGATTTAAAGCCTATAACCAGACCGTTATCTCTAATACCATTAGCTATGCTAGTTTCGTCCATATTATACCTGTTTATCGGTAAAATGGCCTTAACCCCTGGAACCTCCAGGTAATCGAACCAGGGCCGAATAACGGCCTTATAGGCTCTGTCAGCACGGTTTACGTAGATTCTCCATGGTCTCTGGGTAGAAATAGATAGATTTCTCTTTAAAAAACGGCGGTATTAGTGTTTTTTAAGGTAGGCTGGCTCTCCGGAGGTGGCGAGTATTCTTTTACCTAATTTCCAGATTTGCTAGTGGGTTAGAGGGTTACTAATAAACCCCTGGAAGAGAATCCATTCGGTAAGACGTTCTTCTAAGGCTGGAGAAAGCTTCTGATTATTTATTTAGGCGTAGGGAGCTGGATTAGTGCCTTGGGATCGATAATATAAAGTGTTATGGGGTATACTGTGGTTTTTAGCCGTATCGCGGAGTTTGCCAGTTTCAGCATACTCCGCGAGGGCATTCTGCAAATCCTCCTCGGTATACTGCTTCATTTGCCAATTTTGAATCAATTGGAAAAGGAAGAAAACGGATTGGAATTAAATTCGTGGAGTTGTGGGCAATTGAAATAGGAGAGTTGGGTGGCGAGGGTGAGTCATTCTGACAAATCCAGTGGTCTAAAACGGGGTTGGTCTAAAAGCTGATCACCTGACTTAATGTATTGTCGTACTGTGTCCTCAGAATCGCCGCTGCAAGGCCGATCCAGCGCCACGAGATGCGGCAACCACAGAAGATGACTTCGACGGAGCGCGACAGTCCTACCTCTTGGATCACCCACTTCCGGGTGAACCAAGTAGCCCTGAATAATTCCTGCAGAGGGCTCAGGTCATGCGTACTGCCGATTATTTTGCTGAAGTTGCGGGTGAATGCGGAGTTTATGTCAACTTCGCGGACCTCCTCCATGCGTGTACTCGGATTTGTGACAAAGTATTTGGCTGGTTGCGACGCATCCCATTGCTTGACATGCCGTTCACCGCGCTGCTGCCACCAACCGTCTAGCCAGCCTGCACCGAGGCGCTTCTGTTGGCTATTTCCGGATTGGGGAGAGAGACGAAATTCCATGTCGGTGCGGCATCAGGGTGTGGGATAATCCAAATCGTCGGCGGATCAAAGAGGCCCGGGGCGAAGTGGACATCGCCATACTCGATCACGAGCGTGTTTTCTGGTGGGATATTCAGTATCGTAATCTAATGGAGAGAGAGAGAGACAGAGTTCGGGGTTTACACACTTGAAGGGAGTGCCGCAGTCAGCCGGTTAGCGACGGTAAGTCCGCTGGTACCTCCGCCGACGATGACGAAGTCATAGCTGCTCCGAAGCTGCGAGACTTGACGCTTCAGATTTGCGCTTGGGACAGCCGTTGCGCTGGCCACAACGGCAAGCCATACAAGAGTGGTCCTGAGGAAACCCATTTTTGATAACGGCCTCTGGTTGCACTCGAAGACAAATGCACTCGGCAGATGACCCGGCATTTAAACCTCGTCGGATGAAGGCCAGCTCCCCTGGACCCTTCCCGGGACCACAATGTGCTCAGTTTTGGTCTCGGCCGCGGGGTAACGTAATTGGAGGGTGGTGAGGGCAAGGGTTGGTGCAGTTGACCGCAGCTACACAACCAATCAAGCTTAGTTCTGGGCTGCTGAGCTGTGCCCCTCTCCTGGATATTGATCCGCCCCGCATGGTCTTCATCTGCGCCACAAGAAGTCCGTGAGCGACATTGTTGTGGAAAGGCTGTTGGCGATTGGAGACGCGAGATGCATTGGATTTTCGATCCCATGCTCCAGGTCAAAGGCAGACTTTGTTCTCCCGCAGCTAACCTCTTGGCAGGAAAGAAATGGGCACGCCCCCGGTTGGAAGTGCGGGGATCAGCTGTTGGAACAATTGATCAGCTTCTCCCATGAGTGGCAGAGGCACCGCCGGTACTCTTCAGGCCTTAAACTGGCCATCAGACTCAGTCGCAACCCCTTCATCAGGCTGAGGTGTACCTCTACGGGTCCTTCATCGATCATAGCCATTGCAGCCGTACTCACTGGCTTTCCGATGCAGCATTAGTGCGATTGTGCTTTTTCGGCGTCACTGGTGGCTGTTCCGTCGTCTTGCGCTTTCTTGGGGGTGAGCTGGTTGGATTGTACGTGCCCACTAGTGCCAGGTCCTGTCACTTCATGGGGCTGACCAGGCTGTGTCACCGGGTTAGGTGGGCTGATTAGACTGTTAGGATCCATCAGTTCCCTCCATCCTGCTTATCTCGGGGGCTAAGGGCTCTCCAGTCGCTGATCCCTGCTTTGTTCTGCCATGGGAGGGTAATTGGTGACAGATATTTATTTCCTTGTGGCGGTTAGAGTAAGGGAATGGCAAGGTCGAGAAGGGATGTCCCCGTTACTGAACAACGGATTGTGAATCCTAGCGGTTGCTTGGCCAGTAGCACGAGCAATTTCAAAACCTCACCCATATCCTCTTGGTGTTGCTTGTATTCCAACCCCACAGGATTCGTCGCTGGGTCGTTGCGGCTATTGGTGAAGGTAATGCTTGAAAATAGCCTCGAGTTCAGCCACCAGTGACTGTGAGGGTGCGGCGGTATGCTTCTGCTCGTAAAGCGACATCTTCAAGGCGCCCAGACGTTCCCCCATAAACACTTCGCAGTGCAGGATGGCGTTCTAAGCATGCCTGTAAAAAGCCCTGAAAGTTATCATCGCACGGCTTTTACCTGAGTAAGAAGGCCTTCCTAGGAACCAAAAAGGCATTACAAGTATCGTAATAAGTGTTGAGATAATCTATCAAGGCCTGACACTTATGTGGCGAGGCCTTGAAAAGATCCAATAAGGCCTGAAGGAGGATGTGACAATGCCTTGAATAAATACGTAGTCCTTTAGTTACCTATACAAGACCTTTCACACTGTTAGAGGGGCTCCTTTCTTTTGGCCTAAGCCTTCGTACCTGGACCTTATTGGCTCCTAGTGAGTCTTCATCAGCGTGTTCCTGACCAAAGCGGTATCTTTGAACAAGAATTCTGCGAGATTGTGTTTGTAATTCTAACATCAATTACCTTTTGCCAAACCTTGTTATTTTCGCATTTCTCCTTATGTTGATTAGGACGATTTTAAGTTCCAGGATCAAAAACACTAGGGAGATATCGATAAGATGTGTGTTTTTCCCAAGTAACGGATTGTCGGGAGAGTCTGACACGGAAGTTGCTGAGGAGATGAAATTGGGCAAGAAGAAGGAGAAGAAGTATTTGGAGGAGTTGGTTATCGTTGAAGGTGCGGAGGTGAAGTATGGGAGTGCGGTGTTGGATATGGTGGAGAGATATGGGGCCAAGGACTCGCTGAGGGCTAGGTTGAGAATGATGAGGAGGGGGTGGCGGAAATTAGGGGGCCAGGGAGTGAACCGAAGGGTGCTTATCATAGTCCGGTAGATCGGAAAAGATGGTCCATCGTGCCAGAGACCTTGTGACACCGCAGATGAATTTTATATAGATGTCTTTGATATAACGTGTTTTATAAGCGAACGGATAATATAAGCGAACGGATAATTTTCCACCACCCCACCCTCTCTACCTTTCGCAACGTTTCCCTCCACCACACAATATGGCACCGCCTTCAAAGGAAGCGCAATTAAACTTGGCCCTTAAAGCCCTTGAAAAAGACCCAAAACTTCGTCTTTCAGCTGCAGCAAAGATCTATTCTGTTCCTTACACTAAGATGAACCCCCTAGATCAGAACCACCCCTAGAAGCGAACCACTAGTGGTGTTAGTGCGCACGGGCATTTTATAGCCGACACACTAACATTGAAGTGCTGAAATATCTCCACGAACATAAGAGTTAAAATTACGTAAAAATTACACCTGATAGTATAGTTATATTTTATATTATGTATATTTTCATGTATCTTTAAATGATACTTTAAGGTAACAATTTAGTTATAACTAAGAAAGTCAGATTTTGTTATAATATATATATGTTTTACATATAAATTATAACAGGTAGAAAAGAATTCTTTATTAATTTCATATAAAAGATAAAAATAAATAAAAAATTGCATTAAGTTTATGAAGATAAGTATTATAATATTAAGTCTTTCGCTTAAATAAATACTTTTTATTACGTAATATAACTTTAAATAAGTAAAATAATATTTAAAACTTATTTACTTTAAACTTAAAGTAAATTATTATTTTTAATAAAATAGTTATAAGAAATCTTGTTTTAATATTACGTAATTTTATTTTTACTAGATTTTTCACAATTTTATCTTAACATTAACCTTATATAATACATTACTTAGAGATAGTTTAATTTACTATATAATTTATTAGTTTAAAGTTTACCTATATTTTTCTTTTTAAATAAATTTAATATATTAGTTTTATCTTTATATTAAGACTCAACTATTTTTAATACATTTTATACTATTTATTAGGCAATTTTATCTATTAATGTGGCTGAGAAATTTGCTAGTTAAGATTTAATAGAATGTTAGTGTTTTCGCTTAAAAATGGCCGTGCGCACTAACACCACAAGTGGTTCGCTTCCAGGGGTGGTTCTGATCTAGGGGGTTTGTCTTAACCATCATTAAGAAGTGTGACCGCAGGTTGCACATGCGATACACATGAACTAAAAGCGAGGTTGGCCATGCTCGTCAGCGTGTGTGGGTGATTGGCCCTGAGCTTGGGCCTGAGGGTCTCCATCACCTGTACCTCCAGCTTTTCGGCCTCCTTGGTTGCTGTATGTTGACGCCAGATTGCTCGCATCTCCAAATTCTCGGCCTTCCTCCACCGACTCCGACAGGTCGCCCAGTTCTCGTACCGTTCGTTGGAAATGACGCGGTGGTCCTTCAATGTATTGCTTCTTGACATCTCCATAGCTGCACCAGCCCGTGCATCTCGAATCAAAACCGCCGTCTATATCGTCGTCTACGTCATCATCCATATTATCCTCTATTGCATTGCTCCTGTCGTTCGATTCCCTATCTCTGGCCTTATCTAAACCTCTTGCTTCCATCGGGTCCTTAGCGGGTCCTGAAGGGTTGAGAATCCACTCAGGGATACCTTACTAGTCGAAAAAGCTTAGAAGTGACAGGAGGTCCGCCACAGAGCGCCGTATAGACCGAATGTAGCCGGATATTTGCCATTTCGTAAGAATCGCGCTCAACGCACCTCTATCCCACTGTAAGTTCCCAATGCTCTAGAAAATCGATCCGTTTCGGCTCTGTGATAGGTACGTCGCGATCGGTCGTCCGTCTTATGTATCGCTGCTGGTACTGCCGTAGAATACGTTGCGGTCGTCGGCGCTGTTAAGGATCGCGACCCATCTGCTATTCAGTTCGTTAGACAGCTAGTTATACATAAGCTGTGGGATGTTGGATTTGGGTTGGTTCCGGCCTGGCAGCTTGACGGCGTTAGCAATCGTCCTTAACCCCTCCTCAACGCGCGCCTACGTGCCGGTATGGACCTAGAACACCCATGTGTCAGGGTACTGGGTGTTAAGTGAAATGTGAGGTGGGGGTTACGGGATCTTAGGGCCGGGGTGGGATCTCCAAAACCCCAAATAGTAGAGGAATACAGCAGGAGAAATAAGGTGAAAAGATAAGAGGGGGGGAGGGGTATCTTAAAGAGCCACTTCCACTAAGGCTGAATATTTAGCTAAATTTAAAGCTGAGGGTACAGCAATTCAGTGCTGTTGTAAGAGAATCCCGAACTGTTATGTCCGCTTTCCGAATCAGAACCTATTCTACTTAGCTCATAGCTTTCATTATATCCAGGTATGCTATTATGAAATCAACTAATATCGGCTTCATACGACTACAGTCCGTCTGTAGGATGTGACAGTGGGCACGTACCAAGGCCGTAGCTTCTCGCCAGAAGACATGTTGAGCGAATGGTATCCTCCACCACGGCCGGCTTAAGCCGAGCACGGTCGGCGGCTGTGAGACCGGTACTGGTCCCAGGGGTGCTCAACCTAATGAAGGGCATGCGCGACCAAAGGAACACACACCACCAGCCAGCTGGATACATCAGACACAAACAAACAAACTTCGAGGCTATCCCTTGCATTGTGTCACGTAGATATCGGAACTATTGGAAGATATGGGCGGGCCAGAAAGGGTTTGTCGCAACCGGACGGGTTGCTGCATCCTTTGCCTGGGAAAATGAAACATTGACTCCCGATATAGCCGTTAAGCCCTCCCTTGGGTAGAAAGTAGTTGGGATGCTCTGTCAAAACATGAATCCAACCAACCGTGGCGGAAGTGGGCACTTCAAATTGCCCGTGGAATTCACAGCATCCATAAGGTCACTCCCAAGTCATACATCCGGCATGCCACTCATCCGGGGCCGCCTCGGAAGCTGCACTGGAGCTGGTGATGGCCAGCCACAGCGCTGGGCTCTCGGCCCCGTGGCAACTTCCGCCATACCCATACCGTCTTCGACGACAAAGTCTTTACTATTGTTCTCAAGCTCGACCTGTAGCCCGGACCTGTAACTCGAGGTCAACCTTCGGCCGCCACCCATCTCGTCAACCCTATCTTGGATGTGTACTTCATCTCCTCTCAACCACTTTTCTTGTTCCCTTCAACGTATCTCACCTTGCACTAAGTTTTGTTTTGGCAACTCTTCCACGGCTGATAGCTTGGACCTGACCGATAGCCGCTCTACCCTTGATAAATTGGAAAACAGTCCTCCAAGGAGGAGGAAGAGTGGTCCTGACGCCTGTAGGCGGTGAGACCAGACGAAGAAGCTTCCGCCTACCTTTCTCCAAAGTTATTCTTGATTCGTCCCGCAATTTAGGTCGGACAGGATGAGTTACATTGAGTGTAAAAAAATATCCTCCGATCGTACTGGAATCCAGACGTATGTAATGGGAAGCGGGCTGCTCGGGTACCGTTGCGAGGGCTGGTCCAACCGATCGAGAAAGTGAGAGGGGATGAGAGCTGTGTAATAATAGAGATCATCTCCTGTTGCGGCTAGTAGATGGACCTTTTAAGTATTGTTAGTATACAGCACCAATACGCAATATTGCATGAAGTTATACCTTTCGGTTAGCATCAGTCGACACAGCTTGGTCTTGGTAGTGCTGTTTCTGGGCAAGGGCAATAAGAACGGCGACGATATATGGGTCCCCGAAGTTTTTCGCCGGCTGGAGGCGCTACCGCCGCTTGAGTTGCAGACGGATGGCGGGTCGGTTGGGCTGGCGGGATTTGGGAATCGGGACGGAGTTGTTGCGGCGTAATTTCGTGGCTTCGAGATCGAGATAGGCAAGCCTGGGTAGGTTCGGGGAAGAGGCGGGCGAGAAGAGCCCATCGGTCTTGATAGAAGCGACTACCCGTTGGTCGAAGGAAAAGGAAAGCTCGGTATTGCAACAGCGGAGGTTGAAGTGTGCGAGGAGATCGCGGATAATCGATGTCTTTGCTTGAAAACTGCCCGGTAGTTGACGTGCAGTGACCCGGAGCGATTCCGGGAACTGGGACTGCTTGTACCCGTGTAGTCCAATCTCTTTACCAGCGAAGTGACACTCGAGAAGGGCGAGGTGCTGCAACGTCAAGTGGAGCGGCGGCACAAATAGGCGATCTCCATTATGTTTTCGCAAAATATCATTAATGGATAGCGGCTCGGTCTTATTAAGACACTTGGGCGGTTCGCTCTGGAAGTCCCCTTCAATTGCGTACTTGCCATCAGGCGTCGGCATTTTGGATATTCGGGCGAGGTTTGGAATGGCTGTCGCGCGGATTGACGGGTCGCTTAAATGGCCGCCGCCAGGTCAAAAGCACGTGACGCGCTTCTCCGGACGTGCTCGGCGAGGCCAAACGCTGCCCATCCCGGCCTAACATAATGGCCACTCCATTGCAATGGGAAGGAAGACTGAACTATGTTTGACACTCAACACTTCTCAGATATAATTTAAGAAACAAAGCAACCGCACACAATGGAACATTCACATTGATTTGAATCCAGAATCCAGTGCTTCACACACACCTAACCTTCACACTACCCTGACCATTCTGTTCTGAGATCCCTCTTCGATTACCCCTTTCCCCAACGCCACCGCGTTACAAAATTACTTTGCGTCCCTGGCACTTATTATAACATCATAGAGGACTGTCAGAAAGCACTGCACTCCTGGAAATGGTAGAAATGAATGGGGGTTGCAGTTGCTTGATTGTCTATCTCGCTGTCCACGTCAACGTTAGGCAGAGCGGCGGCGGTGGCAAGCGTCGGGCCAGCTCAGGACGGGAGCATCATGTCAGAGACGGCAGCCAGGTTGTAAAGGGGGTACGGGTAGACCAGCTCGATAGTGCTTAGGTAGACGGGGGATGTGGACGCTTTAGAGGTCCCAGTACCGTACGTAAATGCGTGCCTTGTTGGTGAGGGTGTCAGCGTTAGTTACGTGGATGCCCTTTACGACGAAGGCGTACCTGTACGTCGGGTCCGTAATGTGGAATAGGACGCCCCGTGGGTGTCGAACAGGCCGTACTGGTTTAAGCACTTACGGCTGTGATCAAGGCCGCAGGAGGCATCGCCCTCGTCTTTTTTTTTTTTTTTTGGGCGAACCCTCCGGGGGCGCCTCTGCTCGCTGCGCTCGAAAGTATGGGCTGGGCGTTGCTGGCCGGCCGTCGACGCAAATGCACCCCTCCTGCCAAGCCTCGTATTGGCGCTGTGGTGGGCTTCACGCAGTCTCTGGTCTTTGTTTTGCCAAATTGGCCCGCAAAAAAACGGCTGTCGCGAATGGCGTCGCAATCTGTCACCAGCAGCTGAGCATTCGATCGCTGTGTCAATTCGTTCCAGTGCTGACCATTTGCCTGCCACACCACCCCAACAGCGACCTTCAAAATCCCGTCGCTCACCCTCCATCTTGATCCTGTGGCTGCAGATTCATCGAACCGATCTCGCTGCTCTCGTCGCCAAGGCCTCTTCGGTCTCTTTCTCTGTCTTTGCCCTTTCTGGTGCTGCGGAGTCGGGATCTTGTCTCTTCTCCATTGTCCCCGTTTCTTGCCACTCTTCTGCCAGCATTTCTTTGATCTCTTGATCCGCCAGTGACCATGCCAGGCGCTATCATAAAATGACGCCTGTCCCCCTAAAAGTGACAGCCCAGCCCAATCTCTCTTCTCCTCACCAGAACTGACAGCCAGTCTGCTCTAGCCCATCATGCCGCCTTCTTTAACATCACCGTCTCCTCCCCTCTCGTCTTCTCCTTACCTCTCTCCTCACCTTTCTTCTCACCTTTCTTCTTCTCGAATCTCTCTTTCTCCCATCACGGCAACGCGGGTACGCTGCCGTCCTTTCTCTCTTTCCGCAGGTCATCGTTCCTCCCCTTTAGCAGCACGCCGTTATCATTCCTCTCCCGCGCCACGCCGCTCCCTTCGTCTGGCAGCGCAGGCGCAGGCACGCGCCGACCGGTTTGGTCTCACCGGCTTGATCATCCTCCCTATCCCCGACATCCAAGGCATCGCGGCCGCCATATCCAGACACGCCGAAGAGCGCCGCGACCAGCTCCTCGCGGGAACGTCAACCCAGGAGACCCTTATCTACCACAGCGCCACAACCGCTCACATCAACGCTCTTAACAGACGTGACAGTATCTACCCCGGCCGCATCACCTTTTTTGGCAACGAGAGCGGTCTTCTCTACTTCAGAATGCCGTTACCGCTTCACGAGATGGCCCATCTATATCTCTACGACGAGATCCGACATCTGATTAACCGGATGGGTCTAAGGTATGCTATCCGGCCCACCGGTTCCTCGACATACAAGGGCATTGGTTCCAAGAAGAAGGAGGGCGACGGTGGCATCCGGCCCGATCCGCCTCGCTGGGCTGGCGACCATTTTCCTACCTTAGTGATGGAAGCAGGAAATAGCGAATCCCTTCAGCTACTTCACAGGGATAAAGATTGGTGGTTTGACAACTCGCCACCAGGCCAACCCCGTGGGGATGTCGTGGTCGTTCTCCTTATCAAGATGGAACGTCACCAGCAACGCATCCTCGTAGAGCAGTGGTATCGTGGCCAGCAATCCCCTTTCCATACCGTCGCTATTATACCGCACCCAGATAAGCCGCTTATTCTGTACGACGCTAGTCATTGGGTCGTGGAGGGTGCACCGATGATCATCCCTTTTGAGCACGTGTTCTTACGACCACCGACGGGGCCGAGGGAGACGAACCTCGTTCTGACTGGGAAGTTCTTTATCAACTTGGGGATGCACTGCTGGCAGAGTAGCAGGACCCATGACGATGCGTAGGTCGGCCATCTGGCACTTGTAACAATGTCTCTGGCAGACAGTTATGTGGGGTATTCTCTGGTATTTTATAGACATCTAGCACTCGTATAGATCTACTGTTGGAATCACTGGCATGATGGGACATTACTTTGTGACGGTTTTGCTTGTTGTGCTCCCGCTCTCTGCAGAGCCCTGTTTGGCGCAAAAAGACCGAGGTGCCGTGCTGTCCAGACATTCTCGAGAGGGCCAACGGAGATAAAAGCTGTCGTTGGGTTAAAGCAACCCCTGATTACTGGTACGTTTTACCTAGACCGTTTTTACGCAGGCATAGGGCACCTTTCTACGTGCTGGCAGTAACCGATAGCTGGTAATGGTATAGGGAGACGAGGTCAAGGTGGAAACCGTATCGGGGCTAGACTACCTGCTAAAATGCACACTGGTAAAGGACTCAAGCGGTAGCCGGAGCCGGAGCCGGAGCCCCAAGAAGCGCGAACGAGGCGCTGGGAGCCAGAACCAGGGCGGCGGCAATTGGAAGGACGACGACGACGACGACAGCCGCGGACGCAAGAGACGGCGGAACTCCTCGGTACTAAGTTCTTTCCCGAGTCAAGAGTGTTTAGCACAGTGGTAGAATGACCATTTGGCCGCTGTGCGATAACCCCCGTGCGCGCGTGTGTGTCTGTCAGCGTTCATGTACTTTTTGCTGAGAGTGTGTGCCGAGTGTATGTGTGTGGTGGCATCATGCTGCTCGTCAGTCCACTCCTTGATAGAGTTGTTGCCGTGGTTGAACCTTTTTTTTGGCGTTGTGCAGAAAGTCAAAGGCGTTCTGGTGTTGATTAGACGGGAAAAAAATAGTGGTATTACAACTGGCGAAGAGTTCAAGCTCTCTCTTGATTGTTGCCAGAAAGAAAGGGGTTCAGGGGCCTCGGCCACGTTGATCACCCAAGCATCGACTGCAGAGCTGAGTCAGCGCCACCGTCTATGGCGGCATGAAAGTGCAGCGGCATGGCTGGACGCCGTGCACTGGAAAACGATGGATGCCAGACCATTTTGGCTTGGCTCTCCCTAGGGAAAGTTCCCTTGGGGGGAAATCCACACCAAAGCTGGATGTAGAGATGAGCCTTCTTATTACGCAGCACACTCTGCATGTCCTTGAGGGACACAGAAACTTGGACAGGCTTGCGTCCTCGGCTCGGAGCACAAAGTTGGGGAAGGCTCCCACCTCAGCGAGGGTGGGAATCTCATGGGCTTCTTTGGAGCCGTTTTCATCAGGGGGGAGGATCTGTTCGGCGGTGATGGTAAGTGGTGATGTGGTGGAAATGAGGATGGACTTGGCTACGTGCGGCGACCGCCATGACCTAGAGGAGTTGGATAAGTTTACTGTACAGACTCCACCTCGCTTTCCCGCCCTCCCTGGTCGTGGAGAAAAGGCCTGGCTGTTTTTCGTCATCCATTTCCGCAAGGACAAGGAGAATACCGGCCCGATGGAAAGCGGTCGGTTCCGCCTCAGCAGGGTCAACAGGTACAATAAGCAGGAAAAAACACGCCCAGTCTTGCATGACGAGCAGCGCCTTTGCCGTGCCGTTCCAGTCGTACGTTCCGTCTGTCCGGACATGGCATTCCACCGGCAAGCCACCTACAACACCCTCAGACCACCTCGACGCAATTTCCCCCTGAACCAAACCAACATCAACCTCAACAACTGGACCCTGAAGTACAAGCTCCTCACACAACGCGCTACCGTTCTGCCTCCTCACCACAACCGTCCTTACCACCTCGGTGTAACGGACAGCGTCATCCTTGTAAAACAAGAAGTTCACTGCCAAATTATGCGACGCCCAACTCCATGACGGCGCCCTCCATCTCTCCGGCCGCTGCAACCCCGACCCCAAACCCGGGACCGTACTGTGTCCGTCCGGGCGAGGGAACTTCCAATCGATAATCCACAAGAGACAAGCTGGCATTTGACTTCTCCACAGGCCCAGGAGGCATCGATCTCCTGTTAGTCTTTCCACGTGGTCGACAATGCCAAAGAGGGCAACGAGTTTGTCGTCGTCTTTGGTGAGCCCGCATGTGGTATACTGCGTGATGATGTTCTCCCAATCTGGAATAAGTCTTGCGGCTCTTGCGGGCGTCAGTCCGAGATTTTGTATCTCCATGGCGGTGATTCGGATGTCTGTGTAATCGCCAATCTGCATGACGGGAAGGGTAAGCTGGCTAAAGATGGATTCGGAGCCTAGGTTTTCCAGACAGTGCCAGAAGATTTGGGACTTGGTGAAGTGAATTGTCCTAGCCGAAAGGAGTCGCTCCTGGAGTACCCAGCCCCTTTTGTGTAATGGTGAACTTGGGAGCGTTGTCAAGAAAAAGATAAGGGGGCTTCGCGAGGGGTTTCATGATTGGCATAGCCAAAGTGGTACAGCAGTTACCCGCATCACATCTCAGGCAGCACAAAAACATAACGTCCAAATTATCATGCGTACTTATAAGGGCGTTAAGCTCTTACGTCTTTCCACATGCAAGAATCTTGAGTCTATCGAGAACACTATGATGTTAGGAAGCAGTCACTCACATGGACAACAATTTCATCAGCTTCCACGCCCTGTGTGCAGCTGTTTCAAAACTGGGGCTGCAGCGCCACGGTAAACGATGAAGAAAATCAGAGCGCCACTGCTTTTCTTGCTTTTCTTGTGCGGCCATTTGCCGTAACGGGCAATATAGTTATGTGTGTGCCGACTTCTGATTGACGGGCTAATTTTAATGGAGATGATGTCTTTTGCGGCTAATTTGTCATAATAAGGTGGTTGTACGATGTGTACGATGCGTACGCCGACTTCTAATTAACGGGCAAATGGATGGAGACGATTTTTAGGGTCTGTAGTATTGTGGTAATGATATTGAGGCGGAGATTGTAGCTGAGGAGATCTGGCCGCTTACGTTCGCTTGTGGGGAGGAAATCTGGTTAATTGTGCTCGTAGGATAGTAGTGCTCTGGCAGTTGCGACTGGGCCATGATCTCGAGCTGCGATCTTGGCTTTCTCTAATCCACTATCTTAGCTCTCCCTAACCCGTGATCTTGACTCTCTTCGCCTCGCACGCCGTACGGATGGAAGAAGGAATTGCAATTGCAGAGGCGGCGGTTCGGTGATGGTGGCGAGGAAGGCAAAGATGGATGGAGGTGGAGAGTTGAAGATGGAGCGAGGTTGTGGAGTTGTGGAAGGTGGAAGGTGCGCACGGGAGTGACTGGTGATGTCGATGGAACATTGACAGACTCCAAGTGTTCGAGATCATTTTGGGATGCGCTCTTTATTGGGGATTTCCTTGATGCTTGAAACTTCCTTGTCCGCTCCACCAAAAGCGGAGGCGGCTTGTGGCGGGCCATTTCGATTATTGATCGATAGGGTCGAGTAACGATCTGTTTGGACCGCATTGAAGGAACTCAGATATAATTCGGGATTGGACTCTCGCCACTGCCAAGACAGCGCGATAGGTACCTAGGCACCTACAGGGTGCAAAAGGAGAGCGCAACCAACAGGAAGCTGTTAGGGGCTGGCCAAGGCCAACTGACGTTGCTAATGTCGTTTCCCTCGCGCTTGCCACCATGGAGGACAGGGTCTCTAGCCCAGAGTATCTTGCGTATGCAATTCAGGCGGGAGACGATTTGGATTCGACAGACAAAGGGTCTCACGACGGCAGTGTCGACACCGTAGAGAACATGCTTGACTTCGGAATCCGCCACACCCAGGTAGGGGACTTTGCAGGAGCCGAGAAGCGATTCCGCATAGCGCTGTCCGTCTTTAAGAGGGCTTACGGGCCTCTTAACAATCGCTCACTCAAGGTTGCCGAGATGCTCATCTCCGCCTATTCTCGCCAGGAGAAGTGGGAGGAGTGTGAGAATATATTGGGTCAACTCACCGAGGCATATTGGGAGCTTGGATCCGGTGGACAGGGACAGGGAAAGGCAGTTGGTGCAGGCTGGGCAGCAGACCCTTTGAACCACACCCGCTTTCGCTGGCCATGGACGGAGTTCCCTTCAACGATTGACACACGACACCAATCCGTACAGCGCCAGTTCCTTGGCGGCACGCGGCGCTTAACTGTGCAGGTTGTGTTTGCTCCCTCGACGAGCCGCACCTGCTCTCCCCGGCTGGCTTTCCCTCCCACGATAGACACGAGACCATGTCCGTACAGCGCCAATTCCACGGCGGCGCTTGGCTATACGCTTGGTGGTGCAGCACCGTCCGGTGAGATGAGACAGACTGACTTTCTGGCTTGGGGCCCACTTTGTACCGGCGTGGACGCGGTTGCTGAGCTCCCAAACTTTAACCGCTATTGATTCCCACAGTTGACGTAAGTGCAACCGCGACCAGCGCTGCGGCGCCTTATATCATGTCCTTTCTAATTGACTTGTGATGGAATTCGCACCGGCCTTTGCGAATGCCTCGGCGCGCCCCGCGACTATCGCTACGCCGCTGAACTATTATGTCCTTTCTGATTGAGTTCGCACTGACCCCGAATGACTGCGGCCCCGCAACTATTGCTACGCCCCCAAATCCTCTTTTTTGTGATGTAGTTCCCACCCTGCGGCCTGATTGACTTGTAATTACGTTCACGCTACGTGACCCGTGACATGTCACCACGTATTGGTTACCCCGCATCGGCACGTTAACGCCATCCAGGGCTTTGCAAATAAACACACACAGGTGAATGCGGTCACGTGTTCGGTTATATGTTATGTCGCGTCTCCCACTGTTTTGTTGTTTTGTTTTTTTATTTATACACGCCCACACACCTCCACAGCATTCACCATTCCCCATTTCCCATCGTCACATACCAGTCGCAGCTATCATGGCGCAAAACAACAACCTCCCTGTCCTCGCTCTCGGTGTTGGCTTTGTTGGCGCCATCGGTCAGCAGCTCACGGCTATCGATCATCGGCTCACGGCGGTCGAGCAACAAGTTCAGCAACTTGGTCAGCAACAAGCTGCAGGCTTCCAGCAACAAGGTCAGCGGCTCACAGCTATTGAGCAGCTCCTCCAGCAACAAGCTCAGCAGCTGCAGGCTATCCACGGCAACGTGATCCATCACCATCACCATTACCATCACAATCACCACCATCACAATCACAACTATCACAATCACCACCATCACAATCACCACCATGGACAACACATAAACATACAGCCGCTGCAGCTGAACTAGGGGCTAAACGCAGACCTGTTGGATTTATCAATCGAGGTGGAAGATGTCCGGGTTATATGTGAAGAAATCAGAACCCGGTCGGAAAACATCCAAATTGGACAGAGAAATTTGCACCAGTATGTTCCCACTACAACTATCATCCTGTGAGTACTAACAAGGTAGTTGTACACTTTTTCCTGGTGGCCGTCTCCTACCACTTCGCGATATTCGGACAGGAGATAAGATCCCTGCTTATCCCGAGACTCTTGCTGATATTTCGAATCTGAACGAATTCGAGGCAGCGCGCATTCTCCGAGCTTTGCGGCAGCGCCGGCCTGCTACGTTGCCAGCCATGAGGGAAAGGATCAGGCAAGCGACGATGAATCAGACCTAAATATAGGACTACTAGCCGAGATAGGAATCACAGCCACAACATGATGGTGATAGGAAATGACAAACGGCTGATAACAAAGTAACAGCAAGTGACAGTGACAGATGGGGGGACCAAGTGACAGGTGACAGACGGGGAGAGGGAACAGTCGAGTTAATGCGGGAAGCAATCACGCAACCCGCCAGCCCCCACGTTTGTGCCCCGCAACCATTTCTGCGCCGCCGATTCACTTCTGGTTGAGTTCGCGCCCTGTGACCATCGCTACGCCGCCGACAACCCCGCTCTTCCTCACCTAGCTCTTTCAACTTAGAGACAAGCCTAGCTAGTTGCAATACACTACCTTGCCCGTTATACTAGGAGTTATCCTCTCCTAGGAATCGTTCCCTCCTAGGAATCGTTCCCTCCTAGGAATCGTTCCTAGGAGGCATTTGCTCCCAGGAGTTATTCGCTCCTAAGAGTCATTTGTTCCTAGCAGTCATTCGTTCCTAGGAGTCATTCGTTCCTAGGAGTCATTTGTTCCTAGGAATCATTCGCTCTTAAGAGTTATTTGCTCCTAGGAGTCATTTCTTCCTAAGAACAGTTCTCCACTCTCTCTCTTAGTTAAGCTAAATTAACTTACGCTGCGTATTAATAGAACATTTCTGTCAGGAAAGAGTAGGCGGTGAAGCTTAGTCCCATTTTAGGAAATAAGTTAGCAACTAGATGCTTTAGGCTGCAGGATGTGGGGTTGTGGAATGACCGCTGTATTAAGTGATGGGTGCCTGCTAAAAACGGCGGTATTCCCACATGGAAATATATACTAATAGTAAAAGGTATTATTATTAGCAGTATGCTTTTATACGCAGTTAATAAGTATCCTTATATTATAAAGAGGAGGACGTCTTTTATCTTATTCTTTATAAAAAAAGAATATTCAAAAGGGGGAATTATATAATAACCTTATAAGCTGTCACCTAAGCTAGAGCAGGCTAATTAATCTTCTATTAATGGAACAGTGTATATAATATTATACACTGAGCTAAGGGTGTAATGACCTAAAGCCTTCATAACTAATTATGAATTATTTAGTCTTAATACTTACGCTTATCTGCTAAGCAGTTTAAGAGTTACTAAGTAAAAGGTACTTAATAACAGAATGCTTAATCTGTAAGTAAGTAAAGTCTTATTAAGTAAGATATAAAGTATCTTTTAGATAATTAGTATAAATAAACATTATTATATCTATTATAACTTTACTGACTTTATTTTAACCTTTAGATTGTAAATATTACTTTAAAATTATTTAGAATACCAAAAGGTAAGGACTTTATTAGCTTATAGTACGTTTAGCTATACTAACATCTTCTTTTAGTAACTTCTTTTTAAGAAACGTTACCTTAACACTAAATATAATAACGTTATGTAAACCCTTAATTTAAAAGCTTAGGAGCTTTAAGTAACAGCTATTTAATTAGATTAGATAGATAAACAGTGTTATAAGACTAAGGTACAGGCCTTTTTTATATTTAGCTAAGAGGTTAACATGCTTTAATTCCAGAAACAGAAGGAAGCTTATTTAACTACTCCTTTTAAAGTAAGTAAGTCTTTTAATTAAAGGTAGTGTTAAAATTCAGGAACCCACAAGGCTGTAGTAAAAGCCTATAGTCTCAGAGGAAGAAGTGCGTACTAGTCCAAGCTGTACTAAAGTGCCTACAGCACTGTAGGAAGCAAACAAATGGCCTGATTTGCAGAGGCAGTGCCTCTGTAAGAGAGTTATCACAGTGAATATTAACACTAAAACAAGAGGATCCGGAAGGCAGTCCCTTATAAAATAACTAGAAAAGAATAAAGTTAATTACTTAACTAGAATTAGATACAGAAGAGGAGAGGGCCTGTTATAGGCTGTGGAAGGCTCTGGAAGAATTCCATAGCCTTCTGTAAAGTAGAACTAACTAATATAATAATAGAATAATACTGTTCGAATCCATTCTGCGTAGTTCTGTTACGTAGTAGCTGACGTGGCTACTATAGTGTTTTAGTTAATTCTATAGAGCAGTAGCTCTACTGGATTCAAGGGAGTTCCACCCTTCTGGATTTTAGTAGGTTCTGAGTACTCCAGGGGCCACAGGAAGCCCTGGAGTGGGTTAGAATCTTCTAGAACTCTCTAGGGTCCTAGAAGATTCGACCAGTAGTTATAGAGTACGCAACTACGCAATAGCTACAAGCTGTTGCTTGCTAGAGGCCCCTGTAATACAGGGAGCCCACAGGGCACTCAGTAGCTAGAAATTAACATAATGTAATACCCCTTAAGTTTGCAGTCACACAGATTATATTACAGGTATTAAAGACATTACAGACATTATAAAAGGCTACTCCTAAGGCTTTACGTAATTGGTAACTGAGAAAGACTTACCATATGCTTTTATAAAGCAACTTAGCGTATACTTAACCTAATATATAGCGTCAGCTGTTAGCTTAGAAGGTTGTACCTTCTCTAAACCCTAAGGGAGAGCCTTACTGTTAACTGAAAGCACGCTGTTGTTATAAAGTAACTTCTAAGCCAGAGCTAAAGCCTAAGCCAGAGCTTAAGGCTGAGGCTTAGCAAAGGATTATTCTATGTAGCGATCTATACTTAAACTGACACCTTTTGTTAATAATAACTAAAAAATTAAGAAAGCGGGTTACTGCAGGCAGCTTTACTGAAAAACAGGTAGGAGAATTGGGTTTAAGCCCTAAGAGGCCTGTGAAGAAGATTAGGAGCGGCTGTATAGTAAAACTAATAAAGAAGGTAATCGGTGTGAAATGATGGAGCCGTTAAGACTGGAATCGCGACTTCCAGGCCTTTTGCTGTACTGGCCGTATTATTACTTGTTAATCTCTAATTAGTTGGCCTTATAGTGCGCCGAGGCCACTGAATAAAGTATTGAAAAATATATAGATTATAGTTTATTATCTAGAATAGGTATAGATCGCTACTAAAAAAGACATCGTTCGTTTTGCAATGCTGGGAACCGTTAAGGTGCGTGGAAGACACAGCATATTTTTCACCCATATATAACCCTAACCCTGGTGGGAGGGGGATGCCCCCTAATAGCTGCCCTTGTGAATCTTCGTTATATCAAGTGACGGAACGCCCAGAGCACAAGGAGGTGTCGGCAAAGCATCGCCTTTTCGCAGCGACCAGTCGTGGGCGTATTGGATCCAGTAGTCTCTGGCATCCCAGCTGTACGCCGGTAGCTGCAACACTCGACGACGACAAGACGGAAAGCCGTTGTGGTATTCCATCCATCTGATGTTGTGCCCGGACATGCACAGTGCGGACAGAGCTGCCGTTAGACAGTGCCAGGTGTCTCCGCCACGTCGCATGGCCGAGATGACCTTGGCGTGCGGCTCGAGGGTTTGCTTCACCATAGCGGAAACCGCAGAGTGGAGGCCGAGCTCCAGGAAGATGGGCTCGTTGCCAGCAGGGCCCGAGTGCTCGTAGGTGCGGAGAGCCGCTTCCATGTTGGCCGTCTCTCGAAGGTGCCGCCGGAGATAGACTGGACCCAGAAGACCCCCCTCTGTGATGGACACGTCTAGAAGCGGCGATAGGACGCGGATTCTGGGACGTTCAAACCGGACGTTGGCAGCAATAGCCTCGAACTCATCCAAGATCGGGCCGACTTGCGACGAGTGGAATGCGTACGGCACCCCATGCAGTGTTGCCTTGATCCCGTGGTCCATCAACAGTGCCCGTGCCCGTTGCATCTCCTCGGTGGCGCCGCTGAGGACTGTCTCTGCCGGGCCGTTCCGGCAGGCCACCTCACGCGACAGCCAGCATGGCGCGGGTATGCGCGGTGCACTTTTCCGCCACGAGCTGCGCCCTCTTGCCAACCAGGTATATCGTATCTAATACCGAGAGCACGCCCGCGACGTGCAGCGCCGCATACTCGCCCAGGCTATGTCCAACCACGCGAGGGAGATCTGCATGCAAACTATGGCGAGCTGGACTTGCGACGGGGCTGTAGACGGCGGCGACAGCTTCGGCTTCTTCACTCGAGAAAATGCCACTAAAGCTAGGAAATCCAAAACTCTGGGCCAGCCTCTCCATCTGGAGTATCTCGCATCGGAACGTAGGGTACGGGTGGTTCACGCGGTCTTGCCGTGGTGATGTACGACAAAAGCAGCGAGGAACTCCTTGTCTGTAGAAGCAGCGTCCGAGCGGTTGAGGAAGCTAAGAAGGGACGCTACGTTGCCGGCAAGAGAAGACGCGCTCTTTGCCGAGACGGCAACGGGGTGGGACGTCGGCCACCTATCTACTACGCCGCGCTCGTCGATCGCAGGCCCGGCAGCAGCGGCAGCGGCGGTGGCCTCGCGTGGCGTGTCTTCGAGAAGCAGCACACTGTTCCCTCCGGCTGCGCTGAAATTGTTGACAAGGACTCGCCTCGCCCCGTTGGCGGGCCGCGCCGAAAGGGTGGGGTGTTTTGCGATGTGGACGTTCCGCTGCGCGAGATCGCTTGGGAACCTGTCCTTGATGCGCGTCCTGATGTCGCAGTGCGGGGGGGTCACATTCTTTTGCATCATCAGGATCGCCTTTGCGCTTCCTAGATACAACGAGTCTCGACGAAGACCGGGCTCGGGGGCGAAGACGCTTAGAACCGACTCCACCTCCCGCACGTCGCCGGCCTGCGACCCCGTGCCGTGGCATTCAACGTAGCCGATATCGTTGGGCCCAACACCCGCTTGGTCCAGGACAGTGCGGAAGGTCCTCTTCTACGCCTCGGCGTGGGGTCGAGTGATGGACTCGGCCTCGGCCGAGTGGCCCGTGCACGCCCCAAGCACGACGGCCTGGATCGGGTCCCCATCGGCGAGGGCATCTTCAAGCCGCTTCAAGATGACCGTCCCCACGCCCTCGCCGCGGCAGTAGCCGTCCGCGCCTTGGTCAAATGTCTTGCAGTTCCCGGTCTGTGACAGGAAGTGCCCGCGGCCGAGGCCGGCCGTGAAGTCGGTGTTGGTCAGCACGTTCGTGTGCCCCCGGCGACGGCCATGTCGACATCCCCTGCCACAGCGCGTTGCACGCGAGGTGGATGGCCGCCAGGCTGGATGAACATGCGGTGTCTACCGCGTAGCTCGGCCCGCTGAACTTGAAGAAGTAGTTGATTCTCCCAGGGATGAAGGCTCGGTTCCCGTCGGGGATGAAATACGTGGCAATGTCCTGTTGCTGCTAATTAAAATGTCATCGAAACCGAAATCCCAGTCAACAGTGCGGGGATGAGCTGGTGAGTTGCCCATGATTAGATTTGCGCACGGCGGTCTGATACGGTCCATCCCCCTCGCTGTTATCGTTCTACGCCAGCCCCTGACGCGTGTGCGAGGCGCCCACAGCATAGAGAGACCATACTCCGGACGAAGATAGTCCTCATCATCACCAAAAACGAACTCCGAGCCCTGTTCAGAGCCGCGCGTGGACATATTGGACCGAATTTTGGCTCTCCCCATCGTCCGGGCGACACTGTAATGGCAAGCGATGACATGCTGGCCACATCGCTGACAGTTCGACCTGACTCGGTCGCACTTCACCTTGGATTGGGCGCAGTTGTCGCAGCTGTCTTTCAACCTCGCCGAGGTCTTGGCGAACTGGCGATGTTGGCGATTCGACGCCTCAGTGCCTGGATTCATACGGACGCTGTGCGAGCTAGAAGTCTCACACTGAGGCGGCGCGGGTTGTTCCTAAGGATAGGGCCGGACCGGGTGAACAAAACATTCACATCGGCCACCAGGATGGATCATGGGGGTACATCAACGTGATATACGAACCAAGGTACCTCACTACGACCACTGAACATGTATGTGGCCATGCCCGACATGCTGATAGCACTGCCGATAGGGCAGAACGGCACCCACCAGCGCCCAATCCGAATTGCAGCAGAAAGCTTTCTTAAAAAACGCAATATGAGATGGGAACTTGGCCGTTCTCCTCCTGCTCAGCACGAAAGTCATCGACCTTCTGTCTCGCTAGGGTCACCTGGGTCCAGGCTCTGGAATGAATCTAGTCTAATCTAAGTCAAAGGCCTTGACGACGACTAGACTACGCTAATCTAGCCAGGCCGTGATTGAAAAAGTAGTTTGACTAGGACTACTGACTGCTGTCCAGAGCCTACCACACACACTCTCCTTTCGTCTTGATGCACTGGCATGACCGTGCTTCTAAGAGCCCAATGGCCCGCACCTGGGATTAACGTGCCAGAAGCAGCTCCCGGCGTTGAAAACCCAATAAAAGAATTGAATGAGCCGCGCTACGCGAAGACATCACTTTCCGCTGTCTCTTTTGAGAAGAAGTGTGAGTGAATACAACGACAATCGAAGGCTCGAGATCGTTTGCGTCCACCAGACACCAACCGAACCCTGTGGACCCCTGCTTGGTACCTTAGCCAACTCCGCTCACCCTCGTCTTTCTCGGCTAGCCACGCGCAACGATAGGCGCACTCAAACGAGCGGGTGGTTTTACTGCTTAGTCTCGCAAGGCTCAGAAGATCTCACGTGCGGGGACGACCCGTTGCGATTGGCATCCAAATGCAGCCCTCGGCATTCGTTCCTCGCAAAGTGTTTGGAGGGGATGCAAAAGGAGGCAACCAAAATCTGGTTGGCTCGTTGAACGTTGGCCCGACTACCGGAGCCCGAACCCCCAACCCCCCCGGACTCCGATCCCCCGGAGCCCCCACCTTTGGACTGGGGCCTCCGAATCGGACGCCAGGTTGTATAACATCTCGCACTCCGGCCGCCGCTGGCTGCCGATCTACCACCCCCGCTACCGGAGGTATCTGGACGTGAAATTTCCAGTGGCCGAACGGTATGTGGGCTAATCGATAATAGGTGTACTTCTCTGCCGCCACATTTTAATGTTATCGGTTCCGTTTCGTCTCTATCTAGAAACTTTCCATCTTGCCATTTGCCATTTTCCGAGAAGAGATAGTTACGTCTTTCTTCAAAATAGTTCCTCAACCGAAGATGCTCCTCCGTCGGCTCTTATTTGCTCCTCCCCCTTTTCCTTCCGGCCTCTTTCGCCAAGTTGGCCCGAGAGACCTTGGTGCTCCATTGGGAGATCGGGGCACCCAACGGCCAGGAGCGATGGATGATCAAAGTCAACGGCCAGTTTCCGGGCCCCAGTCTGGAATTTGATAAAGATGACGGTCTATCGCTTCAAAGCGACGCCACCGGGGCAGTACTGGTGGGTCCGCATGGCGAAACTGGAGAGTATCTAAAATGGGCACTTATGAGGCATGAAAGGTATCATTCCCATTCTCGCGGGACACTGGAAGACGGGTTGTACGGTCCGCTCTTGATCAGGCAAGTAGCGCCCACCTACTAACTAGTCAAGCCATCGAGGTTGCTCTAACGTTAACGAGCTCAGACGCAAGCCGAACGCAATAGCGCCGTGGCCGCTCATCAGGGGCGATCCCTGCAATATCACGGTTATGGAGAGGGTATTAGGAACCCCTAAGACTGTTATTGTCTCGGAGTGTACCTCTACTACGGCAAACGAATATATGCAGATTCAGAGCGATAGCCACCTTCAGGTCTTGTGTGTCTCTGCAATTTCTGTCTCTGCGGTTTCTCTTTCTCAAGGCGATATAGGGCTCGGGCTGATATATCGAATCTAGCTGCGTTGACAGCTTTCTCGTCAACAGCAAGGGCAGTCTGCACTGTCCGGGTCAGGAATGGATGACGGCTCACCAGACTCCGTTTATAAATGAGACTTGGCAATATCCCGTCACTGTTAGTAACGAAGGGTGCGTGCGGAACCGCTAGGCAACAAGAAGATTGCTAACAACCAACCCCCCGCCAGATGTTATCCGTTCGTGATCGAAGACCAAGGACCTCCGGATCGGCTAGCCAAAGCTAACTACAGCGCTCTCCCACCTAGTTTTGTGAGCAGCTGCAAGCCGAGCAATAGGTCCGTGGAGATCATCGACGTGGACCTGTCCGAGCGGTGGGCGAGCATTAACTTCATCAACGCAGCCACGTTGAAAGCCACGCAGGTGGCGATCGACCAGCACCCCATGTGGATCTACGAAGTGGACGGCCAGTTCATCGAGCCCGTGCGGGCGGACGTGCTAGGCGCCTGGGCTGGGGAGAGGTACTCGACTATGATCAGACTGGACCAAGCACCGCAGGACTACCCTCTACGTATAACGGATACCGGCCTAACGCAACTGCTCGGCGGCTACGCCATCCCCCGCTATTGGAACGTGCCGGAGGCAGCATCATCACCGGTTTAGCGGGAACCGTTCCCTTTGTACCGAGGCCGTGCTACGGTTCCGTTTCTGGCATTTAAAGGCGATCTGCTGAACGACGCGTCGAGGCTGAATAAATCGCAAGTTCACTCTTTCCCGGCCTCCGATCCCGCCTTACGGCCCACGGCCCACGCCGACGTGCAGCATATCTTTCACGTTTCACAGGTCAACATCTCGTGGCAAACGACCACGAACTTCCCCTACCTCTGCCCGCCCGACCGCGATGCATACGCGTCTCTCCCGTACAATCCTAACGCCACCGAGGGCTACAACACACGTTACGTCCTCCGCCACAACAACGGCACCTAGGTGGATTTGGTGATCCAGCTGGGCGAGTATCCGTGGTGGTTCAAGGACCTGCTGCCTACCGCTGTCTTTCGGGAGACATGGTTATGATCAGTTTCCTTATGATGACATCGCGGGTGGAGTTGGTCTGGAAGAGGCTCCTGAGATGGCTGTGGGCCGTGCTGGGGAGGTGAGCTACTTGACCTAGGGGGGGTTCTCGTGCGCTGCTATCATCTGCGGTTCTCATGTGAGGCAAGCAAGGTAGAGAGCTCAGAATTTCGGGATAGACGATGCCCGTTCATCAACAA
>Ga0247760_1001167_pt1 | contig 25711 bp, 30 predicted proteins | sample UWRJL171409R4_FD_179936 | JGI IMG/M metagenome (GOLD analysis project Ga0247760, IMG submission 179936) | Plant litter microbial communities from Arlington Agricultural Research Station in Wisconsin, United States - UWRJ-L171-409R-4 | ecosystem: Environmental > Terrestrial > Plant litter >... | reverse complement strand
ATCCACCAATCCTCGGCGAGCACCCCCCGGGGCAAGTCCCCGCCGCACCAGCGCCGGCTTTATACCACCCTCAGCCCCACTACCACCCACACCACCCGTACCACCCGCACCACCCGCACCAGCCCCACCCCCACCAACACCAATACCAACACCACCATCAGCAGCAACAACAGCAGCAGCAGTACCAGCACCAACAACAACGACCTCCTCCCCCTCCCGTGCCTCCCCACGTCCCACCCCAACCATGGACCTACCTCCCGCCGAATTTCCCCTCGCCCATCCTAGGCCCCTCCTTCCCCTCCTTCACCATCATCTCCGGCACCGACTGCAACCACGGCCCTTCAATGCGTAAGATGTGCCGCGTGCGCGTGGCCTACTCCCTCGCCGACGTGCAGCGGTGCACGGCACAGGGAATGGGGCTCACGGTGGCGCTGACGCAGTTTCACGCGCGCGCGAGGGACGAGGTGGAGACGCGGGCGAGGATTTTGGCCGTGTTGACGGTCAATAGATCGGAGAAGATGTGTACTTCTTGTGCCGTTAAGTTGGGGTGGGCGGTTGGTGCTTTGCTCGTTATTGGGTAGCGGACCTACGAAGGTACCCAAGAAAGAAAGATGATTTTAGCGATGTTGACCTATCCTCAATGTGTGATACAATATGGTCACCTGGTTGGCCACGTGACTCGCCACCTTCCACCACTATATTACTGGCTCTCTGCCACCCTCTCCTTTTTATCTAGAATAAGCAATTCCATCACTCTTTTGCCGAACGGCCAGAAAACCGCTCTGTTTTGTGTTCCACACAATGTCTCGGTGAATAAGACGGCGCGTCGGGGAGGAATGCCAAGGGATAAGAGGCCAGTTATATATATATATATATATATATACACCTTTATCACATCTGTGTCTAGAGCTTCTCCAGAGTTACCTTGAAAAAGTATCTGGAGAATCAATTCAGTTTAAATATTGAAGGAAGCATAAATATTTAAGAAGCTGGCGACGGCCAGTACAATTTTGACGGGGCGCATTGGAAAAGAAGCAGTGGATGGGCGGGACTTGAGACCGACGAGTTTTTTATTCGCCGATGTGAGCCAGTTGTACAAGCACTGACCGAGTTTGACAAGGGCTCGCAACCACGACCAGCCACCTAGTCCATCCAGTAAGGTACGCACATCCAAGTCTTCGATTAGTACGAATGCAAAAACTCGTGGAACCTGTTGGGCAGCGTTGCGCCTGACCTGGAGAACACAGGTATATAACACCCGGACCCCAATCCGCCTTTTTGCGATGCAATTTTCCTTGAGTTCTAACAAATCTTAGCGCCGGCATGTGGCTAGATTCTTGGCGGGCATCTGAGACTGTGGGCACTAAATTTACATTCAAGACTGTAAGGCTGTGATGCTACTGCGCTCTTACCGGGCGCTGACTGGGTGGTTGGAGAGGTCGCATAGGCCGCGAGAATTGGCGGCCGGGCCTGTTGGTGGCCGCTTCCGCACCGCGGTCTCAGCCGCACATGTTCCGCGCGCTTAGAGGACCCCTACTTGAACTGGAGAACTTTCCTTTTCCTGTTCCCAGTATTGCAACCGCGTCAAACGTCATCGGCAAGGATGATGCTTTTTGCAATCCTGTTGCTCTGCGCCTCGACGGTGTCAGCTTTCCCTTTCCACCCCTTCGTTGCCCCTTTTCGTCTGACGTCACCGACAGACCTCACCAAGCGACAAGCCCAGACTACAAAGCCCGATGCAACTTCGTACTACACCTTGTCGACAATCGGTACGGGCGAGAAGCAATGTCTCTACCCAATCCCTGGCGTTGACGGATCGGTCCCCTACCCCGTCCGTTTCTCTCCCTGCGATTCGCTCCAGGACGATAAACTCTGGCAGTTCACCCCTGATGGCGCCGGGCTGTACTTCGTCTACAACAAGGCCTGGCCGGGCACGTCCAAGAGACTGGACATCAATTGTCCGCAGCCGACGCTGTGCATCATGTGGATGGGCCCCTCGGACGAAAAGTACAACAATCAGCGCTGGTCTCTCCAGAGCCAGACTGCCGGCTCTGTCAAGATCAGCAGTCTTGGGCTTCCGGAGTGGCTCATGACCTCGGGAACCGCCGACGGCAACACCGTTGCCTTCCTCCAAAACACCACCACCGCCAGTTCCAACCAACAAGTGCTATGGAAACTCGCTACCCTCGACAAAATCTCAACCTCCACCACAGCCGCGGCGCCCGCGCTGTCCACAACGGCTCCTGGCCGGCTCCCATCCAGTCCCAGCACCAAGACGACCACCTCGGTCAAAACCGAAATTTCCACCGTTACCACCTCTGATAGCGCAGGCCGGCCTCCAGGAACCTCGCCCACTCAAACACATGATCCTTCCTCAACCCAAGCCACAACCCCCGCCCCGACGCCAGCGCCAACCAATGAAAAGGAGGGGGGAAACTGGGATAAAATAGGGGCTATCGGTGGAGCCGTAGGCGCCGGCGCCGCAGTTCTCACGATAATCATCACCGCCCCCGCCACGTTCCTCAAACTCCTGACCTGTGGTCGGCGCGGTAGGCAGAGCAACAAAGAAGTACGCACACAGATGGGAGGGGCCATCAGGAAGTCTATGATCCGGTTGCCGTGGAATAATAGGTGGGGTGCGGCCAAGGTCAGCCCAGGGGGGTCCCCAATCCCAATGGAACTGAGACATAGAGGGAGGATATAATGGGGTCGGTGTTTTTAAGGGGCCTGTGGGGAAAGGCCCCGGGCGAGAGATGGCTTTGTGTCCTGGAATTTTGTGGTAATTTAGTCGTTGGACTATAGTTGACGCTTGGTGACGCTTGGGTGTTTGTGAGGCGCTTGATAGTCGGAGGCTAGAGTATGGTTGTACTAAAAAGAAGGGCTGTTACAGCTGGCGTAATGAATTGAATGAGTATTGAACAGGTAGAGGATGTTTAAAAATAAAGTTGTAAGGAGCGGGGGTTATTAATGATACATGGATAGTTACGGACCGGAGAGACCGTTGTGAAGCAGGTTGTACCTTTGAATTAAATTCAGGAATGAAACATTAAATGGTGCAGCACAATCCTGAAAGCACAAAGCGTGATGAATCTAGAAAGGAGACTTTGGATGAAATTCAAACACGAGATGACGGGTTAGAAGGCTACAAGTGGCGACGACCAGTGCCTTATGCCACACCAGACAGTTGATCACACACGTGCAAGATCAGCTGACAGTTATTTCGGATGGTGGCGACGAGAGTGAGGCAACTGCCAAGCAACATCATCACATGTTGTCGAAAACCCCGCACTGCTGAGTGAGTCGACCGACAACGTTCTATCTTTTTTTAACTCAGCCGACTGATTTTGCTCAATTTTGAAGACCCCTACCACCTGGCAGCCCAAAATCGACATCGCATCAATCAGGTCGATCAGTGTTACTTTTTGTAAAGACTAGAGCCGACTCCGCCGCCGAGACTTCCATTTGACTCCGTCAGGTGATAAGACGAAATATACCGGTATTTCCAAATGGAAATAGCAGCGGTCATCACGTTCGGTGCCGCCATCGGCTTTCTCCAGCTCGCGCCCGAGGTTGTCAATATTGTCGGTCAGCTGAGATCTGCAGGGGAAACCTTCGCACGTATCACTGCGGAGCTAGAAGAGTGTCGACTCGTACTGGACCAGCTCAGCACAGAGCTATACCACCAAAGCGTTGACGAAGCAGACGACCACGATTCGGACTGGTTCTTCACGTTTCTGCATCAGCCTAACGGCCCTATCGAGGAACTAAATGGACTTGTGCAGGAGCTCAGAAGAAGAGTGGCCTCGCAGAATTCCGAGAACCAGGCGAGTTCACAGGCGAAGTACCAGCCTCAGGACATCGATCACTTGTGCAAGCGGATTCGATCGGTGAAATCAGTCCTGGGCTTACTCATCAGTGATCATGGGAGGTAAGGGGCCTTGCCTTTCTGTTTCAGGTAAAACTGAAGGCCTCCGTCTATCAACCGGTAAACTTATTCCCTTCAGGTTATGGTACTAACAAATACATAGAAAGTATATACGAAAGAGGAAACAGCAGATTTCCCCCAGCGGGATAACAATCGAGGCAACAGTCGAGTCAATAGAGGAAGAAGCACTTCTGGGGCGCAGCGTTGCCCTCCGTCGAACAGTTGAAGCCTTGAGTCGAGCAAATCATGAGCTAGCAGAGGACATCGCGCGGAAATCGCAACTCGAAATCGAAGACGGCATTTCAATGTCCGCTGCGGGAAGTTCTCGGCATTTCCGATATCGAATTGCGCCATGTTATGTGATTGGAGCAGCAATCTTTGTTGTCTTCTCTGCCGGTCTAGTAGTGTCCTTGTGGTGGTCAATATCTCACGAAGATGTCTCGGGAGGATTTACGGTGGGCGCTTATATGGTTGCAGCTGCGAGCTTGCCTATTGGGTTTGTAAGTTATCGTCATTGGGAAACTTGTCAGTGCAAGGTTTGGAGATAATCTGGCTGTTTTTTTCGGCGGAGGTCGTCTGAAGGTAAAAGTTCTTCCCCACTGGGCACTCACGCGGATGCGGCAGTGCTACCTCAGAGGTGAGCTAAGGCTTCCATATCCATCTTGACCGTATTTCACACCATCAGTCACGCCTAGAAAACTCACCTACAACCACAACTCCCGCTCTGACCCCTGCACTGATCAACGAGAAGGAGGGAGAAATCTGGAACAAGATAGGGGTCATCGCTAGAGCTGTGACTGCTGGCGTTGCAGTTCTCGCCATGGTTGTATCATGCATCGCCCTTACAATCTTGCACGGACTTTTAAATTGTGGTTAATGAGGTACGTAGCGTAAGAAGGAGGTGCGCACTCTGTTAAGGGGTACTATCAGAAAGTCAATGATTGGCCTACTGTGGGGTGATGGAAGGTTGGACGAGGGGAAGGCTAGTTTGAGGGAGTCGGCTTCTTTCCTTAGGTAGTATGTCTAAGGTACCTAGGTAGTTAGGAACGTGTCTAGTTTCCTGTGGAGGCAGGGGGATTTTAGCTCTCGGCTTCTCTAGGGAAAGGATCATTGGAATTAAGAGTTCACCGAGGGCATTAATACGAATATATATGGGTAGAGAGAATTGGAAATAGACGAGATACAAAATTTGTTGGTTGCCAGCGCTACCTTATACAGACGGTCTGCATGCTTGCCCCTACACTCTCATATTCTGGTTCCGGGATAATGAAACCCATGTCCACCCGGCGAAAGGGGCCACCTTAAGCTTCTCAAGAAGTAGGACGGTATGGACCTATTAGTGAATAGATTATTAGTAAGGGGTCGTGGATGTTCACCTGTGAGAAGATTGCACCGACCTTGAAGTCTAGTTCACGATGAGGTCCTGGCGGTAAGTTCCTAGCCCACGAGTGCGCCTTCCTATAATCATTCATAGCCTCGATTAGTAACAAATCGAAAACTCAGCAAGGTCAAGCCCGAACATACCAAAAAAGTTCTTTCTAATCAACATATCCTAAAATAGGAGGTGTAGATTGGTGATAGAACTCTCCGCCTCAAGAACAGATAAACCAATGAGTTTGCGTGCTGCCGGTGCGCCATAAATTTGGACTGCTGGCGGTGATTCAACACCGCGGATATCGGTACGAAGGATTTTGTACATGGTACCCAGTAGCCCATCGCCATCTTCGTCGTCTTCGGTACCATCCACGTCATCGACGTCTCCGGCAAAGATATCAACTTGAACGTCATTCCCATCCACTTCGTCTGTGTCTTGATCAATATCCCCGTTACTTTCGTAAAAGGCATCCTCCTCAATGGCGTCACCGCTGGTAACCCAACACTTCTCAACATGTCCTTTGATTGTAGGGGTCCCGGATTCTTCAAGGGTGGCCACTTCGTATCCAACCTCAATATCATCTTCATCGAACCAAAACATCTTTCCCCCGCCCTTGGATGCCCAAGACCATGAGGGTAAGTGCTCTAGATCCTGCGGTATGGCTTTAGTGATAGTCATCCAGGGTAGCTGAGATGAAAGTCCGGATTCGAAGACACCAAAGTGGTACTTATCCCCCTTGAGGACTGGAGAGCCCTTGCCAAGCCCTCAAGTGCGGGTAACCGATCGGTCTTTTAGGTGAGATTGCGACGAGAAAACTCTTGAACCGCACTTTCCCAACCGGGGTATTGTTGAATATCGTAGGAGTATCGCTCGTTAGTCACATGTTCTCGACACGACCAAGATATGCCACCTGGCATGAAGTAGAGAATCCTTCTCGCGAGATACCACTCCTGCAAGGCCCAGCCACGCTTGTTAAGAGAACGGAGAATCATCTCCAGGTATGCCCATCTTCACCCATACCGAGCCGTCTTGGTGTCTTGCTTCGTCGCAGTAGGGGATGTCGACATCTTCAACGCAGCGTGGGATTTTTTTTGCCCAGGGCTCTCAGCCCCTGCAGCCGCAATGACTAGGTAGGCATTTTGGTATACCTGAGCCATGAGGGATAATTCTTTGATCCAATCTGCGTCACTATCCTGGAGCTTTGGTAGTCAGGAGCTCTATGACGTAGAGCATCAAGGTAGTCTGAGATCATCTTGCAGAGGCGACATCGCTGGGGGTTCCCTCGTTGCCTGGTGGTATGTGTCATGAATCCATCTGGTAGGATCACCTTGGAGCACTTGAAAACGGCCTTGGCAAACTCGGTGCAATCGGCACAAAGATCCATTTCGAAACCTGGCCCGACCACAGCGCCGGGATACAAGTGCAGAATATTCAAGGGCTGGGCTATCTTGTGTTGCAAGCCCAAGGGCAGAAGGGTCATAATAAAGAAATTGATCGTGAATAGTGCGGAGAAGAGAACGAAGTTGCGAAGAACAGCCACCTTGGCGATGTGGGGAATTAATACACCGACCCCCACGGATAAAAGAACTTCCAATCATCGCCTTGGGAGCCTGATTTGGCAGTCATCATGCTAGGGGGTGTGGGGCTCATAAGATATTCCTTCCTGCTGTGCAAGGGTGGCTGTGACCGTTCACACATCAATGCGTCATTGGAGGAATAGTTTGGGTTGTCGATTTGGAGTGGGAACGCATCGCTTTGACCAGAGTCCTTGTAGTAAGTTCGATACCTGTGTATACTACCATATTCATTGTAAATTTTAGGTTCACGGAATACATCAACAGCTGCCTTATAAGTTCCAGGTATTGGGTATGTATTGAGCTATAAAAATGGAACAATCGACCTCCTGGAAATGTCAACGTTCTCCGGTGCGACAGATATGGCAACCTCGGGGATGGTCTCGAGTAAATCCTTGAAAATATTTGCAGACCTGCTGGAGCTGGTTAATTTTAACGGTAATGAGCAGGTATACGCAGAGTTTGGAACTACTGCTACCACCGCTACCAGATACAGCTAAAATTCGCGACCCCGCCACGTACCTCGCCTTGGTTCATGTTAGGGGGTTGGGATTAGGCTGTAGATAGGTACATGTAGTTGAAGAGAAAGAGGAAAAAGGGATACCCGGGGTTCGTTCCAACACCGGCATAGCCAGCAATAGATAACCCTTCCGTCTGCCTGCTAGCCCAGAATGCCGCCTGGGCAGTCATGAAACCGCTCACTGCCCATATTTGTCCAACATCTGAACAATCTTGTCCTCATTCACCCCACGCCTCTTCTCCCGCGCCTCCACCGGAGTCCGTTTCAAGAACATAGGATGGCTCAGCATCATCGGGCATACCAAGTCCACCAAAGTCTTAAGGTCCCGCAGCCCCTCGAGTCCCGCAATCTCACTCGGCCGAATGATGCCCCTGCTAGCAAGCGCACCATCCCATGTCTTGGCGATCTCCCACAGCCCTTTCTTCTCCTCGGGAAGACCCTCCGGGACTTTGTCAAAATTCCCCGACAGGACCGCCTTCTCCAGCAGCTTCCAATCCTCAGGCGGAATCCCACCGCCAAGATCGGACTGGAATCCGGTGAAGAACTCGTGGCACGGGTGGGTCACACACGCGAAGTCAAAGTCCAGCAATGCCGTGATGCGTTTTACCTCTGCATCGAAGAGTATATTCCAAGTGGTGAAGTCACCGTGGACAAGCACCTTCTTGTTAATGTCGACGTCCCGAAGCATCTTCTCCACCCCGCCGGCGGCAATAAACTGTTCGATCCTGTCACGGACGCCATTCGGTCGCCAGCCATGCATGACGGTTTCCTCCTTCTCGGAGTTCTTCAGCTCGTACTGTAGATTCGCTCGCCAAGTCTTGGCATACGTCTCCCACGGCCCGTTAGGGAGAATCGGCATCTGCCCGTCAACAATCTCTCCGTCCTCATTGATCGTCAGGGCGCCGAACTTGGTGACTCCAGCCGGAAGTTTGAGGCCTTGGATAGATGCGAAGATATCCGCAATCTGCGACACGACATCTTTATTATCGTCCAGCGAAAGACTGGGGAAAACGTCGTGCACTTCCGCTCCCGGTCGGAACTCATTGAGGGCCCAGCCGAGACCGGCGGCGCCCTCGATGTCTGGTCGGTACGCGGCTCATGCGTACACAGCAGGAACAACTGCAGGGAGGCCAGACGCAAGCAAGGCCTCGCGGACGAGGTGTTACGACGCGACGATGTTCTCGACGCGGTTAGTGTTGTTGATTCCCCTTGCATCGGGGTTGCTGAATCAAAGGACGAGCATGGACACGCCCGAGGGTGGTGGAGGGGTTATGCCTGGCTGGGGATGAAACGAATCAGGAAAGGCTGGAGAGGCGAGCTCGATTTTGTAGATGAAGTTGTTGTACCAAGGGAAGGCGAGACGAGTCAGTTCTCCCACATACTGGTGAGAATATTCGTCAGCCTTGCTGTAAAGCTGGGTTGGGCTGGGAATTCAATGCGTACCTTGATGCCAAACTTCCCTAGAATCTGCTCAATCACCGGGATTTGGGAATCGAAATTTTGGTTTCTGGTGGCCATGGCGATGTTTCCGAGTCAGGAGAATGAAATGTAGATTGAGGTGTAAGATGCGGTAGTTTGAAGTGTAAACATGAGAATCAAGGCCGGAAGATCCCTTTTTATAGTGAAAAGGCTTAGCGATGAGTCAAAGGATGCTTGGTCTGACTGGAGGACATCGCAGGTAGGTGACACAACGCATGCAGCCCAGCCTGAAGATGCTGTTGAACTGCATCTTCCGATTGGCCATAACCAACCAACCGCAGACAAGCCAGTCGGTTAATCCTCCGGGTCAATCCTTGGGGCCCCTTATCAGATTCGAGTCGATTTGGGGCGCCAACAGCTCCCAGGCAGGCGCAGCACACCTGCAGCGTCGAAACCCAATTTAGACTGGGACTATGTGCGCAGATGAGCTTAGGTACGCATGCTACCAATCTCAGTAGTGATAATGATACAAAGTAGGACGCTTCAAACTGGACCAGGGATACAAATTCATACGCTCCATATCCCACGAGGGATCCCACGGAAGCATGCCCCAGGCACGACACGTGTGACCGGCCTCCACCTGGAGCCCCTGATGAACACTAGTTGCGGGAATTCCTGGAGTTCCTCTAGGCCGGAGATCCCGCTCTGTCTGCTCCCGGTGTGCCCCCGGAACTGTGTCCACGAGCTCCATTTCAAGAACGTCCAACAGTTCGTCTAAGCGACGATTGGGTCGGTACGTCAGCCCCCCTTCAACTTCGGGAATGACGGGGTATTCCCGTTTGAAACGTATGGTTAAATTCCGCAACTGGCAGTGGGTGAGGCCGCCGATTAGGCACTCAAAGAAGATCCTCTGCTTATCAAAGAAATAGCTAGCCAACACCGGGCTTGCCAACATCTTGGGATCCAATACAACTGTTAGGTCTAGCTTTTCAGGGACGCAGTCCCTTAGCAAGGTGCTAAACAATAACCTCTTCCATCCGTCCTCGGGGTCGTGGTAAACTTGAAGCCCTTCCGATGGGATTTCGATCTGCATCTTTCGTACCATGGCAAAGAACCGCTGGAGTATTTGTTGCATTCTCGCAGTAAAGGGTAGCTTGACGCGGTCCCAGTTTTCGTTGATCCTTGGGAGACTTACTAGGTCCCCACAGTCCACGACCCAGGTATTCTCGGAGTACATGATAGTCCGCGCGTCGTCTTCCATCTGGCGGTCCACGAGAAACAGAGTTTTGGGGAGGTGCCAGTGGTTGCAGGTCCAGAGGGCCGACGTGTGCCAGGTAGGTTTGCAACAGCACGCGATTGGCAACAATCCTCCTTCGAACCCCGATATCTGATCTCCCGTCAATAGCTTTGGTTCGTGATATACGCAACCGGAGTAGTGATCCCTGTGCTGGTTGGACTGAGCGTGAAAACGCAGGTAGAATGGCGCAATAAGACCAGAAGCCCGCAGAATTTGTAACTGCAGCTCTCTAGGTAACTCGCGCAGACGAAAGGGCTTCGAAGGGTCATAAGACGGGTTTGTCAGCTTCAGTTGGGTATCCTGGGCGAGCGCACGCAGTCGAGGGTCGAAGTATTTCGAGAGCACAATCGTGCAAGACTTCAAAGTGGGAAGCTGTTGCAGAGCGTCCATGAAGTGTGTCGCGAGGTCATAGTCCTCGACTTCGCAGATAAAAGCCATCTTCAGTTTGTTGGGCGGAAGAAAACGGGCCAGGTGAGCGCAGATATCTCGGAGGTCGAGACATGCTTCTCGGTCATTTCGGCTTCGAGGGCGCTTTCCAAGTGGCTCGTCATGGCCGATAATCATGCGGGCTGAGTCATAGATATGGTTGATGTCTAAGCAGTCCTGCCCGTTCGGACATAAACAGACGTTCATTCGGATAGTGAGGTCGCGCAACGAGGCTATAGCAATCGCACCGAGCCGCTTCAGAGGCGCGAGACCCCTGCGTGATGTTCGAATAACCTCCAGTCGTGCTTCTGAGTAATACAGCTTCGTGAGCTCCTCACGGAAGAGGCGGCACACCAGGAACATATGCCACGCGGAAAAGCCGATTCCCAAATTCGGCGGGCGATCGCAGAAACGACAAATCGAAGTGGAATTATCCATGTCCCAGCCAATTTGCTCTGCGGTTGGTGGGTTGATCCAGCCGCATTCGTCACAGGGCAGGCACCAGTTACCATCAGCGTCTTCCAAATCGATACTGGGGTTCATGATTATGCGAAAGCGTTCCAGGCGCTCGACGGCGAATTCTAAACCAACATGGCGGTAGATGCGGGCGCGCACTTCGACCGGCAAGGTGAGTAGTGTAGCCCGGGTGCGGGGTTGCGTGGGCAGCCTGCGCGGTTGAACTGGAGGGAAGTATCGGTCGAGCCTTTGTTGACGCATCTTCAGGCCTGGAGCGTCTGGTCGACGCGGGTAACGGCCTGAGGTTCTGGCAGTGGGCCTGCAGGGTTGACCCCAACGCAAGCAATCTTGACGTTTGCGAAGGGCGGTCGAGCTGATGGGACTGCATGGGTGTGGGTGTGAGTGTGGGCACAAGTTCATTGAGGCTTCGGTGAGAGACCTGGCGCAGCCACGAGAATGGTGATGTGGAAGAAACAAGAAAATAAATAGCATCGGCCACTGGCGCGCTTAGGGGCCTGAACCCACTATCACGTGACGTATCCCATTCTCAGCATGCTAGTTTGCAAATGACCTGGCATTGAGATCAAATCCTTGTTGTGAGAGTCAAGTTTTCATGCTCGTCGCAATCAGCGGCTGGCACCTTCGCACTTTCTCTGCCTGGAATCAATGCGACTGGGGAAAAACTGCGCTGTAAAATGCGGTGAGCACAGATGTGGGTCTCGCGATTTGGCGAGGCACAAGCATCACCAACCTTGCACTCAAACAACCGCACCTTTCCCATTTCCATCAAATCGGACGGGCACCAACCTCAGCGCCATGCGGAGCATTCTGGAAATCGTCAAGGAATGCGACAAGTAGGTTCGCCCCTGTCTTTCAACCGCGCAGGGTAGATCTCTCCTGGAGTTCACTCCAAAACCTGACATCACCCCTCCATAGCTTCCCTTATTCCGAACCCGGCAACAATGACGCCTACGCCAAAGCTATTGCGCCTTTGTGGCGCTTCTTCCTGCCCGATGACCCCGAGCCTCACGGCCTCCTAATCCAATCAGTCGTCAATCGCATGCCGTGGACCTCTTCCTTCCGCCTCGACCCGTCGCGCAAAGAGATACACCTGCTGAAGCCCGTGGGCAAGGATGATTGGCAGGCCGCTTGCAACGAGGCCATCGACGAATTGCTCGATCTGGCGCGTGCAAAGAAGGCGTTCCCACTCCTGGGCAAGAAACGCGACGAAGAATTCCCCATCGTCGGCGCCCGCTTTGACATAGCCATCGAGCGCTCGGGGTTTAGTCTGTTCGGGATCATTGGCCGTGGCGCGCACATGACGGTATACACGCGTACTTCGGAGGGAGACATGAAGTTCTGGATCCCGCGCCGCAGCGCCAGCAAGTCAACGTACCCCAACATGCTGGACCAGGCCGTCGCTGGAGGCGTGGCGCGTGGCGAGAAGCCTTTCGAGTGCATGATTCGCGAAGCAGATGAGGAAGCCGCCCTATCCGAGGAGCTGGTGAGAGAAAAAGCCGTAGCCGTTGGCGCAGTGACGTGGTTCAACATATCCGACGAGAAGGCCGGTGGGGAGCCGGGCTTGATGAACCCCGGGGTTTTGTATGTCTACGACCTCGAGGTTGGACCTGATGTCGTGTTCAAGGTTGTCGACGACGACATCCAGGACTTTTATCTCATGAGCGTCGACGAAGTCAGGGATGCTATGGGAAGAGGCGAGTTCAAACCCAGCTGCGCAGCCGTCATGGTGGACTTCTTCGTAAGGCACGGGTTCATCACGGCCGAAAACGAAGTCGACTATGTTGAGATAGTTTCGAGGCTGCATCGCAGGCTGCCCTTCAGGACCAGTCCCAGACGTTGAGCTAGCATGGGCGGAGTTGCAGGATATTCACGAGTCATCAAATGGAAGAATCCCAAGACGTAACAGAACAAAACTCGATAGTGCGCCAACCCCTCCTCAACGCAAGTACGGTGTTTACATGTTCGCCCAGAACCAAAACCTTAGCTCAAACCTAGGTATCAATCTCACCATCCATCCGACATCCATATCTCCTCAACACCGAACTAGATCTTCTTGACGAAACCAACCTCCACCAGGCTATCCGCATCGATATCTAAGTCCGCCAACTTCGTTCTCGAATTTTCCCGAATCCACAAGAACGTCTCCAAGATCACATACCTGAAAAACCCCTTGACGGTCTTCTCCCGCTTCACCTTCATCACCTCCTTGCCGATGATATAAACCGTCTGGTCCTCGTACGCTTTATTCAGCGCATCCAATTCAGTCTGCACCTCCGGCGTATGCTCCACCGACCTTGCGCTCCCATCCGGCGAACCAGCCGTCCGATCCCTCGTGATATGCAACACCAACTGCTCCACCAACACCCTCCCCAAGTCAGGCGTCAACACATCATCCATGTACCCATGCCTCAACACCACTCGATAGCACGACGGCACCGACGTCCGCGACACCACATACCGCTCTTCATGAGGGACCGTCGGCCTCGACAGCGGCCGCATATGGAAGTACAAAATCACCGCCGGCCTGGCCTTGAACTTCCGCACAAACTGCGCAAACACCGTCGGAATCGTCCCCGACCCCCCAACCTTATCAAAGAAGATCCCCAAGCCCCCCGCACTCGACACCTCCCCTCCACCAAACGCACTCGTGAGCGCCAGCCCGCCGGTCTTCGACCCATCACCAATGTCCAGCAAATCTGTTGTGGCAAGCCTTCCCTCCCCCTCCGCAGCCCACTGCTGCTCCTTGCCGAAGCGCCAGATGATGAACGTCGTCGAGAGGATCAGCGCCAGGAGGATGGTGAACCATGCGCCTTCGGGGACTTTGGTGAGCGCGGCGGAGAGGAATACGCCGTCGAGGGCGGCAAAGACGAGGAAGAGGAAGAGCACTACGGGGGAGGGGATGCGCCAGATTATGAGGGCCACCATGGAGACCATGCAGGTGGTGATGAAGGTTACCATGATGACGCAGATGCCGTAGGCGTTGCCTAGGGAGGTGGTCTGTGAGGGTTAGTGCCTGGAGGAGGAAGAGAAAAGGATGAAGAGGGAAAGTGGAAGGGTGAAAGAGGGAGTGAGAGAGAAGAGAGGAAAGAAAGCCGAGGTTTGAAGACGGGAGAGGCTTACATTGTTGTACACGGCTGTGACAATGACAGTCCCGATCATCAGCAACCAGTTCGCCAGCGGCATGTACACCTGCTCGTGGAACTTGGCGCTTGTGTGCACCGTCTTGATGTGCGGGAAGTACGACATCCGCATCACCTGCGTCAGGAGCTGGAAGCTGCTGGTGATCATGGCCTGCGAGGCGACAATGGCCGCCAGCACGGCGATCACCATGCTGAAGTAGAAAGTCCCTGGCGGCACGGTGAAGAAGAAGGGATTGGTGTACGCCGTGCCGGTTGCATCGGCCGAGATGAACGCTGCTTGGCCAATGTACGCGATAAGAAGGCACGGAAAGGCTAGGATGAGCCAGGAGAGTTGGATTGCGCCACGGCTGAAGGCACCCAGGTCGGCAAACAGGGCTTCGACTCCGGTGAAGGCGAGCAGCAAACCCCCAAGGGACTTCCAGCCGGCAAATCCATTGCGGACGAGGTACGCACCGGCGAAATAGGGGCTGAAGGCCTTGAGCACGGTGTGGTCGTACAGCACGAGGTTGTAGATGCCTGAGCAAAAGTTGAACAGCAGCCAGACGACGACGATGGGAGCGAAGGATGTGCCGAGTTTGGATGTGCCGAATGGCTGGATGGCAAAGAGGAAAACGAGAATGGCGCATGAGATGCCAACAATGGCTGATCGAGATAGTGTGGGATCCGCGACGGTGATGCCCTGGATCGCGCCCAGGACGGACTGCGCAGGAGTAAGCACACCGTCGGCAAGGACAAGCGACACGCCGAGAACACCGGTGAATTTGAGCAGGAACTTGGCCGCCCTCGACTTCTCGATGAAGGTGCGGAAGCGTCGACCAGCAGGGCCGAGCTCTTGTGTGTCGTGACGTTCGATTTGGACGGTGCCCGTGATGCTGGGGTCACCTCGGGTGATGCGGGCATAGCGGGCGAGGAGGGAGTACAGCGCAAAGGTACCGCCCTGGCCGTCGTCGTCGGCGCGCAGGACGATGAAGGTGTACTTGATGGTGACGATGATGGTCAGGGTCCAGATGATGATCGACAGCGCGCCGACCAGGTCCTCCCAGCTGGGCTGGCTGGTGAAGGTCGATGAGTATACGTAGAGGGGGGATGTTCCGATGTCGCCGTAGATGGTGCCGACGCTCTGGAAGCTGAGCCAGGCGAGCATGAGGCCGCTGTAGGTCTGTCGGAGGCTATGTCAGTACCGGACTGCAGACTTGGTTGGCAGGCCCAGATGCTAGGATTGACCACGAGAGAAGAACATGAGAGAGGTCAGTAGTAGCTTACCTGCTTCTTCTTCAGGCTGAAATCCTGCTCAGCAATTTTCCGGGCGCGTTCCTCGCTGTCGAGGTCATAGTTCGAGGAGTCCTTCTCGAATGAGCCCTCGACGGCCGTGGTCGCAGTCCTCTTGACGGGCTGAATGCCATCAGCGAAATTGATGCGCCCCGTAGGCCCATCGTCGGACTTTGCCATGCTGCTCGGTAGGATGTAGCGATAGATTGGAACTCTTTACGACGACAGCACAGAGGTCCCGAGGGTTTGGAACTCGCAAGGAGATCAGCACATCACCCAGACGAGCAGACACCAGCTTTATACACCTACGAGCGCACCCAACCTAAACTTGAAATTGGGAGTGGGAGCACGAGACTCTCTGACCGCACCGAGAGGGACTGGAGCTTTCTCACCCACGTCCTTCGCACGGGGACTCCACGACCAGACCAGACCAGTCCAGACACCAAACCCATGCGACTGCAGACCAGACCGCCCCCTCGCTGCAGACGACCCTGGGTCGGTCGGTGGGTCATCCTCTACCATCACATACAAAACAATACCCAGGACGAGATGGTGTTTAGCTCAGCGGCAATGTCACTCGCAAGTTCAGACCCTCCACCAACAGTTACAGCCAGTCCGCGGCAGCACTCCACCGATCCGGAAACAACACCACAGAACACCAGGATGCAAATACCCGAGCTCTGCTCGCAGTGTGGCAGTGCTCGCCCAACTCCCAGTCTCCACCCCGCGGATAGCAATCGGTGCGCGCCCATTCGACTCGCCCGAAAATCACGCAGTTTGTACCACGGCGCCTGGCCACGGTATTCCCGAGTTGGTAACTCGACGACCAGCAGCGTGAGCAATACCGGTTGATAATCCCGTTCGCGACGTGAGCACGCCCGCCGATGGCTATTGGAGCTTTGATAGCTCGGAGCTCGACGATTGGCCAGACACAGCGGAGCTTCGAGCTCGACGCATGCAGGACGTGGCCGGAAAGGGGTAACTTTGGGGGAATTGTGCCTGCCGACGATGGGAGGCCGCCCACCGGGTGGCAAGCCGATGGAATGCGACGATTTCCCCGATTCCCCCGCACAACCCGGTACCTGCCTACCTTCACTACTGGACTGGATGCACGACGTGCACACCCGGAGGGTGTTGCAAAGCCGGGAAGGCTGAGATAAGCTCACGCCCGTCCCTTGGCAGGAGACATGTGCGTCGGCGCATGCATCACATTGGTCACCCATCAAAACCAAAAATCGCTACACGCAAACGCAAGCGGAGAATTCCGACAAGTCAAGTCACGTTGCGTTTTGTGTTTGAGACTGTTGCTCAATTCCAAGTCGCTGGCTGGCTAATAAGCCCCTGCCCCTGTTCCTGACGCTGCAGCATCATTACAAACTCCCGACCGTCCCATGCATAAACAACCCTGTGGTGCTCGATCCTACTAGATTTTTTTTTTTCTGTATCCATTCATTCCCCTTTCCAAGATATCATCCCCAATTACAAGTTCGCAAGCACAGCCGCACCGCCGAACAGCGCACCGACAGCCATAGCGCCGGTCTTCATCGGCGCAGCATTGCCGCTGGTCTTTGTGCCGGCGGCCGACGCAGCCGACGAAGCGGAGCTAATCTTGGACGCAGCCGAGTTGGTGATCGAGGCAATAGCGCTGGTGATGGAGTCCCTGTCGGAGCCGGTAGCGGTGGAGAGCTTGTTCGAGTACGACACGAGGGCGCTGCTGGCATCGGCGTTGATGGAGCTGGCCTTAGAGGTAAACTCGGACGCGGCCGAGGATGCGCCGGCGGTGGCCTTGGAGACGATGGAGGATGCGTCCGCCTTGGAGACGATGGAGCTGACGTCGATGGGGTTGGTGAGGGTGGCGGTTTGAGCCTGGAGATGGAATGTTAGTATGTTTTGTCCGAGTGTCACGATGCAGTGCGATGGAGGTAACGTACGGCGGCCAGAGCGGCGAACGCGGAGAGGATGATTGTGGAACGCATGTTGATAGTTTTGGGGTTTGTTTATCTTGGGACAAGATAGGGGGACAAGATAGGGGTCGAGTTTGGTGGTTGCGGTGGCGGGATGGCTTGAGTGGCTATCTCAGCTGAGAACACAGGCAGGGCTGTCTCTTATATCCCCTCGCCTCGGACAGTCCCGCCCGGCTCCAGCCCACCATCCATCGATCGGTCCAGTAACCTGGGTGCAATGATGATGCATGCGGACGTGGAATGCAGCGGTCCTTGGAATTGGTTGCCGTCCGGGCTGGGAATGCCGTTTGCACCATTGCCGAGCCACTAGCAGGCCAATGCGATCGGTGATTTACTTGAGAGGAACCACTTATTACCCCATACGTGCAGACATTTTCAAGTTTGGGGCAAATGAACGCGTCCACCGATGACATCACGACAGCGACTGTATCCCCACACTTAACCGAATCCCCATTAGTGACGTTGAACGACGGGATTGGCTGAGCACAACTGAAATCTCTGCCGAAACTCCCGGGCGAGATAGGGTTGACCGCTTCTGACAACTGAAGTCCAGTTTTGAGCATCATGCAAACCGGATGCATGGCCCATGATATTAGGCTGGTGTCGCTGGCAAAGCGTGCAGGCTGCAGAGGTGATGGAAGTATGAGCAATTAATCGCTTCGGATCCGTACCACGTCCGACTTCTTCCCCAGCATGGTGGATACCGGGATGCAGGGGCCGCGCCCCCGAGTCCTCTTCTGCTGTGTAACCGAAGTGGCGAATTGACAAACAGGCCATCCTCGAACCATCGTCGAAGGGTCGTCAACAGCTGATGGGCAACAAGCATTAACCCAACCAAAGCACACTGAATCAAGCACACCGAACCCACCCACATGATCATCGGATGCACAGTCTGCACCGTCATCCTAGAGTAAAGCTACGGCTACTCACACATTCCCCAAATTGCCAATAACCTCGCCTGCTCCGCCCTCGGGTTGGAACTTTGCCTGAACAGCACCTCCGCCTCAGCGACCTCCCGCTCTGCAATGACGCCACGATAGGAATTGTACCGACCCCCGCTGCTCGTGACATACTGCGTCGTCGGCGTCCCGAACGTAATTGCATCTGACGTCCTATTGAAGTGGCTGGAGATGGTCGCAATCTCCGCGGCCCGTTGCGTTCTTGAGATCTCGGCCTGGAGGCGCTGTATCGCAGGCCACAGCTCACCCCACTTGACTTGTCTCTCGCGGCAGAACTCTAGAAACTCTAGAAGATCTCCATTCTCGCAGGCCTCCAGGTACCGCGTACGTTGCCCCCCAGAAAACAGGCCGCAAATGTGTTGCTCCTCAGGCCCGGCGGTGGCGCCTTGCAGCGGCATGTCTGTTGCCAACTCCGTATCGACCGCGAAGCTGTGAAAACAGTTCTGGCACACGGTGCAGTCAGGCCAGCCCCACCATCTGCCTCCTTTCATGGCATCAATGCCCCTGCAGCTGGGAGCGGAGGTCAAGCCGCGGACGCGGTCTTCGTAAACGCTCCAGACACCAATCTGGATGGCGTCGATGAATTGCCGGAGGAACAGCGCACATCGGTCGACTGCTGGGTTAAACACGGAATAGGTCTGTCCCGGGACGACTTTGGGTGTTTCCGTGAAGAATGGTCTCAGCCCAAGCACGGCGGTGCGGCTCTCGTAGCAAGCCTCGCAAACGCCGTAGTGGCGGATTAGCGTGCCCCGGATGTTGTAATATAGTCCGTTCATGAACCAGTCTTGCGTTCCACACTTAGGCTTCGACGCAATGGCGAAAAGGCTCCTCCGCAGTTCTTCTGCCCCCAGCTTCCTGCTCCCTGCGCCCCACAGCGAGATCCCGATATGCATGTTATTCTTCGGGTTCCCACCATATGTCAGTACCTGATGGGGGTCCGCCCCAAGTTGTTCGATAACTTGTTCCCACCTTGAGCCCTTGAAATGGTCGCTGTAACAAGTCTCACAAATGTGGAAGCCCGTCTCCGGTCCTATACCCCTGACTGTCCACCATTTCGTCTCCCCAACAGTCCTCTGTTCGCCATCGCAGTGCCCCAACTTGATCCTAGAATTGACATGTTCCACGAACCGTCCCCAATCCTCCTTCAACACCAACGTCATACAGGATTCACCCCAATTGTCGCAATACCATTGCTCTCTCTCGGGTTCTATATTGCTGCTAACCGAGAATCGTCCCTCAAACGGCCCGTCGACGAAGGTGTCCTCATAGCATGCCTCACAGATCCCAAAGGCTTTCGTGTACTCTTCGGAATCGTACCATTTGATTGCATCGGCCTTGCATTACCATAGGGACTGCCACAGAACTTCATGTCCCCCGATGATCGGCGCTTCATGTAAGCCACGACGGGGGATATGTCGCCGCTCGCGAGCGCCTTTGGCCGGAGAACACGCGTGATGCGCAATACGTGAAATCCACATCGCAAGTTCTTCTCCTGCTTCGAGGTGAACTGCGAGGCAAAATTGGTCGGAGCAATGTACGTATCGTAGCAGAACTCGCAGATGTTGAACATCGGCGCAGACTGGTGGAAACACCACTTTCATGAGGAAATAACCTGGCTGTTGCCCATGCACGCCCGTGTCTTGGGCGCGGTTGAAAGGGGGTCATAAACATTGGTTGTGGAAAGAAATCGGTTATGACGGTTTCACTGTTCACGGGGTAGAGCCGAGGACTGAGCCGACGATGCGAGAGCGGAAACCTGCACCGTCGTCGGCTGGGGCTGTCCGGCATTCGACCAATACGGTTGGAAGTGAGGTTCGGGCTGTGGGGCCAACACCTGTGGTATCCATACTACAAGAGAAGGAAGTATTTCATACCGGATCTGTGCCCTCGGGGATCTGTCACCACAGAGCCCTTTTGTCACAGAGTTTCCAATCTCTGACTTAGGCCACGGCGGCTCTGTCGACGGAGCCGTTCCTTGGTATAGAGCCTGTACTGTGTGTCGCACGGTTTCCACACAGTTTCCAACACTGTGACGACTACGGGGACACGTCGGTCCGTTCCAGCCAAACCAGCGGCCTGCAGGTCGTCACATTAACATCAGGCCATCTTCAGCATATATTTTTTTATCGTACGATAAAGGGGGGGCTGAGACTAACAAGTTACGTTAGAATTTTAGTTGATTTGGGGCTGATGACATGAAGGCCGATTTCGAGCCCAGCTCAGAACTACGAACGAAAAAGGAAATTTCGTGTGCCCAGATTCGTCGTAGACAACCAGGCTGTTTCATATTCTCAGCCCTCGACTGAAACCTCACCCCACCAGGTTTCACTTTCATCAATTCCACTAGGTGAGGTAGGCAAATCTATTCTATCACCAACCTGGCAGGTGGTGTTGGCTCTGACGACCTTGACGAACCCGATAATTCTGCCACTTCGGTCCAAGAGGGCATCGAATTTGCTAAAGAAATTGGCACTCAGATCTCAAGATCGATTGGAGCTTCAAACAGTGTGAACTGATCATCATCATAGACCCAAAATCTTTTGCAGCAACTCCACCAGCGACTAGCCTTCTAAAGGCTTACACGAGTGCACCGTCGGTTGACACAAGCTAATACATCCGAGCAATCATCATGAGTCGAGCAACTCGTCCCCGCGCAGTGACCCGGCCACTCGCATTCAAGTTCGATGACGGCCTCCTCATCACTCTTCTCACCACCTCCGCCTCCTGATTCGTCGCAGCCGATGGTAATACAGTTCGGATGATTGCCACCGGGACCTCCCGGGTGACCCGGACCACCCGGACCACCAGGCCCCCCTGGACCCCCCGGAACCACCGGTCCCCCAATCTTCGCAACGAGCGAATCCCCCAACTTTTTGATACTCTTCTGGAAATCCGCATAATTTCCCGCCGCCCAATCAGCACCGTCCGCCCCCGGCACCGCCTCCTTCCCCGCAAAAGCAATATACAGCACATCGTCCACACTGTGTCCATGATTCCCATTCATCCCCTTGCCATAGCACGCCGTGGCAAGCGAAATCGACACCTCCCCGACGACAGGGTGCTCGCCATCATCCCCATTGGTGTCGCCCCAGATGCCGTACACCAATTTGTCGCCGCACACGACGGCCATGACGCTCAGCGGCTCGATGCCGTACTCCTTCGGGTCGAAGGTCTTCCATCCGGGGAGGGTGCCGTCGTTGCCGAAGACGACGTACGGGTGCACGTTGGCGTTAAGGTCGCGGATGCCTTTGTTGTAGCGCTCGATGATCCATTGGAAGGAGGTGACGGACTGCGTGTCGGTGCTGGCGCCGCAGCGGCCGTCGTCGGCGGGCCCGCCTTGGGCGCCGTCGCAGTCGATGTCCATGTTGGCTTTGATGTAGACGATACCCGAGGAGGCGAGGTGGTCGCCGCAGTAGGAGAAGGCTGGGTGGCATGTTAGTGTGGGGGTTCCTGAAAAAAAGGGGTGAGGAGGGGAGTTTACTGTTGGGGCCGTTGTCGGAGCTCCAGAACCCGGAGGCCAGCTTGTGCGAGCACGTTCCATTGAGACCGGCGTTGTAAAAGTTCCGGACATTTTGGGGAACGCTGCTGACGGCTGCGACGTGCGAGGCGGTGGCGAGTAAGGCCAAGACCAGATGGCCGGAAGACGGAGAGAGGCGCATCTTGAAAGAAAAAGGAGTGACTGAGGTGCGCAAACTCTCTGTCATACACAACAGGACCGTCAATAGTGAGAGTTGCTCTGATCATCGAGAAAAATTGATGGCATGCTTCCGTCTTATAGTGGCACAGATTCTGCCCAATACGGCACGGCGAGAAAATGCCCGGAGCGGTCCATCCCCGAACAGCCGGTGGATATCATCCGGACGGGGTCTAGAATCCTCCCACCAGGAAACATGAAACATTGCAACCCGACCCCGGTTTATTCTGCCCAATCCTCCGGCTTGGAATATTGCGGCGATATTAACTAAACCAACTGGGAACACCATTACAATTGAGACACTGACGTCTGGGACAGGGTTTATCTCGGTGGTGCTTGCACCGACCTGGCACTTCGACCAAGATCCTCAGGTAATTTTCACAGGACGCCGGGCGGGCGATTGGCACAAAGCCATCACCTCCGACAGATGATTCCTGACCAACGCACCCCAGTATGCAAATGAGATTAAATACCTAGAGAGCAATCAATCAAATCGTACCCAAAAATGACAAAGCAAACGGGCCAAAAGAGAAGTCCTCAAAACAAGGCAAATCTAACACCACGTTTCAAATTCCAGGCATCAGATAATACTCCATATTAGGGGAGTTCCCTTGCCTCAACTTGAAATTTTGAGCCTGGGGGAGTGTGCACGATTAACTGTGTCCAACTTTAATAACAAAATACCAAAATAAGCTCGAGTGTGCGCCTCAATCTCCTCTGTTTGCCTTGTGGGGCACGCGAGGCACTCCCGACACACGGCGGTCGGAGATTTTGTTCTTGCCCCATGCAATTTTGGCTCGGATATTGCTCGACCAATTGTGGCACAGGCCGGCTCTGATCGCATTTTGTAGTAGATACCTGTTAAGAGGTGTGTGTAGGACGGATAATCAACGTGACAAAGTCAGCTTTCGGCCACTTGGCCCTACGCTGATGACCAACTCACAGAAGCTCAATCTCCCTCCACTCAGCGCTCTTGAACTCGACGCCATACTCGGACTCTTCGGGGACATCGAATATCCCCACCCGAAAGTACCTCCCCGGAGAACCCGCCGAGTAAATCATGAGCCCATAATACCGCCTCTCCTCTGTCTCCTGGGCCCGTTCAAACGTTGCCGTGTATGACCCAATAAGCGCCAGCTCCACGTCGTTATCTGCACACTTCCCCTCCTCCTCCTCCCCGCCTTCAACGTCCCAATCAGCGAAGAACAAATTTTGACCTACTGCGCTGTATGGCCGTTGCGAACAGGACTCCCCTTGGAGGATATCCAGCGTCCGCGCCTCCATGCGTACGACACCCCCTCGGATCTGGCCGTACGGGTTGGAGCTCACCGTCTCGATCAAGTCAACCTCAGCGCGCAGGCCTTTCACCTCGGCCACGACGTTCTCGCCCGCCAGGTTCCCAATCCAGAACCAGGCGCATTCGGTCGTGGGGAACCGTGCCCAGCTCCACGAGGGGGCGATAAAGTCTTCATCACTAGGTCTCAGCGATTGGATCAGAGACTCCAAACTCAAGTGGACAGGCTGTGGTGGAGAGTGCCAGGCAAGGTCGACGTGCAAGTGCGGTGTCCACAGACCAGCAGCATACCCAAACCCCGTTATGTCACCAACGAGCTTGGCTATCCCCCCAATAGCAGGCAGTTTATCGCGCGCAACAGTAAAGCGCTTGGTCGAGTACTGTGGCACAAGCGCCCAGCGCCAAAAGTTGAGCAGCTCACTCGCAGGATCTGCCGTCTCCTTGTCGACAGCGAGGTCGATAATGCTGCGCTCAAACGTGCCGCGTGTCGAACGTCCCGATGTGTACAGCCAGCTATCACAGCAGAAGTGGATGCGCGACGGGCCAAAGTACACCAACCGCGTTGACAGCTTTGTCTCCTGGAACGTCCACCCGCGCTTCGACCACGCCGATCGCTCCCAGTCACGGAGGAACTCGTAGCTATACTGAAAGCGAATGTCCCCCTCGCTCCCCTCGGTGAGCGTGCTGTTCTTGACGGGAACCCGCACGGTGCGCCATATCTGTGACGTCGCGGCCCAGGGCGCCAGAAACCCCTTCAGACAAGTGTCGGAGGCAAGGTTGACGAGGGTGACGAAGGCGTTAGAGTACACGAGGCCCATGAGCGCAGCTTCGTCGCGCCAGTCGCGCTCGTCGTCCTGCACGATGCAAAGACAGTCGACCCAGAGGTAGCGCAGCCCTAGTTGGCGGACCACGACGACTGCGTCGCGCACCACTGCCGACATGGACAGGGCATTAACTCCGTTAGTGCTATGGGCGGCGAGCGATTGTCGTTCGGTTTTGCACTGTCTCTGGGTGTCGGCCGGTGGGCCCCAGCAGTAACTCAGCGCCGCATACCGGAGCACATCGCCAGCCGATGTAGCGGATGACGAGGCCCAGTTGAGGGATGCCATGACCTCGCCGCGCGAGACTAGCCGCGGTTGTGGTGGGGAATCGGAGTCGCTATCGCCGACGAACAGCAGTCGAGAGGGGATGAAGCCCCGGAACAGGACGTGGTGGTTGCAGTTCTCAACGCATCGGTTGATCTCGGACTGAATCATGCCGACTGTCTCCTTTGACAGTTCTTGGCCTCCAGTTTGGTCTCCATTTTGGTCTCCATTTTTGTCGCTCATTGATGGGTGCGGTCAGGGAGGGTTGGACGAGATGTGGGGTGTTTGAAGCAGCCAAGAATTGTCTACCATCGCAGCTGCCAGCCCAGATGCAGGTGAACCCCGCAGCTTGTCCCGAAGCGGTCTGAACGTCAGACAAAAAATCCCTATCTCATAATTTGACGCTATTCTCAATTCGAGGAACTTTCTTACTCATTTCTTGCCTGGGGCAACACGATCTCTTCTGATCCCGAGCCTTCAAGTTCTTCTGGGATTCTTTCTGCGTTACGCGCCGAGGTGCCAGTGGTCCTACGGCGCGCAGATCGTATCACCTTCGTACTATCCGTGGCATTTTGTCACACCAGAGAAGCATTGAAGGTGCTGTGCTATATTACTCTGTGGGAGTGGCTGATGATGATAATTAAGAAGAAGCGACAGACTCACCGATAAATTGGACGCCGAGTTCGTGGCAAGGCGCCAGTGCCATAATAGACTCCCATGCCCAAGCGACCCAGCAGAGAACCCAGAGGCTGGCTGCGGGTTGGCCCGGTTGAATGTAGCTGCGCCGTAGTCCCAATCACCAGTCATTGCCGAGCTGCGTAAGGCTAACCGAGACAGTTTATTTCTATTCCATCTCACCAGGGCTCGTCTGGCAATGGAGAGGTGGATGGATGGCTCGTTGACTAAGCCTGCTGGCTGCGGCACTTCGGCACCCATCTATACCACGGTCGTCTGCCGTTCGCGATGGGCGGCCGGAATCTGAACAGGAGTCAGGCCCCAGCGCCACCTCTGACTCTTAGTTGATCCTTTCTTGTTAGGCGCATGGCTATCACGCGTCGGCTTTACCATTCCCGAAACACGCCAAAATCTCCCACAAACGTCGCGCGCTGCACAGCAGTGCGATGAATAGCTATGTATCCACGGCCAAAATCATGTCAACGACAACACTGTCCCACGATGCCTCCCCCGATCAGCGACATGAGAACCGACAGCTTGGTGGCGATCCGTTACCCCGTCTGATCATGCTTACTGAACTGAGGCGTGCAATGGTTGCCGATTTATGCTCAGCAAGGT
>Ga0247760_1001165_pt1 | contig 25723 bp, 19 predicted proteins | sample UWRJL171409R4_FD_179936 | JGI IMG/M metagenome (GOLD analysis project Ga0247760, IMG submission 179936) | Plant litter microbial communities from Arlington Agricultural Research Station in Wisconsin, United States - UWRJ-L171-409R-4 | ecosystem: Environmental > Terrestrial > Plant litter >... | reverse complement strand
CCCCACCCGTATAACTCACTTAAGACCAGTTATCAGAATAAGTCTAATAATTATTTAAAGCTAACTCTGCTCTAAAGGCACGCCTTAATGACGTTAAGGTAAATAATATCCTTAAGTTATACAGAAAGCGTATTAAACCCCTTACATTAACAGTGTTGTTAGAGAGTTAGATAGCTTAGTTTTAAAATTACACCATTTACTACTATTTAAAGTTTAAGGTTAAAGATTTAAAGGTAGTCTTTACTAAATCTCTTTAAAAGGAGTTACAGCTAGGCAGTTTAAACCACATTTTAAAAAAGGTATATATACCAGTCTTTTATTACTACCAGTATACAGACGTAAATGAAAGGCAGATATTAACTCGGGGCGTTTGTTCAGGCCGACCCTGTCCTTCTTTTTAGGCTCTGTGTGTAATATTACTGTAGCCGTTTATGTACATAGCGATGCGTTCTCTGGCGCATGCCACCGTCAAAAAGGAGCTGCGCCGCGCGGTTCTTTAAACCGTACTTCTTTCAATCAAGAATCGAACTGACAATTTTCACCACGAAGACCTCCCATTAAAAGCCCAGTGACATTCTGGCCCTTCGATCAAAGGAAGATGATCTGATCCACGGTCGCGTTTCCTTTATTATTCCATACTAAGCTCCGTTCCATACTAGGCACCGTCACATACTAGGTTTTGTTCCATACTAGGTACGTATCTGTTTTTCTACGTTAGTTGCATTTGTGTCCCTCCGATCGGAGGACCAGTAGTCTGGGAGTCGGCCTTTCAGGCCGACAACAACGTTTAGTGGGTGTGGTTCTCTTTGTAGTTTCTTCCCTGTTGCGCCATTGCACCAGTTCAATATAGTGGGAAGTCGTTAACCTTAAGACGTTCGCCATTTTCACTAACTTTTACAAGTTTATTATAATAATTACGAGAGAGTTTAGACCGCTTAACTTAAAGAAAAGAGTTAAGTAGCAGCTTATAAAGTTACAACAGATTACCTTAATAGTAAATTAAATAATAGAGTTCTACTTGAAGGCTGTTAAAATTAAGTTAAGTTAAAAGGTACTTATAATCAGTATTGGAAAATAAGTCACTAGTCATTAGTCACTAGTCAAGTCTGACTTGACTAGTCTGACTTAAGTCACTGCCGTGACTTGACTAGCCCTGACTAGTGACTTGACTTGACTGACTTGCAAGTGACTTAAATGACGAGCCTTTTTTAAAAATTTAATATAAAATCTAGCTTATTTGATTAAATTATATTGAAAATAGTACTGCTTTGAACTATTTTTAATATATTTAATAACTATTTATATTTATTATCAATAGTGAAATTATAATTATGATAAAGAAAGAAATTATTTAAATTAAATTAAAATAAATGCTAATAATAGTAGTAATAAATTGAATTACCACTACAACTACTACTACTGCTACTAATATTATAATTATTATTACTATTACAACTATAACTATTATAGTTATTATTACTATTATTATTACTATTGGTAATTAAATAATAATGAAAATAATACTAAAAGAAATATTTTAATAATTGGTATGCCTTAAATGCTACTAGCCTCTTTGTATAGCCTTCTCGGCGAGGGAAGCACTCTGCGTAGAAGATCTGCGCTCAGCCAACATTATTACGTGGCCCCTGGGTCCTCCCTCTCATTGCGTAGAGCCCTGCCACGCCAATGGAACTACTAAGCCTCCTAATTAGCATCAAGACGCAAGTCCACCTTATCCGTTCCTCTGACATCGCCGATTATCTGCCATATATAGGCAAGGTACCCTTGAGGGTAGTAGGCGTAGGGCATATAACTCCGATAAAGTGGCGAAACGCCCTGACCCGAGGATAGTAGTGCAGAGGTGGAAGGGGGTATATGGTTCCATGAACGATCATAATGCTTTCATATTTGGCTGGTAAAAGCTCACATTGCCGAGGCCAGAAGCTTTTTACATCTTTCGTACTTGGATGGCGAACAGAGATTCAACGAGCGGTCTCTGCACCGGAATCACAGTCCTACGGTGCACGTGCTTGAAACTGGGTCCGCAAAATTATCCCTGGGCTATTTTTTTCATTCTAGCAAATGGCAGGTTTTGCCGGGGTGACCAGAAACAAGGCTCTGGGGCTGTGCAGCAGACGCACGCCGGGATCACCACAGCTCAGGTTAAAGCAGCGGCAACTCAGGGCCGCGTCCAGCAACAGAAATCGTGGACGTCTGGATTCATCTCAGATAACCCGCTGTTAGGAGTGGGCCGTAACACATTCCCAAGCGGAAGGCTGGACAAATTGTCCATAAAGTTCTGGGTGGTGGCTATTGCGGGTGCAAATGTCCCAATTCTGGGCCCTTTACTATTTTTAGGCCCTTCGGCTAAAACTGCACCTTCTCGGAAAGCCGTGCTGTTCAATGGACAAATATTAACCGAAGCTGAGCCGGGGCTGATCTGGACTGATCAAACGTGACGAAGAGTCACGTGACTATAGCACGGGTGTTCGTCGATTTTAGGGTCATGAACAGATAGATGACGGGGCCGGCGCGATTTCTGAGGTACCTAGATTAGCGGGCTGTGCTGTGTGGCAGATAGCAGCCCTGCTCCGCTTGCCCCTAACTGGAGAGGGAATGTTCGATCAAGGTTAGGCCAGAACCAGAGATTGCGCAAACTACGCAGACGCAATCTGAGTCCTCGACGAGGAATCGCTTGTCGCTGGTCTTCCTGAAACCCCTTCCGTAATCGAATGCACTGTCAAGATGGAGCTCCCAAGTTCTGCGGATACCAGCCACAGAGGCTCCGTTTTCTTTCCATTTCGGCGAACTTCAGCGTTAAAAATACTGGAAATTTCATGACGGCTAGGAAGGAACTATCTTATCTACAAGCCCAGCACATCCGCAACGGTAACTCCTTCCCTTTCACCAAGACTGCAAGCCTCCACAATCCTCCCCAAGACGGCCGCCATGTCGTCGAGTTTCCTGCGCACCATCTCCAGCGGCACAAAGTCATCATCCGACATGATCTTGAACTCAACTGTCTCCTTATCGTAGGCCGCAACCACGCCAAACACCCCGAGGAAGCGCAACCAAGACTGCTCCATGACCAACCCCATCCCCTTGCTCCCGAGCTGCACCGCCTCTCGCGGGAGGATGTTGGCGTAAAGCGTGTGCGCCAGCGCGTCGCGGAGCGCCGGCTCTGCCATGTCTCTGAGCTCGTAATACCCCACGTGCTGGTGCGCGACCATGGCCGCCTCCCAGTCCTGCATTGAGCGGAGAAGCTGCTGCAAAGGCTGCAACGGGTCGCAAGGGATGCGCACCGGCACCGAGATCACCGTCGGGCCCATCAGCTCCTCGATGCCAACCACACCCGAAGCGTTGCGCCCCGCCCGCGTCGAGCGCAGGATCGTGTCGCGCCGGTTGGCGTCGCGCGCAAAGACGAGGCCGATGGCCGCGCTGATCATGATGGCGAGCGGTATGGCGGAGCCGCCGGTGGCCGCCATGTCGGCGGGGAGGGCGAGGTGGCTGTACTTGGACGTCTGGTTGGGCATGAGCTGCGTGCCGTTTTCCATTGTGTCTACGTCTGGAAGCCCCGGGCCGAGGATGGGACCAGTGTCGGCGTGTGCAAGGTAGTCCGTCCAGAAACGCATTGCTGCGGGCTTGTCCGCTGTGGTGAGGTGCCGGATGTAGTGGCTCATGCTGATGGGCGGCAGCGGTGGTGGTTGTGTGTCAAGGTATGTGGCTTCGACTTCGTCAAAGAGCAAGCTGAGGCTGAAGCCGTCGTAGATGGCGTGTTCGATTGTAATCACGAGGTACCGGGAGACAGAGTCGGTGACGACCGCGAGGCGCAGGAGCCGCGTGCCGAAGCCCATGTTGTCGACCCGGTCTTGATCCATGTATGTCTGGAGAGCTATATCGATAGTGCCATTACTCCTCCAGTCAGCGGCGGTCTCGCTGACGCACACCTGATATATCTCACTGCTGCTACCGTTGCGGACACGGACGAAGCGCGTGCGAAGTATGGCGTGCCGGCGGACGGCAGAGTCCCATGCCCAACGGAGCTTGTCGAGGTCTATGTCGCAAGGGAGCGAAAATGCTATCTGCACCTGGTAGTAGCGGGGCTCCGAGGCTGGGACATTGTCCCCGCCGCCGACGATCCAGCGTCTCTGAAACGCGGTGCTAGGATACATGTCTTCGATGTCGTCCTCGCTTACGCCGCACTCCCTCGCGGCGAGCAATCGCAACTTCTCGACGGCGCCCCCTGGCAGGAGGGAAAAGGGTGGGACTTCGTTGCCCTCGTCGCTAAAGTTGCTGCTACTACTGCTGCTGCATCGTTCGATCTCGCGCTCCTGTATCACGGCCGCCATGTCGTTCAGTTTGCGGTTCTGGAAAATATCGCTGACGGTCAACGTCAGCCCCTCGCGTCTCGATAACGCTACAAGCCGCATCGCAAGCACGCTGTCGCCCCCGAGGCGGAAGAAATCGTCACCCGCTTCGATGTCATGGTCCGGCTGGAGCAGGATTTCCCAGAGGTGCTGGAGGGTCGTCTGCACCTTGATGGACGACTGGCTCCTGCCCCTGTCTTTTGGGCATTTGTTTTTTGCTTTCTTTCCGCCCTCATACTGCTGGACAAGGTCGTGGATGCCGGCCACCGATGTCACGGGGAGGGAGCGAGACGACTCCACCATTTGCTGTTCGTCCGCCTTGAGGAGGCGTCGCAAGTCGGTCAGCTTGGTGGTGATTATGGCCGGGGAGTCATGGTCCGAGGCTACGCGGCGGAGGATGTGCTCGAACTGCTGGAGTATCGTGTGCATGCTCTTCTCGGAGAGGACGGTGTCGTCGAAGGTTGCGCGGAACAAAATCTGACTCGCGTCACTGCTGTCAAGCTCGCACTCCATCATCAGCGCGCAGTCTAGCGATGCATACGAGCAGCGTCGATCGAGGAGGACTCTTTGATCTGCTCGCCTACCCTCTTCAGCGGGCTGGATGACAAAGATGCTGGGGAACTGGCACGCAGCGTCGGCTTCGTGGCTTGCGCGCCGGATGTTGTCCAGGCCGTGGTGCTGGAAAGGGATGACAGCCAGGTACTGGCGCTGTATGTCGGCGAGGAATTCGTCGAGCGTCTGGCTGGGGTCGACCCGCATGCGGAAGGGCACCGTCGTCAAGGTTGGACCGCGGACGGTGTCAATGCCTGGCATCGGGGACGTGCGACCGTTGAGGGTGACGCCCAGGACGAAGTCGGCAGTGCTTTTGCTGCTACTGCCCGAGTAGATACTTACCAGCAGAGACCAAGCTGCGTGGATTATGACGGCTGGAGTCACAGCCCGGTCCTTGCGAAATGGGATTCTGACTCGGCGCTCGGTCACCTTGGTTGCATGCCCCTCTGTCGAATAGGGGTAAGTTATGCCGGGAGGGAAGGCTGGCGCAATCGAGCCAGCTAGCTGGTGTTTCCAAAAAGCGGCGCCGCTGCTCCCCGCCTGTTCGCCTTGCTGATATTGTCGCTGCTTGCTGATGGCGTGGCAGATAAAGCTGCTGAAGGGCACCACCGCCTTCTGAGATACCGGAGAATTCGACTCCTGCTGCTGCAAGCTCTCGTATTCGCGCTCGAAGTCAGCCTCGATGAGCGACACAGCCCACCTATCTGTCAGGGCATGATGGACCGTCCATACCAAACACCTCTCAGCTGTGTCTCTCCGAGATAGGAGCGTGAAGAATGACAGAGGCTGGCCGAAATCAACTCCGGGATTGATCCCTGCTGTGTTGAGGAACGTGGTCAATTCGCCATCAACGGCTACCTCTTTCCACACCAGAGGTTCTTTCACAACGGCCTGCAGTACTTCCGAGTCGTGCTCAAAGAAGCGTGTTCGAAGGACAGGAGTGGCCGCGACAACACGCTCCCATGCTGTCTTGAGGTTTTCGATGTCAACCGATGACAACGGCTCTCTCAGCCTGTAGGAAAGCTGCATGACGTATGCGCCTTCATCTTTGAGTGATGCTGCGAACAGGCCGGCCTGAGTGGACGAGCATGGGTAGATGTCTTCCACGCATTCAAGAGGGACATAACACTGCCTGCTGGCCTGCTCGCGAGCTGAGGGGACCGCAGGGGGGTGTGGCAGAAGTGAAAACGGGGGGGGCTGTTCTAGGGGCTGTTTGCCCTCTTCCTGGGGCGGCCCTTGGGAATCCTCCTCTACCATCCGCGCCAGATCGCCTAGTACGGGGTGCTGGAAGATTCCCTGTACTGTGAGACGAATACCTTGAGCCCGCGCCGCGGCTACAAGTCTGATGGCTCGAGCAGAGTCTCCTCCGAGGGCGAAGAAGCTATCGATGGCGTCGACTCTGACGGCCTCCGTCTCCGTGGGGGCAGGATGGAGGATTTCTGCCCAGAGTCGCTGGAGCTGCAGTCCGCGTCCGGTGAGGGGAGCGCTTGAAAGTGTGGCCTTTGGAGGCACGTCAACTGCGCAGACAGATGAGAGCTCCTTGAACGATAGCTGTGCCACGGCGCTACGCAGCCGCTTGCGGTCAGTCTTCCCCGAGGTCGAGAGTGGGAAGCGAAGAAGCGGGATCCAGAGGGGTGGGATAGCATACACGGGGAGGACCTTTTCAAGCTGTGCTCGGATCGAAGTCACCAGCTGCGACAGATTTTGGCGCTCAGCAGCTGTGGCCCGTATTTCCGGGACACCTCCACATGCACCATCCCAGTCGCAAGTCAGACCCCCGATAGAGACCGGAGCGCTGATGGTCATAAATGCCGCGAGCGTCGAGCTTGTTGACCCACGCAAGGAGACTGCCTCCACGACGAGGCTCTCGCACTGAGTGTCTGCCAGCGAGGCGAAGCATGACAAGATCTGCTGCTCGACCTCTCCGAGCTCTAGCCTCTGCCCCCGGACCTTGACCTGGTTGTCCAGCCGGCCAAGACAGCAGAGCGTCCCATCCTCGAGGCGTTCAACGAGGTCGCCGGTGCGGTAAAACCGTCTCGGGCCCAGGTTTTGATCACCACCGCCGCTTGAAGACGAAATTCCCGTCCAAGCGGGATCCCAGATGAAATGCTTCTCTGTCTGGGCGATGTTGTTCAGATAGCCGCGGGCGAGGACCGGGCCCTCCAGGAGAAGCTCTCCGCGCTCGCCGGGGTCGGCAAGTTCATCGACGATACCCTCCTTGACAATCCATGCTCGGACACCGAACGGCCTTCCGATATCGCCAGGGGCAACCGTCGGCAATCTCTCCTGGCCCCGGACAGTCGGCCGGCAAGGAGGAGCCTCCAAAGCGAAGCAGATGACACAACACTCTGTCGGACCATACGCCAGGAACAAGCGCACCCGCCCGGCCCACTCGTCAACAAGCGAGCTGGGGATACCCTCCCCCCCGACAATCAGTGTGTCCAGGGTCGGGACACCGCTGATCTCGGCCCCAAGTCCAGTGAGGAGCGTAGGCGTGAAGAACGCGCACGTTACGTCCATACGGCACATGGCGTCAACAATAGCGTTCTTGCGCTCAAACTCGGACGGGATGCACACGGTGCCGCCGAAGACGAGTGTGGTCACCATCTCGAGGATGCACGCGTCAAAGGCGAAGGAGGCGAACTGGAATACGCGCGGCTTGCTTGCAAATCCCATGTTGAGGCCGCAGTTGATGGCGCTTGTTGAGAGTTGGGTGTGTTCGATTACGACGCCTTTAGGAGTTCCTGTGCTTCCGGAGGTGAACATGATGTATGCTGCGTTGTGCATCTCAAGTTTGGCGGCGGCGGTAGTGGTGGTGGTGGTGTTCTTGGTTGCGGCGGCAAGGAGATGCTGCGTGGGGAAGACCTCGACAGACGCAGCAGAATCCACCACCAACACTCGCGGCGCGAATGTCTTGCAGGTGTCCAAGAGGGAAGCGGACGAAAGCACGAGGCCGACCTGGGACTGCGTCGCTATTGCCTGTAGGCGGGCCGGCGGCTGCGTGGCGTCGACAAGGACGAACACTCCGCCGGCCTTGAGGACTGCCAGCATTGAGACGACTGCCCACAGAGACTTCTCAAAGCAGAGGAGGACAGCCTGCTCTGGGACCACGCCGAGGGCCGTCTGCAGGTGGCTGGCGAGTCGCGACGAGAGGTCATCGAGCTCGACGTAGGTGAGCGTGCCGTCCCACGCGCAGATGGCTTGGTGCGTGGGCTGCTGGCGGGTCTGGGTTTGGATGAGGTGGTGCACGAAGACGGTGGCGGCTTGTGGTGTCTCCTGGGGCGTGTCGCTATACTCGTGGATAGGGGTCTCCTCGTGGGGCGCGTCGCCGTGTTTACGCGTACTTTTGCGAGAGGCTGTCTCGATGCCAGTGGTATCGCCGTGGTGTGGAGGGTGGGGTCCCAGCTCCGGCATCATCATGACGGACAACATTCTTGCTGTGAAGGACTGAGGCTGGCTGTAAGAAGTGCGTGAAAGGCCGTTTGGCTGGTCTAATGACCACTAAAAGGGGGGGTGCTGAAAAGGGTGTTCGTTGGAAGGCGGTGGTTACAAGTGACGCATGAATCGCTTTGGCCTAGCATGGTGCGATGGCTTCCGCCGTTGGACTTTATATCCTCTCATCTCCCCGTCTAGGTAGGTGTTCACCTGGCATACCAGGCCCTGCTCGAGCAACTAAGTCTAGATAGGTATGTCGTATTCTCTCACAAATACCCCTAACACTTGTTAATATCAGGTTAGGGTTATAGGTGACTAGGCTCCAACCAGTAAATCTCTTTAGTTGTGAGGCAATACGGTAGCTAGGCGGGTAAGCATGGTGGTTCCATGGCCTAGTAAGGGTCTGTATGACCGGGCACACGATGCTACGGACGAATAAATGCTATCCGTCCCTGCCCAAGGCATGGCCTTGGTTATCTCGGGTGTACTCCCGATGCAAGGGTACCTTAGGTAAGTAAGCTAGGCAGTTGCTGGAGCATGCTGACACATTGGTAAGACTGTCATGTCAGCTGGCCAACTCGGCCCATTGCCAGGGCCAAAAAGGAAGGTCAATGTTGCTGGTGGCATTTTCCGTCTCACTAGGTAGGTACCTGGTAGATAGTCAAACGCGACAATTCCAAATCATTTGATGCCTTGAGGAAATATCACTCAATGACTTACGGTGCCTACCTGACCTACCTGTAGGCTCAGGTTAGACGGGACAGGGGACGGAATGCCAAAGAATATATTAAGTATTATCAAGTAAGCGTCTCCCCTGGGTGGTGTCAGAGTTTACGAGCGGCCGTGCACGCAAAGATACCCACTAAGATAGCTATCGTGGGACTTTTGTTGTTAGTTGAAATAACACCGATAGGTAAGGTATCTGATAGTAGGTATGTTGAAAGAGAGCAGATGATGTACGAACTCAAATCAAAGTACTCCATGGATACGAGCAATCGGGCCTATTTCTTTTTCTTCTTTTTCTTTCGGTTCGAGGAATTGCCTGGGATGATTCGTCTCGCTGCCTGGGTGGATATTGAATATCGGGGTCTCCTGATAATAAGGGATCTGTGCGAGAGGGTGGAGGTCGTATAAATGCCTACTACGGACTGTATTGTGTATAGAGCTGAAGTTCCAACCGCCTTCTACCCTAAGAAACGATCGGCCCGGGTTTGACTCTGCAACAAAATGGCAACCGCTACTACAGACGAAAAGAAGCCCGAGATTGTCGAGACGACCCAAGTCTACTGCTCGGCTAGCGACACGGACCAAACCGGGTATGATGGCTCTGCAGGGCTTGGGAATGGTGATCAGACATCGCCGGAACCATCAACGGCGCGACTGATCTTGAGTCTCTCTGGACTTTGGGTACGTACCTACCTACTCGACGACGACCAACTGCCTACCTAATTAGGTACCATACCTACGCCCAGGGACTTCCCACGGCTAACTGAACCTGTGCACCCAGCTAGGTGTGCTCCTCTCAGCTCTCGACACGACAATGGTAGCTACCATCACAGCATCCATATGCACCACCTTCAACGCCTTCTCCATGCTCTCATGGGTCGTGACCTCGTACGCCTTTGGGGCGTGCTTCTCCAGGCCCCTGGCAGGCCACCTCACCGACATCTACGGCCGCCGCGCCGGCCTGGCGGTGTGCTTTGCCGCCTTTGGCGCCGGCACGCTCATCTGCGGCCTGTCTCCGAGCGTGCCGGGCGGTGGTAGCAGCGGCGGAAGCGGTGGTGGCGGCATGGCGCTCTTCCTCACCGGCAGGGCACTCCAGGGCCTCGGCGGCGGGCCGCTGGCGTCAATTGTTGGCTTTGTCGAGTCTGACATTGTCCCGATCCGCAGGCGGCCGGTGATCGAGGGCGTAGGAAACATCTGCTATGGCGCCACGCTCGCGCTCGGCGGTGTGTACGGCGGCGCGGTGAGCGACGCCATCGGCTGGCGGTGGGCGTTTCTGATCCAGGTCCCCGTCATTGCATTGGACGCCGCCGTGGTGCTGTTCGTGCTTGGCCGTATCGCGGGGCCGTCCCAGCAGAAGAAAAAGCAGCGTAAGAGGGACGCTATCGACTACGTCGGCTGCTTTCTTGTGCTGCTCACCATGGGCTGCTTCCAGTACGGCATGAACACGGGCAGCGGCGGCGGCGCCTCGCGCTGGACAGCACCGGCTGTCATTGCCTCTCTGGCCGTGGCCGGCGCGGGCCTAGCGGCTCTGCTGTACTGGGATGGAACCAAGGCGTCCAACCCCGTCATCCCCGTGCGGCAGTTTGCGGACCGCACCATCGCGTCGTCGCAGTTCTCGGCGCTCACCAGCAGCGCGGCGACGGGATGCGTTTTGTACTACGTGCCCGTGCACTTACAGGCGCTGGGTGCGTCGGCGCAGCAGAGCGGGACGCGGTTCATTCCCTACGCCGTCACGCTGGGCGCGGGGTCGGTGGTGTTTGGGTACGCCGTACAGCGACTGGGGCGCTATTACGCCGTCAACGTACTCGTGCAGCTTCTCTGCGCGGCGGCGGCAGCGGGGCTGTGCACCATGACGGCCGACACGCCAGCGTGGGCACCCTTTGTGTATCTGGGCATCCTCGGCGCGGGATACGGCGGGTCGTGGATCACGCGGCTGATGGGTCTGTTGACGTCGGTGGACAAGAAGCGTCAGGCGGTTGTGCAGGCGGCGTCAGGCACCATCATGTCGGTTGGCTTCACCGTGGGCATCGTTGTGGCGACGGCGATCTTCCAGAAGCTGTCGCGTGGGGGGCTGCAAGGTGTCTTGCTGCGCGCGCGGGGAGAAGACGACGAGGAGATGCTGGAGCGAGTGCTGCAGACCTTTGGGCGAGCCGGGGGGCTGTCCGCCTCGACGCAGGGTGAGATCACTGCCGTGTATCTTGGTGCCGTCCGCTGTGTGTTTTATCTGGTGCTGGGCCTCTTTCTGGCCGCTGCTGTTTCGAGTTTGTTGATGAAGAACAACCCTCTTTTGGAGAAGGAGGCTGACGAGTCCGAATCCGAGGCTGAGAGTGGAAGGACAGACAAGGGAAGTGTTTAGGTGGAATGCAAGGCAGGAGAGATGGGGAGACAGAACTGTGGGGTGCTGTGCGAACCCACCGACGGCCCCACGCACAGAGCAGAGGGCTCGCCAGCGATTGATCTTCAGCTGGCAGTCTCCCATAGCCGTACCTCAGTCCCATGGATACCATGGATGACGGTGCTAAGCTTGAATTCGGTGGAGTATGGGACACAATGCCAGAAGCTTGTTTATGCTTCTTTCCCACTGTTTTGTGACCCCTGAATACCCCAGAAAATCTGAAGTACCTCAAACTACGAATCCTTACACCTTCGACACGATTGTTTCGTGTCTTCCGTCTCACCTGAGAATTCGACATGATTTAAGCATTGCAGATTGTTCGGGGTGAACGTGGAGATTTCGCAAATTGTTTCTAAAGGGCAGTTTATGAGATGCTGAGATGCTGAAATAACAGAGCAAGAAGGAAGTTGGATGTGAGATAAAAGAAAATTTTGCATGGGTCAGCGTCCTTACATCTCCAAGTTTTTGTGATGCGGCTGCCCGGTGATTAGGTTGGTGGGCTGTCTGGGTCCGGACGCCAATGCACCGTATAAATAAAGAGTATCTTTTGTAAGGTCCCGGGCTGTGTGGGACAATATATCACAGGGGTCCTTATACCAGCGTAAAATAAAACAGCCAGGCGAAGTGGCCCCGCGGCAATTGGGGATGTCGGAGATCCGCTTCGCATGGATGGGCTTCGCGCGTAGACGAATGGGGCAATAGGTGTTGATGGGACTTGGTAACTGGTTTGGACATTTCTGGTGACATGTTGGACTTGGGATTTGGCTTGATCTTTTTCTTCGTACTGTTCGATTTTCTTTTTCGGGCGTCACCGTGCCTACTGCGCTGGAAAAGGGTTTGGCGAGCTGAAGTTCAAGGTTCAAGCGATGGATTATGATGGAAAATGCCTGAGGTTGGCAGGATGCCTATTAAGGATACGTGCGCGGTTTCACACTGAGCCAGCGCTGAGCAGTCCGCCTGAATCTGAATTCGGGGGGAAACTATTATGCAACGGGATCATAAGAAGAAGGAGGTGATCTGGGATGGATAGAAACATCAGTTGGGATGGACTCACTCCGTCCGTAAGGTAAGGATAGTGAACGGCGTCGAGCGAATATGTCCCTTCGAGCCGCTACAACTACCCACAGTAGGTAGCATTAGGTGCTCAGCGGCCACCAGGCTGGAGCAACAGTTTACCTACTGTGACTTGTTATTTCATGGTTTCATGGTGTGCCTGTGACCTGCAACTTGCAAGGAATCTTTAGAGGAAGGTGCATGAACAGGCATGGTCTAACATTAGATGGGAGCTTAAAGCCCTCGTGCTCCATGGAATCAATTTTCCGGATATATCCCGGTTGATGCCTGTAGCGTTGGCGTTATTCGCCCTGGCCTCTAATTCATGTTACCCTCCGAGGAGCCACGAATAGGGAGCGAATACCGAAGATAACACGACTACCGAACTGAGAGTCTCGGTACTTTTAGGCCATAGGCTCTTGTATTGATACCTATGGCGAAGAAACGCGCAGAATTCCCCTACAACCCAGTATTTATGGTCACCTCGTCCTGCTCCAAAGTCTTATTGGCCGTGACAGTTTTGTCTCCTCTCCTTCGGGCCCACAATACCTGCAAAAGCACGGACCCAATGTACCGACCTTCACCGGTAGGCTGCAGGTCGTCAAACATCATGACTGGGTCCTTCAGTTCCGCAACCCACTTGGTTACATACCCCGAATATTTCGCGAGCGTCTCCATGGCCTTTGTCTCGAGCAAACCCGCTTTATCCTGCCTCACGCCGTGCCATCGGTACATGCGTGATAGATGTAGGTGGGCTCTTCCCAGTGCTTCCTCCGTCCATCCCGGTGCCTCGGACTGTCCCCATTCCGTGGCGAGATCAATGCAGCGCTCCATATGATTGCTAGGAACCGTCAGTCAAAGCATAGCCAATCCCGGATGGTAGGGGGTAGACTCACATGGCGCTCGGCAAATCTTTTAAGGCTAGGTGCATCTGTGAAACAGCATATGTGCTAAGGATGATGGGCTTGCTACGCGTGCCCAGTTGCTCGTATCGACGCTGGAGGATCTCGCGGTGCATATCCAGCGCTTTTGGAAAATCTCCTGTTTGGTAAATGGCGCAGGCTAGCATGAATTTGGTGTCCCAATATTTGCCCCTTTTACCGTCAAAGGCCTCAACTAAGTCGATAGACCGCTGGAGGTTGTGAATGGCCTCGTCCACCCGGCCCTGGTACAGCCGGACTACCCCCATATTATAGTAGTACATGGAATGTTCGAACGGTAGACCGTCCTCGGAAGGCCAGTCGCGGTAGTGCAACACGCACTGGTCAAGGATGGTCTCGGCGTCGTTGAACCGGTATCCGTCGAGAAGCAGGGCCGCGTATTCGGTAGCGGTGTTATGGAACAGGATGCTGATGTCCTGGGTATGTTGTTTAGTGTGGTCGTAGACGTACTTCCTGATGCCAAACGCGAGTTCAACCCGCCTCAAGCTCTCGTCACGCTGCTGGCAACCCATCCTGGCAAGCAGCAAGCCGGAGATGTAGTTAATATCAGCACGCCGTGGGTGCATGGCGTCCAAACCAATCCACTCCGAGTCTATAATGACTTCGGCGGCATCGAGGAGGTCGAGTCCCTCATGATTCTTGGCCTCTGAGTTCCATACATAGAAGGCCGCATCGAAGAAGAGACCGGCCATTTCCGCGCTCATTTCTACAACCCGATGCATATAGTTGGCCTCCGTAAAGACTCGCAAAAGAGTCAAGACGTGGGGTATGTACTCTTCGTACAGCCGATGTTTCTGGGGCGTCCACCTTTGGGTAGGTGGCGCCTGTGGGAATAGCTTCCGGATGAGCCGTGTGGCCTTTGCCATAGTCCCATCGATTTTGAGCTGGGCACCCATGGCAAGAATGATTTTTCTTTGAAGGAGGTGGTGGATTCGGTATGACTCCCCCATGCGTGCTCGATCGGGGCCTCGTACCTCGATGAGCTTTCGTCCGCTGAGCTGCCGAATCATACCCTGGTATTGTACGGCATTGGTGGAGTTTAAGAACTCCAGAAACTCCTCGTCGTGGTCTCCAACCAGCAATTCCTTTTGGATATTTTTCGGGTTGAGGAAGGCTAGAACCTCCAGGAGATTCCTTGCCAGTGCCGGCAACTCGCTGATACCAATGTCCCATAGTATATCAATTGAGGGATGCAAGCTGTTGGCATCAATGCTTCGAAGACTTGTGGGGTGACGCTTTATGCACTCTTGCCGCCCCCCCAGCGATCCCGGGGGATCAGTTTCATCCAAAGTTTGGTCACCCAACCCAGAGCTATTGTTTAGGTCTGCTAAATCCATGCCGAAATGAAACTGGGGTTGGCGATCCCCCACGATAGTTTTCCAACTTGAGAACTTGGAAGCATAACCCACACCCTCGTTGGTGGGGAGTTCTGAAAGGCTGAAAGCCTTATCACCATCCACGCCATCACCGGCAGCGGAGAAGCCAAGGCTGCTCGCATTCGATACGCGAGCACTAGCATTACCCCCTGGGTTGAAGTTTGAGTCGCCGGCTTCGCTTTGCGCGTCATCCCCAGGCAGGATAAACAAGGAAATGCTTTCCATATGCTCGGCGACGTGTTCGTGCAAGGCAACTAAAAAGTGCTCCTCCCCGCAAAATATGCAAGAGTCTTTGGTAGATGATACGTCAACTTGGTCGTCACAAAGGTCCAAAATAATGCCTAGGTGAGTTGTTGATGCCTCTGCATAGTGTTCCCGTAGGTGTCTTGTCATGTCCGTCTTGCCGTCAAACGTCTTTTGACAGTCTCTGCAAACATACTGCCGCCGATGGATCTGAAGTTCGTGATACGTCCAGTCGTGACGGCCAAGATATAGCTTCTCCGCGTTGAGGCAGTCTTCAAATGTGCAGACGTATGGGCGTAAATCGCGAAACACGTGACGTCTATGACCATTCGCGGAGTATGGTTAGCAAGGGGGTATCAGAGGGAATCTGCTCTAGGAAGCTCGTTTCTCACTTCCATGATTGCCTGTTCCGCATCTCCATAGAGTCCAAAGCCATCCCGCAGTATGGACAAATGAAAACTCCCTTGTCGTAGGCCGCCCTCGGCGGCTCTGGGACAGAATTTTGCCACGTCTTGCCAACCGCAGTTGGCGCGTACACTGTTCGCGGCCGATTGTTCGTCTTGTTGTCAAAGACATCCGATATGGCGGCCGTTGAGAAGCTTTGACTGGTAACGACTGTTTTCTGACCTTGCCCTGCGATTTCAGGCTCGGGCAGGTTGACAGTGGACGTTTCGCTTCGCGACCCCTGCCTTCCGACTGCGTCTTCTTCGACCTCCTTGAGGGGCTTCACGGGACCCGGCATCGAAGGACGTGCGGTGTGGACTGGACCATTCCTGGAGTCATATGGGTGATCCGCCCAGTACCGGAGCTGCTCCCGCCGTCTGGTATTTGCTCTCCCTAGACGGCGGCAAAACCACGCGATTTCGGCGAGGTCATCACCGTTGCCGCTGTCTTCAAAATCTGGTCGACGGGCATGTTCTCGCATCAAGTCAATTCCCACGATCGCTTTAGTCACCCCACGCCATTGGGCTATCTTCTCGATTCCGTGTCTTTCATCTGCTATATCCAAGGCGACACCCAAGGGGATTGCATCGGGGCTGTCGTTCGTGCCTGGCCCATTTTTCGACTTCATGGACCGGATATACTTGTCGGTGATTTTTGGACGACGTAAAAGAGCAGACAAATCGTAAAGAGATTGGATCTGCTCTAAGATTTGTTGAATGAGAAGTCGAATCCTCGGCATCCTCTGGCTTCGAGATTCGCTGGCGCCGTCACCACTAGGCTCGGACTCGACTGTCTCGGCGCTGACGCTGCTGACGGAGTCCTGGTCCCTTCCGGCGGTCGGGTCATACTTGCGTTCCGCGATGAGTGTCGCTGCAGTTGAATGCCGTTGAGGTCAGCCACAGCGCCGTTTGTTGGGAAGAAACGGCTGATGCTTACCTTGCTTGAGAATGGCTGCCAAGCGCCTGAGAATGCCTCGAACAAGCTGTTTCAGCTCGTCGTCGCGGCGGAGCGTATCGTCTAGAGAGCCGCGGGCTCGTGCTGGGAGCTCTGCTTTGGTTTGGTCGCCCCATATCTTCAGCCGCCCGTACTCGTCGGATATCTGCGGAAGGTGGATCTGGTCGAGGTGGACCACCCGACAGCGCTTATCGTAAAGCGCGACGAGCAACTCGGCGAACGACCGAACACTGCGCCCGTAGCATTCGGCAAGAGACGGGCCGTCTGCGTTGTGAGGCGATAATTCCATCATAGTCAGTAGGCCGAGCAATCGCGACCCATGCCTAACATGGCTTCGGCCAAAGAGGTGATGGAGGAGGGGTTGATTGACAATTTGATATCATGCTGCCAGTGACCTCTCCTGGTTGCGCGGGGTAGTTAATCCGGGCCAATGAGCGGGTATTTGCAATGCGTCCTCGCGGTTCAGCTTCCCACAAGAAGCGGGGCAATCTCAAGGTGCCCCTTCCCTCAGCACATCCAATGCGCTGTCCGTGATGGCTGAAGTCGCAGGCCTGGTCCTAGGCGGGATTCCGCTTGCAATCTGGGCTCTCGAACGGTATGCGGAGCCCTTTGAGGCATTCAACGACTACCGCAACTCGATCGAAACGTTCCGCACAATGTTAGTCCTCCAGAACAGACAGTTGCAAACCACGCTTTCGCACGTCGGGCTCAGTAGCGACCCGTCGACACACGAATTGCGGGAATGTCTCGAGACCAAGTTCCCAGCCATCCACAGTGATCTGATGTTCATCATCCAACGCATGGATGCCGTTACCACAACGCTCTTGAAGGACTTGAACGTGGACACGAACGCGGGGATGAAGCCAGGGTCGACGCAGGAAAAGATCAAATGGGAGTGGCGCCGAGTCAAGCACAGCTTCACCACCAAGAAGCGTAAAAAGGTCATCGAAGACCTCCGCGAGTGGAACGAGAGTCTTCGCAGATGTCTCGAGAAGCCCGAGATCCCCGCCGAAGATGACAGCCGGAAGGTGGACAGTCTGAGGCGCCAGTTCAACAACCAACGCTGCAGCTCCATCCGTCAACGCCTCTTCTCTCTCCACCGCGCCCTGGAGTCAGGATTTAGTTGCGACTGTTTAACGCCCCATCGAGCGGCCGTGCATCTCGACTGGGCGGCGAGTGAATCTAACGCAGCCAAATCTCTCGAGATCTCTCTCTCCTCAGGGGCCGAGTCATGGCGCACCCTTTGCTTTGCATTCGATGACCCAACCTCAAAGCCGAACCCTCTTCCTGTCCCTGACATCTGCCAGCCTGCTCTGAGGCCCCCAGTCCAAACTTCATCATCTACCTCGCTCCGGGCCAGAGCTGCCGTGAGATTTCTCCGGTCGCTCTCCACCACGCCTCCCCAACAATCGGTGCCACAGCCGGCCACAAGCAGCAGCGGTAAGTAATACCGAGTTATCACACAAGGACCGACCACACAGCGTCATGGGGCTGACAGCAGTTTAAAGCTCTACCTTTTGTTCCCGGCAACGACAGCCCTTTGCCACTTGCCGACATGCCAAGCCCGGTAGGAAGCAACGACATAGCCAATCTCTGTGCGGAAGTCTTTGGTGACCAAAGAGCGCCTGAAACATCCCTCAGATTTCTCAAAGATCCAGAAGACGACGAGGCCCCACGGTTTCGCCTCGGTTACAGCCGGCAACAATCTTCGAAACCAGTTAAGGCACTGCCTCTAAAAGCGCTAATTTCAGCCGATTCACCACCGGAACAGAACCATTACATTTCTCTCTCATCAAAGGAGAGGTACGGCATCGCTGCCGCCGTTGCGTGGGGTATTCTGCATCTCAGCGGCGGACCCTGGCTCAACGCCGGCCATTGGGACAGCGACAAAGCAAGTATGTTCGTCGAGCAAGACCTGAATAGCGGTCGGGAGTTTCTTTCACGATATCCATATGCAACCACAACTTTCTCTTCCCCCGTACCGGACCGGAATACAAACCTGGTAGACACAGGTGACGACTTTCGCCATCTCGTGCCAAACCCGAGTGTCTTTGCCCTGGGCCTCCTGCTCATTGATCTCTGCATCAACAAGCCGGCGTCACCACAACACCCCGACACCAGCCGCGGTGACAACGTCTCGCTCACAACACTTCTTGACGACTACCAGTCTGCCCTGAAAGACTTGGACGAGGTATATCGGGTTGCTGGCGATTCATACGGCTATGCCGCGGAGCGCTGTGTCAAGTTCTCCTTTCAGGGGCGGGATCAGTACAAAGACTTCGACTTCTCACAGTTTCGACAGCAGTTTTATGATGCTGTCGTTGCGCCAGTTCAAGCAACGTGTCTTATGTTTCCGGACTCCCGTGATGTCAGGTAGCAGTAAGGTCGGGGCTTCCCGATCGTCCCAGAGAATACGTGTATATAGGGGCCGTATAATGACGTTCAAAATCTCTCGGTTTGTGACGAGCAAACCAATGACACGGCCTGTAGTGACACAAAGGTCTTTCGCGGCTAGCAACTGGTCTCCGAAAATCTGATTTTCGCAGCGTCCCTGACCGTAGAGGGGTGGTGTTGAGGCTCATGGGGTATACCAGTGTGGTTGTGGTAGTTGTCACTGCCGCCGCCGGGTTCTATACCGCTTGGTAGCGAAACTAAGTATGCCACCATGAGCAGATACGGAGCATTTCCCATATGTTCTGATTGGTTAGGGGAAGTGGAGGTCCGAATTAGAAAATAATTAAAGTTTTCAGTTACTACAACATGATTTGTAGTTTGATACGAAGTGCCGCTAATGTGCTTGTTGCATGTGTAAGCTAGATGAATTGCCATCGATTTATCGCCTCGACAACCCGAGCTCCAAACCTCCTCAATGAGTTCTCCATATCAACCAGAGTGGCATGACAACCGTTCCCCTAAAGTCAGACACAAAAGACGGTTTCTTGGAGGAGAGACTTATCGGCACACCCCTGCTATCCACAAATCGCTTCCTCAGGCAGACGTCCACAACCGCCTCATACTCTCTACCTGCCGCGTCGCGGATTTTCCCACCACCTAGCAGTTTTGTGGCTATGTATATATTGGCCGTGTCGTCATCGATATTTTCAAGCCCTTTGTACTCTTCCTTCATCTCCTGGATCGACCTGTCTAGCGCCAACTCAATCAACGCAAAGGCTAGGTTTGTCAGAACGGGCTCCTCATCCTTGATCTCCAAACTGCTGCTGACTGCTGCAACATCCGGCGTTGCCGATGCTGTCTCGATGTCGTATGTGGACGAGAAGATCCCCCGGTGGACTATGAATAGCACTGTCGACTCAACGGCATCGGAAACATTGCCACCATGAAAATTACCCACTCTACTACCCCTCCTCCCCCCCTCGGGGGCTGGCACTTCCATCTTGGCCACACACACGTCATTACACGTCCAGGACTCGTCGACCCAGGGAGTGTTCCACAGCTGCATGATAGCGAGGCTCAACCGGACGGCGAGCTCCAGTTTGTATTTGGCCGATAGGCCACTGTCACGCCGAAGCTCGTTGAAGGGCTTGAGCGAAACTGGGCTCACTCCGTCATCCCTGTCGATTATGGACACTTTCATAGGGTGTAGCGTCTTGTCTTTGATGTTAGCCGTGTCGAGGACCACTTGGTCGAAGTCGCTGTCCCGCTGCGCCGAAACATCTTTGAGTAGCGAGCACATGTCTTGGGTGGTTGGGTAATTGTCGTCCGTGTGGCTGCCGGGGATTGATTGGAGAAGAACCGTCGCAGAATCGGAGGCGTCAGGGCTGGGAAGATTGAAGAAGGCGAGACAGAATTCCCATTCGTCGGCAGAATGGAGATCGAGTCTCTCCGAGAAGGGGCTGATGCAAGTGCGACAAGAGCATCCAATGCCGATGGCGTGGGGTGCAGCACATTGGCAGGTATATGCGTCCCTGATGGAGTGGAAGAACTGGCTGGCGCGAGTGACTCCAGTTTGTGTTATGTCGACGATGGGGCACGAGATAGCGTCTCCCGAGGCTTGTTGATGGTAGGTAGTGATGGTTTGATCACCTAGGACTGCACGCAGGTCCCGATTTAGCGCTCGAAGGCGCTTAACTCGCTCTTACATTCGTGACTGTGGCATGTTGACCAGCGTCACCCCAAGCTCCATCCTGACACGATTGCGGGCCTCCTTTTAGGGGTCTGGTTAGCGCTTGTACTGTAGGTGGTCACAGGGGCGCGTGGCATCGGGTTGAAGACTTGCAGTGTCACTGCCGGGAGCCATCGCGTTCAGCTCGGTATGGATCTGATCGAGAAGCTTCTGCATCTCCGCCAGGTACTTGAGCACCACGTCAATATTTCGCCCGCCAATATGGTCACGCAGTTTTCGCTGCAGAGCTGGGTCTTCCCAGAGCGTCAGGTCGATTTGGCTGTAGCTGGGGGCTAGGTGCTGCATCTCCTGGTGGGAAGTCGTAGATGCGAGCAGCCCTCTGACGGTATTGCCGAACATGACGGATGAGACCGCCAGTTCCGAGTGGAGCCTGGGTTTGCTCCTGTGTCCCGTGGCCAGGCCAACTGCGATAGGATACAAACCGAGAAGGGCGCCGAAAAGTTCCAGTCCTGACATGGTGAAAGCTATCCCGGGTGACCCGGTCAGCGTGTTGGCAGTACCAGCAGACAAAGAAGACGCGCAAGGAACCGTGACAGGATGGAGGCCCCAGGACTGAAAATCGAAGGACAGCCCGGAGGGTGTTGCCCCGCCCAGAGCCTGGTGGCAAGTGCGCTTTCCAGATCAGTCGCAAGATAGCGAGCAGACGCAGGTGCGGGGTTATCGGCCAACTGCGAGCAGATGGATGATGTGCGGATGAGGGCCAGTCATACACTTGAAGCCCTCGGGTCGGAGAGCGGGGTTAAGCCACCCATCCCGTCTCAGGGCAGTCGGTGTGCTCCAACGCCTTCCCCGGGAGAACAACAACACCCAACTCTGCCAGACTGCACAAAGTCAAAGCGAACCGGCAATGGAAAGTGCTCGTCCCGCAGCCCCGGGGGGGCGTAGAGCGAGGCGCAGGGGCGTTCAGCAAATGTTGCGGGCGAAAGCAGCCCTCGCTGCTCAGTTCGAGGACTGCGCGCAAGCCGTTGAGCAGGTCCACGCAGCGCTTACCGCCGACCCCTCCGCTGAACAGCATACGTCGCTCCGTGTGCTGATTGAACGCTGTCTTGGAAGACTCACAACGTGGGGTCGCGAAACAGGCGCATCGTCTCGCGTCCTGGACCACTCGCTGAGGAGGGCATCGGCGCCACGACACATCACCATCATACTCCTCAGCGAGCTCCATAACCGGCTACAGAGCGGTACGCATGTCCATTGGTTGGGACAGTGTTTGGACACCCAGCTGACAGTTTATGCAGCGCTCGAGACTCTCCCCGCCATGTTCGAAGGCGCCGACGGCTTCGGGGAGCGGCCCATGAAGGAGTGGCGGGGCGTAGCGTTGGCTTCGGGGAAAGGATATCCCCAGGAGACGCTAGACATTCTCGGTCCCGAGGGCGACGGCTTGAGCTCGGACCCGCAGAGTTTCCTAGCGGAGGCCGATGCAATCATAGACGACCTGTCCGATCTTCGATCCATTCTCCTCGACCCATACGATGACGACGACCTAGAATCGCCTCAGGATGCCTCTCAGCTCGAGCTCGCAGATCGCGAATATGTCCAAAGGCTTTTCGTACAGGCGGCCCCATTCCTGGTGGAGCGGCTACTCGCGGCAAATCGACGTCGAAGACAGGCCATGCATCATATGAAGCATACTACTAAAGGGACCAACCCTCACCTCGCTACTTTCCCTGGCTATACACGCGCTAAAAGACCCCAAGGCGAATTAGGTTCCCGAAGTACCAGGTCCTTTTCTGACGATCCAGACATGAAGGAGCCCGTGAGTTACACGTCTATCAGCTCCTCTGATACCAGCACTGGTAGCCTGGATGGCCCCGAGCTCCAGCCCCCGGCCCCCCCCGTCAGGCTCAACAACGGGAAGAACATCCCGTTTCAATGCGAGTTCTGCTCTTATGAGGTTCCCCTGGAGCCCACGACGCTGAATATGGGCCTTGATGACTGGGTTGCCCACTTTTTCTTGGATATTCAACCCTACGTCTGCACGTTTGAAGGGTGCAGCCGAGCCTACAAGCTGTTTGGCCGGAAGGAGGAGTGGTTTCAGCATGAGCTCGACTACCACCGGACACGGCAGGCTTGGCACTGCGTTATTGCGGGCTGCGAGACAGAATACAACACGCCCGCCCTGCTCGAGCAGCATATACACTCTAATCACCCCAACGTGATTTCTCAAACTCCTCCCGAATTTCTCGGCATTTTCATCGGGACGTGCCAGCGCCTCTCGCTCGCGCCCCAACCTGGTCTCCAGCAGCATTGCATCCTGTGCGGGAGTTCCTACGAGGAGGCTCAGGTGGAGTGGAAGGACCATCTCGCCCATCACCTGGAGCAATTTGCCATGTTGGCCATCGGCGAGAATGAAGAGCCGCCGCCTGACGTGGAGGAAAGAGACCGCGAAACGGCTATTGAGGAGTATTTGGAGGAAGTGACTGCCATCAGTGCATCAGGGAGGGATCCGACGGCTCCCCACAGACCTGTGGAGTCGTTCCAAGGCAGCTTTGCAGACGACTACTTTACCGAAGCTAGCGACAGCGGGAGGGAATGGCGTCAAAGCGGCGGAGCCTTATGGGAAGAAAAAGCCAGGAGATTCTTGAAAGAGGGCATTGGAATTGAGCGGGTGGAGGGCAACGAGGCGATCGAAAAGATTTGGCTTCATGTGCCTAACAGAAACGAGGACTTCGCTGGCAGGGAGAACGACCTCCATCGACTCAACGTGCATATGTCTCAGCCAGGCCACATTTGTGTGATCAGTGGGGGTGCCGGGGTTGGCAAGACAGCCACAGCTGTTGAGTATGCACGCCGATATGAAGCCAACTATTCCGCCGTGATCTGGATCGAGGCCGACACGCCTGGTGGCTTGTCCGATATGTACAACTCCATCGGTACGTAGATTCTCTCACTCAACACCGAGACCAGGCAGGACTCTTCCAGCTTCACTCTTACCATTAGGAGTAGGCTAGAAAGATGGGAACGGAGATGGCTCTTGATTTTTAACAACGTTGGGTCCTGGGATGACATCTCCCGGTATATTCCCCGCGGCCTGCCTAAGACGAAGGGCTCAGTCCTCATCGTTACCCGGCAGCAAGACCTTGTGGGGATGGAAGTTCAGAGTCTGCGCCGGGCGCTTCTTCGTGTCGAATTGGATGCGTTGACAGCCGATGAGGGTGCCCAGTTTCTCATTCACTCAATGTACCCGCAAATCGCCCACGAGGACACGCTCGGTCACACCAACTACAAGGAAGCCTTGAAGGTGGCAAACCTAGTGTCGAGATCTCCTATGGCCCTCGAAATGGTTGCGGGAAATATCAGGATGTCACAGATGACACTCGCAGACTTTATCAAAATTTGGGAAACGAATGTGGAGTTACGCGCGAAGGACGCCAGGTGAAGCGCGGGCGCGGATCACCAGCGGGCAGGGGGCAATTGGCCAGTCAATATGTAACACATATAGCAAGCAAAGGGAGGCCTTATGAGAAGATGTGACCATTCTTGATATTGCACGACGGTTCTTTAACCTGAACACCCCTTTTCGTCGAAGTTGGTAAGCCAAGTAGGAAGGCATAGCAGTACGGCCGTTGCGGTCACCTTATAGTCGTTATTTGCATTGTAAAAAGATCTGAAAGATTGGACTATGTCATTAAACAATGTAAACCTGAAAAGATATCTCGAGGCTGCGATTCAACTCGGGATGCTTGTAATTAGGTATAGCCTCGACGCGAAAATTCATCGTAGGTGTCTTTTGAGGCCAGGAAGTCTTTTAATACAGCATGTGGTAAGATAGCAAGATACTGCAGCTGGGGAAGGCTTGTCATGCAGAAGTCCCTCAGCTGTCTCGCAGGGGTTGTCTTTGTTTGGACTTCATTGGGGGTTAGAACTGACGGACTTATTAAGCATTGGGGAACAAACCGGCCCACCTCATGCAATGGTGTACCGGCTTACTGAAGGGTCCTCGGATTGGTGACCACCTAGTGAGGTTGTGCAGACAGGAATGGCCATATTTACTACTATTTCATGGCCCTATTCTGGCTTCTGCGCATACCAGAAGTAGTAATAGTAATACCGATGTATCCTGTTATCCCTCAACGCCTCCCGCACCTTTGCCCCCCACACCTCCTTTTCGGTTTCAGACATCCCCAGGTTCGCAAACGCTTTTGACAGCGCCGAAAGCGATTCCTCCGCCATCTCCCTTACGTACAACCCTATGAGCCGCTGTGTCCGGTCTCGCGGCCATGTCCCCACGGGAATCTTTTTTCGTACGCAGGTGATGTTCGTGAAGCCCGCGCGCGATAGGTACTCGCCCACCTTGTCGACCACGTTCAGATCCATGCCGAATCGGCCGAGAGCGTCCACGCAGAGTTTCCAAAATTGCCCGAGGACGTCGTCTGTGGGAGACATAGTCCCGTCGTCGCAGAGCGGCACACCGTGTATTTCCTGGAATTCGATGTATCCCCCCGGCTTGAGATTTCTATCCAGTGCCGTGTCCATGTTAGCCCCTATTCCACGTTCCGCATTCCCCTTTTTCCATTTCCCCTATTCCCTTTCCCCCCTCCCCACCACACTTCTCCCCGAATGCCACAAACCCCCCCCAAAAGGGAGGGGAGCCACCTACCGGAAAGTCTGATCCACCCCCCGCTGCAAATCCCTCAACACCAGCGCCATACTCCGGAAGTGCGCAAAGTCCCACCCCGCTCCATTCGCCCACTCATCCTCCACATCGTCAATCACAAACTTCACATTCGGCGGCACCCACGCCGGCTGAATCGGCAACAGATCCAGCCCCAGCACCTCGGCGCCGGGGAACAGATCGCCCATCTCCACCGCCCACATCCCCGTGCCGGTACCGATGTCGATAATCTTCTGCGGGTGGGGCGTGATTGGCACGAGGAAGAGGCGGCCGTCGGTGATTTCGAGGGCCATGGCGTGTTTAGTGTCTTCGCGGGATTACTCAAGGTAGTCGTTAGGGATGGGGTAGCGTCCGTATTTGTAGGCGTGGTAGCGGCAGCCGTTTTCAAAGGCGTGGTGGTGGATCGAGGGGGTTAGGGAGGTGGAGGCCGTGGAGGTGGCGTCCCATCCGGAGGGGAGGAATTCATCTTCTTCGGGGG
>Ga0247760_1001162_pt1 | contig 25754 bp, 15 predicted proteins | sample UWRJL171409R4_FD_179936 | JGI IMG/M metagenome (GOLD analysis project Ga0247760, IMG submission 179936) | Plant litter microbial communities from Arlington Agricultural Research Station in Wisconsin, United States - UWRJ-L171-409R-4 | ecosystem: Environmental > Terrestrial > Plant litter >... | reverse complement strand
GAGGAGGCAAGGTGTGGAAGGGGAAGGGGGGAGGAAGGTGGTGGTGGTGTTTGAGGATGGAGGGGAGGAGGAGTGTGAGTTGTTGATTGGGGCGGATGGGGTTAAGAGTGTGGTGAGGGGAGCAGTGTTTGGGGGGGGTGAGAGTTTCAGTCCCAAGTATACGTGAGTTTGATCTCGTTTGATTTTGGGGGAGAGGAATTCGAGGGATTTTGTGGTGAGTGAGAGATGATTGCTGATGACAGACACAGAGGAGCGTCGGGCATAGGTGGGTTTATCAACACGCCGCTGCCGGAGCGGGTGGCTGCCAATAAGGCGATGGTGTTCACCTTTGGCGGCAGCGGCTTCTTCGGGTATGCGAGCGGGGCGCCCGCCGAGGCCAACAACCTCATGTGGTGGTCGACGTTCGAGACGGACGATCCTCCTTCGCGGGACAATCTTGATCCGGAGGAAATCAAGGCAGACATGCGGAAGCGGCATGCAAACTCAGCAGACCCCGTGATCCGCGACATCATCGCCAAGGCCGAGGTCGACAGCATCTACCCGACCTGGGTGCTCCCGGACCTCCCGCACTGGGGCGAAAACGGGATCGTGCTGGTGGGGGATGCCGCACATGCGCTTAGCCCGACGACCGGCCAAGGTGCGTCACAGGCGCTAGAGGATGCGCAGACGCTGTCGCTGCTGCTTACGCAGACGCTAAAGCGCGCGTACGACGCTGGGTCGGAGGGGGCATCCTCGGCAGAGAGGGAGAAGGATGCCGTGGCCGTGTCGTTGAAGTTGCTGTACAGCATCCGCCAACCGCGCATCCAGGCGATTGCCGAGCGTGGGCGGAAGATGGACGGCGGAAAGAGAAAGATGAGCAAGGTGGAGGAGTACGCCATGTACTGCTTCCTGTGGTTAATGATGCGCTTTCCCGCTATCGGTAAGTACAGTGAGCGGGCCCCTCCGGCGGTGCAACGTCGACTAACTGGGCGCAGGGAGACTAGCAATTGGGGATGTAAATGCGCAGCTGTACGGATGGTCAGCAGAGAAGGAGGTTAAAATGGCTTTGGAGGGGTTAAAATCGATACCATGATTCCAACAGGGTCAAGCCAGCACTATGGGCAAGGGTGGTTGTCATGTTTGGATGCGGGTGATTTCTTTGAATACTAATCAATAGTTTCGTACCGGGTGAGCCCTAGACTATCTCCAATGCCGGTAACCAGTTGTTCTATAATACACCACTCCCCTCGATAGTCAGAGCCCACCGCTTCGGCCTCGAGCATACTAGGTACAGTCAGACACACTCGACTCATGGAGAAATACAACATTCGGTCATGTCGTTCTTCGTTCATCAAATCTTCGTAGCAGTCGCAAACCCTCTCTCAAACCAATAACAGAGCCACTCGACCACTCAGCAAACAGCCTGGTTAATCAACGCCACCGTCACATCACTCTCATCCATAAACCCACTGACACTCTGGCTATTCGCCTGCACCAACAACCGATTCCTCAACGTAAACGTCACCGTCCTCTGACTCGCACTGTTCACCGTGACCCTTGCCCCGGCAACATCATCCTTGAGGAACGGGTTTCCTGCCCCGCCGTACGCCGCGCTCGTAACCGTCACCGCCCCGGGACTGCCATTGGTCAAACTCCCCGGCGACAGTGAATACTGGCTGTTGAACGTCCCTGTGACGCCAGAGTCCAGCTGGACGTATCCGTGGTAGGTGGACTTGAATTGGGCGGTCGTGCAGCCCACGGGGAATTGGTAGCGGAGGGTGATGTCGCAGTAGCGCTCGCGCGAGGAGGAGGGCGCGCCGAGGCCGACTTCAGCTTGGTTGATGGTGAAGCCGTAGGTGATGACGGTGCCGTCCTCGGTGATGTCGGTGGTGAAGCTGCCCGAGGGGCAGCCGGTGCCGGAGGCGGAGAAGGATTGGAGTTGGGCCGGCTCGGAGGGGGCGGTTTGTCGGGTGAGGAGGGGAGAGGCGGCTGATAGGGTTGCTAGGTAGGGGAGGAGGAGGAGTTGGGTGAGGGACTTCATTTTGGTGGTGATTGCGGATTGTGGTTTGGTTTGGGTTGGTGAGAGAGATGGGATGAAGTTCGGATGGTAGTAATCCGGGGAAGGGCGGATGATGGCTTGGGTTGATGGGGAGTTCTGAGACCGGGTCAGACAGCGATGAGGACCAGGTTATAAATATTCAGGAATTCGGAGTGGGATTCTTGGCTTAGACTTGACTCAGGGGCGTCTTGGGGAACATGGACTCCTGGAGTCGTCGGTGAACTGCCTTCTTCGTGGGATCCGCCCGGAATCGGCATAGCCATCGTCGAGGGTAGCAGATGACGCCTCTTACATCACGCCAGAGTAGCAGCAGCAGGACCCCCCCAGATTTCGAGGCCTGACGTGACGTAAAAAAGGGGCACAGAATGGGGAAGGTTGCAGTTGGGAGTGATGAGTGTTGAGATCTGACCGAGTCAGACCGACTGCGGTTAGGAGGACTTTCTATCATTGGCACGTTGGATGTTGCGCAGGGCCTACTGCGGTGCGGTGAGGTTCTAAGAGGAGTGCGTGAGCATGCGTGTGTTGCGACTGCGGAATATGGCACGGTCGGCGGTCGGTATTCAGGGGTTCGAGCCAGTGTGCGGGCCCAGGGGACGGTACCGAACAGCCGAGCTCGCTTGGTCAGTGGCCCGCTTTCCAGCGCGCTGGTCCCGTGTATTGGCTTCGTGCATACTTATTGCCTTGGCAGACGCCCGTGTAGGGGGAGGACGTGCATGGCGAGGGAGCACCCGTTGCGTCAGCCGATCGACGGTAGCATCTGTTTTCGGTCGATTCCTTCTTCCCCAGAGAAACAGCGCCTCTCCCAACACCACCCCCGCCGCAGCAGGCAGCACCGATCGAGTCAGAAAAGGGTCAAAAAAGGTACGGCCAAGGAGAGAGAAGCCGCGCCCGTTTTTAGCCACACCTCGTGGTTTTTTTCGTTCCTGGTGCTGGGGAAGTGTCACAGATCTATTTACCCGGGAAGCGCAGGCGACACAGACGCCCATTTTTGGCCCTTGACGTCCAAAATCCCCTAGGGCTGGATCGTGGCTGGCGGCTAGAAGGATCTCGTCTAACCATAAGCGCGATGCAGCTTATTTCCGCAGTCAAGGTGAGAGAGTAACAGACTGGTAATATAGGCAAGGCACCCGCGGTGAGTGAGCAAGTTCAAAACACACGAAAGGCACAGCTCCTCCGTGTCCCAGTCCTTTGATGATTCACCTCTGTTGCCCTCGTGACGCGGCTTTCTTCCCCGGTGAACCTTGAAGCTTTGCACTTGAAGGTGTGCGCGTATATTGATTTTGCGCGGCGTCGTCGACAGACCGGAGGGGAGTTAATTCGCGATGAGGCACCCGACGAGGTTGAGTTGATATTGCGAAACAACGCGGCCTTCCGGAAATAGGGTGTCATTCCCAGTGGCAGGGCCGTCATGATGCGCGGTCGTCAATGTGATTTGATGGGTTGGAGGCCCTACGGCACGGCCCGGTATCGGACAGTGGCTTGGTCCGTTGCTGGCGATGATACGAATGACAGACAGTTGTCGCCCGAGGATTGAAGGAAGTCTAGAGGATGGTTGCATCGCCAGTGCAACAGTCCAAGAACCAGGTGAAGGCATGTTGAAGGATCCTTCCTGAAGGGCTCAACATGGCTTGGCGGATTAATCAAAGCCGTTTAGTGAAAGTGGATTTGCCGTCGAGAACGCTACCACCTCGCTTTCCAGGACTAAGTTTAATTTCCTTTCGAAACATGCAAGGAAGGTCTCTTGACCGGGAAATGCGAGCCAGTGGAACGTAGCGTAATCATGGGGTTGCAGCAGCGACGGCTCGGTGCCTGCACAGTGGTGTAGGGAGACGGCACGGGCGGGCCTGACGGCCCACGGGAGGAGTCGGAAAAGGGGCCCAAAATGCCCCGATGCTCCGCCACAGGTTGCCGGACCCCAACATCTCCAGTGCAACATCATTGGCTTCATTTCCAAAGGGAATCTCGACATGAGCAGCGCCTGCCCGCGCTCGCGGCCTCTCATCTTTGTCATTTATCGATGGCGGCGAGATATTGGCTGCCTCCGCGTGTTTCTGAGTTCTGCAGACCTCAAGTGCTCGTACCTATGTTGATTATTATGCCTTGATTCTTATTGTGCATTTTTGCGCACCATGTGAGGCGGCAGAGATCCAGCCCCTGGTGGTCTGAACCAACCCAGCCAAGGCTCAGTTTCCCTCTCGACGCCATCCCATTGGTCCTCCTCTGGTGGCGGAGCCCCAGCGCTGCTTGGGGAGATGCTGGCAGGCTGGCCGCCTATCTGTCGGGGCGGCCCTGGGAATGATTCCAACGTCTTCTTCAGAGTTTCGCGGATCCTCCTTTCAATATCGGGTCGTTGGGATGGTTCAGCCCCCCCGGCAAACTCTTGGATTGCCATCTTTGGGAACTGGTCCAGGACAAAATCCCATAGCTCGAAATGCTCGACGGGGGGTTCAAAGTCTGGATGGCGTTAGTGACTACTAACTGTCTCCATCAATGACCCAAGGATCTCCCAAAGAGAGGACCAAGACTCACAAGGTGGTAGGGCTTTCTCGTCTTTAGGGAAGAGCAAGCGCCATAGCTCCGTCCACATCTTGAAGATGTTGCCTGTCTCCTTCGACGAGGCCCGCAGATGTTTATCAATTTCAAACGAAATTCCGTCTTCCGGATTTATCGGCACCCGCTCGGCTGAAAGCTCACATATACGCCGAGTTGGTACTGCAAGATGTGCGCTAACGTCGTCCAAGGTCAAGAATACCCTCTGACATCGAGGGCACCTCAAGCTATGAAGACATGTCAGATGATGCGTTCTTATATGCAGCTTGACCTGAGACATGTCCAGGAACACGTCTGTGGCGCAACTCTGGTGATCGCGGATGTTGAACCGACAAGGGTTGCGTCTCCGGTATGGGCAGGTGAGGACACCGACGCCCGGGCCGGGGTTGCCGGTGACCTCATATTCCTCCGGCTGTAGTTTCCGTGAGGGCTCGTCTCGATGAGTCTGAGAGCCAAGTTGACCCACATGAATGGAGTGCGGCTCTACTACGGATGCCATTGGGGGCGGCGGCGTCCCCTTCCCCAGCATCCAACCCGAGAACGGGAAGTGAGGAAATGTGAACGTTGCAGGGGGTGGGGAGTCTGCATGAGGGTGGGTTGCTTCAGGCTCCGGCGTTGGCGTTGGTGATCTAAAGAGGAACTTTAGGAGCGAACAAAGGTACGACGGGTGGCGTGCACCACTTACACTGAGGGGACCGTCGTAGAGAGTGCCTCGGCTCGGCGACGTTGTGGAGCCCTAGCCCTGCTTTTGTATTTGAACATGCCCCATTTGTCGAGCTGGTGGACGTATTGTCTCTTTCTGGGAACTGTCAGTGCCAATGCGGAGTGCTCCGCCGGGAGGGCCCGCGACCCACGTTGCGATAAATCCATGGTCCTCCTTCATCTCCTTCATCAGCTCTTGGAGGTTGCTCTTGGCGTACTTTTCGCCAATGACTGTCCGGTACTTTGTCCATTGCTCCGGTGGGATTCTGATGGTTGAAGCGCCTCTGGATGCCACGGCGTCTGTGTCTTCCATCTTGAGAGAGAGATGAACCTCGGGCAATTGCAGTGGGTACAAACAGAGAATGCTGGGTGTTGGTGGGAGACGTGCCTTCAAGTTTGACCAAGCTGACCCGCAGCTTCCCAACAGCTTCCCAACCGGGAATTCCATCTCTCCGCTCGAAGTCTTGGCGCTGCGTGATTGGCTGGCCGAAGTGGAATTCCATGGAATTTTGCGTCGGGGCTTCCCGGTTTCATTTGTCATCGTGGAATTTGGTGCCAAGCCCGACCTTGCACTGCAGCTTCTCGCATCCTTCAAGCCAAAAGCGACGGTCCAACTCAACATCGAAGTCCGCTTGTCCGCGTTCAGCCTCAAACCCATTCAAGTGCTGCACGGCAAGGCCAACCATGGTTGGTGAACCGTTACGCTGACTGACCGTCATGTGCGTGGTTATGCGGGGAATTTCGGTTTTGTACTTTGTACTCCCAATTCGTTTTTATTTTAGTGTGGCACCCGTGGAAATGGCCGAACTCGAGCCTCACGAACTGGTTTCACGCACGGTATAAGAGGGCTCAGCAAGCGTGCCACGTCAACCAGCGTATGTTTACTGGAGGCGGCCGGGATGCAGTTTTCCTCAACTGTCATCCCTTCGACGGGATGCACTGTCTGCCCGCCCAAAACAATGAAAATTCGTCTGAGTGATACCCGGCTACTGACAGATCTAAATCGACATGGCGCGACACCCTGGGAGCATTACACAGGCGACACCTCTTCGAAAGAACGGCCATAAAAGCCCCAGCCCATCCCCTTCCATGACGTCTCTTGGTAGGTACCTAGGGGCGCTTCTCAGCGACAGCGCGAACATTTCTAATCGAAAACGATGTACCGTCGTTTTTCCCTTCTGGTGATCTACCATCTTCTCTGCCCAGCCATCGGCGCCCCGGCGGAAGAAAATGGGTTGCCAACACGTCGTGGTGATCCAGGAACACCAGGAAACGTACGCCACCCTATGTCACCCAAGTTCTCCTGATCGCCAACGTCTAACGGCTCAGGTCTACTTCTGCACCGAGCCCAACTGGGGCGGCAGCTGCGAAGTCTTCTCGTTCGGCATCAACCAAGTATGCTACCAGGTACCTGGGCCGTACTACGAGCACGTGGGATCCGCCGGCCCTGATCCCGGCGCCACCTGTCAGATCTTCTCGTATGTAGTCCCAGCCAGCAACGCAAGACGCCCAGGCTCGCTAACTAGGTGAACTTGGATAGCGGAGAGGAGCCCAAAAGTAACAAAACCTGGGCAACTTCCGCATGCGGGACTGATGAAGAGGTTCCCAGATTTAACTGGCCAGGGGAGTTGAACCTATACGCTGGCGACGGCCGCGGATACAAGGCTCGTTGGATTAGATGCTCCTTTTGCCCCGAGTGCCATCTAGGGGGTGACGGTAATGGTAACGGTGACGGCCCGGGTGACATGGAGATGAAAGTGCCCGTCTGATCTACCTAGCTTTAAAGCTGAAAGAGCCTCAGACAGGAAGTACTAAGTTAGGAGACACCACAACCCCTGTCTGGTCACTTGTGAATGCGATATCCCTAGGTATCTTGGACGGTTCAGATAGAGAATACTAACACATGGTTTCTGCTGCAACTATCTACAGGCTCCATGTCAACAATGCGTCCCAACACCCCCTCATTTACCCCAGATTTTCCGTCCACGGCGCTTTGCGCGTACCTCTTGAGTCCCAAAAGGAGAGATAATAAACAAGCAGCGCCACCAACACCACAGCGCTCCCAGCCCTGGCCCACACCACAGCCGACAACCGCTTCCACTCTAGATTCGAGAGAGTCGCCCCGAGAAACATCAACCCAGTAAACGCGCACCCCAACAGGAAGAACGGCAGGAAAATCAGTATCAGCATGCCGATTTCCACCGGGATGAAAAGAAACAAACACGGGTACATGATAAACAGCATCACGATAAAGAAAATAGGGAAGAAGATTATGTTGATGAAGATGTTGTATTCCAAGACGGTCGACATCAAGTCGACCGCCGGAGATATCAATTGGAAGTACCACATGGCGGGGGCCGAGAGCGTATTAAAGGCCGCTTCTAATATCCATCCGATGGTCCCCCAGAATCCGGCGGCGTCCGGTGATGGTGGTGCAGGCGGCAGGGGAGTCCTCGTCGCGAGAATCTAGATCTCGGCTGCGATGAATGCGATGGCCTGGCTGGCCAGGAGGAGGCGGTTTGTTTTAGCGATTGGAAAGCCTGTGACGCGACGGGTCGGGGCGAGTTTGCCCAGTTCTGTGGTTTCGACTAGATGGCGTGCACTGCGTGCCCAGAGAAAGCCGTAGGCTAGCAGGAGGAAGAGTTCGTTGCCTGTCCAGCTAGCAAACTGAAGTGTTGCAATAGTGAGAGAAATCGGCGTGCCGTAATACCCGGTTATCTTGGTGTAAAGGAGGATAACCAAAGCGTTGCTGAGAAGCCGGGGTCTAATGTCCAATTCAATCGTTAGAATCACAGCCTTAAGCCAGTCGTGATCGCCACCACCCATAATGCCCTCCACGTCTGGAACAGAATCGTGAAGTCGTCGCATCGCCACTTTGCGCGCGGAATCCCGTACAGCTGTTTCTTCTCAAAAACGCCTATGGTGAACTCGCCGTACAAAAGAAGAGTGTCGAAAATGGCCATCAAAGGAAATATGCGGATATAGCGGCGAGTCTTATTGGGAAACCCGATGCTCGAACCGAGCGGGTGCCAGGCGGATGCGATGCCGAGGACGAAGACAATCCAGAAAATGTTGATGCCGCTGACCAATTGAGAGTCATCTCCGCCTGCGCCGGCTGGAGCAATTGTGTTTGCTTGGTTGGCCCATGGTGTTGGGATGGGCGACGCGTGTCCTGATGATGTACTTGAAGAAATCTCGGCTATTGTCGTCGACATATCGAACAGTGAATTAGTTTAATTTCTGGAATCCGTCGGCGAAAGCTGAGGACGGGGTCTCGGCGCCTTTTTGAACGACCCCTATTCGCAGCATTTAGGAGTTGGTGGCGTAAGGCTGAGCCAATACTTGAGACCCAAAGCGCCGACTTGAGACGCTGTGTTGAGAGGGGGACCAAGCGCAAAGCAGGCAGCACTACCCATCAGGTGTTGAATCTTGGGTTTCTTAGGAACGCCACTACAGAAACACTCCACTGAAAAGACTCTAGCAACCTACCGAGCATCGTTGGTACTATTGCTACATGTTGTTAACAGCGTCCAGGCAAGTCAGCTTGAATTTCAGGCTTACGAGCGCTTCTCAGGGGCTGACTGACTCCAGTTAGTCCGTGCGAGTTCGGGGCGGCCAAATCGGACTGGCTCAGGGGCTCAATCAATTCCACAGAAGATGCGAGCGAAACCGAAAGCTCTTCGGGGTGTCTTCCTTGTTGATTGTTGTCTATGCATCAAATTCTCGGGCTGGTGTCGACAACTAGAATGTTGGCGAGTCCGAGAGATGCCCACGGTGTCCCTGCGGCTTTTCGTTGCACAGCAGCTCGTATTCACCCCGCACAAAGACCAACGTCGGTCTTTGGCTGTCTTGGCCCAATCAGACAACTACGCAGCTGCCCGATGCCCGACGGCTGAGGGAGATGCATGCTTTCCGACACAAACCGCGATATTCGGCACTCAGCCAGCCACCTTTACACTCGGAGCTGCAGCCAACAGAGCGGTCAACAATCCGCATCCAACCATTTCGGACCTCGTACGCGCGAAAATGCGTGAATAGCCAGCCACCTGAGTACACTTCCTGTTGGCGCTTTGCGGGGAAGAGGGGAATATGTCGAGCCGAGAGCTTCGAGCGGAGTACAAAACCAGGGGCAATCCTCAGTTCTGTCCGGCATCGAGCTTTCCTCAATCCCAAGCTTGAAGCTTTCATTGACCCCTCCGAGAGACATCATCATCATGCGTTTCTCCATCACCGTCCTGGCCTTTGCCCTCGCTGGGCCGGCCCTCGCCGACCCGGGTATCTCACCAAGCTCGGTGAACCAGAAAGCCGACCCCGAGTCGTCGTTTGAAATCACCAAGGTCGTCAGCACCCCTGAGATCCCTCCCAAGCCGGACGTGGTCCTCCTCGTCGACGTCACAGGCAGCATGAGCGGAACCATCAACAACATCAAGGCCAACCTCGCCACCGTCATCACCACCGTCAAAGCCACCCAGCCCAACGCCCAATTCGCCGTAGCCAGCTTCGGCGACCTGCAGGACCGCAACGGCTTCCAGGTGAACCAAGGTCTGACCGACAGCCTCCCCGCCCTCCAAGCCGCCGTCGACTCCCTCCGCGCGGAGCTCGGCCAAGACGAGGACGAAGACTGGATCAACGCCCTATTCCGTCTCTCCACCGACTCCATCACCTTCCGCGACGGTAGCAGCCGCATCATCGTCCTCGTCGGCGACGCCCCCAGCCACGACCCCAGCGGCGGGCACACCCTTGCCTCGGCCATCTCCGCCCTCACCACCAAATCCATCCGCGTCATCAGCGTCAACGTCAACGCCCTTGACTCCAAGCACCAAGCCACGGTCGTGACCTCTGCCACCGGCGGTATCATCATCGGCTCCGCCGCCAACGAAGTCTCCTCCGCCATCGTCAGCGGCCTCAAGAACCTCGACGTCACCATCACTCCCTCCATCCTCTCCTGCTCATCCGGCCTCTCCCTCACCTTCAACCCCCCCGCCATCACCGTCCCCAGCGGTTCCACCGTCTCTTTCGCCGAGACCGCCGTCCTGACCAAGTCCGCCGCCCAGGGAGAAACCCTCTCCTGCAAGGTGCAATTCGACCTGAACGGCGCGCCAGGCGGAAGCCAATTCGTCCAGACCGTCTCCGTCCCGGTGAACATCCTCGGCTGCGACCTGTGCGATCCCCGCCCCGGGAAGAATCTCTGCCATATCACCACCAGCTGCGCGCCCACGCCGTATGGCACGATGTGCTTGACGCGGCCGGGGTTCAAGGCCGATGGGGTGACGGATGATGATAATAGGGTGCAGTGGCGGCTGAAGTGGAAGGAGGGAGGGCATGAGCATCGGGTGGCGGTGAAGCCGGGGACCAAGGCGGATACGGTGTGTGATGCAAAGAATGTGGGGAAGGATGTGTGCAAGGAAGTGGTGGAGGGGTCTTGTAGGTTGACGGCCAAGGTGGAGGGATGGGGGCAGAGGGTTTTGGGGGGCGGGGATTTGTAGGGGAGGGAGAATTCGTTGCCTGCCCGGGGATGTTGCGGGCGCAAAAAAAATGGTCGAGGGACTCGGAGTTGAGCTGATGAAAAGAAATAGAGGATGTTGGGATATAAACAAAAGTCACCGAATCCCGTCAAAGCTGTGATAAAACTTCCAACCCCGGCCAAGGTCTTCACCTACTAAGGCAAGATGCTTGTCAAATCAATTTGCCAGTGAAGCTAGCCGGTCTTTAGTGCCCAGAGATCTTTTGCGATTCGCCAAATAATCCGGTTTTGCTGTCCTGATTTAGTTGGCTCCTTCCCTCTCGGTTGACGTAACCGCCTGCTGCCTCTGCTGGCACCTGCCATGTGAGTCAGACAACTTCAAAGCCATCGCGACATGCGAATTTTGCGACACGTATGGTCAACTTTCAACGGCGGGCCGCACCGGTGTGATAAGATTCGGGACAATTAAACGCTAAAATGTCTCAACCTGTCCGCGACGATAACTTCTGCCAACCCTGCTCGAACATCGACTGGAAACAGCTATTCGATGTGTCTTAGTACGGCCTGGGAGAAGACGGCGATACGAAGATACTGCAAACACAGACTCCGATCGACCACATCCGCATATTGACGGACTGCCGGCTTTGCGAGCTTTTTCGGCGTATTAAGCTCGACCATATGGAAATTTACCGCCGCCGCTGTCCATCACGCGACACTGATGCCGAGAACACCGATCCTACCGTGACCTCGCCGCTTTCCGTTTACCTGTATGTTTTTTCGACCGCGTTATGTGTACCCTTTCGACGGCCGCCTGGTGCTCTGTGGGGCCACAATGAAGACCGACGGGATCCCTCCGAAGTATGTCAAGCCGATACCGAAGATGGCAGCGTCTGCATTACGAGAGGACTCTCACAAGGGTCGTCTCATCACTGTGGCTGATCTGGGCGAGCATTACTCAGACAGAGACTTTGGGCAGGTTCGGCGACTCATGGACGGAAAGATCAAGCCCGGAACGGACGCGCTTAACCCTCACCCAGTCAAGAAGCGTCCCACACGGATGAATTCATATGTACCTCCGCTTGCGGCCCACAACATCGCGGATATTTTGCCTGGCTTCAGCGTCATTGAGTGTGCCACGGGCTGCATTGTTCCCTATCGGTCTAGCACGGAGGAAAGCAGCCGTTATGTGGTGCTGAGTTATGTGTGGGGGCAACTTGGAGACGATAAAGAGACGAAAACTGCCTCCCAGCCATCGACTCTAACCCAGTTGCCGGAAGACGTACTTGCTGTTGTATGCGACGAATCTGGGCAAATAAATTTCCTTTTCCGTACGTTGCCCATGTGACACGGCTCACCCTGGCTCAGGCTCGGCTCAGTCGCTGCTCAGGATTCGCTCAGGGTGGCTCACCTTTGCTCACCCTAACTACCATTTTCGGCAGGCTGCGGCGCGGCCTACGAAACGCTTCAACTCTAACCGAGGGGCCCAGAACTAGTCCCATATATAAAAATGACCAGAATGTGCCCCATTTTAGAACCTGACAGTCTTCGTATGTTCTTATTGCTTTTCTTCCGCGCTAGAAATCTCGAGAAATCTCTGTTCTCCAAGTCTCCTGCTTACACCTCCCACAAACACGCCTCCGATTACTCGACCCTAAGCTCGTCGGCGTATCTCGACAACAAACTACGATCCGGAATGGAACTGGAACCAAAGACTTTAGATTCAGCAAAGGCTGTATTAAACGGGCTGTAAGGAGAGGTCTTACAGCGGACCGCTCTAAGATCAACCCTCAGGTTGTTCGAATTTCTTCAGCCGCGGCTCGACCCAGCGCTCTGATCGAGCCAAGCAAGTTAAGCCCAAGCGAGTCAAGCGAGCCGACCGAGCCCCCTCCAAGCAAGCCGCCCTCGGGGGTAAGCCAATTCCAGAGCTGGGCTCGGCTCGGGGCTTGGGTAATGCCTCGGCCTAATGGAGACCCCTGATTAGTCACCGAGGGGGTGGGTCAGATGCCAATGGGCCTCCGAATTCCAGCGCTGAACGCCACTCTTTTCAACGCGTTCAACACCATTTTTTTCATTCGCTATCCTCCTCCCTTTCTTCTTTTCTTCTTTTTTACCACAACTACCGTTTTTTTGATTCGTTCAATTGAAGCCGACGATTATTCTAACGCCAAAGGCGTGTTTTTACCACGCGCGCGCGCCTCTCAATAACAACAACAACTTCACGATCACGATCACGATCACTCCGAGGTCACAATCACTCGAGGTCTTCTAATCGAGGGCTTTGAAGCAGGGTGGATGCACGGGGGCCGGTATCTTGTCTTTGGTCATTATTTTTAGCTGCGCCGGACCGGAATAACCTCTTCCGCCCGGACTTACCTGGGCTTACCCAAGCATCCGAGTCGAGTCAAGCCGTGATTTTCGCGAGCCAAGCCCACCTGGTTGACCCCAAGCCCGAGTTAAGCCCAGGGGTCGGTATTGACTCGCTTGGCTCGATCAGAACGCTGCTCTAAAGCGAAGCAGAGTTCCGTAAGGTTCCTCATCGCTGGCTCTGCCATGACACAAAAAAGCACAGGTCAACTAAAATTACCGCTTTGGGCTTTGGCACATGATTCCGCTGTGAACGAACGGGCGTGCTCATGTGCCTGGGATGGAGATGTTTTTGCCTGTGTCTGATGCTCGACTTTGTTGGCGATGTGGCGTATCAAATCACACCACCCATCACCCGGACCACCCAATTCCGTGTCTTAGCCCTACATTATCAACAGCAAAGAAGAATGGCCATGACACACGCCCCCCCCCCGGATTATGGTCATAAGACTTTCCTCACCAACAACGTCTGCAGCCAGCTGTTCATGCCCCCAATGCCACGGGACCAAAGTCATTCAAGTCTTCTCGCAAAGTGCCATTCCACATGTCGGCTAAGCCAAAGCTCTTCCTCAACTCGCGTAAATGGATCTCCGTTGAGGCCAGGACTGCTTCCACAAGTTCAGGGTTAGCCATTCTTGTGGTATTCGCCGCCTTACCAGACACCGATTTATTAACCTGGGTTGTAGCAGAGGTCTGCCCGTGAGCTCCGTCCATATGTCTGGCGTTTGCAATGTTTCGGGAGAATCTTCCGACTATCTCGATAAACCCGGGCGATTTCTGACATTTTTGAAGCCACTTGGTGTTGATAGCGGCTGCCGCCAATCTTTGACTGAAAGATGGTTCCGCGCTTGCGCGAGGCACACGTACGACCGGCCCACATCTGCAAACGCCTGTGTTGGTACAGGTGCCAAGGCATATATTCAGTGCTTCAATCCGAGTCACAGAGAGGGCGGCCCTCTGAACTTTGCCGCTGCTGGCAGCTGGGGGAATAGGGCCGACAACTCTCGCGAGTGTCCAAGACGGCCTATCAACCGAAAGAGCAGGCCATGTGGTAAAGTCAGGTATGGCATGGCTATTTGAGAACAGTTGCTGTCGGCCGGAATCGCCCAGGCTTGTCCACCATTGTCGGCAACAGAGAAGACACGAACAGGCGTTTATGCCCTGGCCTAGAGGCCCGTGGAATGTGAATGTTTCTTCCGGCTTCCAGCTCGAGTCGTCGTCGTAGAGCCTTGCGGCGGCGTCTTTGAAGATGTTTGTTTCGAACACCCATGGCAAAAATCCCATTGTGCAGTCGACTTGGAGGTCAAATTCTGTCCTTGGCCTGGAGAATAGAAGAGAGATAGGTTCCTGGTATTTAGCCGCAGTGCCTTGGCAAGACCCTGGGGGAATGATAGCCGACAGTCTCGCTTTCACATGCCTGTGTACCGCTAGCATGCACAGCATCCACCGTGGTCCATATCTTGGCGCCGGTACGGTGATGCTGCCTTTGGTATTCTCCCGGCCGGAGCGGTAGTAAGCCATCCTTCCGAGCACGGGGTGGTATGACAGAGTAAGCATCTCCCCACAGGGGGTGTGGGCGATGATTCCAGGCTCCGAGCTTGCATGCATCCCACCCAGGGCGGCGAGAAGGGACAGATCAGCCATGGTGGTCTCAACTGTGGCGCCATAAACATCAGCTGGGATCATGGTTGCCAGCCTCCATTCCCAGCGCAGGTCGGCATACCCCCACCAAGTAATCTGGTAATTGGTCAAGAACTGGCACCATGCTGCAGGCTCGAGCCCCGGAGAGCTGGAAAGCTTGGTACTGTTGTTGGGTTTGTAGCGTATAGCATGTTTCCATGGCCAGGTGAGCGGTAAGACCAGATCACGGGCAACGCTCCGGGATCTTTTGGGTCCAAGGTCCTCTTCATCTCCGCATTTGAAGCACCTGCATGAACAGTCGCAGAGTGAGGTTGGCACGTAGCAGAGACAGAGGGAGAGGGCAGACAATGCCAGACCCAAAGGGGTCCAGAAAGCGGCCAGGATTACGAGGATAGCTGTTGGGCCGTGGTTGATTTCCCCCGGCCCTGGCCCCTTTTCCTCAACCACACGAAGCGTGGTGTGGTCGAAATATCCGTTCCGCTCTGCACTGTAGTTCAGTCCCGCGCGGAAGTCGAGCGTCCAGGATAGGTCTTGTTCCATTGTGGGCTGCGTATAACGCAGTGCCGCTATGGTTAGCACGGGCATCCGATATTGTGGATTCCATGAGAGCGACGATAAGTGGAACCAGGAGCCTGCGCTGAGATTAAATACGCCTGTGACGCGTTGGCTGCATCGGTTGCTGATTTGAACATATTGAGCGATAGCGGCTATTGTCTGCAAAGCAGCGAAAATGAGAGCTGCAATGGCAGCACCAAACGCGGCGATGCTGAGAACAATATTCGATTCCTCGGTGCTCATTTTTGGCGTTGAAAAAGGGCTTTGTGCCAAGTAAGAGTTTCTGGAAAACGGGAAAATGCCAGGGACAGTGGCTGAAAAACATAAATAAAGCCAAGGTAAATTACTTCTTTTCGGACTTTTCAGCCTCACAAGGATGTCTGGCTGGTCGCCTTTTTTTTCCAGAAAGGGGCCTGGGCCGAATTGGATGGTGGCTTGACACATGGTGTTGGGCCTTGAAGGCGATTGGTCTTTCGCTTATTCTTCGGCTATCTTGTCCCCCTGGCAAGCTGTTGACAAAAAAACTGCAGACTCATTACCTTGGTGTACAACCTGTCAGAAAAGATAGACTTATCGCTGGCCCACACACATCGAGACCAATATCCAATTACCTGGCATCATTCGCTGATAGGGGCTTCGCGGTAGCCGGAAACGGTATAGCGAGCCGCAGCAAGCTTATACACGACTCCACGGGTAGGATCCACTGGCCTCCACATCTGCACATCTCACACACTTTCTGCCGAACAACACCAGGACAGTTCCTCCAGGCTTCCTTTGGCGGGCCGCTTGTCGGCACGGTCTCTCCTGTGCCTGGAGGAACTCTAAAGCGTAGCAGAGTTCCGAAAGGTTCCTCATCGCTGGCTCGACATGGGACAAAAAAGCACGGGTCAACTTGATTGCCGCATTCAGGCAAGCGCAAGCCGATGGGAGCTGATGTTATGCGGAGGTCGCTCATTGGGCGAGCCGTAAGCCCCGCAGGCCATTCAGGAGATGCTTAGTAAGCTGGCACGATAAGGTTTTCTCTCAATTTCAGATGTTGAGTCCACGTCGGCTATCTTGGAAACTACTGAAGCTTGACCAACTGCGGCTCCACTTCCCTGATCCAGTCATGCTCGTTGGCGTTGCATGCTATCTCGACATCGTCCAAAAGCTTCCCAGTCTCGTCGACAAAGGCCATGGGGTGATTATAATCAGGTCCCAGTGCACCTCTGCTCTGGAAGTCCAGCACCGACGTCACCCCAAGCCTCTCATAAATCTCATTACTGACTTGCTTAACGATGATGATGGAGTAGAAGTACGTGCCACCCGCGCGACCCTGCGCAAAGGGACCATGATACCTCTTTATTTTCTGCAGTGCCAAGCCCCTGAGTCCATCAAGTTGCCCCTGCAATCCGTCCATGTAAACGAACGCAAGTGCAGTAAGGTGCGGCGACACTGGTAACTCGATGTGGAGACCATCAGAGCGGGAAATCTCGCACCTTCCCTGCCTCCCGTAAAGTGCCGTGGGCCAGCGTACTCTCGTAGCCTGGTACCCGCGCTTTTCTGCCCAGGTTATATTTCGGAATGACAGGTTGATTAGTGGTGCTGAGATGTAGATGTGCTTGGGTCCAGGGAGTTGAAAGCCCGACTTGGTCGATATTAGGGGCTCAAGCTCCTGGCTTGCGTTTTTCACGTAAACATTCCACTGTAGCTTGTACAATCCCTGTCAAAAAGTCTGTGTGCACAGGCCACTTTCAACCCAAATTTCGCGACGCGTCGCGACCACCCCTATTTTTCTTCCACCCACCATTATTCGCTATGGCTCTCAATTCCAGAGCTTTTGGCACTGAAATAACCGGAAATCGCGGCCCTAACCAGGAGTTATCGAAAGAAGCTCGTTCTTCCATTATCTCGGCTGTATTAGCCGGTACACCAAAGAGCCAAGTCGCGCGTGATCATCACGTCCATCGCAACACTGTCAACACGACCTTCAAACGTTTACAGCACCACCAATCCTTAGATTCTTTGCCTAAAAGTGGCTGCCCTACGAAATTCAGCAGTGCGGATAAGCGTAAGATCATTCGTTATATCCGTCAGGATCCAAAAATCAAGTGGAAAACACTTCGCCGTCTGATATACCAAGATGGCATCGACATCTCTTTCAGCGCACTCCGGCATATTATTCAGGCTTCTAAGTTAGGGTATTGGCGTTCCTCTGAAAGGCCGAAGCTCAATGAAGATTCTGCACGCCGTCGATATACTCATTGCCGTACCTAGAGGCTGCGAGAGCAAGAGCTTATCAAGGCAATTTATACCGATAAATGCTCTATCTAAAACAATCCAAACAAAGGCTCTAGATAGGTTTTCCGATTCGGCCATGAGAAGTTTAATCGCCAATTCGTTAACCAGACCCAACAAGCTGCTTCTCTTTCATTTATAATATAGGCAGCTATCTAGAAGGGTGGAAAGTCTGAGCTTATCTTCATGGAGAGGGACGAGGACTCTCTAAGGCAGGGATATAGCTCTTTCAGCTATATCTAGGCACTAGAAGAAGGCCTACTCCCTGCGTTAAACTCTGGCGGAGCTGATAGGAGGTTATTTCAACAGGATAATACATCTATCCATCGTTCTAGGGACTCTTTAGGCTATCTGGTAAGCCATGGGATTATGCCTATTGACTGGCCACCTTACAGCCCAGACCTAAACCCGATCAAGCATGTTTGGAAGCGTTTAAAAGAGCTGGTGTATCAATTACATCCTGAATTTGAAGATCTGAAGGAGAATGAAGCAGATAAAGAGCTTGCAAAAGCGTGGATCAAAGAGGCGTGGGATGCTATAGATATGGACTTTATTGGGGGCCTTTTAGATTCGATTCCTCGTCGGCGGCTTGCGGTACGCAGGGCTGGAGGCTGGTATACTAAATATTGAATGGCATCTTCTTGGCTTTCTTTTGATACTACTTTCACTTTGATTGCTAGAATAATGGCTGAGAAAGATATGTTAGAAGAATGGGTGTTGGGAGGGGGGAAGTTGGTGGGGTGGCCTGTGCACACAGACTTTTTAAGACCCACTGTAGTTGTCTTCCCAATGGAACATGATTTGGCCTTCCCAGCCTGCCCAAGTCCACGAAGGGAACTCAGTGCGACGCGCGTATGTAACGGTAGGGTCCGTATGGTACCAGTCGATAGGGAATCGGTTCTTCTTCCAAAGCGGGACCCCCCAAAAATGCCTGATTTCCTCGTCCTCAAAAGTTTTAAGAATTCCAGACACAGCGTCAATTGCGTCGGAACCGAAACTCAGGCGTCTCATGGTATATTCCCTGATCAGGCCGGGAAAAGTCCAAAGCCTTGATGTAACACTGGGGATAATGTTCCGGAATTCCGTGATGCTGTGTGCATTATGCATGGCGGCAGGCTTTTGGATGGACTCGGCGGCATACATGCTGTTGCACAGGAAGGATACCTGGTGGTCGGTGAAGATCAGCCGCCGGCGCGAGAGGTAGCCTTCCTGGAAGGTCCAGCCACGGCTTGCCGAGACCGATTCAGCAAGCTTTTTTGCTGTGTGGGGGAAGATTTGCAGGAGAGATATACCTTGCGAGGGTATCGAGACTTTGGCCTGCTGGTGACGCGCTCGGTTGCCAACACCTGGAAGGCCATAGTTGGCATTGTCGCCAGCCGCGACAACAATGGTAAGCTTAGCGCCCGAATAGATCTTGTCCATCTGGGATATTTGAAGATGTTTAGTATCGCTCATTTGGTCGATGCACTGTTGGCGTCAGCATGGATTGAAGTCTTTGGTCACATGGGGTGAGGGCAGCCTACATATCGATCCACCCACAGGTACCGAAAACCCAATGTCATGGTCACCGTAATACTGTCAGCAACGGCTTTCGGCAGCTGGGAAGCGTCGAACTTCCCATCGGCTTGCCCATTCGGTGCTCCCCAGACATATGATAGCGCCACGTAGTCGCATGGAGATGGAATCGGCACCAAGGTCCTCGTCTTGCAGTCAACGACTTTCATACCTGAAACCGCCGTCGCTACTTTGTGCTTGCACCGTCCTGGGTATTTGCTATGAGCTGACTCGCAGTGTGCCAGCCATTCTTTGACAATGCTGAAGTCGATGCTATCAGGATATATCTCCCAGGGCCCAATATCGGGAGCTAACGTAGCTTTTTTATCTACGAGTCCTAAAAATCCTCGGGCATGAACCCGATGAACTAAAACTTTGGACTCCGAGACGCTGACAACGGTGCTGTCCCGCGGGGCAACGTGCATGGCTCGGTTCCAGACGCCACTGGCGGAAAAGGCGCGCAGATGGCAAGTAATAATTACCGTCCAGTTCGGGTGGTTTGATCGCAGCTAGACAATGGCAGACAGGACAACGAGATTCGAGCAGTTCGCGGTGAGTTTCCTTTACTCTCGTTACAAGCTCGCCCGACTCTTTGATCTTGCGGCTGGAGAGGTCGCGCCATGGCACGGTGTTGCACCGCAGGCAGATTTCGGTGTTTGCCGGCCGTTTGATAGGGTCCGAATCTGGCAAGGAGTTTGTTGCCTTTCGTTTTGCGCCGAGGACGCTGGCAGACTCTGTGACGGCGTCCATGTCGTGCTCGAGGTAGGTCTGTACCGCACCCGACGCTCCAGGGCTCGCAGTGGTCGTGACAAACAAAGGACAAAGATGACAGGGCCTTGTCGAAGTACGGACGAACGTTCGTCGTCAGCGAAATCCCCTGTGCCCGCACCCAGGACGCGTGTTTTTGTGTGGCTGTCGCGATGGCAGATAGGCTGTCGATTGGGTATGGGGTGAGCTTGGAAAGACGAGGTTTCCCCATCAGAGCCTGCTCTGCGAAGTGAGCGGAGGCATCCAACAGCAACTTGCAGGCGCAGCCACCGCCAACAAGCCACCGATCCAGCAGACAGATAAGCTTATCGGCGCACGCGCAGCCAATTGCCTTGCATTTGCCGCGGGGCTTGGCTGCCGAAATGGCATAGCGGGTTATGTTTTCCACGACCCACAGAACAACACCGGAACAGCAGTTCTCCAGGCTTCCTTTGGCGGGCCGCTCGTCGGCACGGTCTCTCCTGTTCCGTAAGGTTCCTTAGGGGACTGCAAGGCGCCTGGGGAACGGGGAAAAAAAGCAAAAAAGCAGGCACTTCTAGACAAAAAGCACGGACCAGCTAAAATTACCGCTTTTGGTCAGCCCAAGCCCGTGCGCTTTCTCTGGCGAATCAGCTCGGGCCGGAAGCGAAATCGTGTGCTAAAAACCAGCACTTGAACAGTTCCTCTAGGCTTCCTTTGGCGTGCCGCTCGTCAGCACGGTCCCTCCTGTCTAGCACTGGAATCGGCTTGCGCTTCAGCGGGCTTGACTCGGGGTTCAGTGGGCTTGCTTGGCTTGCTTGGTTGCTTAGTTGCTTGCCTGATCATAGCCCTGGCTCGACCACTTAAAGAATATTAGTTTGATCAACTTTGAGTTCTCTGGGTTCTTTCCCCCTTTACACGAGTTCGTAAACGACTATATCGATAATAGCGGGGACTAGTACTAGGCTATGTATTCAGTGTATCTAAAGAGGTTAGCGGAGTTGGAGGTGGCTATGCTGTTGTATGGATGTGACGATACCTACGCGACCCGAGTCCTAGGGTTAGGGCTCCTGACTGTAGGTGGACACACAAGAGAGGCGTGCAAACGAGGTGATAACGAGGTGGATCACACGGATCGTAAGCAGTCAAGAGATGCTTCAATGCAACGAATGCAAGCAGTGTTATTATCGTTGCTGTAGAGAGACAAAAGAGTTAGCTAGTATGCCGGGCCTGACCGGCGTATATATCTAAATGGTCCCGATGTCCCGAGCCTTCCGTCCTTCGGGACCGCGCACGCTGTCCCGAGCTGTTTGTACTTCGGTCTGTCTGTGATTGGTCATGCCTGTCCCGAGGTCTACCTTCTTCGGGACCGTTCTGATTGGTTCCCCGCGCCCCACTTAATGTCTGGCCTGTTTTTCAGGTCGTGACAATGGAGTTAATGAGGTGGAGCGGAAGGTGCAGTATAAGCTGGCGGTGCTGATGGATAATATTGCACCTTGGTGGCTTCAGGGTGGTTTTCGTGAGGATAAGGTGCGGGAGAAGTTGGAAGAGTGTAAGAGGTTGATTAAGGGGCTATTAGGAGAGTTGAGAAGATGAGGGATAGAGGAAAAGGAGAAAGAGAATCTAAGGTAACAAGGACTATAGATGGGTTGTCACGGCTGAGCAAACTTCGGTGGTGAACCATATCATCTAACGAACTGGAATGTATTTAGACGGGCTATTTTCCCCCGCCCCGACTTATGGGGCCTAAACACTACTTACCTCCTAATTTCCAGCCCATTCGCTGCTAAAATCCTTAATCCAGCAGCTTCTCCGCTCCAATACGCTCGCGTCGCAGTTCCCAGGCTTAGAAAAGGCGCGGTATGCTCCGCAGCAAGCCATAATCCCCTCTCTGGCATTCCCTTTCTTATTACCCTAATATCTTTATCTAGTTTAATACTTTCGCCCTCCTCACCCCCCTCACTGGCCTGGAAGCTAGTATATGATCCGCCGCCCGCTAATTTATCACCATGCCAATCCGTTGCTAAAAAGCTAGTGGGTTGGTAGTAGGGTGAACAGAGATCGTAGTATACTAGGCGGGAGTAGCAGGGTTTAAAGAAGGTGTTAAAATAGTGTAGTATTTAAAGGAGAGAGCATTAACCCCACGGATAAGAAAGCAGGTATACTCCGCGTAGGGATTATATATTGACTTGAAGTTTCCATTTTTGGAGCTACGTGCTTTAGCACGTGACTGGCTGTGCTTATTACGCTTGTATTTAGAGTCCCCAGTCTTCCTTAAGAAGATTGGAAGGGCAATCCCTTTCCCACATTCTTTTAGGAGAGAAGCTTATTTGAGGGGCGCCGAAGGCGCCCAAGCACGTTTGAAGCTCTTTGCGTTATAATCAGAGCTATGAAGTTATTTGTCATTGTTTAAATTTTTATGTAAGGGAGATATTCTAAGACTCTTGCTACAGGGTACGCAAGCAGCAAAGAGAAGAGAGAATGAAACTGTAATTACAGTATGTTACAGCTTGCACTTAAGGAGGTAACAGACTGCAAACCAGTACGCCTCGGGTGTTGACAGTATGGAACAAAGGCCGTTGCAAAGTGGCCAGATGGTACAGTTACTAGAACAAGTTGATCTGCAAAGAGTTTCGTGTAGATAATTGTAAACAATGAACTTAGTATCGCTTGCGTAAGGAACTAAGACAGAACCCTTACTAAGGTGCTAACGCCTTAATTATATAGAACTATGCTTGCTGCTGAGCCTTGCTGTTCTGATCCCGCCGTCCTAAAGCTCGGGACCCCGGGACTAATTTGGTTGGTTCCCTTCAGGCTTATAGGTCAATTTTGCTACCTGCTAACCCCCTAACACATCTCACTCTCTGATCAATGCAAGCAGTGTACCTTGTAAATCTTCAGCGCACTCGGCGTTATAGCAGTCTTCTCTGGCGGCGCTCAAAATGGATGATGTAATGGGCTAAAGGTAGTGTGTTGCAACTAGCTAGGCTACTCTACCAACACGCGAAACATGCGGAAGAAGAGAAAAGAGACCTGGTGGGCGAATGCCTACCATATATACAAAACCATGTTGGTCTGACTAGAGGGAGGTAAAGGATTCTAGAGGCGTCAGTGCGTTGCCGGGGTCGGTTGGCGCCGCGCGACACGCAAAATGGGAAGAGCTTTATCAGGGGTCCGGCGTGTGGCCCCCTCTCCCCACCATTGGTGCTACGACTGAAGATCGCTGAGACCACCACATAGGTCACACTATTACAGATGCTAACATGTTATCTGCGAGATTATTTAAACCTAGGCTGTTGCAGCTGGGGTATGTAATCTCTCCGGTTATGGCTGCGAAATTGGGAGTAGTTAAACGTTATGGAGTGATTTTAAGGGCGAAGTGTAGTATTTTAAATGTTTATATACCATGAACTATGGAGTGCAAAAACTAATGTGGCCCAGATTCTAGCGATCTAACTCTAATCGAAGCCTCGAAGACACTGGCCCATATTGAGGACTGGCATATACTGGTACATAGTGTGGGATAGTACATGACATCCTAGTCTAATCCGTAGGATAGTACGTAATATTCTGGGGCAAAAGCTTGGATGGTATTTAACATACCAGTACATGATGTACTGGTCTAGAGTATACTGGTACATAACATACCAGCTTTGAATATGCTAGTGTATAAGATCCTAGCGTAGAGTATACCGGTATATAACATACCAGTGCACGATAGACATAGCTGAGAAAGCGTACTAGTACAGATGCTAGCGCTTGCCGATCGACGAGCGATATGTTGATCATCTTCCGGCTACCGGATGTATACATACTCTACTTCACCGAACCGCTACCGATATCCAATATAGGAATAGTTATTTGCAATGTAAAAGCCTTTCTGAGTGCTGTGATGCTGTCTTCAGGCAATCTCAGCACCAAATGATCCCGCCCAGCAAAATATTTGCAGCACCCTATTTCACTGCGATGCTGGCCTCGATAGAGGTACCTGCGAGGTAATGAGCCCCTTTTATGTCTTGGTAGTGAATATGCTGAGCGTGAGCACATGACCCGTGGGCCCAATTCTCGGCAACGCTGGCTTAACTGCGTGGCCCAGAACTGGGCAGACACGCACGGACCAGTCCTAGCAGTCCCGAAATCTAGACCAACGCTCCATCCACTGCACTCTGTGGGCAGAAAGCATAGATTTCGCACTTTCCGCACTCTCTGATGATTATCTCAACAAGTGACGACAGGAACTCAGTTGGGTAAGGCACTTTGACAAGAGAGTTGCCCGACATCTTTCGCCGAGCTCGGTGGCTACCCTCATTGGCCTGAAATTGCACACCAATCACAAGAGGGTGCAGTTTTTCGGCTGCCATGCACTGGTCTCAGACTGAGGGCTTGAAAGAAACTGCGCCATTGGCCCTGCGCCAAAATTTGGCTCGAAGATGCCCGCCTACCATACACTCATAAAAAGCGGTCCTGCCAATTGCTTTCGAGACTCATCTTTTCTTCTTATTGAATCTCGTGGCTTAAGCGAATGAGGAGACGAAGCATCAGATTCGGCTACTAAGAAAGGAAAAGGAAGAGGAGAGAGAAAAACTCCCCGAGTTAGCTATCTACGGCTGTGGCGCACAGGCTAACCGCTGGTGGGGTCCTCTCACATTGAACTAACAACAACACTTCAATGGACCCCCTCTTCCAGGGCGAGAGTTCCGCTAACTTGACCATCTTAAGTGTTGTTTTTGCCGTCAAAGAAAAAAGAACGTTCGTAGCAGGCTTTCAATATATATATAATTTTTCTAACTGTAAGGCCAGTGTCGTTTCGTAACGCCCAGTAACCCACAATGCATGGGATGCCTGCAATTGGGACTCCCTTGTGCTCCTACCACTATCTACAGCAAAGCAAGATGCAGCCGACTCTGCCTCGACACCTCCTGGGAACGCGGCGCCATTACCGCTCGTCCCCTCCACTACTCGTCAAGATTTTGACTTAGAAATACCAGGCTCATTGGCAGCATCCTGTGACGACCTATGCAACCCGAACCCTGAGAACAGAGTTCCTGACTATGGCTGACACAAGGGAGGTGCGTGCACAACAAGAAGTTGAGTGCAATGGGTACAACGAAGTGTGACGGGGATCACAGAGACCGTAAGTAGTCAAAAGATACTCCAAAGCAGTATTATTATCGTTACTGTCGTAACAAAGGAAACTATCTGAGTGGCGTCTGGCGGTTTTTATATATCCATGGTGCTTTTGATATCTTCCAATAATATCTTTTGTTGGTTGCTCTGTCTGCTCTGTATGTTTCCCTATGAGATCCAACAGAGCACGCAGAGCGTGCTCTGATTGGTCCGTTTCCTACTTTCGATTGTCCTACGCTTATTGGTTCGGCTGTCTCCGGGATCCGCCTCCAGGTCGTGATTTACTTTCTTGGGTCGTGACACCATTGCACTCAACTTCTTGTTGTATACGCACCTCTCTTATGTTAGCCATAGTCAGGAACTCTATCTTCAAGGTTCTAGTTGCATAGGTCGTCTCACTATCCCAAATACTGTGCGGGATATTTGTACTACGCCATAGTATATTCTAAGCCAAAATTCGGGACCGTATGGCCCAGAATTTGAGCCCATTAGGGCGATGTCACGCCTTAGCACCTGCCAGATTTAAGAGCCCAAAGCCCCTAAATCCGTTGCTAACTGGATGCCTGGCACTGCCTAAACACCAGTAAGCCTGAGCTATAGTATTAACAAAGGTCGAATCCTACAGAAAGGTCTATAAAGAAAGGGGCCTGGCTGTAAGCTATAACAACAGGACAGAAGCAATCAGAATCTTTTTCATTCCACAATTTTCCAGAGTGCAGTGTTTCTAACAGAAACTTTAGCCGGGGGTGAAAGAGG
>Ga0247760_1001161_pt1 | contig 25806 bp, 37 predicted proteins | sample UWRJL171409R4_FD_179936 | JGI IMG/M metagenome (GOLD analysis project Ga0247760, IMG submission 179936) | Plant litter microbial communities from Arlington Agricultural Research Station in Wisconsin, United States - UWRJ-L171-409R-4 | ecosystem: Environmental > Terrestrial > Plant litter >... | reverse complement strand
GCTGACCGTCGTCATCCTGGTTCCGATCCTCACTCTCACTAGCTGGGTGTTGATGCATGTCTTGCTAAACTTCACCCCATTGAAGCTGAACACGGCCATGGAGTCGATTGAGCTATTCCAGGCCGTGAAGAAGCGATTCGGCGAGCCGGCGCTGTATCTTGATCGCAAAGGGGTGCCGACCTGGCGTTTGTAAGTTTTCCGTCTCCCGCCTGCCTGCCTGGCTAAGGTGTAGGTACCTGGGTGCGCTAACGCGAACTGCATGCAGCAGCGGCATACCCGAGAACACAAATCCGAAAGCTGCTCAGACCGGTGACGAGACGACAATAATCCATGTCACGGCGCGCGTCTCCAAACGAGGCCCGGGCGGTGGCGAGGAAATTGCGTTGTTCCACGACGACCAGGAGCGGAGGACAAGTATCCTGGAGCTGGACAGTCTATATCAATTTGAAGGCGACGGCGGCGACGCCAATACCAACGTCAACTTCCGAGAAAACACTCCCGCGAGCGTTGGTCCGGAGGGGTTGGGACGAGAAGACATGGATGATATCGACAGAGATAGCATGGCCGAGGTGTTGTTGTCGAGCCCTTCGGAGGGGGAGCATCAGAACTACACTAATTGAGCGACCCCTGAGGTGCCATGGGTAAGTACTACAGCTGCTGCCCGAAATTCCCTAAAAGCAAGACGTTAGCTTTGTTGTCGAATGGCATTTTCCTGCGTCTGTTGGACAGTGACGTCATCCTCACTTCAGGCATCAGGTGGCAATAAATCACATCACACCACTTCCAGTTCTGCAACGAACAACCCAACCGCACTTGCCAAGAGCATCACCTCCGTCTATACCAGTGGGTTTCAATCAAATACCATATTGCCGAGATATCACTCAGCGATCATCGACCAAATATCGAGTATCGAGTATCGAGGCCTATCGCCGGGATACACGCCAACACGCCAAACCGAACAAACCGACCACATCACCACGTCACGGACGACCCAAAGACACCAAAGTAAAAAGACTGATAAAAAAAAAACAATGCCCTGGTCCTTTTCAACCTCCGCATCGGCCGTATTCGTCGGCTCCGCCACCGCTACCAGCTCTACCTCCACCACCTCCGCCGGCTCCAACTCCAATCCCCGCAGGACCAACACAGGGACTATGACTAGCACCAGTGCCACTAGCGCAGGGAATATGTCAGGCTGGGCATACAAACGAGAGAGCTACGCCAACGCGCACGGTTCCGGTATTCGCACGACCAAGCAAAAACTCGGCGAAGCGCCCGTGACGGAGGTATACATGTATGATGCGCAGGGTCGGCCTTTATTGGTGCAGGGGAATGCCGCTTCCTCTTCCTCTTCAACTGGAACAAGACGAGATGCATCGTCAAGAGGGATGAATATAAATGCAGTTGAGGAACAGAGGAGGATTGAAGATGTCACCACTGATGGGGACTAGATAGAGTTACCTGGTGACCTGGTAAAGGACAGTCGCGCGGCCGGGGACAAGTTTGGGAAAAGAGTCATGATTGGCGACGAGGTGGGAATGAGTGCGAATGGGAAAGCAGTGACAAACCAAGAATGTATAAGTCAATAGGAGCTAATTATTCCTTGCCGAAACTATGTTTCTCTCGCTGGTCCATGTCGCTTCGCAGCTCGGTGTTTTTTTTCTTCTTTTTTTTTCTTCAAAGAATATTAGTGGATAGCAACGCGCTCCCATCCCCAGTCGCATCAGCAGCGCCGGCTTTCTTTTACAAGGAGAGAGGAGGATCCTTGCGGTATTTCAGATCCCCCCCTTGATTTACCCACGAAATGTCTGTCTGTCTATGACTTTGTTTAGCCACATTAGGTAACACAGCAGTGCACCACCACAACACCACACAACCAACACAGACAAGACCGAACCCAAAAAAACAAAACACAAAAAAAAGAACTGCAATGCAGAAGCGTGCAAAGAAAATTTCCGATGCCGGGAATCGAACCCGGGGCGTCGCGGTGAAAACGCGAAATGTTAACCCCTACACCACACCGGATTGGGTATGCCGTCAACTTGTGGATGTTTTCGAGCTTGGCAATTTTGTCTCAAGAATGAGTCACTTTACTGATTCTAGTTTAAGTTACTGCAAAGTACAAAGTACGCTAGTTCTGCAGTTCTGCAGTGGCTAGGTCGCTCTCGTTTAACGACATGCACAGAATATCTTGGCGAGTGATAGCGACGGCGGGAAAACAAATGTTGCATCCAAGTTGGGGGTGGCACTCTGAAGGCGCTGCTCTTCTGGTATTCAGTTATTTAGTTTCGATAGAAATGACTGGGTTCCTAGAATGGGGAGCCGCGCAGGTTCTCGCTTCGCAGAAAGTTCATGCTCATGCTGCGTTATTCGTGACTGCAAAAGGCCCGAATTAAGCTTCTCCTCGTTGTTCCCCTCCCCCCCCAGCCCTCTCTGGGGCCGGAGAGCCAGAGAATGGATGACTATGACAACTCAGATCAAGCTGGACTATTATTAATAATATTGCGTGAGTCTATCGTTTGTTCATTCTTCCTTGGTCTCGCCTATTCCCCTGAGAAAACCTGGCCTCCACAATTTCGATTTTCTCTGGCGCCCCCCCTGCGATGGGCTTATAGCTGCCAATGCCGCCTAACGGTGATTACGCTATGTAAGCTTCTTTCCCCCATGTGCTTACAGGATTGTCAATGTCGGTCAGAGAGAGAGTCAGCGACTTACCTCGCTAAAGACCTCCTTGAGGTTATGCAACGTCGAGAGACTACATTCCATGTACTTTACCGCCCCAAACTGCTTTGCCAGACTCTTACCCATTTTTGTATAATCTTCATGCTGGTGTGGCTCGCGACGTTGTCTGGCAAGCTCAAATAGCTGATCATCATCCCCAGTCGAGACACCAACAATAAGAATGGGAACACCCGGAGTGTGGTGTGTAATCTCGGGAATCCATTGGTTGGCAATGCTGTCAAACGTGGACTTGATGCCGATACGCCCAAATACTAAGAAAACGTCGGTTTGCGGATACGCCAGCGGTCGTAGGCGCTCGTACTCTTCTTGTCCGGACGTGTCCCAGATTCCCAGACTATAGGGGCGACCACGTATCCTTTAAGACATTTTCTGTCAGTAACCATAACTCAACTTGATTTCACATAAATTTCCAGAGAGGGGGGGCTCACATAAGCGACGCGGAATAGTTGTCGAATACCGTAGGGATAAAGTCTCCCGGATTAGCATTGCTTGTGAACGAAATGGCGATTCTGGTCTTTTCGCAGCTTTTATCTCCAACCATGACGGCCCTGTTATCTATGCATTAGCAAAAACGCGCCGGGGAAACATGTATCTCAACTCTTTGGGATTATACTTGATGGACTGCACAGCGTCTAGAAACGGTGCGCTTTGTATCGGAGGTCTTGGGACTCCTTCATTATTGCTGCTAGTTGGCATGTCGTTCTTGATATCTGTCTGTGTCTCTGCTGTCGTCTCGGTGGTATTCGATTGCTGAAAGTTTTCGCCAAAGAACCCCCCCAGCGTTAGGTTGGGCCCGAAACTAACAATGTCGTCCAGCGTCACGGGAAGTCGGAAAACCGCAATGATGGAAATGTCATTGAGGGACAACATGCTCCAGGCATGGGACCGAACATTGGAGCTGGCCAAGGACGCGCCATCGACTTCGTTAGACGAGGTGCGTGTGTAAACCCGTGACTGCTCTAGAATTGCCTCAAACTCGCGACGATTTTCCAATGTTGTCGGTTGCCAACCTCGTAAGCTGACAACCGAGTCCCTATTCCGGGATGGCCCTGCTGCCATAGACAGTCTGTGTGAGACGGCTATTGACTCGCTGTCGTGGAAGCGGACGGAGCGATCTGTTATCATCAGGTCCATTTCGCCGTCGATCTGCTGCATGCGCTCGGCGAACTCCTCATCTCGTTGCAAGATCTGTTCGACAGCCGCATTCAGCTTGTCTCGAGAGGCTAGCGCTTCCACCTCGGATTGGCTATCAAAAAGACCGCAATTAGCAGCGGGTTGATCTGAGCTTGTTTGGAAAGGGGTTACCATCTGAGCACTGAGATCATCAAAGACAGCGAAGCCTTTTGTGATTCCAGTCGAGGAAGCAGACGCAGCACTTTCTGCTCATTTCTAATCCATTTGAAGCGACGCAGCTTGTCACTGCCCCCGCCGCCATCGACAGAGAGAGACAGAGACACGAGGGACTCGAGCTCAGAAATGGTGAGGACGCAGTTTGAAAAGGTTACGACGAGATGGTCCAGACGCACGAGCATTTTCCGATGGCTAGGCAGCACCGTGATGGCATCAATTAGCTCTTGGACCATTTCGAGAGCGAGGCGCGTGTCGCTGACGGCGGTGAGGACATGCTGCGCAGATTGCGGCGCATCGATGGCGCTCGACACGAACCCCGATAGGGCAGAACAGATCTTGCTGGCGGCGGCAACGAGGCCGACTACCGACGCTGCGATGCTAAGGGGGTCTGCCATTCATTTATCCAAAGAGGTTCGCATTCGCTGGGGAGGCATTTTGTTGGGGGAAAAAAGGGAATCCATCATGGTCCATGGACTGTTCGAGCCGAAAAGTTACCCCGCCGATATGCTGTGGACATTTGCTGTGATTGGTCGGTGGTATCGAGGACGGTAGAGGACGTCGCTGGAGGCTGCAGCCACGACTCCCTCAGCTGTGCACGCCGAACATTCTGCACCTTCCTCGACAGTCACACAACATCTCTTCACCCGGTTCAGCATTCTCATTCACCCCTTACAGATTGGCTTAGCACAAGGAATGGAAGCGATTGGCGCTGGGGCAAGTATAATTGCCTTTATTGGCATTGACCTCAAAAGCGCGAAAGCCATCCACGAAATCCTCTCCAACGAAAGCGGAACACAGGTCGTCCAAGTGCAAACCGGTGTCCGAGATCTCTAGTTAACCTTCGAGAGGCTACAAAGATGTCGCGCAGTGACTAAACTCCAAGGCCATGTCTGATCAGTCCAGATCAGCCCTGGCTCAGCTTCGGCTAATATCTGCTCATTAAACACCCGCTCCTCACGATGGTGATCTTATCTCTCCTGGTGCCACGATTTGATAGGTCAGCGGAGTTTGGCATGATGGGGGCAACGCCAACGCAGAATTCCTCGGGGTATCATGTGACCGAGGCCAGGCAAAGTTAACTCGACTTCATGTTTGATAAGACGTCGCATCTCCCCGTCTTATCCTCGGTTGCCTGAATTTTGATGCTGATCCAAGATTGACGGGCCCATCAACATACCTACGAAAGTCCGAGGAGCTCTGCTGCCTACCTACCTACACAACGGCCACACTCAGCCATCAACAGCGCAGTTTTAGGTAAGTATGTCAAAGACCACTGACACAAGCCCGACAACCACGGCTCCGACGGTGCCCTGGCGGACTCCCGATCCCTCGACGGGGATCGGCAGCGGTATGTAAAATGCCACCTCAGGTTCTTTCAGCCTTTTTCTACCATCAGAGTCGTTCTCACACCTGTCTTGCGGGCCAACTTACCCACCTACCTCTAGGTGACAATGCCTGGCAGCTGACGGCCGCCTCCCTGGTGGCCCTGCAGTCGGTACCCGGCCTTGTTGTGATGTATGCCGGCACCATGACGAAGAATTGGGCCATCAATTCTGCCTTCATGGGCTTCTACGCCTTTGCCGCCGTCCTCATCTGCTGGGTGCTGTGGGCATACGAAGCGAGCTTCGGAGAGCCGATGCTTCCGTTCGTGGGCAAGCCCAACACCGTCGTCGGCATCGACACCATTCTCAAGCAGAGCTTCCTTCCGTTCATCGGCATCGGCCAGCAGTTCCCCTTTGGCCACCATGATCTACTTCCAGTTTTGTCTTTGCTGCCATCACGCTTGTCATCATGGCTGGGGCCTTCCTGGGCAGAATGAACTTTTTATGCCTGGATAGTCTTTGTGCCCTCTGGCTGACGTTGAGCTACATCGTCGGCGCCTACAGCTTCTGGGGTGGCGGACTTCTGTGGAAGCTTGGGACCATTGACTATTCAGGCGGCTATATCATTCATTTGATCTCTCCTCGGGCACGGCCGGTTTTTATCGGGTGCTCCTGGACCGGTCCCCCCTCTTGGCCCAAGACCATGAAGGATGCACAGCCGAACAACATCCTCACCGTGCTTGATCGGAGGTTGGGCATTTTCTAGATTGGCTAGAACGGTTTCAACCGTGGTGACTCCCTATTATGCTGCATCCGCCGATGCCGGTGTCGCCGTTCTCAACACCAAACCTGTGCACCGCCGTCAGCTTGCTCACGTGGACTCTTTTGCGATATCCTCTACCTCAAGAAGCCCCTTCTGTCATCGGGGGCCGTACAGGGCACGATCGACGGGCTGGTCGCCATCACGCTAGCGGCCGGTGCTGTCGCCCGGTTGGGGCGCAATCCTCATCGGCCTCGGCTCCGGGTCGATTCCTTGGCTGACCATGAACATGGTTGCCAAGAAGATCAAGTTCCTGGAGAAGCATTTCGACGACACCCTGGGCGTCATGCACACCCACATGGCGACCGGCTTTTGTTGGCGGATTTGGTACCGGCCTCTGGGCTACCGTCGATGGCTGCGCAGCCTTCGGACTCACCAACCCTGGGGGCGGTGCTGTTGCCGGAAATGGAATGCAGCTGGGTTACCAGATGGCTGGTGCTTGCTTCATCATCGGCTAGAATCTGCTATGGACGATCTTCAATGATCCTGCTGTTCATCAAGCACGTGCTGAGGATTCCGCTCCGCATGAGCGAGGAAGCTCTGCTGCTGGGAGATGACGCTATGCATGGAGACGGCCGCTTACGTTTTTCGGACCTGTGACGCGCATGCTGAGGCTATGTTCAGGGATAGGCAGTTCCTGACGCTCATGGTGATGAGGAGATGGCTCTGGGTTGGACTGAATCCTCACAAACATCACGAGAAAGGGTAAAAATGAGTTATGATGCCGGGCAGTTAATGTTGGGAATCCATCCGTTGCCTCTCTCGAGGCTTGATCTACCTACCTACCTACCTACCTACCTACCTACCTACCTACCTACCTACCTACCTACCTACCTACCTACCTACCTACCTAGGTATGTATACCTTTCCTTCGTTCACCATTCAAGTAGCAAAATATCAGTCCCCAAAACATCCAAAGGATCGACGCATCATAATGCTCTGCGTACAAATACGGTAGCAGCCACCGAAGTCGAGAACGGAGTCTCGGCTTTTAGAAACGATTAGCCAGCTGTTGAGATAACCAAGGCAGCGAGCGTTTCTTATAGCACTTTGAGTATGATTTCCTTTGACGGTAGGAGGGCCCGCACAAGGTCCAGTCGGATGCCCCAACCAACGCAAAATCTCCGGAAGGCCAGGTCGTTAGTCACGCTGTTGGCGCGGCCATGTATCAAAGGAGGGCGTTAAGCCCTCGCTTATCGTGGCTGGGTTTTCGTCAGTTCGATCAGCCACATTTGGTCCACCGATGCTGTCCACACAGGTACGCATGTGTTTGAGTGTGCTTGGTGCTTGATAGCACTTTGTCAGAACCATCTCGAGAACCACCGACAGAAAAGTTGGGCCAAGTACGACGGGACTTTTTAGGTCCTCGCTTTTGCCGTCAAACCTTCATCACCAGCACCTACACCAGACAAGGTGGGCTTCAGCAACAGGACACGGTAGAGGCGCCGGGACACCTGGCCCTTCGCCCCCCCCCCTTCTTCAGTAGGGCTAAAAGAGATCGTTTGCAGTCTAGCTATCGTATCCAAGGGTATACAGACGGAATAAATGCCGTCAGACCCTGACTATTAGATAATCAAAAACTCGGTCCGTTCACAACCCTTTAACCAATCCGCAATCGCCGCCCAAACATTTGTTCTCTCTGCTCTGTTGTGCCCACAGATTATAGCCAAGCCTCTTCGCTCAAAAGTTCCAGTATTTGCTGCCGTTTCTTGAAGCAAGAGACACGGAATCCCATTTTTAGCCACGTACAGGGGGCAGAGGCAATATGATATGGACGGTGCCGAGCCCGGTAGATCTAGTCTCACCCATCCGGCCAGCAGCGGTTCATCCTTGAACAACACTACGCAAGCTTGAGGGCTAATACTCGCCGAGTTAACCTCATGTAGGTCTCGAAACGCCGCAAAGGGTGGATAGAAGTCGATATCAAACTCTGTTCCGGTCATATCGTCGAAACTGAGAAGGCCGTCTTGCCAGATAGGCAAGAAGCCCTTGACCCTAAGATGAGTGTCCGAGACCTCTAAAATTGACATCCCATAGTCTTCTAGGTCGAGAACAGCCCATTCGCGGCTCTCCAACATACCGGGAGGATACCAGATGGTATGCTCGGCAGCAAAGCACGACCATGTCGGTGCTCGAAAGACCTCTTCGTCTTCAAAGGGATGGATATGATGCTCACAAACTGCCCATGCCAGGCTCTTGATGAAGCACAGTTGTGTATCAAGCCAGTGTCCGGCAGGGCATGGAAAACCCAGGGTGTTGTGTAGCCGCTCCCTGATACCCTCGATGGCGATTAACCTGTCCTGTGTTCTTGTAAGCGCACGTGATGAGTAGTATTCCACCAACCCCGTCCAGATCTGGTGGAATTTGTCGTGGTATGGCTGAAGGCGGTGGTTGGGGTCGGATGCGGGAATATGGAATTTCTGGAATGCTACCCGGCACACTCGCCAGTCCCAGGATGCAGGCCCGGAGTTGTGGTTGGACTGAGCCGCTATTGTCTTTCGACACTCCCAGTAAATCTGAGATGCCGCGAAATGCAGCGTCCGCTTGGAAAGGATCCGCTCTTGCAGAACCCAGCCCCGCTTGTTGAGTGGGGCATGGTCGATGTCCTCCTCGATCGGTGGTGCTGGAAGCGAGAAGTACATCCATCCTGCTTCGGGGCTCGTTGGGCTGCATGGAAACCGTAGATAAGGCGGTCTGTCCGTCTTAAAGAGGCCGCTATTGCCGTTGACGCCACTTGTAGCTGCGATGGTCAGATAGGACCGCTCGTAAACGCCCCCCATCTGCCGGGACTCGCGTAGCCAGTCTTCGTGGTCGTCCTGGACAATGCATAGGGAGTCGATCCAGATGTACGCAATTCCAAGGGAGCGCGTGAGCTGAATGGCATCCCGAAAGGTTTTTGGCAGGTCCGCAAAGGGTAGAACCTTCGTGTAATCCTCGAGGGTCGATTTCGTTGTCCTGGTGACGCCCTCGCCACCCCAGCGATGGCTCAGCGTCACGTATCGTCCGAGCTTGCCCTCGGTGACCACCAGACAAGGGCCTGATGGGCCGTCAACCTGGACGAGTCGTGTGGGCAGAACCGTGCTGGCGCGCGATATCGTCTCCCCGGAAATTCCTGTACTGCAATCCTCGTGCTTCGAGTCGCACTGTGCAAGCCACCAGAGAATGAGTTTCTGGGCGGCCGCTGACTCCTTGGGTTGTACTAGGGTTTGACGCAAAATCGTCGACGCAAACATGCCTAAATGGGGTTGGTTGGTTCCTAGTTGTAGGTATGGGTGCAAATGGTAAGACTCACCCTCCTCTGCATACGCCTCAAACCACGGACCGTTCAGCGTCTCTACCAGGACCTCTCCGTCAACGATAATGCGCCTTATGTGCACAGCTGAGCCCCTTAGCAAGAGGTGCACAACGACAAGAGAAGCCTTTTGGACTTCGTGGTCGATGCAGCGTCCTGCTTTTCGGAGGGATTCCCAGATTAAGCAGCACATGGGGCATGACGAACGCGACGCCCAGAAGTCGGAGTACTTGAGCGTAGGGCAGCCGATGAATTCACCGGTCGGCCCGAACGACTCTTGGGCGAGGGATTCAAGCGTGATGTTTTTGCATATGTCGCAAGTTTTCGGCGGATACGGTGATTCCATTTTGCGATAGGAGGCAGCGAGTCCGACTGATGGTCGTTGCGACGCGCCAACTGGTGTGCGGTTGTGGTCGAAAATAGATGTAAGCTCGTGTTTGTGCCTTAAGAATTTGTTGCGACACCTAGACCCCGCTTTCATAAAACTTTCTCGCCTCCCTTGTGGCCAATTGTGTAGAAGGCGCGACCACACCCAATTGATCATGTTGGCAACAATGCCCAAACATCCAGTCCATTACCAATTTGTATCATACAAAATGCCCACTACATCTCCTAGGCTCCAAGAACCTAATTAAGGGTAATGTCAGAAACACGGCATCTTGGATTAGGTGGAATTAGTTGGGGGTTGCAACTTACAGTACCGACCCAGGGCACTGGGGGGTCTTATAAGCCACTGGGGAAACCATTGGGAAATGCTTTGTTTTTGTCAGCGGCTAGCCCAACCATCGTTTATGTCCTGGATACCTAGATTTAACTGCTTCCCTATTTAAACTGCTCTGGCCTTTTTATTCGTTTATTCTTCTCGCGGTTGATTTTCTATAAGCGGCTTAGGTTAATAAGGGTGTGAATTTCTCGCCCTGAAAACCTAGTTTAGGGCTAAATCTCAACCTCAACAAGCGAAATAGGCCCTGTTTTTTTTTTTAAATTTTTTTTTCCAGACTTGACCGCTTTGGGCGCTGCTTCCAACGCGTACGGATTTTTCAGTTCAGAAGGCCTATAAGCTAATACACCACGCTAGACCAGGGTTTTTACAGGTGTAACAAGGCTCCACGGCAACAAGACCTCCCTCTGATCAGTACGGTTCAAGGTCGTTGCAGGATGCGGAACGCCGGATGCGGGATGCCGGATCCGGAACCCGGCCGGATCCGGAGCGTTGTCGTATTTGACTGAATGGAAGCTGCTGGATCCAGAGCCTATAATCTAGTATAAGAAGGCTGGTGGCCGCCCTCTGATCAGAGGGAGGCTACGTTCTAATTGATCTAATAACCCCTACATAACCTTACGCTGACCACCTTGACTGAGACCACTCCTCCACCCCCATACCCACAAAGCTCTTGCGTTACAGCTATAGTGGTGGGTTATGGTGGGTTACAGTAGGTAGGCTAACTTATTACAATGGGTATAATTAGTCGAAATAATCGTATTCAGGAACATTTTCATTCTGAACGCTTCCGAGTCCAGACTCGGAAATGTTTGGGAGGATTTTTTATTTTTTACGGCTTGTAATTGGTTAGGTTGGGTTTGTGGTTGGCTTGGCATCTGAGCCGTTCCGAGTGTCAGAATTTATGAAAAGTTTTTGGAAATCTTTAGAAGGCTCACCGAACACCACTAGGAAGGCTTGACTTGGAACATTTCCGAGCCAGTATTTCCGAGTTGCCGAACAGCTCTTTATAGTAGAATAGACGGAATAAACAAATGGGGTCCCTCTCTGGTAAACCAAGGCAAATCTGACCCTTGGTTCTGGTTTTGTTTGACTTGTCGTCTTTGTTTGAAGATACCTGACAAGGGGTATTTTATTTTTCCTGCACTGAAATCTATTATTATTCTCCCGCCTCCGGGAACCAAGAACTCTACACAATACTTGTCAGCCATTTATGACCGCCTCCCAGAACCCCCCATAATCTTGTCCAGAATAGCTGGCTGATCAGATAGCTTTGGAAAAAACCCCTTCTCCCCGTCCTCACGCAAGCGACAGCGCTCACTCCTCCATCGCCACCTGTAGTCCGCCGAGAGCGGGTCCATGGAACGAGCGACAATGCAACGAGGAATATGACGGCTTGTTCCCGCCCTCGCTAAGCGAGTGCAGTTCCCCCATCTCAGTAATCATGTCCGAGACCGGGACGCTCTCCAAGGTATCGCAGTACAGCTCGAGGATCCGGTCGGGGACATATGACAGGCAGCAATCGAGGCGCTTCAAGGGCAGGTCAACATGCCCGAGAAGATTCTACAAAGACGTTGTAATACGGCTTGAGGATCCGGACGGGTACGTCCGACGGGCAGTAATGAAGGCGCTTCAAGGGCCAAGCCAGACTCCCCAAGGAGATACTGCAAGTATTACAACATGGCTTGAGGATCCAGTAGGGGACGTCCGACGGGTGGCAATCGAGGTCCTTCAAAAACAGGCCAACCTCTCCGAGGAGATGTTCCAAGATATTGTAGAACTGCTCGAGGATTTGTATAAGGATGTTCGATGGGCAGTAATCGAGGCACTTCTAAATTAAGCCAACCCTATCGTTGGTTGTTTTGTGACTCCCGTAACGGGAGCCACGGAGAGGTCGATGCAACATAGTCTGAGCGACTTGAACGTCCAGCGAGATGGTGCTCACGAAAGGCCCTGGAGTTGACATGTAGCTAGCCGCTGAAACAGCCAACATAGGCAGAAGGGTATGGCTCCTTTAGATCTTGTTTGTGCGCTAAATAGGAGACTTGTTGTGACCGATATTACCGCGACATGGCAGTGACGGGGATATACGTGTTGCTATTATTTCGTAGCCAGGTCTCGGGCGGTTCAACGTACCCGGGCTTGGTGTAGCATTGACCTAGCTGCTCTGTGAACCAAAGTCGCAATCTTGCAAAGCCCACGATTCAGTCGCTACCTCTTCGTTGGGGGCGTTGCCCTCAGGCTCGAGATTGGTATATCTCAATGTTCCTCGAGTTTGTTTATGAAGCTCCTAGCGGTATTTTACCGTGCCTGGAAAGAAGCATTAGCGTATCCGTAGATACTCATCAGCTTGACAGATGGAGACCAGGCACCCACCAATGAAATCAATCACGATATCTTGAATGACAGGAATCCACGCCATAACAGCCATGACCTGGCCAAACCCCACTCATCATCGGTGTAGCTATTCCCACCGGCTTGGTGGTACTGATTGCGTCGCTGCAACAAGGCAAGTAGAACGAAAGATGCCAGACAGGCGCTGAGGACTGTCCACATGGCAGCGAAGATAATTCCCGTCACTCTCTAGGGGTTTGAGCTTGAAAAGTCGACAAAAGGGTAAGGCCCCGTTTGGTTCTCCGGCAGGGGCTCCGGTCACAGTGAGAATTGGAGAAGCCGGTGGTGTTGCATAAATCCGTTTGCTTCGCTCCGGTAAGAGTAGTGTCGCTTTGCTGCAAAATTTATGTCGGCAAGCAGACGCAGCGTATGGCCAATTAAAAGGGGCAAAAACTCCAGTACAGGCTACCGAAGAAAAAAACCTGGGGTTACACCGCCAGATTAGGGGCCGACAACTATAATTTAGTGGGCTGGAGCACTAAATTACAGCGCACTTGCGCTGTAATTCTAACCTCTTGCTAGTCTTTTACCACTGCAAAGATTCTGTGACTAAGCCATACCGACCCTGGTACCGGAAAACCTTGACTGCTGCAAGAAAATTACAGTAATGCAATTGCCTTGCATTGCCGTACCGGAGATTGTTCCGAAGAACCAACCGGGGCCTGACGCGAGTGAATCTGTCGTCGTGGGCGCTATGGATAGAGCCATCGGCGTCTCGGACGTCTCGGTGCCGATGGAATGGGCAAGCGTCATCCCTAATGACAACGCTATGACAGTTGTAATTCTCAATTGGTTGGAGGCCGCATCAAACTCATTAGCATGCATGGCCCAACCACGCTTGCCAGGCTTGGTGGGGAAGCAGGGTTGGGACAGGTCTAAACTGGTCAACTGCATTTTTACATGGGTGTGCAGTGAAGCCGGAATATTATTTTTTCACCTGGCGAAGACGGGATTCGACCAATTCTCAAGCCCCTTGATCTGACCTAACACCTAACAGGACAGGCGGGAATGCACGCTTGCACGCTCGCACGCTTTGACTTGGTAGTCTGGGCATGGGCCTGTTGGCCGATGCGACCAACCACACGCAGCAGGAAAGCAACTCCCCGCATCATCCGATTGGGCTTAAATCTGATCAATGTTCCCTCGCCACCGTCGCCCCCCACCCTCTTTTTTGCACTTCCCATTTCGAGCGTCCCTCGCTACAACAAAACTGGAGACGAAGGGTCCGACAAACACGACATATACCCTAAATATGGCACAGAAGGCACGGGATTCTGTCAGAGTCCTCGCAGAGGACATCGCTGCGCACCGTGACCCCACAGGCGAAGTTGAGGTCGACACTACTGTACCGAAATCCAATCCCAATTTCTGCTTGCTCGCGCGAGGTCACCTCTAACTGTTTTCTTTTTTTTTTCCTTTCCCAGTGGAACGACGATTTGGGCGCTGAGACGTAAGACTTTCTTTGGCTATCCGCTGATCTCTCAGTTTTGAACCAAGGACCCTTTGCTAAACCCAAAGAAAACAATTACAGTGGAGAGACCAGCTATGCCACGTCGCTAGCGTCCAGCGTCCAGAACTATCCTGTGGAACATGGCCGTCGCTATCATGCTTTCCGGGCCGAAAGTGAGTAGTGTTTCTTAGTTTTCTCGACAGACAGACAGGCGGACCTCTAACATATCAGGGACCTATCCTCGGCCGAACGACGAGGTAACGATTGCTTATTCTAGGCAAAAGGGGGTTGATGCGCTGACAGCACCTGGCGCCTGCAGCAAGAAATGGACCGTCTCCTACTCATCCATGATATAATAACCCGTCGCCTGGGCGGCCTGTACAGAGCCCCGATCGACAAGGACAAGACGAAGCGCATCCTTGACCTCGGCACGGGGACCGGTATCTGTATGCCAACCGCCGCCACTACCACCGCTGGCTTCAACTCCCATGGACCTCAGCTAACTTTGGGAATACGGAAGGGGCTATCTCTATTTCCGAGGAGTTCCCAGATGCTACGGTAAGAGTCTTCCTCAACATTCACCTCCTGGAAGGCAGCTGCCATCTCGATTCCTCCCCTAACCACGGTCCTCCGCGTAGATCATCGGGAACGACCTTAGCGCGAACCAGCCTACCTTGGTCCCTCCCAACGTCCGCTTCGAAGTCGACGACATCGAAGACCCCTGGATCCATCCCACAAAGTTCGACTGGATCTTTTCCCGCTATATGGCTGTCAGTATCATGGACTGGCCCAAGTACGTCGGCAGGGTTTTTGAGTTAGTAACCCCCTCTCCCTTCTAACCCTTGGAAACATGCCACGTAATAGATGGCTATCCCTTCTTCTTTATCTTTCTTTGGGCCTCTGACCATGGAGGGCTCTGTGAAATTACAGAAACCTCAACCCAGGCGGCTATTGCGAGTTCCAGGATTTCGACCTACGATACTACTCGGACGACGGCTCCCTCAAGCCCGAGTCGGCCCTCGCGACGTGGATCGCCACGCTGCATCAGGCTACCGACAAAATTGGCCGCAGCGCGTACCCCGGCCCCAGTCTTGAAGGGTGGGTTCGGGGTGCCGGCTTTGTTGATGTAGTGCACAAGCGCTACAAGATCCCCCTCGGTCCTTGGGCCAAGTTGCCAAAGCTAAAGGAGGTGGGTACGTTGAGCTGGTTGCAGCTGAACGAGGGGCTGGAAGGTATGTCAATGCGATTGTTGACCGGAGTGGTGGGATTGAGCGAGGAGGAGGTTAGAGTCATGTTGGAGAAGGTGCGGGCGGAACTAAAGACGCCAAAGGTCCACGCTCTGTTCGACTTGTAAGTGCTCCTTTTATTTTCTTTCTTTCTGGTAACGTGGAGTACCTAGACTGGTTTGCTGATATTCAATGGGAAAGACATGTTGTTTACGGACGGAAGCCGGAATGACGAGTCTGTGGCGAGCAGAATAGGGACTACTGGTCAAAGTTGGTCTGCTGGGGAGCAATCGAGGCGAATGGCTGAGCCCTTGGCGGGGGGACACACGGCTGTCATGTACAGTACGTATAAGGGGGCTTTCGGCAAGAGAGGGAACCAGAATTCTGTACTTTTCTGCGGTTTGCTTGGTAGGGTTTTGCCAGACGTTCTATAACTCACTCGACATTATACACATCATCTTAGCTCCTGCCCGAGGGACGTAATTCTGGACATGATGCTCGGGCTAGGTCAGGTAGCCCTGCGAACCCTCCTGCTGACTTTCTGGGTTTCATCAAATCGTCAGTTGTAAAGAGGAGGGTCGGGGGGAATATCTATATCTCTTCGACATAATCCTCCTAACTGAACTTTTTATTTTTTATAACGCATCTATTTAGATTCACCGTCCGTAAGACGCGCGCGGCTTGTTGTGCGTATGTTCCCGAGCTACCTTGCTTAGCACCTCCTTCAATGGCTCGATGGCATTTTAGGAACCTTGTCGTACCCCCAACATCAAAGTTCGGGGGGGCCCACCCTGAGCTTCCTCCTTCATCATTCCTCGTAAAAGTTTTGGATTGGCCTTGATTAGGGGGGGGGGGAGCTTTGATGATGACTGTGCCGCTGGTGACCGCGCGTCAAACGGGTTCCCTGGTGTTATGATTTCGACGGCTGGCGTCAATAATGTTGCAGACCTTCTTTGAGTCGCTAGCCAATTTTTTTTTCGAAAGTGACTAGAAGATCAACAGATGCCCAGGACCAGGAGGGAGCTCTCCAATCCTTAATGGGTCCGATTTCCACTTCTGGATTTGTCATCCACATGAGCTGGGACGTGAGATTTTCTTTCCAAAGCCCAGCCAGATATGTATCGCCCGAAAGTCTAGCGATTGTCCAAGAAAAAGTGAGCTCTCTTCTGGAGTACTCCGTGACGACTTTCTGCCAGGTTTTGTAGAGCTGGTTTCGTGAGAAGACATCTGGAAACGCTTCCGCGGCCCTGTCCTAGATGTATGTGCCGAGATGGATAACAACTCGTCTCCCAGCTCATCGAAAGACCAATCTTCGCTTCCCCCGTCACAATGGCGGGTATTCCGGCAGTACCATATAAGTTTGGTGCCGTAGCTGAGAATGCGTGCGGAGAGCAAGCATTCTTGGAGGGTCCAGCCGCGCGCCCTCGATGGGGAGCGGAAGGCATTTAAGAAGACGCTGTCCCACCAAGGCTTGGCGTTGATACAGTGAATCTTGGGGTGGTTGTTGTGGTCGGGACAGTCGTACATGTTGGCGAGGAGGGTGAAGTTTTGTAGCAGGAGCGTTTAAGTTTGTGAATGGAGCCGAATTTTCGTAACAGCGTGAAGGTGAAAAAAGGCACAGATCGAAGCTCTCAAATCAAGGGAATAGCCGCCTAGAAGAAAGGGGTTGATAATCGAGCTGAAAAGACCCTGAAACATGGCATGTGACTGGTGTTGAAGAACCTGCAAACCCCAGGACCAATCCCGAACGGTTGCATGAAGCCATGCTCAAGCTGGATGCGTTTGGCCCCCACCCCGGATTGATGCTGGGCGCCCACTGTGAGGCTCCAAGCTCGTTCCTTGAGCTCCCTTCAGCTTTCATGCCAGGTGGGCAGGAGACATCCGCCCTGTCCTTGTGTCTCCTGCAACACACTTCGCGATACACCTTGTGATAGCGCTCTTTGCTTTGGGATTGTTCGTGGCAGTGCCAACCCGCAGCTCATGCACGTCACGGAAGAATCCAAGTATCGATTACGGATGCCTCTGGGATGCATGAGGGGAGGACGAGTTGATTGGCTCCTTCCTCAGCATCTGCTTTTCGCCATACGGCCAAGTCCGACGTTGCATCGGTGCCCTCCTGCCCAATGTATTTCAATGCCGCTGCAGTGTCTGTTTTTCTGTTGGCGCCTCTGGACATTGAACTCTCATGACCCCCCGAACAGACAGCAGAGTCTTCACCCGTCACCAACATGACGGCCACAAACTCGCAAACAGGCGAATCTGGGCGAGACAATCCAAAGCCCGTGTGTCAATCCTGTAAGGCGCTTGTTGCATGGGCTCGCAGCCCGCGAACCGTCGAGGAACGAGACCAGATCATCTGGCACCAGACCCCCGCCGATTTGACAGTTTCGATGAAGGACTGCCCCTTCTGCGAGTTTATCGGGAGTCGTGTCACACCAAGCTACTTCGACACCACAGATAAGATCCATTTCGTTATCGAGCTACGTCGGAGTGCCCCCCACGCGACCATGGTCGACTGCCTCGTTGATGGGGAATTCGAAGAGGATAAGAAATATTACCCTTACACCGACATCATGCGGACGAACTGCCGTAGCACTGATGTCGGTAAGGATGGCCAATATCTCGCCGTTCCCAATCATGCTGGATCCTCCAGCTCTAGCTTCTGGCTTGTTGTCGATAATGGTGAGTAAGAGTAATGGTAATGCTGTCGGAGAGGCACCAACTGACGACAATCTGCGCTGATAAGACGCACTCGCACGGCGACCAATGTGGCAGGAACCTCTCCCAGCATTTCAAGATCGGACGGCTGTGATCAAAGAGTGGCTGGCGGAATGCCAAAGTCTCGAACATGGTCACCACCAATGCAAACCCCAGGATCCAGCTAGGTTGCTACCCACACGGCTCCTCGATCTCGACATAGCAACTGGCAGCGGACAAGATCTCAAGCTGGTTCACACAGCTGATTTAGACCCGACGACGAACTACACGACTCTATCACATTGCTGGGGCCCACTGGTAGTCTTGCCGCCTATTCATACAACCAAGTCACAGATTGACGAGTTCTGCGCCATCATACCTTTCTTGTCGCTGCCGCAGAACTTTAGAGACGCTGTTACCCTGACTCGTATGCTTAACATCCGCTATCTGTGGATCGACTCGCTTTGTATTGTCCAGGACGACATTAACGACTGGCAAGTCGAAGCAGCAAGAATGGCGTCGTACTATCAGAATAGTTATCTTACGATCGGTGCAGCAGCGTCCGCGCACTGCTACGGAGGTTTCATCAAGGAGTTGGAGCCGTCGTTGTACTCTCCGTACACCGTCGGATCAGATTCCCATGGCACGGCGAGGATGCGAAAGGCGACAGCAGGTGAAAACTTGCGGCTCAGGTTCGACGATCGGGGTAATTTAACCCAAAACCCGCTGCTCCAGCGAGCGTGGGTTCTCCAGGAACAGGTACTTTCTCCAAGAGCTGTTTTCTTCTTCGGGAGCAACTAGATGTACTGGCAATGTCGCAATTTCTTCGCATCAGAGGACGGCACCCTCCAGGTCCACCGGCTTTCGCTCATGTGGTGGAACATGGAGCGTCCGTTTGATATGAGTGCCCCGAAGCTCTCCCACTCGCTCTGGCGGCATCTAGTAACGGATTACTCATTACGCCGCCTGACATACGCCACTGACAGAGGACCTGCCATCGCCGGTTTGGTTGAGTTTTACCGAAAACATACAGGCCATACTCCACTCCTGGGCTTATGGAAGGAGTCCCTGTGCTTTGATCTCTGCTGGGAGCTTGTTAGTCGGAAATCGGCCTACCTCGTCGCGGCATTCGAAGATCTTGAACGACCAGGTACGTGCAAGCAAGCACCAGTTAGGGGGGGTATTATTCTATTAACTCTCACCAGAGCAACCCCCAACTGCTAACACGGCCGTACGCGGCGAACTCGCGACGTCCAGAACCTGCCGACCCTCTCAACTGCGAGAGTCTCCTGCTCTGGGAGTGTGTTGCCTCTGGTTGCTCCACCACTGACCACATCTGGACCCACGTCTACGACTCGGCCTCGATTCTCTACTTTCATGTTATCCGTCGATATGGCCGCTACGTCAGCGAGGGCTGACCTGATAACCACCACCCTGACGATATTACGAAAGACCCTCGGTCACGCATGTCGAAGCGACTCATGGTCAGACAGTGGCTGCGGCAGAGGTTGGCTGTGCTGCAGGGCATCGATGTTCTCCTGGGCATGTGCGGTGCGCTCTGCAGGGTATTCAACCTTATGGCATAGGAAATGTACACGACGGATGGTGAGCTTCACTTTGGCCCGTTTACTAGACGGGAGGCGAAAAAGGTCCTGCCGGTGTGGGGGAAGTGGAAGCCCGGGAGAGCTGACAGGGTTGGGAGACATGGCCCGACAAATTTGGCAGAATTTGAAGAGGGGGAAAGAATTACTCTTGCGCTTACGGAAACCTGATTCAACAAATAGGAAGCAATCAAAATGTTCTTAGATAACTCTTTCGGTCTCGTTAACACGGAAACAACCAACGATTGTGGCCTGACAATGCTCCTTTGCATATTGTTGTGGCGGACATTACCAGATCTAAGGCTTGTCCCTGCTTCTCGACAGGGGAGCGAATATTGCAGCTCGAAGCCCTGCCGGAAATACCTGTCTGCACATTTGCTTTTATAACTGCCACTACTACAGCAAGCTCAACCCCGATGATGCACGTGCAGACGCCCTGCTGCAACAACTATAGACCTCTCTAGTGTTTCTAATCAACCACGGTGCTGATGTTTACGCACGTAATAACGATAGCCCCTCCGTCTCCGATCTCCCATATGACGAGGAAAGACACCGGACCAGTTTTCCAGGGGATGTGTGGGACGCCGTCTTGGCTGAGGGCGGTTACAGCGTTTTGTGTCACCGCAAACGGCACGGGCCGCGGCCACGAGTTGCTATATACCGACGTGGTTACACGAGAGAAATGTTTGAGCGGTTGTGGGAAGGGCGGGAACATCTTTGCCCTTACTACTATAACGACGATCGCATCATCGATGACGATGACTACGACGACACATCAAATGACGGCGACAGCGAGGAATTGGGTCAGGTCAATGGCGAAGAGCAGCATGGACACGGCGACGAGGACCTGCTAGAGGAAGAAGATATGGATGCTTCAGATTCAGATTCAGATTCTGATGGTGGTGGCGCTTGTCTATATCATTCACCAGACGGTTGTTAATATTACTTTTGTGCTTCCACGTCTTGGACAGTACCTACCTAGCTACCTAGCTACCTAGGTATCTTGCATATTCCAGTGTTCTTTATATTTTTCTTTCCATGAGCTCATTCCATTAAGTACTCTGCTACAATCAACCGCAAAACTCTCCCCATCTATATGTACCTTAGGTAGTCTCCGAGGGTAATAGACTCTCCAGCTGGGTGGATATAACGAGCGTTCTACTACCGAGCGCGTTGGTCTATCCACATGGAGATGTATAGGTATTGACATCAAGTGAACCCTGAACTAACTGAGAAGTCTGGCGCCTCGTGCTATTCTTAAGCGTTTGACGTCAGCTAGCCAGGTCAGTCTGAAAGTGCACATGTGTGAGTTGGTTAGGTTGGTTTATGCGACAAATCTGGGCACCCGAAATTTCCATTTTCGTATCGCGAGCACGCGACGTTGCTCATCCTAGCTCAGACTCTGCTCAGGATTTGCTCAGGCTGGCTCACCTTTGCTCACCCTAACTACCATTTTCGGTAGGCCGCGCCGCAGCATGTTGAATTGCTTCAACTCCAGCCAAGCGCAGGCCCAGAATTGGCCCCAGATATATCCGTAAAGATAGTAAAAATGGTCAGCCTCCTCTGTCCTCTACGTCTTGCGCTTACACCACTAATAAATACTTTTACTGGGAAGCTCTGTAGGGATGTCGAGACTATTGCGCAGAGTGTGTGATGAGGGTATTTATACCTTGCCTATCTTCTTTTATATATGAGAGATTGTGTTTGAGGGGAACGGGGCCCTACTCTTGGCCAAAAAATAGACTGGGCGGGAAAATACATTAAGCCGTGCTTCGTTTCCTTTACTAAGCTGCTCCAGTCGTCTCGCTCAACGGGGTTTTGGCCGGGGTTGCTGCCTCGGCCGACGGGGCTGTTAATGCTGTTCTTATAGCCTCCCTCGGCTTGAGCTTGGGGAATGGTCTGGATCTTGGTCTCGGTCTTGGACTCGACCTCGACCATGTCTAAGTAGGTACTTTTACCCTATTAGCTGCTGTCATGCCCTGTAAGGTACCTGAGCTTAGGGTGCCTTAGTCACTCCTTTGCATATCTTGTACATACTAAAGGTGCTTGCCAATCATGGCATATCATCGGCGTGGTTGGCTGGCGGGGCCAGATGATGTGGCCAGCTTGTCTAGCTACTGCTGGGATGGATTGTCATGTGACAGCCGAGACGCTCTGTATATACCTTCCTTGACGACATTTCTTTGGGCTCGCTGGAGATACTCTATTGCTTTAGACGGGATGTTCAGGGCTAGATATTTGATGGAGCGATTGAGGCATGTTATATTATCGAGGCAAATCCGAACAGCATTTGCAAAGTTCTGGCTCAACAATGAAATGTTCTGGCACGACTATTTGAAATGTTCTGGCACGACTATTTCCGGACTCTACCCCTCGAGGAATCCTGAGAGCACTTCAATTACCCTGTTCGGTAATATTCTCCGTACCCGTGTTCTCGCAGGCACCCCGATTGCCTAAGACCCGGTATAACCTCTCAACCATCATCCTCTCCTGGTCCACCGAGATCTTCTACTTGGTAGCTTTTAAAGCCAGGTTGTCGGTTTTCTCATCATTAGTTATCTTGCTTCCTGGGGTTCCTATGCGATGCGCGGTGTAGTATATTGGAATAGATGTATTGGACAACTACACCTCTCGAGCACGCCCCTATCTGACCGGCTGGCTATATAGTACAAAGCCAGATACTGTTTCTTTCCCAAGTCATTCGCAGTTATTCGCTTTTTACTAACTACACACATGACAGCGCACACAGCCAATCTCTCAAAAGCGAGGACGGGTGTGCTTGGGTTCATTGAGGATCTCTTACCCTACCTGCATGTAGGGCACCTATAAACTTTTTTCCTTCCATTTCCCTATTCCGGCTAGACTTTTACAAATTTCGTCAAGCTCCCGTTGAACTTCTCTCTGCCTGCTTGTACCAGGCCGAGGAAGTGGTGCCTGGGGCTTTGTTGGTCGTGATCCTTCACCTCCGGCAACTTGGACACCAACCAGCCTATCCGTAACGGTAGTAGGGCCGTAGAGGTACAGATCAAGCATCGGTCTCGAGCCGGAGCTGCTAGAGCTGCTAGCATCGGTGCTAGATACCAGGCCATGTGAAGCAGGCTTATTAGTTTCGGATCTCGAACCCTAGTTGGCAATCAGATGTTAGGTCGAATTGGAAATGCTCAATTGTTATGGTCAAGGGTTCACAGTCAAAGGTCTTGCAACACACCTTATCCCGATTATTTTGAACGTTCATTTCTGCAACGTAGGCGCACGCCGATCAACGAGCTCATCGCCCCTTGGCTAGCTAAAAAAAAAATGAAGTTGAAGTTTTACTTGAAATTTCGGGCTAGGAGTGAAGTACGACCGCGTGAAACCTGGCACACACATCTTGGAACGCCCACCGCCAAGAGGTTGGAGCTGATTAGATAGGCGCCGCTCGCACTGGCATTGTCCCCTATTCGCTGGTGTCAGATATGCGGGGTGACACAACAGTTGTGCTACGCGTGCTTATTGGGCGGGAAATCACCCCGCAGCAGAGCCTGTGGAGGCCTCCATTGTGCCCAATGCCAGGCAGACAACCGGAGACAACCGATTTCAAGCTCCAGATCAAGAGAGAGCAAGACGCCGCCTTGCACATTAGAAAGCCACCTATCTAGGGCTCGATAACATGTCGACTTCCCAGCGTCCAGATTCAGCACTAGACCTCGAGTCCGAAAAGCTGTCTCAAGAGGAGCTTGACGAGAAACCATGGTAACTGCCTCCCCTCACTCTCGTCTATGCTGTCCGATTTAGTCGGTATTAACGCCCAGGAACAGGAAATATATCGGCTATAAAGACTTCGTCAAGTTTGTATCATCAGATGATGACTTCTTCGCACTTCGTCGTTTCGACCGCCTTCACTCTCGAGTGATGCTAGCACAGCAGGCTCGGATATCCGCCCTAGAGGAGGAGCTAGATCTTCTTGACGCAAAGTTGAGCATGAGAACGTCGGATGACGTGGATAATGGGTCAATTCGCGATGATGACCCAGAGAGAATAGCACTGCTGGGTGCCATCTCCGACTTGCTCGAGAAATATGGTGTGTATTAAGCTCGTCTAGTCCTGTTGGCACATATTTGTGGGAACCGGCAACATAAACATACTTGGATTACGGATGGAAACTAATAAGGGCTTCCTTCAATATAGATGGCCTCCTATGCAAGTACCTTCATCTCAAAGCCGCCCCAGGCCCGCAGAAATCCACTGTCCAGCATATGAAGAGATGGCTGTCGAACCGAAACCATCCAATCGACCCTAAGGAGGTCTCATTTCTGAACCAAAGAGACATCATCTCCGTATCTCTCACCCAAAAGTCACCGCTACGCGCTGCCGTTGAGCAGAAGATACTCATTCCTATTATGCGGTTCATCTGGGGACGACCTGGCCAGGATCCGTCGCTTCCGGCTCACAAGACCACCACATACCTCAGCGACCACCAAATGAATATTTTCTCAACTATATCAGTATTTGCCGCTGCAATTACCATGTTGATTGCTCCGCTCTGGATTCTCACGCAAGCTGATGCTACGGAGCAAAAACTTGGGATTATCACCTCGTTCCTGGTGGTGTTTATATGCGTCCTGAACTGGGGGACGCTCGCTAGGCCGTTTGAGATATTTGCCGCCACAGCAGGGTAAGTTCCGCCCTACCTACCTATACACTTTGGAAACTATAGCTAGGTAGGTATGTGATCGCTGACTGTAGGTACAGATACTCTGCCGTCCTGGTTGTCTTTTTGCAACTAGACAGTGCACCGAAGCAAGCGGAGACGCCACTTTAAGCGGCCCGCAGATAACTAGTATAAGAGGCTATGAACGGGGTACAGCTAGTGAATGCCAATGCAGCTAGCTAACAATGGAATCTGCTTCTTCTCTACAGACAGAGCCTTAAGAGGATGCTAAGCCCGGAGACGTGCTACGCACTTTGTCTTGGAGCTCGTTCCAGTAATATCCAAGCCTCTTCTTAATAGACTGCTGCTTCGGAGGGCTGTTCTCCGACTAGTGTATAACCCGTGGAGGCGTTAGTGGAGGATAGGTATTTTTCAGAGTCGCCTGGGGGTAACCAGTTCCGTATCCACAATGGCTGGTCTTTCTCGTTCAGGTTCGATCAAGCCATGAAGCATGAACACGTTAAAGCATTGCAATAAGCGGGTGACAAAGCTAGAAGAACAGAAAAGACGTACCCTGACCCAAGTAACGACACTTCAAAATGTCGCTGTGGCTTCAACCACGCTTCTTTCCCATCGTCGGTGCGGTCTCCGCGTCGTTTCGTTTAATTTGCGCCGCAACATTCCGGATTGCTCCAACTCTAGCCGGGTGGGCCCAGAATTGGTCACATATGTGTTCTAAGCCGGTATGTTATAGGGATCCCATGTTATATACCAGGATACTTTATGTTAGTACATCACCTCCTGGTATATTCTAGGTGCCTGCATATTCTGTACCGTGCCATAAAGTATATTAGTATTTATGTTAAATACCGTCACAGTTTTGGCACCAGGATACTACGTACTACCCTAGGAATAAGACTAGTATGTTACATACTATCCCACAATATGTACCAGTATATGCCAGAGATGTGGACACCGCGGGGGACATCGGAAGGAACTTTAGCTGGGGGGCTGAAAATGGGGGTCTAAGGCTGTGCAGTGACCGTATATTGGATCGCCCTAGCTCAGGGAAGGATTAGAAAAAGCTCAGGACACATCGGCCACAGCTCACCCCAGCTCCGGATTGCGGACGAAAAAGGAAATTTCGTGTGGCCAGATTCGTCATAGACAACCAGGTTTGTTGGTTGCGCATTTTGTCAAGGGGGTTAATATCGACCCTGTCTGACGGCCATTTCTTTTGTGCGATTGCACTCGGGGGGCATTCCAAATCCATCTTGAGGTAGCAAGGTACCTCCTACCTACCTACCGAGGTGCCTAACCCACTGCCAAACCCCCCCACCTTTTTCATTTTTCCATTCAACACCAACGTCAAACCCCGCCAACAACAAAACCAACAAACCACAGAACCGCAGAACCAACAGAACCAACAGAACCAACAGAATTAACAGAATTAACAGAATTAACAGAATTAACAGAATTAACAGAATTAACAGAATTAACAGAATTAACAGAATTAACAGAATTAACAGAATTAACAGAATTAACAGAATTAACAGAATTA
>Ga0247760_1001159_pt1 | contig 25871 bp, 27 predicted proteins | sample UWRJL171409R4_FD_179936 | JGI IMG/M metagenome (GOLD analysis project Ga0247760, IMG submission 179936) | Plant litter microbial communities from Arlington Agricultural Research Station in Wisconsin, United States - UWRJ-L171-409R-4 | ecosystem: Environmental > Terrestrial > Plant litter >... | reverse complement strand
TGTTTGCTCACGTCCAACGCGTTCAGGTCGGCAACGCCATGCGGTTTGCGTAGCGCAGCGACGGCCCGTAGGAACAACTGTCTCGTCTGGAGGTCGAGGTGCACCAGCTCGCTGGGTCCTATCTGATCGAGGATGCGCCGGAGCGCCGGTCGGTCCGGCTTGAGCACAAAGAACTCGCGCCAGAAGCCTTCGGATTTGTCGCCATCGTCGTCGTCCTAAACGTGCCAGGCCATCAGCAACTGCTCTCAGTTTCCCTGGCGCTCTAGCCCTGGGCCGCGGGAGCAGGAGCGCCGGCGCAAGATAAAATAAAATAAAAGTTGCAGAACGGCCGACCATGCAGGACGCATGGAGCTCGGGAGGACAAACCTTGAACAGCTCCTCGTAAAGCCTCACGATCTTAGGCGTGAAGACCTCCGGCCGAGGCTGGTGTGTGAGAGGGGATTGCTCCATAAGAACACAGGACGAAGCTCGTTTATTTCGGCATGTATCGTCGCCATCATCTGCAGCAATTTGGCGGTTTTCGGGAAGCGCGCCCGTGCTTGGCAGCCCGCCAAATCGCTAATGGCACAGATACACAGTGCGAAAGTGACAAGAGAAAGCACAGAGCGCCCGGATACAGTGCTAACTCAACAGTGCAGAGGAAACAGTCCAACAAAACAAGAGCCCGGTGCTTCGCAGCGTGTATTTCGCTATAGGGGTGAGGCGAAATGTGATATCTCCGCTATCAGCGTTGAGTATTGATCAACGTAGAGTTGCGAGGAAAATTGCGTTGGTGCAGTGAGCTGTCTTACCCCCTCGACAGCAATGGCGAGGGACAAGCTGCATATGCGGCAAGGGGCTAGATGGCCAAAACTGCATGATAATAATAACAAGCCCCCTTTCCTCATCACGAGACGTGTATCAAAAGTAAAAAATATGTTCCCATTAATCATGTGATGTGAGGCTGCAACAGAACCAACTCTCCGTTGTTCTCTTTCATACAGTAATGCCCTCTCCGTCAACCACTCTCCCTAGTCACCAGTTTGCTAATCTACGCCGTCTTTTTCGTACAGGATCACGACCATCAGAATACTTCTGCTCTCCGTCTCGTCCCGAAGCAGCCTTCCTCAAAGGTTTTCTCTCTCGCCCTTTTGAACACCAGCATCATCTCACCATCCAAAGGTCTTTTTGTCTATCTCCGCCTCCTTTCCACCACATTCCCACCGAAACAGGAACTCCTGTAGAACAGGGCCCGCTGAATCTGAAGAGTCGGGACAGGTATCTGAGACACGAACGAGCCTCATAACAAGAAGGTAGAGCAAAATAGAAATGAACAAAAGCGTGCTAGTCATAAAGGTCATGTAGGGAAGACGCCCTATGCGTTGCCATACCGGGCTGTGCCTCGCAGGACATGCAGGAAGACCACAAAGCCAAGGAAGATATAAAATAGATGGACGCCTGAAGATTCGCTCATGACGTGACGAGATGGAATATCGAAGAGGACAAGAACAAGGATGGTAATGTTGGATGAAGTAGCCGCCAACCCACCAGTGCGGTGCATTTGCAACCTAGCGCCGACTCCATAATGCCTGAAAACTCCAAGGCTGTAGACCAAAGAGCCGAAAGAAGACGTAGAAAAGAAACACGCATCATATACCCCAGCTGCCTCTCCGCTCCCGGACGCCCCATGCCAGTGGGCTGATCCCATCGAGATCCGGGTGCTGCCTCGCCCACTCGAAGATGTACAGCTTTAGCGCCTTCCAGCGTGGGCATCGATCCTCTTCGCGAACGCCATCCTTCTCTTCACTATCGAGCATGATATGGCCTGTCGCCCGGAGTTTCTTGCCGGTCGACAAAACAGGGCGTAAGTCGTCCTGAGTTTCGCCATTCACGCCGTTGGTCGCATGCTGCCCATTAGCTTGCCGATGATGCTCAGCGCCCCATAGATTCTCCATGATTGCCAAATCGTCAACCTCGAGCTCATCCACGCTGATGCGGCTGATCTTACTCAGCTCCTCGTCATACTGCCTTGCTAGCGCCGGGTAGCCGAGGGAGAGGTAGTTGTAGACCTGCGTCACGAACTTGTCGTCAAATTCGGCCGCAATTTTCTCTTCGATCTCGGCCGCTTCCTTCTCGTGCTTGAGCTTTTCGTCCAACCCCTGCAGATTATGAATCATGTGCAGGCCTTTGGGTGCCAGTCTCTTTGTTCGATGCTCTGGGTGGAGCGATGGATGCACTGCCGGTGGTGAGTGAGATGACGGCGACCTGGGGTTTGGTGCGGTACCCGCCCTGGTAACCGCCACTGGCGAGGGTTCCTCGCTCAACATTATTGGTGCGGTCCCAAACGCGCGAGCGAACGGGTCGCCAGGCGACGAAGTCGGCAACGGCGTGTTAAGCATGACGGGGCGATCCAGAGGAACTAGCTTTTCTGTCTTGTTGTCCGTGTAGCAGTACCCACGCCAGAGACCATGCTCCTCGGAGTAGTCTCGGCTCGATCCCTCCATCGTGGCCCCCGTTTCGAGATCCCAAAGGTGGTCTGGTTCCAACTTCGTCTGCTTCGGCGAGGGGCACATGCGAAACTTTAGGTCCTGTCCCAGCATAGGCGGCGAAGCCTTCGCCCGCAAACGATGGGCGTTGCGCGCCCTCTCCAACGACATGTCTCGCTCTTGAGGAAACGGCATGAAGGGAGAATGGCGCCCAAAGCTCGTCTCGGGTGGGATCTGCGAGACCGGGGCGTACGGCATGGCGGCGACCTTGCCTGGCGGGGCAGATGGAATATAAGGCATAAACGTCTCGCCAATGGGGCGGATGGATGGCGACTCAGGGGGGATGTACGGCATAAAGGATTCGCCAATAGCAGGGAGCGGTGATTCAGCACGCAACAAGGGCATGTGCGTCTCGCCAATTGGACCCAGCGAAGACGACGGTGGTCTCGACGTCCACAGCGGCGAGCTGGATAAAGACTGCCTTGCGGTCCTCGTCAACCCCATGGCATCACTCGGCGGGCTGCCGATGCTCATGTTGTCCAGATCCAGCGTGTCCACGCGATCAATGTCCCTCCCCGCCACATGGAGGGAATGCTCCTGCATCTCCTTGAACGCCCAGCTGATATCCTCTTCAGAAGAGTTCCGCCGAGACTGCATGTGGTCCCAAGGACCCCTAATCTTCGGCCTCCCCCTCAGGCTGTCATCATCGTCAGACCCCTCCCGCACGTAAAAGTGCTCGGCACCGCCTATACGCTGTCCGCTGTTCGGAAAGGCACTCATGGCCACCTCCTGCAGCTTCTGCTGAGCATCGCGGGCCACCAGGTTGAAGAACCCCCCGGCGATCTCGTCATCGCACGATTCCCTCCGGCCGTGCCCCCCCTGTCTGGACGGCGTCGCTGGTATCGCGGCATGGCTAAACTTCTTTCGCGGTTTCGGAGCATAGATGTGATTGGTGTAAGGTGTAATATCGGTCTTGTCCGTGGGCCTGGTCGCGGGCCCCTCGTCACCAGCTCGCCTTGACCTCCGTACCGAAGATTCGACAAGCTGCGGAGCGAACCGCCTCTTCCCCCGAGGGGGCGGAGAGGGAGAGCGTGGGGACGGACTGGGCGTGAGCTCGCCGGGCGGTGCGTGTGTTCGGTACTTCTCAAATGTGGTCTCGATTGGTATCGGGGCAAACCGCAACCGCGGCCGGTCTCGGGGCGTGGCCATCAACGGCCGAGGCAGCGAGAGGTGCGGATGGAATTGATGCTTGTTGCCGACCAGAGGGTCGAAGGGGGCAATTGCGACTCGGGCTGTCATGATGATCGTAAGTGGTTTGCAGAGACATTGGGATTAGAATGTAGGTTACAGTAGAGATCGGGCGACAAGCAAAGGACCTCTCGAGGTATAGATAGCACGAGAATACCGACGCTTCCGAACTAGAGCCGGTGGAATGAGGTGGCGAGACTGTCAACTGTTGTGGAATGTCGGGTGCCCAACGCAAGAGTTGGAGAGCTGCTGTCACTCGCAACAGCAGTCTGCAACCTTTTGGGCAGAAGGGCAGCCAAACAAGCGGGGAGGGAGAGAGTAGGAGGGCAAAGGCAAGGAGGCGGTCACAGGAGCCAGGGCAACTGGTATTGCAACATCCAGCTGCCCGCGCTAGCACCAGCGTGAGATACGGTGACCCGCCGTGGCAGGAAGTGGGTGGTAGATTCACCGAGTGGGGTGAATGTGGGTCGCGCCCAAGTATTGAGACAGTGCGAGAAAAGGGGGTTTGGGCTAGACTGATACCGCGTGACCTCAGCCCCCCACTCTGGCGCGTTGAGCTCAGACAAAGAAAGGAGTGATGTCAGGGGCCACACGGTGCTGTGGCGGTCACTGCACTGTCTATCGACTTTTGCCCAAGCCCCCTCAACGATTTCCGGACTCGATGCAACCGACGGCCCTGCAGGGTGCACCTCATGCGGGGCTCCGAGGGCACCTTCTTCGCCAGCCGACACAGCGTTCCGCGAAGCTGCAGAATCTACCGCCGAACCCGGCAACTTGGGAGGAAATCATTCCTGTTCCAGATCTTTGACATCATCGCCGGAAAGGGGTCAACGGCGGTTTGGGCTCAACTTTCTGGTCTTGTAAATGAATTCTCTTGGTGCGGATTGAGACGCATGCCATTGAAGATCGAGCCGAAGACCCTTTGATTTGCGTGTCTGCCCGCTCAGGGTCCCGCTAATCTCGGCGGGCTGCTAGTCTATGAATTGACGCTCCAGACGGTCTGGCTCTCGGGCTGGTGAGCCTCACTGTGCCCTCCAATGAGAAGGGGAATCCAATGAGCAACAGAGTAGAGGTTGGCGAAGGTTTTGAGCCACAGGCCCGAGGCAGGTGAGCCAGGCCTTTTTTTTCTGGTCAAATGACAGCCGAGGCTGGGCGCTGACGTTGTATCCCGCCCGCCTACAGCTTTACGAGATGAAAATACCAAACTCACCGCATGTCAGGTCCCAAATGTCCGTCATCTCTGTGATTCGAAGGTTACTGCAGCCAGCAGACTGTCAACGTGCGCCTTCCAGGGGCGTTCCCTTCAAATGGGCAGAAGAAAGCCCGGCCAGCTAACCAAGGGCTGGAGGCCAAACCAGCACCTGGAGCCCGACGCTGAACCATTGATAATTAGTCAAGACCCAAATCCATCACCGCTTTCTTCAAACGCCCTCTAGGGTTTTGGGACAGAGCATATGGTCACCATGGCTTCCATAAGCCACATTTCATCGACATTTGATCGCACAGCATTTCATCGGAACATGCACCACATGGAGCGCTGACGTTCGATTTACGAACCGTGCTTCCTTCAGTGATGCTCGGGGCCTCCACACCCCCGCCGCCGCCCGGCGAGGGTGAGCGTTCGGATCGCTGCACCCCGCGGGGGGCTCGGGAGAACAACCGAGCTGCCCTGGTTGTGCGGCCCCCCACCACACCACGAGGGCCCTTCCTCCATTTCCACAGCGTGTTGACCCTGTCACCTCACTCGTCCCAACACGCCAAAAGCCACGAACATCACGATAACAAGCACCCGATCTGCTGATGATTTTGTCTTGAATCCTCCAATATTCTACTGCCACATTCCCCCAAAATATCTCTACATACCCCAAACTTTGTTTGGGTGCTGATGTTCCCACCCATCCGCTGCGAGTGGCAGCAGCACCCATCAAACACACCCCACATGCAGCATTTGATACTCTCGTGATGTGGGTGGTGTTCCTTCGCCTGTCGTCCCATTGGGCGCGGAGGCCACGGCGGTCGTTGCATGCAGCAAATGCCGCCTTTAAACGCGACCCCCATGAGGCGGACACCCAGAACCCCTCCAGCTGCCCACCCTCCTGTCCACCACAGACCGCCTCTTTCAACGCTGCTGGCCCCTATAGGATAGGACGAGACTCCTCTAGCGTTCCCACAATGGTTCCTGGGATTTTTTTGCCAGCGGCACATCTAGGTTGCATTCATGGATGTTCTGTCAACACACACATTCCGGCACCCGCTATTGGACAATGCTGGCGCAAATCCCAGGTCGCTATCTCGGCTTATAAGTGGAGGAAAACTGGTCATACGACCAATTTCTCAAACGGGAACGATAAGTAGCTGGGAAGCAGACTTCCTGTGTACACGCTATTTCATGCGGCTTTTTACGGCCTTTGAGCAACGTAATCGCCCCAACAACCCTCGAGATATTCTTCCCCCGCCACGGTTCGCGGTGTTGGTTGGCACAGGCGGTGTGAAGCTTTTACGTAGGGTCTCAACGGAGAGGAGCGGACTCCCCAACGACTCCACCATTTCAGCCTCCCATCTACCCCAGAGTCTTAGCTCGATCCGGATCGATTAGTTTGTGGGGTTAAGTATACTCAAGTGGCAAACACGTCGCTCCCTGGTACGATCCACGCAACGGCTCAACCGGACTCTTCATTAAAAAGGAATGAGGAGGCGAGTTCTGATGCATCTCCCCCGACCCCTTGCTTACCGTCGTGGCAGTTGCCCTACCGTTAGCTCGCGCAGCGGACAGGTATACGGGTCGGTCAAACCTGGATGGGCCTCGATTCTTGGATCAGCGCCGAGTGTTCCGACCACCTCGTGGGTTCGTTCAAGCCCACCCCGCCCAAAAGCCCGCGGGAGGCCACTGACCCAACCCTTGCATGTACGTACTCACGTATTAAGCTCCCGCACCTCCCCAGCGGACGAGCCGAGCGGCGCTTTTCACGCGGCGCCGTTCTGCGCCATCACTAATAGCGGGGGATGGAGGCATGTCAGGATGCCAGTACCACCATGTGTTCTGCTAATAAGTGGTCCCCGAATTCTCTGATCGCCCCTGAATTGGACCCTGAACACAGCGTCGTCCACATGCGTACAAACCAGCTTGTTGTGCAACTCACATGTCCCATGTAGAATTAGGAAACACACGTCTTCCGAGTGTGTCACACAAGTGTGTCAAGATAATATCCGTGAACTTTCAATGAGCAATCTGTCGCATTTCAACCCAGTCTCTCATTTGCAAGTTTCTTCATCTGTCGGGCCACCACTCGAGGAAGCAGGAGTTATCGTAATCGATAATTTAGGGCATCAAGAATTGCAGTGGGCATAGTCGAAGGTTGTCATCTTTGGTTGGCGGGAAGAAGTACCGATGGCGATGACTTCCTTATCCGTGTTAATGGGCCTTAATTAAGAGTTCCTGTTCCCGCAGTCCAGGCCCGGCAACACTACCCCATGCCTTGCTTGGCGTGACAGGAGCTGGAAATTCGGCAGCGAAAACGGGGAATTGACTTTAAAACGTGGGAAATATGGAGTGTGGGGAGGAAGCTATTCTTATCAGCAGGTATTCAGCTCTTGCTCAGCCCAGATAGCCCACAAGGCTTTCCGCCTGGCTGCCTTCAAAGCGCTATCACCCCGCCAACGCACCGCGAATGTGAGGCATTTGTCGACTTCGCACACCAGCCACCGCCTCCGCTGGGCTCTGTTGAGCTTGGTTGCGAAGAGGAAATGCCTGACTGGATGAGACGCCGCCCAGCCGCCCAAAAAGATTTTGAGTCTACTGATCACAAAGGCCCAGTCGACAAGCCCGAACCGAGAGCCTTGTTTGACATATGCACGGGCTTTTCTTTTCCTGTCAATGGACTGTCAGTTCTATTTTTTGTCGCCAATAATCGTAGGTGAAGACTGCCGTTCTCATATTCATTCCCGGACGCCGAGTGCAACGATTTGTTGCAGCCATCTCACCCAACCAGCCGGGAGACAAGCTCTCGGGGATGGGCCTCTTGGGGGACGCCTGTAACTAGAAGAACCGCAATCACTAATGACCTACAGTAGAGGAAGATCACAGCCTTTTAGTACTGAAGCATCTTATTTGCTTTACCCCTGATCTATGCCCATGGATGCGGTACCTCAATCTTGCGTACCCTGCAACAGCTCTGGCTCTCACTCGCCTCCATTTCCCCAGCCAACCTTGCCACACTTCAACCATTCCTGACCGCCCCTACACATCCCAGCTCGACCCCTTCAACGCATCTAAGCTCTCATAAACCACATCCCACCCGGTCCCCGTCACCGTCCCCTCGCCGATTCCCCTGAAATAAGTCGAAGCCGAGGTATTCCCCCTCAACACCCGCTGCAGCCAATGCGTTGCCGCCTGCCCAAACTTCCCCCCGTTCGGCTTCGAGTAGTCCCCGCCATGGCCGACAGATAAATTCCCCTTCCACTTGGGCGTGCTCTTCGGCAGGCGCCTGTAGTCTCTCTCGCCGTTCGGGTACGCCACGTCGGTGGGCCCGCCCAAGAAGTAGAAAATCGGCTTGGTGATGATGTCTGCCAGTGTGATCGACTCGGTGGTCTGGTTCTTGATGCCCGAGTTGAATATCCCGATGGCTGTCACGCGCGGGTCGTGCTGAACGGCGTATGACTGGATGCCGCCGCAGGACATGCCGGCAACAGCGAGACGCGAGCCGTCAACGTGCGAGAAGTTGCCCTTTCCGACGTGGGCAGTGACCCAGTCGAGGCCCTCGTAGTGCAGCGTTGGCTTGGGGTACAAGGTCTCGGTGAGGCCGTCAGGGTTTGAGGGCCCGTTGGGCGTGCCGTTGGAGAGGATGAAGATGCCATGTGAGGCGACTTCTTTGAGGAAGGCGTCGAAGGTCAGGGCGTTGAAAGTGCAGGCGCCTTAGTCCCAGATCAGGACGGGGAGCCGGAGGGTTGAGGGTGGGCTGGTCGGCGCGTAGATTATGTGGTTGAGCGTCGAGGGGTCTTGTGTCCAAGATGCGGAATAGGGGCCGGTGCCTGCCTTGGGGGAGTTGGTATCGGTGTCAGTGGGGTCTGGGGAGGAGGACTTACTGCAGTGGTGCAGGACACCAGAGCAAGGTGGGCGAATATGGTCTTCATTATGGTGATGAGCGCTTTGTCGGTGTGGGCGATCTAGGAACAAAGGACGGAACTTGATGCATGCTGGCGGGTTAATTGTGTCCAGTCTTTATACTACCTTAGACTTAGCCGGTGGAGTTTGCACAACTTTCAATGACGCTTGCGTGGACTATTCTGTGCTCGGCGGTTTCCGATCGCGAAGTCGACAGCCCGTGGATGCCGATACACCGTTTCCAATCAACTTCAGGTACAAAATGTACGCGTCCCCCACAAGGACAACTCAACGTTGCGTTGACATTGTTGCGCCCAGCGCGCCTAGTCCCGGGAATCGAGCTTGGCAATACCCGGAGTAGCGATTCAAAGGGAATCAGAGGACCATTCCCATGGCCTCGCCTGGATCAACTCACTACCTACCTGATCATAATGCCGGCGTGATTGTCATAACTCGTCCCGTCCTTCCGGGTACCCAGGACATTGCGATTCGAGCGGTTCGTCGTCATGGCATAGCGACCAAATTGCTAACACTATCCAAAACGCACCAATCATGACTGTTGCCCCAATTGTCAATAATCACGCGTTTCCTGTAACCCAGGAGACGAGCTGGATTGAACTGGCGGGATCATCTCAGTCCAATCAAAGACTAAAATGCTGAGTTGTGCAGCCCAACCTCATACCAGGTCGTGCAAGACCAAGTTGACACGGGCCACGCGGTCTCCATGGGCGAATCAACCAGCCCACTCAGATATTGAATTTCAACATCCTCACTTGGAGTAGATCACCTAATACTTAGTGAATGGGCAGGCCTTATCTGAAAGGCATGGGGAACCAAACAACTGGCTTTTCAGTCGAGCGTATCCGCATAAACTGTAGGCAGTTGCGGTGGTTAACACAAGTAGCCCTGCCCTCTTCGATCCATCCTTATTGTTCATGGTGGATGGTAAGAACTCAGCTGGCTGCGGCTGTTCATCCGGAATAACAGGAACGACAGCGACAGGAAGACCACACCAAGCCAAATCAGGAGACTACCCGAGACGACGGAACACTAAGGTAGACATCCCGGGCCCGTCTTAGAAAATGCAAACGTTAAACGCTTGCCGACGGAAATCTCGAGGTCGCATTGGGCCATGCAGGCTCGGGTGTGGATGCCAGCAAAGGGCGACCTACCTGTGACTGAAGTCGCAAGAATTGTTCCAACGACGGTCTCTCATTGATGCCATTGCCCCGTCTTCTCTTGTGGCTTCGGCGGTAGGTTGGGGTGGGAAGGTGGGGTTCGCGGGATATCTGTCGGTACGGGCATTGCTTCGAGTCCCAAGAGCTGGACATGGGCTAGACTCAGGCTCGCTCGCTGTGTGACTGTGCTGCCGCTTATTGGCGAGATGATGTCTGGTGACGTAAAGATGCGCCCACGACCTGACGCGCGGACAAACCCCCCTTGAACACGCGCTACATCCCAGATCTTGGCAAATTGATAGTGAGTTTCAGGAGCAACTCAGCTCCGCCTGGCGACTTTCGCTTCCTGGAATTGGCCTGGTGTCTGCTTAGGAGCATCAGCAGGTCACAACAGAAAGAGGGGTGAGCAAAACTCCAATGTCCACCTCTAGCCTCGAATCCCGCTTTAGGCGCTTTAGGGGTAGACTGGATCCCATCTCATGCTCCCAGCGCTCGATGCGGGCAGCATCCCACCATCGCAGAGATCATTGCACTGGGATGCTGGTGCTTTGAAACTGCCTTGGTCATCGTCAATCTCCCGCTGCAGCTGCACGGCGGGCTCGGAACGCAGCCCGATCCACCTACGGGGCATTGCCCCACCAATGGCGTGTCGTGGGGTAGGATTCCAGCGTGACAGGGCGCCGGGAATTTTGAGGCGGTGGTCGCCCACAGGGGAGTTAGGTGCATATATATTGCATGATTGGGACCAGGCTCCCTGGCATGGAATGTTACCCCTGGCCGTTAGCGGGTCGTTGTCAGTGTGGAAGCTGCTGACCTCGCCTGAAGCCTGCTTGGGAGGGGATGATATTGCATACCACGAAGGAAACAAAAAGAATACAAAGTCGCGTGTTGACCCTGTCAACCACATGGCGTTGTGAAACTTTGCATCCGACGGGTTCTTCGCGAAACAAGTGTTGGCCATGGCGAAACTCTTTTCTTGCTTCCTAGCGGCCGCCCATCTGCTTGAGGCCGTTGCCGCTGGGAGCCATGCCGCCCCCCTTGTCCCACGCACCTGGGACGGGAAATCGTATGGCTGCAAATGCTATTTCGGTGATGCGTGTTGGCCCGCGGCGAAGGACTGGAAGACGCTAAACAACACCGTTGGCGGGAATCTCGCGGTCCTTGTCCCGCCCGAGTCGGCATGCCACACCTCGTTCAACGGCCAACTCGGCACGATCCCGACCTACGACGCCGCCAAATGCGCGTCCGTCACAGCCAACTACTCGCGCGAGTCGTGGATCAACGACCAAGATGGCACGCTCATGTGGAAGTACTTCACCAACTCGTCGTGCACCCCGACCACGGTGCCATCCACGCCCTGCACGCCAGGCTACTACGGCACATACGTGATTCGGGCTCAGACGAAGAACCACATCAAGGTCGGTGTCGAGTTTGCCCGGAAGAACAACCTCCGCCTCATCGTCCGCAACACCGGCCACGACTTTATGGGGCGTAGCACCGGCTGGGGCGCCCTTGTGATCAACACCCACAGCTTCCAGGAAACCAAGTTTGACAAGTCCTGGAAGGGCGGACCCGGTGGCTACTCCGGCAGCGCCGTCACCATCGGCGCTGGCGTACAAGGCCGCGCTCTGCTTCGCCAGGCCGTCGCACAAAACCCTCCCGTCACCGTCGTAACCGGCGAGTGCCCAACCGTGGGTATTGCCGGCGGCTTCGTCCAGGGCGGCGGCCACGGTCCCCTGACCACAATCTTCGGGTTTGCCGCTGACAACGCCTTGTCGTTCGACGTCATCACCGCCGAAGGCAAATTCGTCACCGCCGACGACAAGAAGAACCCCGACCTCTTTTATGGGCTCAAGGGTGGCGGCCCCGGCAATTACGGCGTTGTGGTATCGGCCAGCTTCAAGACCTTTGCGGAGCGCCCCTCGGCCGGTGCGACGCTGTACATCAACGCGACGCTGACGACCAATACAACGCTGTTCTGGGAGGGTGTGCGCATCTTCCACAGCCACGCCAATGACTTTGTCGACGCTGGTCTGTACGTGTACTTCTCCGTCGGCCCGGGAAGTCTCCGTGTGCGCCCCTTTGTGGCCTTCAACCAGACTGCCGCGCAGCTTGACGCCGTGCTCGCGCCCCTGAAGGCAGACCTCACCGCTGCTGGTGTGCCGTTTTATAGCGCCGCGGCGGGTTCGTACGCGACCTTCTTCGACTTGTATCTGGATCTGTTCGAGGACGAGTCCGCTGGCCCACCGACACTCACGAGCGGCTGGATGATTGGACGGGCCGATATCGCCAACAATAATGACGGCATCATCGAGGCCTTCCAGACGGCCATCAGTCCCCGCGCCGACTTGATCAACAAAGGGTACATGGTGGGACATCTGTTTGGCGCCGGCCATAGGCCCCAACCTGCAGATATTAGCGCCACGAACCCGAGAATTCGTACTGCATCGAACCTGATGCTGTATCTCCTGCCCCTTCCAACAGACGCCACCCTTGCGCAGAAGGCGGACATCCAGGACTTGCTAGCCAACACGGTGGATCGTGCGATGATGGATGCTAGTCCGAATGGCTGCGCATATGTTAATGAGGCCGATCCTTTCCAGGAGAACTGGCAGGATCACTTCTGGGGGCCGACAGTGTACCCGAAACTGCGGACTCTCAAGAAGAAGTGGGATCCGGAAGGTATCTTCTACGCCATCTCGACGCCCGGGACTGAGGAGTGGGACGTCATTGAGTACGGGACCCGGCTGTGCAAGAAGCTGTAGATCTGATGGTAAATAAATTTCGTTATGATATCCAAGCCAAGTAGCTGTGCTCCGTAATAATCGAGCCCTAATTACCCATTGGACACATTGTTCCTCATCTGTCATATCATCATAGGTCGCCTCGTTTCAACAGGGCTGTGACCCTCGCCTGCTGCTCATAACTGCACTCTCTTGCTCCGCGGGAAGATGTGGCATCGACGTTGCGGAATCAACTGCGGTCTTTATCTGATCACCCCCTATACTAGCCTTTCCCGATGCGGCACTGCTCGATAGGTCACTAGACAACATCATGAAGTCTTTATCCGCACGGCTTCGCCGGGAAGTCGTGAACATTGCGGGCTGCGCAAAGGTTGGCCACGATGGCCTAATATTTCTGTTTCTTCTCCTTGCGTTATTTCTCTCGTCGTTGTTGTCGGTGAGACCCAGTCTCTGGCTCATCTGGGGCGCGCATCGGCTAAAGAGGGGCCTCAGTGTAACGATGGACGCGCAGAAGATGCCGAGATTAGGCTCGATCACGCCATACAGGGCGCTGCCGACTTTGTCGTATGTGCTATCTGTGGACTGTGTGGACTGGACAACTGTGAGGAGACGGAGAACGGAGATGACGCAGGCCCTATTTTCTTTCGTATCAGAATGCGACACATCAAAGGCAACCACGCACGTGTAAGGGGATGAAAACGTACATTCCACCAAAGGACAGGACAACTAGGATCATGAATCGCTGTATCAGAGGGAGCGTCAGGTGCCGAAGGATGAAGAGCGGAGCGACGAGGACACCGAAGTCCATGATGATGGTCATGCCGAGCTGTGCATAGTACACCATTGTTCGATTCAGACACACTGCCCCGGGAACGTTTGCCGTCCACAAGGCGTGGAAAGGCCTGCAAAGGGCAAGGTGGGTGCCGATCATTGCGAGAGACTGGGCAATGAGGATGACGATGATGGTGTAACAGAAACGCTTCTCAAACGGCATGACGCTTATTCGGACATATTGAAGCAAAATCGAGAGCTTGAGCGCCATGTGGGTTAGGATGTAGAAGATGATCCCACCGATAGCTACCTTGCCCTGCCCAACGAGCTCATCGGCACTGACGGTCTCGATGTGCCGTCCGAATCCGTTAAGAACCGCTTCGAATAGTTAGATACCACAAGGGGCGATGGCAAATATGTTAGACACAACTTACAGATACCCATGAACGAGGACATGGCAATGGAAAACACCATCGCGCACACGATGCAGTAGTCCTCGAAGAACCGTACTCCAACCAGACACCTCCGGGTGTAGATGCGCAGGGCCACTGCGACGGCAGCGATGGCGGGGGAGAGAATGATCGCCGTGGCGATTACGCCGGCGCGCGATTCGTCGGCACGGCCCATTATGAATGCATCGATGAGCTAGATGGTATCCTCACGCGGGGCGAAGGAGCGTCGACTGCTGCAAAGAAGTCGGCTCGTCAGATTCCGGCTTCGATCCTTCAAGGTGGAGTTTGCGCCTGGAAGGGCGTTTGGGCTGGCCAAATACCTTCTGCAAAGGTTGCCCAAGCGGTGCCATCAGTCTAAAAGGAGCGCCTTGAAAAGCTCATCCACTGCAAGCAATGACGAGAGGCGAAATCCAGGTCTCAGGAGCTGACTGCATTGGACGCCGCCACCCGGCACTCTGCTCAGCGCTCCGCGGGCCCTTTCAGTTGCGGCTGGCGAGTCAAGCCCCCTGTCGATTCTGAGCCTTCTGGGTTCCGCCAAGAATCGGTGTGGCCATTCGGGATGATTTAAAGGTTACAACAAGGGATCACTGCGGTGTGCCCCGGGGACGACTCCGTGCTTCCCCAGTTCCACAAGCGTCCACCATTGCGGATGATCCAAGCTTTGTCGGCGGGGTCCGCCCAATGACCCAGGCCTGGGCAGCTGGCTAATCTCTTTCCCCTGTATCATACCTGCCTAATCGGTGGAATCGGTATGACTGGCGGTGCTCATACAGGGCTAAGCGGGATGGTGTGCAAGAAAATAAACATTAGCGCGATGTGCCGATTAACACGGGTTGTGCCGCCCGCCAACGCCCGGAAATCCTACGACAGGGAAGCAGATGCGCTTTCAGCCAACGAGAGATCGACGCAATGCAATTTGAGGAGCTTGACATTACCTACCGAGAGGCTCTGCCTTCCAGCAGTGAATTGTTTTAATAATCTCTGGGGCCGGGCCCGAGTTGCCGGTTGGGATTGATGCTCCTGCGACAGTGGGAGACTGCCGGGCAGTATCAACGGATGTAGTAAAATCACGGCCCTTTCTGCGTGCTAAGCTATTCTCCAGAACGTTATGAAGCCCGGCAAATGCGATCTTGTGTGACTGGGAAAGAATTCTCACAAAAAGACGCCGGGTCAACGCCATAGTGAGGGTCAGACATGGGTGTGTTGGGGCCTATTTCCCATTTTTTCCCTTGGTTGCTCTTACCTTTTTTCAACACGCCACTTGCCCCTGTCAACTCTTGCGCTCTCCGCGTGTGTTCACCACTGCGGTGTACCCAAAACCTCTCCCGTTAAATGCAAAGTTAAAATAATGGAACTCACTCGGTCCTTAGGCTAGAGACGCGAGAATGATGTTCAGTTACTTAGTAAGGCCTGTTGGCGGCTCGCTCACTTTTGGACACCCTGCAAGCCACAACGCACGTTTACCCGCAGCTGACCATCGCGCCCATCGGAATGATTCACAGTCAGGATCTGGGTGACAGATAACATCGCTGTTCCGGTGTGCCGCCCGGAGCAACCGCTTGAGCCCCGATTCAAAGGCGCCACATTTTTTCTTTCGCCAGTGGATGCAAAGACATAACCAAAAGTTGCGTCCTACCAGAGGCATAGAATTCATGGCTGTCTTTCACGAGAGCTCTTCAATCAGGTACCTATTGTTTCCCGTCCGTAATAGTAAAAATCGACCTACCCGTAGTCAAACGAGTGGCTAGCGGTGGCGATCCGGGCGGGTTTAGATGGTTTTCATACTCGTCCAAAACGGTGCGATGAAGATCTATCCGTGGTCAGACACTGAGGGCAGGCCATTTTGGCGGGACTCGCTTGAATACGCAGCAGCCGAATTCCAATCCAAGAGGGTCGTTGAAGTCAACGGTGTGAGGCTCAAATGGATGAATTTCGTACTTTTTCAAGGTGAACTCTTGGCGTCGTACTCAAAACCAAAACCCAGCACACCAAAGCCCAGTAGTTAGTACACTGAAGTGTTTGACCGAAAGAATGGTTGGTGTTTATTACACAGTGGCTAGTACATTATAAGTTCAAATGTGGTAATTGCGTCCATATCTCGAGTCTGTCCCTTTGTCTCAACATTCGGGGTGAAGATCGCCGAGTTGCCAAGTCAACCAATCATCATCTGCCGAGTTAAAGGCTTCACCATCCAATCCAAGCATCCCCTGGGCTGTGACAGGCGAAGGACACTCCGTGAGGCCGAACTTTTCCACACCGTTTGATACTTCAACCCCAACAGATGCATCGAAGGGACCTCCACCACTTGGTGGACTTGGCGATGAATCGAAGACGACGCCTGCCAGAGAGTCTATATTTGGAGGCCCCGATGCGACCCCTATTGCTGGATGTATGCCCTCTTCAGCACGTTGGGCAGCCCATTGCCGTTCGATGCCATCGAGAGCCGCACTAAAAATATCGCCCCACCGCCCTTGACTGAACCGTTCCTCGTCATCTTGGCTCCAGTTTGGATCCGTCCGCATGTGGTCGACAATAATGGTAGCACCATTCCGTTGGCAAAACTCTCGGAATTGGTTCAGATCTTCAGATTGATCGTTATATGGAGAAGTGGGTTCATCAACTCCGGGAAATAAGATGCGCCAGATGGCATACCAGCGTTGGACTTGGTTCCAACTCGTTGGTCCTCTTTTGTTTAATTCCGTCACATGTTCTTCACCTATGCCCTCATCCGATTTCTCGGGTTGGCGTGTGCAATCAATGTTCCTGACATGATCGTCGCAGGCGGTACGGTTTCGGAATTCTTCTTGACACCGTGAGCAGCGGATTTTCTTGCGGTGGTTCCGGTACAAGTGCTGTTTGATTCGTTTGGCCTCCTCGAACTTGAACTTGAAGCAACCGCGGTATGCTTGGCGGTCCTTCTTCCAATATGGACAAGCAAAAAGATTCTCCTTCTGGTTTACCGTCTTTGCTCTTTTCGTATCCACGGCTGGAATATCGTCGCCGTCATTTTGTCCTAGGAATGGCCTTTTTCCGAGCGAGACTCGCGAAACACCATTCTCTGGGCCTCTGTAAGACTGAGACGAGGCCTCAGTGTTGGAACTTGTCCCGGTGGATTCCGAATTGTTATATCTCTGGTTTGAATTTCCGGCTGCATGTCGCTGAGACCAACTGTAGGCGCCAAGGATCTTGCTGACAATTGCATTCAACTCCCGAGCGATGCCAGGATGCAAGGCACTAGAAGATAGGGGCTCACAATCTTCCATGTCGTCCGACTCAGAGTAAGACTCGGGGTCGTCTGCGCTGTCGAAATTGTCACTATCGGGCGTGTCGCTGTCGTGAGCTTTCACCGTAGGTGTGTTGGAGTGGGCTTGCAGCTCCACTGGGAGCAGATCATGCACCGAACTCCTGGGTGTTGACGTTCCCGAAGGGATGGAACGAATCGACCCAGTCAAGGTACCGGACGCGGAGTCGTAGGAAGGGCAGCTGCTGGCAATCGACATCCCTCCAAAGGGACGTATGAGTGTGGAACCGTCATGCTGCGTAGCCGCTTGCCAGTCTTCAGTGGCTAAAGTTGCAGGTCCAGCTTCTGAATCCCGATGGGCCCCTTGAGCTTGACCAACCGGCTCTTGGGGTGCGCCCGAATCATTGCCTTGGTCCGACCGGGCGCTCCTCGGGTTTGACCGTCTTGTCGAAGTCGGTGCATATCGATGAAGACCACTGTCCCCCCTTGCTAGCGGCGAAGATGAGTCGCCGAGGCCGATAGACGGGTAGCTATCCAGAATCCCGCTCGCTCTGACAGCCTCCCGGATGGCCTTTCGTGCTTGTATGTCACTGGAACAGAAGATGATTTTGGGAGACGAAGTTGACTGGTCCTTGCCGACCATGTATATGAACAGGCTGACGCCGGCGCCGTGGACCGCGTCTGAGTTCTCCAACAGCGTCCGGATCTGCCGACTCAACTGCTCTTGCCACACCTGGGCCGCCAGACCAACCGCCATCCAGACGCTTTTGCCCCCTGAGCCCGAGAGTTTGGTAATAAAAGGGCCGCAGGACTCCTCTGGCCGGTTCCACGGCGGGCGAGTCGGGCGACTCGGGTGTCCATGATGACGCCTGTCATTGCTGTGGTGTCCGGAACCCGACATCTGTGGCCAAATATGCTCAGGCAGATGCAATTATGTAGCGGATGTTCAATTCGTCGCAGCGTGGAAACCATTTGGTGCTTGGGATGAACAGGATTCTTGTTGTGACTCGGGCCCCGTATTCAGCGGTTTGCTCCGCTGTTGGTGGCGAGGTTGCAGCCCGGGCAGGTGGGGACCGACGGGCCGGGGGTTGATAACGACTTTAACGCTCGTGTGTTCTGTCAAGGGTTAACGAACATGGAATGGCATGCAACGGCGCGCTTTCGGAATCTTGGCGGGCGCGGCCGGCTTGTTGTGCAACCAATTCGAGATTGTGAGACACATTGTCGAGCACGACCGAACCTGCAGGCCCCAAGACCGGCTTGGCAAATGGGCATGCAGGGTATGCCAGGCCGTGTGGCTCGGATCCTAGCAGCTCTTTAGAGAGCCTCCATCATGACAGTTTAATTGAGACACCAGAATTTTGGGGGCAGGTTCCGCTACCAAAACGAAAGCAAAAACATTAACAAAAATTGTTAGGAGCTTTAGTGACGGATATAAGTAAGACTGCTTAATTTAAGGCAAGTCGAGCAAGTATCCGTGGTTCTATCGCAATTACAACTTCAGTCGCTGCTGGTAGAAGAGGTATTTAATGTGGGGATCGGCGTTTTTGGCGTCTCAATTATTTTGTCATGGGGAAGAGAGCCTACCGTGAGAGCGCATTTGTGCCTTAGCAACCCCGCGCCTTCTCGAAAAAGCGCAGGTGGGGAAGTGGGACAGGACACTCCGTCGCCCTTGCCACGAAGCAGCGCCCTCGCCCCTGGGCCCAATGAAGCCTTGCAACCTACCAAGGGGGTGAGCGGCTTGGGCTTGCAGCTCCAAACGACATCCAGATCCTTGGGCGAAAGTGTGCTGAAATCGGTTCGTGTCTTCAAACCTCCCAGCAAAGGAGTTCTCGCGCTGTTGTGAGGTTTGAAATGCAGTGGGGAAAAGGATTTCATCCACAATGGGCCATTTAGAAAGACAATAAGAAGAGCTCAATAATTTGTGTGTCTGGCCAGGAGAAGGAGTAGCCGACTTTACCTTCTACCTTAATGTTCGAACACTTTTACAAGCGAATCCGAGCCGCGACCTGTGATCCTCAAGTCATCTTCCTCAACCTTCTCCACGTCGTCACCTCCCATTCACCAACCGCTACCTACCCTGGGGCCTACCTGTCCTGATGCCGAGCAGCTCCTTGATCGTAGAATCAGAGACACCCATCAAGCTTGAAGAGTAAGAACATCCAAAACTCATCATCCAGCGATGGCAGTCAGCTGACTTTCTCCAAGTCCGAGTCGCAAGTCTTGTGGCTGCAAGAGGTCCGGGCAGGGGTCGGTAATGCTTGAACAATACTTGGCAGCAACGCCGACCCAAGTTGAGATCATGGCAAATCAGCTCCCAGCAAATCATAGCAGAGAAGTGCTGGGTTGTTTGCGCAGCTGGGTTGGACAATGGGACATGGCTTCAGTGGGGACAGCAGCTGCCTGAGGTACCCAATACTTAGATCGATGTACCGCGAGCCTCGTGTTCAACACCTCGTGTATTGCCTCTGCACATATAAATAATACGAATACCGCACCCTTTAGGGGCCGCAGTGCCAGCTGTGGGAAGACATGGTAACAGCCATCACGCATTTATCTCATGCCAGTGTCTTGTAGGCCAGATGTTGGAGGTTGCCGCCACAGGAAACATTGCATGAAATGCCTTCTAGATTTCCCCTCACGGGGGCTGCTTTTTTTTTTTTTGGCACACTGGTGTACTTCTCTATTCAGCCCTTGTCAACGCGATGACGTTAGGTAGTAGCCCAGATCGCTTTTGTCCGACATGAGGCTCCTTTCAACACCCGATGTAAAAGCTCAACGGATGACCCTCTCGCAGGTACGAATAGTGTGGAGAGACAACCAAGGTGGCAGGACAAGCTGCAAGCTGCCCGATTTGCTGAATGAAGTCATGGCAAGAATAAGTATCGTCGACCTTCTTTCCCAGTCTCGATTGGCCGAAATTGGGCTGACCGCAGTTTGGCCACCAGTTTTGGGTCAGGTTTGGGTGACGTGAGAAGTAAGGTACTGTACATTGTATGTGTGTGTGGTGGTATGTACAGGGACTTGTGGGCTCAATGATGACCTGGGCGGCTATTGGCTGATCAAGAACATCTGCCTGGGGCACACCACTGTCGCTGAAGCTGTCGGCCTAGAGCTTCAACCGGGGAGCTTGGGCCAAGAGGCGGGCCTCAATTGGCCGTAGTCATGCAGTCGTGGGATCCCCGCCGCGTTGATCTCGCTGATTTGGCGCAAACCGATGTCTGGTGCTTGTTATTACCTAGTGATATGGTCAACCCTCGGCTCTTGGCCGGGGACTGCGATGTCCTGCAAAATCTAGGTAGTGGTGGGATCAGGGCTGGCTGGTCGGGCACGCCAATCGCGCTTGGAACAGCCCCCCCCCCCCACTCACCACAGCAGCCGCAATTGCGGGGATCGGAACCCATGGCGCAATGGCCACGCGCTGCAACGCGAGGAAGACGGGATTTATCCCCACCTACCTGTTCCTGGGTGGGCCGGGAGTACCTCTGTCTACGTACCTGTCAATCTGTCACCGAATATCCCGGTGGCTATTCGGGCCTTCCAATGGAACAGCAGCGCCCGAGATCTGCAGCTGGAGCATCCCATAAGTTGGCTGGCGATCCGCACCAGCCCGAAGCCATATAATTACTCGGTCGCACGGGTGGCAAACCCTGGGGCATTTCGCGTCCTCATAGACCAGCTCGAGAATCAATCGCTCGCATTGGTATATACTGAGCGGAGGCTCGCCGTTCGCCCAGCTTTGCTTCCTCCAAGCACCCCACCAGATTTTACCGAAGCTGCTCGCCGCTCGAACCATTACGCGCAATCGACAGATCGGGGGACCAACGCCTGCCCCGGTGGCTGCACCACCTGCAGAGGCTGAGCCGTCGTGGCCCCCTTCGTCATGGCAGATGCGCTGCTCCAATTCGTAAACTCCCCGACAACATGGCGACTTGTCCGACATCGCAGCACAATACCTTGCTAAAGAGTTCTCCAGAGTGGCATCGCCGACCCCTGCATGTTGACACGCGACAGGGGAAGACCTTTTGGGAGCCCGCCGGTCCGGTTGTTGAAGCATGGCCCCGTCTCGGCCCGCGCATCAGCGCTCGGGCACAGACTCTGGCTGGACCCGACGCCGCGTTCAGCATCCACATGGCCATGATCGGCGGATCCACGGAAACCGCGAGTCCCGGCATCGTGTTCTGTGTCAACGACATCGCACTTCAGCGGGCAATCCGTAACGATAGTGTTTTGAACAACATCATCCGCGACTGTCCCCTATCCATTGGGGTAGACTTCTGCCCGACCCTCCCGCGGTTCCTGGCCCGGGATGCGGCATCTGTCAAGGTTCCACCGGACGACGGCCCGTCCTGTTCCCCGACGCCCTACATCGTCTGGTCGACTGAGGCTGCCCCTAGAATTGGCGCACGCTTCTATGTCAAATGCCGTGATGGAGGTCCCCCGCGCATGTCCACTGCCGGCGCAGTGTTCTTTCACCGTGGCAAAGCTTTCCAGACTACGGTCCGTCATGTCTTCTTCCAGCCCGAAAGAGTCCCGACGGATCCCAATCAACCGTCCTTCCAAAATGACTTGGACCTGGACGGCTCGGACTCGGATGATTTCGATCACGACTTGGACGATAGCAACTCGATGGATGGCGAGACCTTTTGCCACAGAGAGCCTAACGGTACTCCCCACGATGGATCAAGTGCCCCATCTAGTACCCAGGGGCCACCGTCCTTTGTGGAGGGAGAGGGAACGCATGGGAGGCAGCTGTCGGAAAAGGGGAAGGATCCGGAAGTTCCTTCGGGGGTCTTCCACATTGGAACAGCTTTGCCAGAGACGGTAGTAGGGGGTCAACGCGCCGTCGACTGTGCTTTGATTGAAGTTCAGGTCAGCAGCGACGCCGATCCCAACTTGGTTTCGTACGATCCCTCGGATAGTACCAAGAAAGTGCGTGTTACGCGACCCGCGCGCATGGATAAGACGCCGCCCTCGGGGACACCGGTCATTGTTGCGACATCGTCAAGACCCGTCAGCGGCAGGCTATACAAGACGCTTGCTTACATCAAACCCCGGTATCAGCGAGAGACTGTCGCTGTCTATCCGTTGCTGCTGGACGAGGATATGTCGTTGGAGATTGGCGACTGCGGATCTGTGGTGATTCAGTTGAAAGGAAGTGAGGTCCTCATGTTCGGTCATGTCGTGTTTGGCCACCCTGGCACTGCGATGGCCTACATTCTCCCTATGGAAACCATCATTGACGACATGGCCGAGCTCCTGAGTACCGACATCTCACTACAGCCGCCGACATGCCCGAAGCAGAGACTTGGAAACAGTGTCCGTACCGAATTCGCTTCGCCAAAGTTTTACGAAGACATAAAAGAGGTGGTGATGCCTAAGAAACATGTGTTCCGTGGCTTCCTTGACAAGATAGTCGACAAGGTCGGCAACACACGTACATTGATGGAGAGAAGTCGGCAAAAGGAAGTTGTCAACCACGGATATTCTTTCGAAGATTTATTTTTCCGGCTCCCCCCAGAGCTACGCGACCAAGTTATCGACTGCCTGAACTTTCGAGAGGCAATGAATCTGCGGCATGTTTCGCTTCGATTTCGTGCGGCAGTCTCAGTGAACGGCTCCGCAATATCAAAGCGCTTCCTCGAGAACAACCCGCTCCCGCCTCTTGCTCAGAAGTTGTACCGGAAAGATTCACCGGACCTTGCTCACATTCACATGGTAGGTCACTGTCATGCTGTTGCTTGGAGGTTAGCAGATCATATGGTTCAGTGGCTCCGGCGAGATATGTTCCTGTATGGGTCCCGATTCCAGAGGCAGCAATTTCAACCGAAAAAGGTACGGATGAAGCAACGACTGCTTCCGTCTCTGCTCTTGTTAGGGCGCTTCTTCGAAATGTGTCACGACTTCCTTGAAGAGCAGGCCCAAAGTGAGGCCGACGCCGATAGTCAACGGGATCGCATCCCCATCAGCTTCCCGCTTAAGGGGCAGGTGATGCACGACTGCAGCGACGAGCTTCTCCTCCAAACCCACGATGTGGCGGTAGTTCTTTTCACGTTTCTGCGCCAGGCGATGAGACCCCCTTCAAAATATGGGTCGGTTGAGAGGGTTTTGCGTCATGGTTCGATGAAAGCGCCATCCGACAAGGAAATCGCAGCGGTTCTCTACCACGGGGGGTTGGAGACGATGGTCAAGATTTTAGACCTCGAGGACCTGGATAAGAAGGCGGCGGCTGTGCGTTCCTACTGTGCCTCTCCGCACCAGGCGGCTGAAGTCATGTTGAAGGGGGCATCTTTAGGAAGAAGGAGGTTTGGTTTGAAGAGCGAGTTGAATGAACCCGGCACCACCACCGAAAAAGGCGAGCCGTTCAAGCTCTATCCCTTGCTTCCGCGATTGCCAGATTTGGACCATATATGGCTCCCTTCCGCCGAGGCTCTACTGATAGAGCGAAGGGTCATTCGGGGACGACGTGATCTCAACACGTTTCCGGTAGCAATGAGGGAGTTGATACTCGAGAGCGAAACGCCAGCTGACACACTGTATAAAGAAGGCCATGATCTTTGGCACGCACTGTCCGATAGCGAGGGCCGCAATATGGCTCACAGCGTCACCTAACTAAGTCTTGGGCCTGCGGGACAATCAAGAGTGTTACAGATTGGGTGATCCCGCCTGGTGACGGTGTTTTGATACCTGGGGTTGCTCACACACCATTTGGTCTTGGATATTCATCTGCATATACATATATTTTGCATTTAGCCTTTGTCTGGGAACCTTGAAATGCGGCCTTTGAATACCTACTTTATCATATCAAAATGGCCCATGCAGCAACGATGAAAGCACCAACAGACCCTGATAACCACCGACCGAAGCGTTCACCGCCACTCCTGCCTCTTCCTGGCGACGGCACCGCACCTATCCGGGCCACCAAGTGGGCAGAATGCCTCGTTGGAAGAGTTTAGGTTGACACACCAGGCCGTGAGGGGACAACAGCCCCGGCACAGCACGTCGCGCCGCCCGAGCAATACCCGGCCTGGTCGGGGCATGAGGCTTGGCCAAAGGCAACACCGCCGCTGCAGTTTGACATAGGATATGGATCGATGAAGCCTGCTCCGAGGCAGAGGCCGACGAGGGCGCTTCCAAGGATAACAATGTAGAGGATCATAGCGAGAAAGAAGGGGTCAAGATGACAGTGATGAGGCTCGCGCTCAACTCGGTCCCTGATTTCGCCCATGCATTGGCTTTTATACAACTTTCCTACGGCACACTGGCGCTGTAACCATGCCGGTTTCGTATCACTGTGTGGACTAGGCGTGGTGGGGTGCCTCGGTTGGGTATTGGTCGACGCCTTGGCGCGGTTTTCAGTTCATCAGATATGGAGAATATCGGAAAGCTACAACCCAGAAAACGGCTCTTTGGTGATCCAGAGCAGTCCAGCGAACAACAGTGAACCAGCCCGCCCTAACCAGGGCCTCTAAAGACCCGACAGAAGGAATGCTATATTTGCACTTCATCCTACTCTGCGTACGCATCTTATCTGTTCCGTATTCGGTATCCTGACTATTGAGTAGATCCGCATCGAATGAGAACTCGAAACTGAGCGTTGTGCTAACAAAAGATAGAAATTTTGAAAAGAGTTGACACAAATTTCTTTGCGGTAGTGTAAAGCTCCGCGATCTATTGCGGAGGCCATCCTCAGCCTCCCTGTCGGTGTGTACCGACCAATTCTATGGTGTACAACAATACCAGGAAAGATACATGTGTCCAGTATCTAAACCGGCAACCCAAGAGCTACTGCTTTGCTTACTCCAATACTGGGGGTATATCCCTATCCTGCCTAACGTCCATCTCACGGCTCCAAACTACAGCTCCTATCATTCCTGGGATCTCTCATTTAACCCATTTCCACATCAGGATCAACCTCACTCCCCAAATCCGCTTCCTCTAAAAACGTCCTTCCGAGTAGCGACTCTGGCAAGTACTCTTGCTTAACCCTCCCGTCTTTATAGTTAGGTGGGTACTTGTACGCAGCGCCATATCCCATATCCTTCATCAACCTTGTTGGCGCATTCCTCAAATGCAGCGGCACCGGCAGACTCGCAACACCCGGCTCCTGTAGTGCCGCATATGCATTATTGAGTCCCCTGTACGCACGCGTGCTCTTCGGCGCTAGACACAGCGCGACAGCGCAGTGGGCGAGGGGGATACGCGCCTCAGGCATGCCGATTTGTTGCGCGGCAGTGTATGCTGCCGTTGCGAGCGGCAGGAGGGTGTTATCAGCAAGGCCAACGTCCTCAGAGGCAATAACGACCATGCGGCGGGCGATGAAGAGGGGGTCTTCGCCCGACTGGAGCATGCGTGCGAGGTAGTAGAGTGCGGCGTCGGGGTCGGAGCCGCGGACGGATTTGTGGAAGGCGGAGATGGAATCGTAGTGTTGGTCGCCGGCGCGATCATATACGAGGGTTTTGGTGAGGGAAGCTTTGATGTCTTCTTTTGTAAGCGGTTGTTGTTGGGCGTTGCCGTCTGGCCTGGTGGGGTTTCCTCTGGTGAGGGATAGGGCGAGCTCGAGGAGGTTGAGGGCTGTTCTGGCATCGCCGTCGGCAAAGGCGGAGAGATACTGGATAAGCTCTTCGTCGATGAGAGGGCTGAGCTCGAGCCCGGCTTCGTCAATCTCCTG
>Ga0247760_1001157_pt1 | contig 25912 bp, 12 predicted proteins | sample UWRJL171409R4_FD_179936 | JGI IMG/M metagenome (GOLD analysis project Ga0247760, IMG submission 179936) | Plant litter microbial communities from Arlington Agricultural Research Station in Wisconsin, United States - UWRJ-L171-409R-4 | ecosystem: Environmental > Terrestrial > Plant litter >... | reverse complement strand
TTCAGATACTCGCATTCCCAGCACTGAGCCTGAGGCTGGCGAACTTTTTGAAAATCTTCCATCCTCCCACGTCGAAATATCCGCGTCCCATCTCCCCCCATCTCCTCAAACTCGACCACTGTGTTTTTTCGTACCTGCCAAACAGGATCCCTGTTTCACTTGATACCCCGCCGTCTAGCACCATCGTCGTTTGTCTCTTCAAAACTTTGGTCGCGCATTCAATCTCCCCTTTGAGCATTCCGCAGCCTTTCGGCAAATCCCACATCCTCGAATTCCATTCCGCCACACTCTCCCCCACCTGGAATAGTCTTCCGGGATGGCATCTGTAAGCTTGCTCCTTTCCGTCCCTATTCGCCGTCCTCTGCACTTCTCTCCTAGCTCCGCGGAGTCGACGGTTTGCGTTTGGTTTACGATGGCCTGCGCCTGTCTTGCCCAATCGTCGCGATATCTCGAATCCGCTTGCTGCCTTTGCGCTTTTCAAACCCCTGATTCTAACCGACGTCTATGATTTACAGCAAGCGCGGAACCCCTACAACAATCCGGCATACATGCCCAATGGCGCGCCAGCTCACTCGGGTCCAGTTCCCGGAGCTACTCCTCTCCTGCCGAACCAGGGCCGCGTTATTCAGACTGGTCCTATCAGAGTTCTGTGTATCGCAGACGTCCGAGGTACGACGACAAATCCACCAAGCTTACAGACGCGGGCATCATGTACTAACAAACTCTTCTCCTGCAGGCAACCTTCGGTCCCTGAACGATCTCGCTAAATCTGCCCGCGCCGATTATATCATCCATACCGGAGACTTTGGTTTCTATGACGATTCGTCATTGGAGCGCATTGCAGAGAAGTGGGTTGTTACTCCAAATATCTGATCTTGCATTACTGACTTGGGTATGACCAGGACTCTTAAGCATGTCGCGCAATACTCCCCACTGATCTCGGACGCCACGAAAAAGGCCATCTCAACAGGAGGCACAGGTCCCGTCAAACAACGTTTTCCCGCCAGCGAGCTGCCCCTTTCCGAGCTCCCACTGCTCATCTCAGGTGCTCTGAAGCTCGAAGTGCCCGTGTACACGGTATGGGGTGCCTGCGAGGATGTCCGAGTACTTGAGAAGTTCCGCAGCAAGGAGTACAAGGTCCCGAATCTGTTTATCATCGATGAAGCTCAATCTATGCTTCTAGAAATTGGTGGCGTCAAACTTCGTCTACTTGGGTTGGGCGGTGCCGTTGTCATGCACAAGCTGTTTGACAATGGTGAGGGCCGCACAACTATTGCGGGAGGACAGGGTACTATGTGGACCACTCTGCTCCAGATGGGGGAGCTCGTCGATACAGCAAACCGTGTCTATGATCCGACCGAGACCCGAGTTTTCGTCACCCATGCGTCGCCGGCCCGCGAAGGCATCCTCAATCAGCTCTCTGTTACGCTCAAGGCGGATTTCTCCATCTCGGCTGGCCTCCATTTCCGCTACGGAAGCTCATACAACGAGTTCAGCGTTAACCCCACGCTGGACCACTATCGTGGCAAGTTAGCTGCGTCCAAGGCTTCGTTCAACGATGTTTGGGAGACAGTCAAGGGAGAAGTTGAGCCGGCCATCCAACAGAATGAGGCACAGCAAACACTGCTCAAGAATGCGCTTGGTGTTGTCGAGAAAATGCCCACCACCGCAGCGGGCGGCAATCCGTTTGGTGGGGCTGCGACTGGCCAGTCAGCTGCGGCACTTGGCCAGGTCGATGAGAGCGCATTCAAAAACATGTGGAATTTCAATCTCGCTGATGCTGCCTTTGGCTGGCTTGTCTTGGAAATCCAAGATGGAAGAATTGGGACTGAGATGAGAGCCCAAGGGTTCAACTTTTCACACCGCGGTGCTAAGCAACAGCCCGGTGTAGCCCAACCTTCGTCTGCTACTGGCCGCACCTCGAGCCCCCTTCCCGCGCCGGCTCCGCCCTCAGCCCAAACGGCGCCTCCGGCTCCATCATCACAGACAACTCGACAACCTTCGCAGGTGCAACCCCCCAAGGCAGCCGTGCCCACACCCACCCCTTCACAGGTGAAGCCAACCACGCCCCAGCCTGGACCCAGCGCTTCCCCCGCGCCCAGAGAAACCGACAAGCCTGTAGCTGGCAATGGAGCCGCAGGGGCCACAGACTCGCAATCCCCAGCGACTAAGAATCCCGCGGACAACATCATCGGTCTGTTCGTCATGAACGCACAGAGCGATGAGCAGGTCCGTGACCTTTTCGCCGACGAGGATAAGGCCAAGATTATCAAGATCGAGAAGTGGGGACAGGCCAACAAAGTAGCTCAGTTCAAGACGATCGAGGATAGAGATGCCGCCATGGAACGTCTGCCCGAAGACGTCAAGAGCCGTGCGCCCGGTCAGGAGGATCGCTCCAAGCCGCTGGTGCGCATCTTCCAACCTCCCCCGGCCCGTCAGTACAGCTCTCGCGGTGGCGCCGGTAACTGGGGAAGCAGCCGCGGCGGTGCTAGAGACTCTGGCAATGCTCCTAGTGGCTATAGAAGTGCTGGAGGAGGTGGTACTGCCAGTGATAGCGAAGGTGCTGGACGACGCGGGGGTCGCGGTGGCGGCCGCGGCGGCCGCGGTGGTGACCGTAGTTTTCGTGGCCCACGTGGCCAGCGAGGAGGACTCAAGGATGGAAGCCCGGCTACTTCCTCTGCTGCCCCCGACTCTTAAATACGATGGGGTTGCAAACGAAGAACCGAATTTGTTTGGCCAGTACTGGCGCGTACGTTCTTGATTGAAAGCAGCTGACGGATACCTCTTTGGTGGCGGCTGCTGGGATTAAGAACGGGATCCCAGTGTCGGCAGTTTTGGCCCAATAGTGCCTTCGACATTAGAGGTACACTTCACCTGTTTACATATTTCACTCGGAGCGTTTCTCGGTCTACTCGGACGGAAATCTGATACTGGCTCGCTTTTCCTTGCGCGTCTCGGGTAACTTTTAATATCAGGGGGTCAGCGGGAAAAAGAAGCCGGGATGGGAGTTTCTAGAGATGATTTTTCTCACCTGCTCACTAGCTTTGTCATTGTAGTTGTCAATTGTTACATTACCCTTCTTACTGAGCGTGGGATCTGGTCTGCTTTTGTTGTTGGAGCGAAGCGAGGTACCTACCGTAGATGAGACTGCTACTCAAAAGTCAAGACCGAGGGGCGGTGCCTTTAAACTGCCTGCTTGTCTGAACATGCCGTGACACATGGTATTGTAGCTGATATACATATTGTACAAACTCTGACTAGTGATGCCCTGGACAATATCTCTACCGTTGACACAATCAGGCCTAAATCTATTAAGTTATCTCATACAAGTGTTATCTTCACGTAGACACAAATCCGACAAATCAACGCCTTGCGTCTCTTACCTCGGCTTCATCCCCTTATGTATCGCTGCCACACCCCCCGTTAAATCCTCATAACCCTGCCCGCCCACGACGAACCCGGCCTCCACAATCATGTCCCGAAACTCCTCCTGGCTAGGGAACCGCTCAATGCTCTCCACCAGGTACTGGTAGCTATCCCGATCTCCCGCCACTAGCTGCCCAATCAGCGGAATAGCTCGGAAGGACCACTCCTTGTATATAGTGTTGAAGAGAGGGTGCTTGTCGACCTTGCTGAACTCGAGACAGGCGAAAACGCCGCCGGGCTTGAGCACGCGATGGGCTTCGCGCAGCGCGGCGGGGATGTTGCTAAAGTTGCGGATTCCAAAGGCGACGGTGTAGAGGTCTACAGAGGAGGAGGGGATTCCCGAAGTGGGAGGCGGGGAGGAGGTGGTGAAGAGGGGGGTGGTGCGTGTAAGGTCTTCGGCGTTGGCTTCGACGAAGGAGAGGGCGGCTTGTTGAGAGGCGGGCAGGGTGGTGGAGCGCTGTTTGCCGACGGCAAGCATGGAGGGGTTGATATCGCTGATGGTGACGCGCACGGATGGGTTCGAGTTGAGTGTGTGGGCGGTGTGTAGCATCCGGAACGCAATGTCACCGGTTCCGCCTGCAATGTCGAGGATGTGTTGGGGCGCACGAGGGTCAGAGGAGGAGGATAGTGGGCTGAAACCGGGATTGAGGGAGGCGACGAAGTGGTCCCTGGGAAACTTATTAGCCAGAGGGGGACCTGGAGAGAGAGAGGGAGAGGGTGAACAACATACTTCCAGATGCGGTGCCAGCCGAATGACATGAGGTCGTTCATGCGATCGTACGACTCGGCAACGCTGGTGAAGACTCCGGCAACCCGCTCGCGCTTCTCAGCCTCGGTCACCGTCTCGAAACCAAAGTGTGTTGGGCGCGAGGGGTCGGGGATGGCGTATTCGGGAGTCTGCGTGTGCGTTGTCGCATTGTGGGCATTGCTGCCGCTACTGCTGCTGGTGCTATTGGCGCGGACAGCAGCAATTGGAGATCGAAAGAGCCACAAGTTGTGCCGTATGGGCGTCTGCAGTGCCCTGCGAAGGAGCACTGGTCGGGTGGCCATGGTGGTGGCAGTGGTGGGCTTTTTGAGCTTCCTCAGGATCCCGAGGACGATCTGTTTCCGAGCCAAGCAGTTTGTTCTCGGAAGGCTGAGATGTTGATCCTGGTCTCCGATTGTGGCTGAAAATTCCTGGCCGCTGACTGGTTAGCCTTGCCAAGCATGTGCCAATCCTTCGGCCTTGTCCAAGGATGGCCCAGAAGGGGAGACCAAGCCCAGACTGTTCGCGTCAATGTGCACACTTCACAGCTTAGCTGCCGTCAGTAACACTTAGAAAACGCCCTCGAGTGGATCTATTGAGGGTTTTCCCCATTGCCCGGAAGACCTCGATCTCAAATTTAAAGACCCAAATTTGAAACCTTCCAGTCGGCTCTGAGCTTGAACCCAGTGCCAAAACGATTTGCACTTGTCAGCCTCAGATAACTTCCCAGCTGTTTGCATACGTTAAAGTACCTCGTACCTGCTGACATCCCAACAATCTCTCACTGAAATTTTTTTCAGCAGTCGGATGGTATGTACCTGTATCCAAACCTTTCTTCATCCGTTCCTTGAGTTTTCCTGGACTCTGGATACGAGACTGGACCATCCGAAATTACATTTCAACCAAGTTGTACAACTCGGGCACCCCGGTGATCAAACCCAACAATAACATGAACTTCTCTGACTTGACTGCACGCTTTTTGTATACAATTGATGTGTTGATGCGTTATTGTATTGATGGCAGCCCTTGAAGATCTGCTTGAGATCTTTGACAAGCCGGAATAGGGGTCACGTTTCCAGCGTAGTTCACGGGTTAACTCATGTCTGGTGACTAGCCAGTCGCGAATGGCGGGCATGGAGAGTGGGTAGATGGGGGCGATGATTCTCTTAGCTCATTGCTTTGGTGGTGGATTGATAATATGGTTTTTGCTCATGGTATGGATCTTTGCTTAAACTGTAACCTTAAGCGGAAGCGCACAACCAACTTCAAGATAGCGAATTTGGTGAACCATGGAGCATTGCATAAATGTTACCCCCTCGTAATCTTTAATACGCCCAGTCCAAAGAACTTACGAAAGGTTATCTCTTGTAAGGCCTTGTTTCCGGGAATATTGCGAGTCGCTTTCACGTAGTCCTTCAAATAGGCCATTAGATGCATTCTGTACCGCTTAACTTGCTGGTCAGATGAGACAGCACAAAAAAAGGATCACGGCAATATGCGGGCTTGAAACCCTCTAATAGTTATAGTCCACAAATTAACTCGAGGAGTATCTCGACAATGGCAATGAACACGTGGGTGCCATCATACATGTAGACGAGTCGTGCAATGTACGAAGTAGTCCTTGGGCATTTTCGGGACTGGCTTCTGGACCAGGCACTTGAGGCCTATGTAACTAGGTAATCAAGCTCTCCTCCCTCTCACCATCTTTGTTGATGACTCAGACTTCGATATGTCCCTGTTTCGTTGTTCCTCCACTGCGGGCTATAAGATAGTTAGCACGCCGGTTTTGCAAACCCCCTCAAAAAAAAGGGGTGGGGGAGGGGGGTGCTTTCACCTTTTCAGGGAAGGAAACCTATCAGACTCTTGTTGGAGCTTACATTGCCTGGTGATGTTTTGACTCTCTTTCGAGCAAGCGTGGTTTTCGGCTCTAGAAGCCGTGCGTTTCGCAAGTAGAAACCCGCCTGCTACGTACGCTGATGACTGATTCAAATCTATGGGAGTGTCGTTAGTGCTTGACGGTTAGCGTGGATACGGTGAGTGGATCTTTCAAGCCGACCCGCTCTCAGTGGGATCGATAAGAAACGGGAGCCAGAGATTGCCGGTCTTGGCATCCTCCGTTTCCGGACTCGTGTGCTATGACTTACATCATGTCGACGAAAATGTGGATATCTTTCGATATCCCTTGTGGTCGACTTCAAGGGACACAGGAAGTCAAAAACCTGCCTGATCGGCACTGGCCGTTTATTACACGTTGCCGGAAGTCGAATCTGCTCCGCGTGCGGCCGATGCTTTGGTGACAGCAAGCAGGTAGCAACGGCAGAGAACGACACTGCCCACAATGAATAAAAGCATGATAACAAGAAGAAAAACCCCCAAACTGCTAGCGGGAGTCATTGTGGTTGAGGTGGATGTAGTTTATTCCCGATTCTGATTGGCGTTGTGAGAGATTCTAGTATTCTGGTTCTGCATGTGCTGTGCGAAATGCGGCGAGCAGCGTGGAATTGAGCAGTGTGGGGCTGTAAAACCATAGAATTGCTAGCTTTGGGGGGGGGCAAAGATGAATTGCCGGTGGTGCGAGGACTTGCATCTCTCGGCGTGCTGTGATGCCGCCGAGTGTGTATCTCTAACCCAACCCTGGCCGTTGACAACATGAGAGCGGGGCCTGCTACCTGTCGAGACTTTCTTTTCCGCCTTCGTACGGCCCTATATCGTACTCATCCGGGTACTCATCCAGCTGCCGCTTCAACTCCTTCATCTGCTTCTCCAAGTCCGGTGTCAATTGTTCATACACATCTTCGAACATGGCCCTCATGGGGGGCTTCTTCTCCTTCTCTGCCTCTGAAAATGCCCTCAGGACTGCTCCCTTGATAGCGTCTCGTGCTGCTTTCTCCTTGCTCTCATCCCAAATGCCTTTGGCTTCCATCCACTTGCGCAAGCGAGAAATGGGGTTGTCTCTCCTCTTCCAGTCCTCAACTTCCACCCTGGCGCGGTAAGCGAATGAGTCGTCCGACGTGCTGTGGTGACTGACCCGATACGTCATAGCCTCGATCAGCACAGGTTTACCGCCGTCTTGGAGTGCCAGCTCGCGAGCCTTCTTCATTGCCCGCCTGGTTGCCCAGAAATCATTGCCATCGACGCGTATTGTCTCGATACCGTAGCCCACGCCGCGGCTAGCAATGCCATCACCGCGATATTGCTCAAGTGTTGGTGTAGAGATGGCATAACCGTTATTCCGGCAGATGAAGATCACTGGACAAGACCGAGTCGCCGCAATATTGAGCGCAGCATGGAAGTCTCCTTCACTCGCTGCGCCCTCTCCAAAGTACGTCGCCACGATTCGCGGTGGAGTGTCGGGGTTCTGCATTCTCTGAATCTTGAGCGCATAAGCGGCCCCGGCGGCCTGAGGAAGCTGTGTCGCCAGAGGGGAGGAGATAGTATGCTGCCAGAGACTGAGTGTTAGGACATGCACTCTTGTTCAGCCTTGACTTTGGAAGACTGGGCTTACAATATTGAGTGCTTTGCTTCCGTAATGGACTGGCATATTTCGACCTTTCCCTGGGTCTTTCCTATTTGCGAACAGTTGGTTCATGAAGTCGGGTAGCGTGAAACCACGCTGTTGGAGCACGCCTTGTTCCCGGTACTGGCAAAATATAACATCCTCCTTCTCCAAAGCTGACGCTGTCCCGACGGTCGCTGCCTCTTCGCCTGTTGATACCATATAAAAGCTGAGGCGGCCTTGGCGCTGCGCGTCGTACATGATCAGGTCCATGACCGATACAGTGAGCATGTCTCGGTAGTGTTTGATGACCTCTTCGTCCGAAAGATCAGGTGTGAAAGTAGGATCGACAACCACACCGTGTTGGTCGACAACGCGATATGTAGGAATTGCCGCGTGCATCGCCGGCTGCTCAAAGTGCATTGAGTTGACAAAAGCCGACTTCACCGCGCCAGGAAACGAAACGTGCTTTGCGTCAGGCCGTTGCGAGATCGAGGTCGCGTTGTAGCGAGTCTGCGTCAGCGCGGGCGCCGTGACGAGGTGCGGCTGCTGGAGGGTGAGGGGGCGACGCAAGGCTGAGACCGACTGCGACGTTAACCGGAGCCTCTTCATTTTGGAGACTGACTGTAGACCAAATGTTCAATACTTCGGGGACAACGTGGAAGTGGAAAGTAAGTTCTTCTGCCTCAATGCTTTTAATTGAGCGGTGGGGGCACTGTTTGTAGGAGAAGAGAGAGTCGAAGGGGGTCACGGGGTGCACACGACGTCACTTTGTGCCGACGGAAAGCGCTCCCCAGGGGATCAGCACAGGGGCCGTGCTGGTCGATGCTTTCCCCGCATCTTCACCTTGGCTTCACCCTCAGCTGCACTCTGCCCACCTAGCGAGAGAACGCAATCAGCCGGAAGCTCAACTGCCGAGGTACGGGATTCTGTTTATCGGGATTCTACTACCGGCTCATATTTCCCAGACTGGGCGCACTGGCGTTCAGATACTTTCTTTGGGTGTTTCGAGACAAAAGCTCGAGGGAGTCCTCCGATGGCACATCGTTGTCCGTATCACTTGGTTTGTGTGTTATAGCGAATTGAAGTCTGTTGACGCCTCAAAATCTCCCGACAACCTAAGGCTGTGAGAAGAGGGAAGCACCGCGAACATGGGCCGAAATTATTGTGACCAGGCGCGACAGGGAATTCTCCAAGAGACAAAATCGCCGGGAGTTGAGATGAATAACTCTCCAAGCGAGCTTTACCTGAAAAGTCGGCACTTGCTCAAAAGTCCCGCTGTGCGCTTACGATCCGACCTCTGAGAGATTATGGACGTGGGACTAGATGTGTTTGTGGTAGTAAGGATTGTGCAAAACTTAAACAGCTTAGCAGTGTTTTCACGAGGGGTTGGCTAAAAAAATATTTCGGCCCTAGTCTTAAAATTCAAGGTTTCCAGGCTTACAATATCCGTGGACGTCAACAGCTCTGAGTTTTTCTCGTCGAGCCCTGGATGATTAAGGAGACGGACTTATAAATTTGGCCCTTGGGCTATTTGCAAGGCAAACAAGAGCTATTCCTACAGCTGTAGAAGGTTGTAAAGCACCGCACGAATAATCTTTTAGGGGTTGGAGTGTATCCTTGGTAGTCACTGCGTTGCTAGGAGGCCGTATGTGGCAAACGGTTCGCCCCTCTGGCTGGAACGCTCGAGTCACGCTAGCCGGATAAGGCGCTGCCGTATTGCTGCGTTGTCTCCAATGGCTCGTGCCCCCAACGGAGATGTTGCCTTGTCCCGCACAAGCAGGGATCTAAATGGGCTGGGGGAGCCGCCAGCCAAATGCAACCGAACCTCATCGGTCCACCATCCAGCACACAATCACCGTGAAGCCATTCCATCTCCACCGACCACATACCGGGTCACCTGTGGAAATATCCATCACTTGTGATCCATAGGCCTTTCGCCGCTGTGACATCCGATACCACCGTCCTTTGACACCTTGAACCCTCGTCCTCGAGCCTTCCGATGAGTAAACCCCGATTCCCTCGCACCGACTCCCCATTCGACCCTCCGCATACCGCCTGCCTCATGGCGTAATCCATGGCAGACCGAAGCTTCGCAAACCGCTTTAGATCGGCTGTCGATAACAACGATCACCCACTGCGCCTGCCTTCTTTCTCCTCCCCGACCTCAAGTGCTCCTTCCACGCCTGATCTGTTGTCCCGACCAGAAGCTCCTGCCAGATTTCACGCCTCACCGTCTAGGTACATAACCCCCCTGCATTGTCCTCCTATTCTCTTTTCGTCGTGCCTTCCTTTTTCATCCCAACCCACACCCCTCGACACTTTGCCTGTGATCGCGGCCCACCTATCGATCGACCTTGACCCTGCCACACGTTTGACTCCAGAATTTCCCACGTTGGGTACCTGGAGGACCGACCTACGCAGGCCCGGATTGCCAGCACGTGCATCGTCGGAAGAGCAGACCAAGAGGAAACACAGACAACTTTCAAGAAATGAAGGCAGGGGAGGTGTAGAAAGAGGGTTGGCTTGACTGGCACATTAGGTTTGCCCATTCGCTTTCGTCTGCGGCCGGCCCGCATTGCTTGGAGCACAGATCTTGGGAAATTCCACCTTGGAGTGACCAAAGCTTTGCCCCACGAGAGTTTCTGTATCCGAACCTCAGCTCGCAACTATCTGCACCGCAGTCCATATTTCAGGTTCCGTCACGCGGGGCACGCACCTCTCACCACACACCACAAGTTCCTTTTAGTCGTTGCGCTTTGGCGTGGTTTTTGAGCTTCATGACCCAAGATCACCTATTTACTCATGTCGCCTAGAGTTACCCGCTCATCGGCTCGGCAAGCAGCGAGCAACGCAGCTTCTTCGAGCTCAATACCTGCTGCTGCGGTCGTCCCCCCTCAAGCTGCCCAGACCCCGGCGCCACCTACGCGAAGGAAGCGGAAATCTCACCCCGACACGAGTCCAACCGAAGAGGAACCCGACGCTCCGACCTCGACTCGGAGATCCAAACGGCAGCGGGTAACACAGGCCGCCGCGCAACCTCTACCTCCGGCCTCGGTCACTCTGCAACCTCCAACCGCTACCGCTGCTTCCGCCGCTACACGCCGCCGGAAAGGCAAGGCCCCAGTGACCATGTCGAGCCCAGAGTAAGTCAAACAGAACATTCGCTACCCTTGCGTGTCGTGCTCACACCACTTCCAGGGCATCCACGGGCCCTGCCAACCCCCCAGACAATAATCCACAGTCGGCATCTTCTAGCCGGCGTTCCAGCCGGAACAAAAAAGTGACGCAGGTTGTGCAAGGTACGTCTAGACAGCCTTTTAACCTTCCCATTCGCAGTCTCACCCACCACCCTAAAGAATCCCCGGCCGCTTCTACCCCCGCATCGAACCGACGACCCAAGAGAATGGCGAACGAGCAGGATGTCGTCATGACAGGAACTGAGGAACACGAAAAGGAGGCCTCGGCACCTCCGCCACCCCCACCGCCTCCTCCTCCCGAAGACCATAGAGACGATAGCGACGATAACGATGACGACGATGACGAGAATCGTTACGACAGAGACGAGGATGAAGACCCATTTGGCGGGTTCGGCGGTCCGGGTGGGCCTGTCCATGGCCTCTCGAACACTCTTCGTGCTCTGACCGGCATGGTCTCGGGCATGTCTTCAAGACTGCGCGAGATATTGAACAACTTGCGTCAAAAAGGAGACCCCAGTATGCAGCTTATTGCGCTGCAGGAACTCTCAGAGATCCTCCTTGTGTCCAATGAGGACAATTTATCGGGACACTTCTCGCCAGATTCGTTTGTGAAGGAGCTAGTGGCCTTGATGCAGCCGAATGAGCTCACTGGCGAGGAAAACCCCGAGATCATGTTGCTGGCTTGTCGCTGCCTTGCCAATCTCATGGAGGCTCTGCCGGCCAGTACAGCTAACGTTGTCTATGGCGGGGCGGTTCCCGTGCTCTGCCAGAAGCTGCTCGAAATTTCGTTCATAGACCTTGCTGAGCAAGCTCTGAGCACGCTGGAGAAGATTTCGGTCGAATACCCAACGAGTATCGTCCGTGAGGGTGGCTTGACTGCTTGTCTTTCATTTCTAGACTTCTTCGCCACAAGTACTCAGCGAGTCGCCGTCACTACAGCTGCCAACTGCTGCCGAAACATACCCGAGGACTCATTCCCTGTGATTCGAGATGTCATGCCTATCCTACTCCGAGTTTTGGGGAGCAATGACCAGCGCGTGGTCGAGCAAGCCTCGCTCTGTGTCACACGCATTGTGGAAAGCTTCAAGTACCATTCTCAGAAGCTAGAAGAGCTGGTAAGCGTCGACCTGCTCAAGGCCGTCCTGCGCCTTCTGCTCCCGGGCACGACCAATCTTATCGGACCCCATATTCACACACAGTTCCTCCGGGTTCTCGCTTTCACGGCCCGCGCCAGTCCTCGTCTGTCTGCCGAGCTCTTCAAGATGAACGTGGTGGAGACGTTGTACCAGATACTAACTGGTGTTTCTCCCCCGGCTGGCACGGACGACATCGCCTCGAAGCTCGATAGCGTTCTCATTATGCAGGCGCTGATTCATAGGCCGCGGGAGCAGATTATCGAAACGCTCAATGTCATCTGCGAGTTGCTACCAAGTCTCCCCAGATTCGCCGACCCTACCATGGGCGATTTTGTCGAGATGAGCTCGCCTACTGAACCTATCACACCATCATCGCTCGGCTCTCGCAAGAAGACTTCGAACGAGAAGCGACTGGAGCTCTTGGAGGGCTGCAAGGACCAAGTTCGCAGATTTGCACTCATCCTCTTCCCTACCCTGACGGATGCCTTCTCAAGCACAGTTAACCTCACGGTCCGTCAGAAGGTCCTCACTGCACAGCTCAAGATGCTGTCTAATCTGGGCGAGGAGATTTTGGTAGAGGCCCTCAGGTCCGTCCCATATGCGTCGTTTTTGGCCTCGATTCTCTCACAGCAAGATCACCCGTCATTGGTCATGTTTGCTCTTCAGGCAACAGAGCTTTTGATGAGCCGTCTAGATTCCATCTACCGATATCAACTGTACCGGGAGGGTGTCATTGCAGAGATTGCGAAGCTGGCAGTGGCAGAGCCCGAACCCGAGGCAAAGCCGTTGACAAACGCATCTCCTGAGCTCGCTGGTGAACCAGAGCCTGAGGCTGGCGTGGACAAGAGCTCCAGTGCCGGGCAAGCTTCGGAGCAGAATGGGTCGGAAGTCGGCGATGATGACGAAGGCGACGACGAGGAGGAAGAGGAGGACGAGGACGAGGACGAGGAACGGTCACATCGCTCGTCTGATGAGGAAGACGAAGACGAAGACGAAGACGACAATGAGAATGAGAATGAGAACGACCACCATGATGACATGTCGGGTTCACCGGTTAGTTCTGAGGGCTCTACAATGTCTATCGATGGACCGCCGCGTCAGTTCCTTTCCGACTTCCCTTCAATGAAAACTAGAATCGCCGAGGTCGCCAAAAAATTCCTCGAGGTTCACGAAACCGAGAAACACGGCAAGGCAATGAAGAAGAAGGCTATGAAAATTCTTGACAATCTCGAGGCTCTGGCTGCCGATATCAAGGCATTTTATCTGCAAAGGACTTGGGGCATCGTGAGCACCGAGACCGGTCAAGGTCTCTTTACCAAGCTCGCATCTTACTTTGACTCTGATGTTCTGGAAAGCGTCACCAGTGCTGAGCTGCTACAATCTGGCATCGTCGGTGTTCTGGAGCAAGTCTTCAGCAACCCTGACGAGGAGCTCGCAGCAGCTGCCCAGTCCGCATTCCTCCAGGTCTTTATGGGATACACAGTCAAGTCGAAGCCTAAGACTGCCACAGCTGACTCACCTGCCACACCTCTCAGCGTCATGATTCACAAACTTCAGGACCTTCTTAGCAGATCGGAGCATTTTGAGGTTATCACAGTTCACCACAACTCGTTTGATGGAAACCGCAGCAGCGCTGCATCCATGTTAGCCAAGCAAATTCGACTAAAGTTGGTAGCGGATGAGGATTCAGACATCCCTCGGCCCTACAGAAACATAATGGTTTCGATCCACGCCATCACGACATTCAAGTCTTTGGATGATTACTTGCGCCCTCGTATCACGATGTCGGAACGCCCGCGCGGCTCTGCTAGACGCGACGCCGTCTCTCGAGCTCTCGCAGCCATGGCTGGGTCCGGATTACCCTTGAGCGCCGCGGCAGCCCGAATTGCCGAAAGACTGCCACAAACGGGGCATCTAACACCTGCGCCCCCGCCTCCGGCTGCGCCCTCACAATCAACTTCTGCTTCTCGATCCTCACGCAAATCCAAGTCCAAGTCCTTGCCGGCGACCGATACGCCCTCAACGCCGGAGCCGTCCACATCAAGGGAAAAGGCGGTTCTACGGAGGTCGTCCCGCCGCCAGGCAACTTCTGAGATGGCAACACCTCCACCTCCCCGCCCGCCGCCTGCTAATGAAGACGACCTTGAAAATGCCCTGGAGTGCGCGGACGAGAAGCAGATCTCTGATGATGAAGATATGGGCGAGGGCAGTGCTTTGAGCGTCGTTCGGGACCTCGATGAAGGAATGGAGGACGCCCGGACGCCCGACCCATCGGCCGTGAACCTTGAGGTCGCCGCCGGAGGCAAGATTACTGCTCGCAAGGAGGACGGGACCCGGGTTCCCACGCCGTCACAATCGAGATCTTCGACGGCTCTCCCCAGCCGAGCAAGCGCTCTCACAGCGGCGTTGCAGAGCACACCTACGCCAGCGACATCGTCACGCCCAATGTCTTATGCTGCTGCGATTCAAGCTACCCCCCAAGATTGGCACATTGAATTCAGCATCGATGGAAAGGTGATTCCGAACGAAACCACTATCTATCGTGCCGTCCACACTTCTGCCACTGCTTCCGAGGATCATGTTGGCAGGAACCTTTGGTCCGCCATCCACCCAATCAAGTTCAAACGCGTGAGCGGCCCCGCTCCCGCCGAGTCTCTGGCATTCGCATCCTCCTTTGATGCATCGACTGAAGCTGGAGATGGCAATAGCCCGGGGTCATTGGCCAAGCACCCTGTGACTGCTTCCATCTTGCGGCTCCTCAAGAAGCTCCACGATTTGAACGCAAATATCGATGATGTTTTGGTAGAGAACAAGGAGGTTCTCAAGGTCAATATTGAGCCTCTTTCGCAGTTCGTCAACACCAAGCTTACGGCCAAACTAAACCGGCAGCTGGAGGAACCGCTTGTGGTAGCTAGTAACTGCCTCCCCAGCTGGAGCGAAGATTTAGCAAGACTTTATCCGTTCCTCTTCCCCTTTGAGACGCGCCATCTTTTCCTCCAGTCAACGTCATTCGGGTATGCAAGATCCATGAGTCGCTGGCAGAATGCACAGTCCCAGGAAGAAATCCGGCGCGAGCGGCGTGACGAGCGGCCGTTCCTCGGCCGTCTGCAGCGTCAGAAAGTCCGTATCTCGCGTTCCAAGATACTTGAGTCTGCCGTCAAGGTCATGGAGCTGTACGGAGCATCGCAAAGCGTTCTGGAGGTCGAGTACTTCGAGGAAGTTGGAACAGGTCTTGGGCCTACGCTCGAGTTCTACTCGACTGTCTCTAAGGAGTTCTCGAAGAAGAAGCTGAAACTGTGGCGTGACAACGATCCGAACGGCGACGACGACTTTGTGTCAGGGTCAAACGGGTTGTTTCCTCGTCCGCTGAGCGACGAGTTCGCTACGTCAGAAGAAGGAGAGAAGATTCTCCAGCTGTTCAAGGTGCTCGGAAAGTTTGTCGCGCGGTCGATGGTCGACTCTCGCATCATTGACATTAATTTCAACCCGATTTTCTTTAGGATCGGTGATGAGTCAACAGCGGTGCGCCCTTCTCTAGGCGCAATCAAATCGGTCGACCCTGTTGTGGCGAGATCGTTGATGATTATTAAAAAGTTTGCTATGGCGAAGAAGGAGATCGACGAAGACCCCAATCGCACTGCCGCCCAGAAAGTCACGGACACGGAGTGCATCGTGGTGGACAAGATTAAGATCGATGACCTCTACCTCGATTTCACGCTGCCTGGCTACCCGGAAATTGACCTCATTCCGAACGGATCCCAAATGAGACTCACGATCGACAACGTCGACCTCTACCTTGAGAAGGTGATTGATGTGACCCTTGGCCGTGGAGTCCGGCGTCAGGTCGATGCGTTCCGAGCCGGGTTCTCTCAGGTCTTCCCCTATTCGGCACTCAGTGCATTTACACCGGATGAGCTGTGTAGCCTATTTGGCCGGGTTGAAGAAGATTGGTCTCTTGAGAGTAAGTAGCTGATGATACCCTCCGTGTCAAACTGACGCTAACGGTTGTCGTAGCTCTCATGGACTCCGTTAAGGCGGATCATGGCTACAATATGGACAGCAAGAGCGTCAAAAATCTGCTCCAGACCATGAGTGAGCTCACTCCTGCGGAACGTCGCGAGTTCCTTCAGTTTACAACTGGCAGCCCCAAGCTCCCCATTGGAGGTGGGTTCGAATCTGATACTCGGAACTGTCAAAAGCTGACCTGTTTGATAGGCTTCAAGAGTCTGACACCCATGTTCACGGTGGTATGTAAACCTAGCGAGGCCCCGTATACCTCGGACGATTACCTTCCTAGCGTGATGACGTGTGTCAATTACCTCAAGTTACCTGACTACACAAACGTCAATATGCTGAGGAAGAGGCTCTTTACTGCTATCAAGGAAGGCCAGGGCGCGTTCCACTTGTCCTAAAAGGCCCAGCCAACGACACACGATACGATTCATGTACTTAATTACACTTCTACTTTGATCAGCACAACTTTCCGTCTTGCACTTGGCACGGCTTGTTTCCAGGTCAGGAATGGGGAACAAATAGCATGGATGGCGCGCGGGGGCATTCTGGTGATTTCCCAATCCCAAAGAGACCGAGACCGGGAGCATCAGAGAACAGGGTTGGGGCTGGGTGTTTTTATTTATGGGATGTTGGGCGAAATCAGTCTTTGTTTTAAGATAATGTGATGTTTATAAACCAAGCGATGTCGGGGTGTCCCGGGGTGGGGGCAAACATTCTAGGACAGCGATGGACCTTGCCAGTGGGCGTGGGAAGGGGGAGAAAAGCATGAATTGCAGAACCGAAGGGGGGAAACCCATGGGCACACGTCATGGGGGGAGAGTAATGGTCTGCGAAGGAGAGAAAGACAGGGGAAAAGCGAACTGGTGTGTGCTACGTGATTTGTGATGGTATGGACAGCAGATAGATTGGTAACCGTGCTGCGAGTTGCTTTGGCTATATTTGTTTGCGTTTGTGTGTGAAGGACAGTTGTGTGCCAGTGATGCACTCCGAGCCCGAGGCCGGCCCCCCCCCCTCTTTCCAGTAACGTTTTGTTGAGGGTTTCCGTTCATGAACTCAGCATCGGAATAACCTGTATCAAAAATGATGCTGCGACCGATTGCAGAGACGGAAACTCCTGCGGGCAAACCCTTGAATCAGGGTTGGAAATTAGTTTTATTGTTACTTTTATTGGAGAGTCAAGCCAGGTTGGAGGCACATATCCATCCGTGCCCCAAGTCTATATCTTTAAGGGTGTTCGTACACCTAGCAAAGTAGTCTATCCCACGCTGGTCATTAAAACATTACCCTCCAGTCTACTTGCTCTCCTCCACCTCCCCAACCCTCAACTTCCTCGCCTCCCTCACCGCATCAACCCATCCCGAGGGCCGTCTTCTACCCTCCAGCCCAACCTGCTCCGCCTCCTCGGCAAACCGCAACAGTAACCCCTCAGAACACCATTCCCCAGTCGCCATGATCCCCACAGGGATCTCCCCCTCCCCTTGGCCGGGCGCAGGAGGCACAAACCCGCCTGGTACAGATACGCTGGGCAGCCCGCAGAAGTTTGCCAGCCACACGTACTCCATACTGGCGAGGGTGCGGTCTCCATCGTTGCAACCACGGCGGAGCTCGTCGGCGCCACCGAGGATGGGCCAGCCTTCGCAGGCCGTGGTGGGGGTGAGGATAATCATGTTGGGATGCTGGTGCCAGAGGTGGGAGAGGTGCTGCATGAGGGCACGGCGGAGTTTCTGAGCGAGGAGATAGTCCGTGGCGGGGGTGGTGCGGCCGAGGGCGAGGAGGATACGGTTGGCGGGGGTGAGGTGGCGGTTGGAAGGGTTGGAATGGGGGAGGAGGGTGGCGCCGTCGGTGAGCATGGTCAGGGCATGGGCAATTTGTCCTTGTGGAAGGAAGGGGATGGAGATGGGAACGGTGGTATAGTTGTGCTGTGTGGTTAGGCGGGAGACGAACTCTGAGAAGAGGGTTTGGATACGTGGCGTTGAACGGGCGAGCCAGGCTTCGGGGATACCAAGGATCTTGGAGTTTGTGGATGGGGACGGCGATATAAGTGGTGAGAAGGGAGGGAATGGCGAGGTAGGATGTGGGGTGCTGACGACCCGGAAAACGGCGGCGAGGGATGCTGCGTCGCCGGCCATGGGCCCTAAACAGGCGCAGGTAAGGGCGTGATTCTGGCCTGGATGGAAGGACAAACGGCCGTGGGTGGGTTTGAGGCCGAAGACACCACAGAGCGCCGAGGGGATGCGGATGGAACCGCCGCCGTCACTGCCCAGACCAATAGGGATGAGGCCGGTGGCCACAGCATAACCCGTACCTGAGGACGAACCGCCCGTGTAGTAGGTAGAGTTGAAGGGATTTAGGGGTGTACCGTAGTGGGGATTGTTGCCTGTTGTGTCGAGACCGAACTCGTGCATCGAAAGCTTGCCGAGTATGATGGCACCGGCGGCCTCGAGTTGGCGTACACACCAGGCTGTTTCGACGCTGTCGTCGTCGGCTGCCGCATACGTATTGGGCGACTCAAGACAAGTGCGGTAGCCGAGGATATCGTACTCGTCTTTGACAGCTGTAGGGACGCCATCAAGGGGACCCAGAGAACGCTTTTCCTTGTACCGCTGCGTAGATGCGCGGGCAGTGGCTAGCACCTTCTCAGGAATCGTCTGGAACCAGGCCTTGGAATGCTCGGTTGGGTTCGACACATCGCGACAGATCAGTGGCAACAAGGCCTCAGCAACATCCAGGGGCGTCAAGGCACCCGAGAGATAGAGCCGGCGGTAGTCGGCAACTGAATAATACTTTCCCTCGGGGTAGGTCACAGTAGAAAGTGACTCCTCCTCCTCCTCTACTGGTGCGGCATCCTTGGCGTCCTCCTCTATTTCAGATACAGGAACAACCTGAGGCTCGAACCAAGGCTCATAGTCGTGAATGTAACGGGCAATATCACGCAGGGAGCCGAAGCCCGCGTTTTGCCAAGCCAATTCCCGGACTAAACGGAACGTCTCGATGCTTTCGGCATTGGTCAGCCAATTTGCAAGGAATTCGGTAATAAGGCGGTAGCTTACAGGAAGGCTGCGACGACCAGAATGAAACCGCGGAGCCGCGGATTGGGCTTTTTTTCATTTCTGTAAGGAATGTCGGGGCTAATGTTGGCCACGTCAGCTACCTTTTTCTTTCAATATCTTGTCCTTCTCCCTCTCGTCCTGCTCTGGATAGATAAAAAAAAAAATACGACGCTTACCCCTTCAATGGATGTGGATAGTTGATAAATCGGCGAGTTTGAGACATTTTGAGGGGCAGGACCAAAAAAAAAAGACCTAGGGGTATCCTTTCATTCAGACATTTCAGTTGGAGAACAAACTGTCAAATGTGGAGGAGTCTTTTTGTATCGAGTTCGGACGGGCTGACGCGTGTTGATGTTTGAAGTGTCGTGACTGGTTGACGAATCCCGCGCGTCCCGAGTGCTGTGGCTTACCGTATCGTCTCGCCAACCACTGTCATCAACGGTCTCCAGAGCCTTGCCGACTTCTGGCGGCCTGGACTACAGGGGACACACCGCAAAGTCGTAAAGGTATCCGTAGAGAGGAGAGAGGGGTGGTGGGGTAAGGGAGCGGAAGCCTGGAGGTGTGCGGGGTCCTGCAGCCGCGAAACACAAAGCGCCCGTGGCCGCTGCTGTTGAAATCACGGTTTACAATTGGCTTGATTGGGTGTCTCGGGGAAACCACAATCATTGGTGTATCTATCCGAGTTGTCATAGAGAAGGTGAGACATGGCGCAGCCCAAGAAGTAGCAAATAGTTGTGAATTTCGTCCCAAGCACCCAAGGTGGGTCAGCTGCGTCTGGCCTGTGCGTTTGGGCGTCATTCACTCCAAGATGGAGTCCCGTCGCTGTTGGGGGTCCAGGTGAGGAATAAAAAATTCCGCAGCCCTCCCTCCTTGTTTACCTGAAATTTTTACCCAGTCTCTTCTGTATCATGTCGCTGACACACTTGGAGGTTATAAGTCTTGTCACACTTTTGCCGGCATTTGTAGCATAAAAAGCGCTTGCATTTCACCTGTGACGCGTTGAAAGTTAGTGAGGCGCCACCACGGTGGGTTCGCATGGCCCACAATGCAAAATGAACGAGAGGATAACTTGAGGCAAGAGCTATTGGTGAGGCCCGATCCTCCATTCCACCTTCCCCCGTTTATTCTCTTACGGGAGCACAGGACGAGTTCAGTGCATGGTTAGACCAGTCGCTGATGCTCGCGTTCATCAATGAGCGTAATATCGTTCAAGGGTACAGCGAGCTTCGCGAACTATTCGCGACACTGGCGGAAAACGCCCGAGTAGAGCAAACAACTGACTTTGATTCCTCCGGCCTGGGATGTCTCGCTGAGAAGGGGGTTGTCCAGGGCTCAGACGGATTTACCACCAGTGGCGGCAATTGTCTCTCGACCGAAAATGCCACAACCGTTTCTGATTTTTCTGATTCTGAGAGTCCTCTGTTTACTCATAGGTCAAACCTGACTGAAGACGATATGATCGGAGAGCTCCTCGAAATCTTTCCACAATTTAAGAAACATACGATTCGCTTTGTCCTCAAGGACTGCGACGGAGTCCTCGAGCGGGCCTATGATGGGCTGCTCAACCGCCAATATCTTATCGAATCTGGAGAGCTCCCCAAAGGCATTAATGGCTTTTACACACCCGAAGATGGCACACCACAAGACGTGTCAACAAAGTCGAGGACGACATCCTCCCGAGCGAGGAACGGCAAGAGCAAGAAGAAGCTTGATGTTTCCTATGCAGTCGTCTCACCCACCATTGACGACCTGGAATTGGAGGGTGCGTCTGGACCTCCTCAACCTTCCAAGGCGTCCCATCTCCGGTCGGGCAACGACCATGCAAGCTACTCATCGGTAAGCCGCTCGGCAGTCTGGTCATCGACTTCCAAAGTTGTTGCTCCAAAAGTTGCGCTTCCGGATCTCGGGGCTAGTCGGTCTCACATTCGCTCCGCTGCTGCTTTGAGCCGACTTGGCCCCCTGGGGCGGCAGGGTGCCTCGGTCTATATCCAACGTGCTCGCGAAGAAACGCGTAAAGCTCTTGAAAAGACCTCTGCCATGGCAGAACAACTGGTAGGCCGGCAGAGCAGCCCCACCCGGGTTGACCTCCACGGGGTCACGGTGCTTGATGGCGTTAGAATCGCCAAACATCGCGTTTGGCAGTGGTGGGATAATCTTGGTGAAAGCCGTGCCCGCATTGCTAAGGAGCAGGGGATCACCGTCATCACCGGTGTTGGCCACCATAGCCAAAACGGCGTCTCTCGGTTACGTCAAGCCGTCGGTATTGCTCTTCAGAACGACGGGTGGAAGGTAGAAGCCCTGACCGGTCAGTTCTACATTACTGGCAGGGCTTCATAGGTACGGATATGACGGGCTTTAGACGGAGTATTATACCTTCGGAATTTGCGCTATGCTGGATTCTATTTTGCGCCAACCATGACTGAATGACGAAATGATGGCTTCAAACATCGCACGTTGAGCTCGATTGGTGCTGATGATGGTTTATGTTTTGTGATAAGCTAACGCGGGATTTTGTCGCACACGATGGATAGCACAAGCAATGGCGGCTTTTGGAGAAAGGAATCGGAGGCAATGAACAATGGGATGTCGGTCAGGACCGTTATTTTTTTTCAAGAGCCGCATTTCTTGAACACAATTTCTACGGATGGGGAACTACTCTCATCATCATTTTGCAATAAAAAATAACAAGATGAAAAAGGACCTCAGTACCTTGTGTACCACAGTGTTAGCTAACAGATTTAGCCGTTGATCGCAAGGTTTACGAAGTGTAGAGTCTATCTAGCCCAAGCACAAGGTGGAGATGCTTGGCTCAGTGGGGCTGGACAGGGGTCTTGCGGGCGAAATCAAGCTCCCGTGACCGTAGCGGCCAGGAACCGATGCACCTTCCCCGGATATTACAGCCAATCAGACGCCGTTATACTTACTTGTTGTGGAGACGGTTGCTTATGACGCATGACAACGCACACAGAACACTCACTTCTTCCCAACAACTCTCCCCCGCAACGAAACAACAGCTCTCATCTTCTGTAGAAACACATTAAACAGTGTCGCTGCTAGCTACGGAAAACACATCACTTATTGAACTGTTTAGTTCTGGTCGCCTCGAGCCGCCGAGCGGCACCCTGCTCTCCGATGCCGAAGCTGTCGCAGCTTGTCGCGGCTGGCGGCTTGGTCCTAGCAGGTCTAGGATCCGTCTCGGCCGATACATATACACCCAGGCATGAAGCCGGCCGCTGTGCGATACGCGGCCATTGTGGTGCAAAGAGGCCGTTCGGCAGCCAGCTACCTTGCCCCGACAACGGTCCCGCCGAAGAACCTGATGATGCGCTCCGCGAGCAGCTGGTCGAGCTTTGCGGCCCCAAATGGAGCACCGGCCCCGTATGCTGTCTCCCCGAGCAAGTCGCTGCTCTGAAGAAATCCCTCTCGACAGCCAATCAGATCATCGCCTCTTGTCCCGCGTGCAAAGATAACTTTTACAACCTCTTCTGCACTTTCACCTGCTCCCCAGACCAGTCGCTGTTTATCAACGTGACCAAGACGATGGAGAAAAATGGCAAAACGTTGGTTACTGAGCTAGACCAGCTGATATCAGAAGGATACGGAACTGGCTTCTACAACAGCTGCAAGGATGTCAAATTCGGCCCGACCAATTCGAGAGCCATGGATCTGATTGGGGGAGGAGCCAAGAACTATTCACAGATGTTGGAGTTTCTGGGTAAAGAGCGCCTAGGAGGCTCGCCGTTTCAAATCAACTTTCCGACAGAATACAAAGAACCAGGCATGGGCGCCCTTCCGGCGAAGGCAAGGAAATGCAACGACGAAGACCCCAACTTCCGCTGTCCTTGTGTCGACTGCCCCTCAGTCTGCCCGAAGCTCCCGGAGATCGAGGAGGCGGGCTCTTGCCATGTCGGCAAGCTTCCTTGCCTCTCTTTCGCCTCCATCTTTGCTTACAGTGTTCTCTTTTTCTCTGCCGCCGCAGCTGTTGTCGGCCACGTTGCTTACCAACGGCACACCAAACGTAGGACGGAGCGACTTAGGTTACTCGCCGACGCGGCGCCTAGCGATGATGAGGATGAAGGTCATTTGACCGAGAACGGTGCCATGTTTGACCGTCCGCAAAAAACGTACATTGTCAATACATGGTGTGATGCCGCCTTTAGCCGGCTGGGTCACACTGCAGCAAGGTTTCCGGCCATCACCATCTTCACCAGCGTCGTTCTGGTTGTCATCCTCAGCCTGGGTTGGTTTCACTTCGAGATTGAAAAGGACCCCGCCCGTCTGTGGGTTAGCCCGACCTCAGCAGCTGCGAAGGAGAAGGCTTTTTTCGATTCCAACTTTGGCCCATTTTACCGAGCCGAAAAGGTTTTCCTTGTGAATGACACCAACCCCTCCGGACCTGGACCGGTTCTGAGCAAGGACACATTGGTGTGGTGGATGAGCGTCGAAAAGAGTATCCGGGAGGTCCATGGCTCAAAGTTTGGCAGCACGCTCAACGATCTCTGCCTCAAACCAACTGGGGACGCCTGCGTGGTCCAAACAGTGTCCGCCTATTTCGAGGATGACCCGTATAATGTCGACGATGATTGGAAGGACAGGCTGCGGGAGTGCGCCGAGTCACCTGTCGAATGTAGGCCCGAGTATGGCCAGCCTCTTGAGCCCAACATGATCATGGGCGGTTATCCCGAGTCCGGCGATCCTACAGAAGCTGCCGCTATGACTGTCACTTGGGTTCTCAACAACTTCCCCGAGGGCTCGCCCGAGCTTGCCCGCGCTATGGACTGGGAGGAAGCTATGAAGAATCGTATTCTCTCTCTGCAGGATGAGGTCAAGGAGCGTGGCCTTCGTCTTTCGTTCTCTACCGAGATCAGTCTGGAGCAGGAGCTTAACAAGTCAACCAATACGGATGCGAAGATCATTGTCATCAGCTACATCATCATGTTTCTTTACGCCTCTGTTGCTTTGGGTTCGACAACATTGTCTATGAAAGACCTCCTCCGGAACCCAGCGATATCCTTGGTTGAGTCCAAGTTTACTCTGGGTGTTGTTGGCATTGTCATTGTCCTGATGTCCATCACTTCGTCCATCGGACTTTTCTCCTGGGCTGGTCTGAGAGCTACTCTCATCATTGTCGATGTCATACCCTTTATCGTGCTCGCTGTGGGCGTCGATAACATCTTTTTGATCGTTCATGAATTCGAGCGGGTCAACATCAGTCATCCCGACGAGGTCGTCGAGATCAGAATTTCCAAAGCGCTGGGGCGCATGGGGCCTTCGATCCTCTTTTCTGCCATCACTGAGACCATCTCGTTTGCGCTTGGCGCTTTCGTCGGCATGCCGGCCGTCAGGAACTTTGCCATCTATGCTGCTGGCGCTGTCTTCATCAACGCTATCCTTCAGGTCACAATGTTTATCTCGGTCCTGACGCTCAATCAGATCCGGGTTGAGGACAGCCGTGCCGATTGCTTCCCCTGCGTTCAGGTCAAATCGGCTCGCATTCATCTAAGCAACAATAATGGGAATGGAGCTCGTTACTACGAAGCACCTGAGGAGAGCTTGCTCCAGCAGTTCATCCGCAAGACGTATGCGCCACGGCTGTTGGGGAAGAAGACTAAGGCTGTCATTGTCATGGTATTCCTCGGAATATTTGCCGCCGGTGTTGCTCTGATCCCCGAGGTCGAGCTTGGTCTAGATCAGCGTGTGGCCATTCCCGATGACTCGTACTTGATTCCGTACTTCAACGACCTCTACGACTACTTTGATGCCGGGCCGCCGGTCTATTTCGTCACCAAAGAGTTCAATGCCACCAAGAGAACACATCAGGAGGAAGTGTGCGCTCGATGGAATACATGCTCGCAGATGTCTCTGGCCAACATACTGGAACAAGAGAGAAAGCGGGAAGAGATTTCATACATTGCCTCTCCTGCAGCTAGCTGGATAGATGACTTTTTCCAGTGGCTCAACCCCGCCAATGACCGCTGCTGCGTCGCAGGCAGGAAGCCATGCTTGGCTGGGCGATGGAATGGTACGTTGGCGGGTATGCCAGAAGGCGAAGAGTTCACACAATACCTCGACAAGTTCCTCCACTCGCCGACAAACGAGAGGTGCTCGTTGGGTGGGCAAGCTTCGTATGGCTCGGCGGTCGTAGTGGATGCGGACAGAAACACTGTGCCGGCCAGCCACTTCCGGACAGCTCACTCACCTCTGCGCAGCCAGGAGGACTTCATCAAGGCCTACGCATCAGCTCGCCGCATATCGAACGAGATTAATGCCAACACGGGTCTGGAAGTGTTCCCATATAGCGTTTTCTATGTCTTTTTTGATCAGTACGCCACCATCGTTTCGCTGACGGCCGCCCTGTTGGGTTCTGCCATTGGCATTATCTTTCTTGTTTCTTCGGTTCTCCTTGGGTCGTTCATCACGGCTGGTATTGTCGCCTTCACCGTCGTCATGGTGATTGTGGACATTATTGGTGCAATGGCCATTATGGGCGTGTCGCTGAACGCCGTGTCCTTGGTCAATCTGATCATTTGCGTCGGCATCGCTGTCGAGTTTTGCGCCCACATCGCTCGGGCCTTCATGTTCCCGTCAAAAACGTTCATGGAGCGCGCTAAGAATCGCTTCCGTGGACGCGACGCTCGGGCATGGACGGCGCTTACCAATGTGGGTGGCAGCGTCTTTTCGGGTATCACGGTCACTAAGATTTTGGGGGTTACGGTACTCGCCTTTACGAGGAGCAAGATCTTTGAGATCTATTACTTTAGAGTATGGCTTGCGCTGGTTGTGTTTGCGGCGAGCCATGCCCTTGTATTTTTACCTGTTGCTCTATCGCTGTTTGGTGGAGAGGG
>Ga0247760_1001156_pt1 | contig 25926 bp, 21 predicted proteins | sample UWRJL171409R4_FD_179936 | JGI IMG/M metagenome (GOLD analysis project Ga0247760, IMG submission 179936) | Plant litter microbial communities from Arlington Agricultural Research Station in Wisconsin, United States - UWRJ-L171-409R-4 | ecosystem: Environmental > Terrestrial > Plant litter >... | reverse complement strand
TGCAGCTCGCCTCGGTATTCCTACGTTACGCCCTCGCCTATTCCCCGTTTCAACAGCTCGGCGGCGAAACCTTATCGCTCCTGCTGCAGTATGAGGGCGTTCGCCGGCGTCTGCAAGCCTCGTTGGCCGACGGAGCCTTTAATCTGGTTGCTATTCCCGACGGGGAAATTAACCTACTATATAACCTAGGAGACCGTTTCACGCAGCCGCAAAGTTCTCAATCCCGCATCGTGGCTCTGCTCGAATGCAAGAGGCGCTTTGAGTGTATTATTGACGGAAAACCTATTATTACCGATACGGTCCTGGGTCAGATCACAGCTGAAGTTCTCGCTTGCCCCCTGTTTGAGGTTTCCATTGGGTTTCACTCCGAGTTAGTGTTTTTTCTCCATCCCCCCCCCCCTTTTTTTTTGACTTGTCATTTCGTTACGCTCATGTTACATTTCTTTATAATACTTTTGGTAACCAGTTTCATTTATCTTTAGTGTCGTTGTCGTCATATTGGCCGTAAGGCAATATATCTGCTTCCTGAGTTTCCACATTCCCGACACCTACGTCAACCGACTTCTCCTCCTCCCATACCCACCCCCTGCAACTACCGCCGTTGCCAACCCCAGGTCTAGCATTAACAGCGGCAACAACAGCAATACGTGCATGTATGGAAAATTCAAAGACCCAGACAACGTAATCACCGTGCGTGCTTCGGAATGGCTTGATCTAGGTCTATCTCTCTGTCGCGGGATTGCCTTGAAAAACATCCAACGGATCATTTGGTGGCAGCAGCAGAGATTCTACCAAGAGAAAATCAACAAAAAAGAGTAGACATGGCTAAAAGAGGGATGACCAAAAAACAAAAAAAAGTGGTTGCCAGTGCCCACCTCCTACATAACGCACACACACGTCAGCTACTGTACTATCTTCACAACTACGCTATCGCAACAGCGCAAGGGTTAAAAAAAGGATGTGTCATACCCCTTGAGTACATGTGGTTTTCCCTACTGGACTTTAAATCGAGCAGCATATATTTCCTTGTTGGGACTGACTTGAACAGTAAAGGCAGCGCAGCTCCCTTTTAGTTATCAATAGCCTTGCTCGACAGGGACGGGACTGGACGTGTACGGTGATCATATACGCATGACTCCGGTTCTATGCCCCTCCCTCCCAAGAGGAAAATCGCCACGCCACCACCAAGAAACTAGCTACCTAGGTAGGTACATGTGTTAAGTATTTTATGTAGGGAGGGAGAGGGATCAGAAGTATCGACATAGTCATATATGTACGAAGTAATCATTCGATAGCCAAAGTCAGCGACAAGGACAAGGACAAGGTAAGGACAGCGCGAGGGTTGCAGGCAAGCATTAGAGGGCTAGGTAAAATGACTAGAGCATATAGGGTTAAAAGATTGAGGGACTAAATGTAGGTAGACACATTAGAGAGAGATATGATATCTAGTTCTGGCATGCTCCATGGCATCTTTATGTTTTTTGAGCATTCATACTAAACCCCAGTTCGCTGACCACCCAGAATGCTACCCGCGGCCTGGTTCGCACGCCCTGCTAATTCTCAAAGGCCTCGACTTCGCTTAGTATTGAAGGGGAACAGTATGGTGTCCACCTGCCGAGACCCGATGCATCCCTTCGTTGCGAACCCAGAGCCCCCACGTTGGCGGAGTGAATCAGTGGTGACCCGAGCAGAATATTGCAACGTCTGCAGAGGCCGGACTGGAAGGCGTCCCTGTCCAGTCACGACCGAGCAGTTGGGGACGGGACCAATCCAACATACAGTCAGTCCCTCGCACTCGACACAAACTACCAGCCCCGGGAGGTGCCCTGGGGAATATTTGTGGTGGCGGTGATACATGCAGTGGCCATGTGCTCGAGTTTAGTCGGTTGGGTTTTCTCGTGCGGAGGGGAGATGTTGTGTCAAGGTGCTGCCAAGTAAGGTACCTACATGTAGTTACCAAGCTACCGAGGTAAGCAGTCGGTCGGTAGGTGGACAGCATGCGAGCACGCAAGCAAGCGGAGAAGCTCGTTGGAGAAGGAAATTGTCATGTAACTGAAGAGATGAGGTTAGTTTTGGGATGCTCAACTTCCAAAAGAACTTACTCTCTGTCTCCCTCCGATAGGCATATTAACGTCAAGGACTGGATTTCTGGGGATTCTTTACGCGCAAAGAATGGCGAGAGGGGAATTGTCCGCTGTAGGGTTAAGTGGGACTGGACATGACTTTCATTTCAAACAGCCTCGTCAAACCGCTTTGTCACTGTGCATCTGTTGCAAAAACTGCGGTTGATCAGCTCTGTCCAATTGAGCTAGTCACAATTCTACGCTGGAAAGCACGGCATGCCCGACCTCTTTTTCTCTTTCTCTCGTCAGTGTTTCGTGCTGCTTCTAGCATCAGAGATCTGTCCGTTCACCGACCGACCCGCCCACTCTCTTCCTTCTCAACTACGGGATGAGAATTACTGCGTGTTTTAGGCTCTCTTTTGTTTGATATTTGAAGCTGATTCCGTCCACTCTGATGGACGGTGAAGCTGGTCCCTGGGCCTGGCGCTTTTCCGACTGGACTCACAGTTTGTCAAAGCTATATCCGCTTTGAAAAGTTTTTATTGGGATAAGCGAGTGTCTGCGGATCTGCACTGGAAGTGCCGTGCCGTGCCGTGTCTCCAAACTTTTCCTTTCTGTGTCTCATGTTTCGCGGCACTTCCGGCCCAGCCAGTCCAGCCCAGTCCAGCCCAGTCTATCCCAGAGCCAGGGTCTTCCTTGTTGTCTGAGCTGTCGGCCAGTCAAAAACCCAGCGTCAAGGGTGCCTTGCCTTGCCCTTCCACTCCTTTTTCTGTCAGATGAAAATGTTGTGTGCTTACGTTCCGATTCTCGGTCTTTATGTGTGTCAAGTCTGTTGCATTAGAGACTGGCCCGTTGGAGCGGACGCAATTTTGTGCTGGAAGATGCTGTTTTGTGTGTGTCTATCCCCAAAACTTCTCTTTCTTTGTCCAACGTTTCGCTCGGCTTCTAGCGTCGTCCGTCAGTCAGTCAGGAGCAGGGCTTGCCGTTACGCCCACTCTTTCCGTCAACTATCAACTGTCAACTCGACTTTAAAAACGCACATGTCTGGTATCTGACAAGATCCTTGGTTTTGACGAATACACAGTGCGTGTGTGAAATGCCGCGGCCAACACTCTGGTCGAAAGTTTTGCGCTGCTTCTAGCGTCAGGGGGCTTGCCGTCCCACCCGCTCTCTCGGTCAACTATCAACTGGTAAATGAAAATGTTGCCTGCTTTACGTTCAGAATTTGTCAAGTTGCATTCATGTTGGAGGCTGTGACCGGCTTGTCTCTGTTGACCTGGATTCTGTGCCTGGAACCACCATCCCAGGCTGGTTTTTGATTTTTTTTCCCAAAGTTTCGCGATTGTTTTAGCGTCAGGACTTGCCGTCTCGCCCACTTTTCTGTTAGCTATCAGCTTTCAAACGCAACGCCGTGTGCCGACAAAACGCCCAGTGTCCGACGAATGCCCAGTGCATGTGTCCTCTGCGGCTTTTCCCTGATGTTCTTCGCTACTTGCTTCTAGCATCAAAGCATATCGAGGATATTGCCGTCCCACTCACTCTTTCTCAACTATCAACTCAACTGCTAGACGAAATGCCCGGTGTCTGTATGTGACTTTCTGGGTACGCCTTTTCTTTGATCTGATTTTTGCGCTGCTTCTGCGCCAGGGGCTTGCCGTATCCACACTCTCAACTCTCAACCCTCAACTCTCAACCATTAGCTATCAGTTACTATGTAGATGAAATGCTCGACTTGATTTCCCCACTTGCGTGAATAGTGGGCAAAGCTGAGCCCAGTGTCTGGAGACGTGATATCTTCTAGGCCTGCTCGTCACAAACTTTTTCTGTTAAAGATTCCATATCCTAGATGAAGTTATTAGGTGTCTAATATGAGCTCTTTTTGCGCTGTCCTGTCTGGCGTGTTATAGCTGATTCCGCTGCTTGGTGAAGAGGCCCCGGTGATACGATGTTTTGTTGTGATGTTGATGCTTCGTGGCATAGCTCCAGTCTTTTCTCTGCCAAAGACTCAACTCCCACTCTGCATGAAACTACCGCAAATCCTATTTGTGTTGTGTTTTAGCTGATTTTGGGTGGTAGGTACTCAAAAGTCACAGGCGACGTTACTCCATTAATGGACTGCCTTGCAAACTTAATTCTGTCAAAGACAGGACTCTTCCGCTCAGTAAAACTGGCGGGTTGTACCCATGTAGTCGAACCTATTTTGGATAGCGCTGAAGAAGCCTCTGCCAATGTGGCATCTATCACATCCTGCCGTTGCACAACTCTTTTCTGTAAAATACGTGGACGCAAATCATGTGTTGGATAAAGAGTCTCAGACTCCTTGATCTCCTATTGACTGCCTCGCAAGCATCAGACTCCTGCGCTGGGTAAAACTCCCATGCATCTAGTCTCTTTGTGTTGTGCTCGACGAACTGATGCCGGATGGAGGAAAAGAGCCCCATGTCTCAGACCTCATGACTCTATCAATGGACTGGCGTTTCAAAAGTATTTTTCTAGTCGATACACCTGCGTCAGATGAAACTGACATGTCAAGTCGTTTTCGAACCGATTCTAACAGAGAAAGAATCTGGCGTCCATCATGATGAACTGGCTTTGCAAACTTATTTCTGTCAGATTCGTACGCGAATGAAATTGCGCATTTCAACTCCCGTGTCATGTTTAAGCTGATCAAATGAGTCAAGAACTAACCGGAATATAAGCCTCTCTCCATGGCAGTCAAAGATCACACAAAGTCTTTGTCACATTGTCGCCCCTTAGCTTTGCAAGCTGCTCCAGATGCATCTCTGCAGTGGTGTGAGACTGTGAGAAGGTGATTGATGCTTCTACGTACATACGTGCTGCACTATTAATGCGAGCCAAATGCATCCAGGGGACTGGAACAGTAACACATCTCTGGTCAACCTGTGGACACATCTCAACAAAGTTGTAAACACATCCCGACAGCCTTGGAACACTCCAACGAGCTAGAAACATATCCCATAACATAATCCAGGCAAAATGCCCAGCATGGACAGAAAACTCCGAGCCCAGCAGCTCTGGGGTTTCTGGCAAGAATTACTTGGCATGGACGCTCCCTCCCTGACCGACACGCAAGCCACCAACCTCGAAAAACTAAACCACCTGCCCAACCTTGAGAAAATGCTCATCGCCCTCGGCGGTACCCAAGACCCCGTGGAAGACAGCCTGAACCAGCAGCCCCTGCCCAAGTGGCATGAGAATGCGCGATCTTTGGCGGGGTTTCTCCCTTCGATTGAGCGGTGGTATCATGATCATCTTTATGATGTATCTGCAGCTGCAGCTGTGCAGACAGACAAAGCCCTGCCTTCTAATACCAACATGGAAACCTCTACATGTACTCAAACCGACAAAGCGCAAGCCCATCTTTCTAGTCTGAACTTGAAGACTGACGAAACGGAGACTGCATTAACCGGTCGCTTCTCTCCTGACTTTGTGGCCTGGCTCAACAGTGTTGACGGAAAAAAGCGCGAAAAGCACTCCGTCGCGCCAACAAAGGGGGAGCAGATGCCGTTCCGGGGCAGTGGGAGGATATGTTTTAGCTTCTGCATGTACAATGTATGTATGTATGTAAACATTGAAGTTTGCATCTTGTCTAACTTCGCCCTGTTGCTTGTCCTTGTCCATGTACCTGGCGCTGTTTTGAGTGATGCGTGCGGGTGCAAGTTTGGTACATGTAGTTGGCGTGTTTGGAGGGCCATTTCTTTCATCTTCTTTCATGACATTTCTCGTTAGGTGCCTGGGCTAGCGCGACAGGCAATATTGGTGTTGTCGGCGATTCCGGAAACAGCAACAGTTTGAACGAACAAAGAAATGGAGTCGGTAGCACAAGAGGGTCTCTGCAACAAGAATGGAATCCCATACACGAATGAAACAGCACGAATAAATCGGAATTCTAACCTAGCTTACTTAAATAGAAAATGAACACTTGAAATTTGGTCATCGCCATCGGCCATCTCATCGCATCATCGCCATGCCTTCTCGCAAAGACCGCAAGTCGGGTCACAAGTCCAATCGCACTGCTCGCCCAATGCAGGCCCGAGGAAACAGAGACACGATCGGCGAACCCACTATCACGTCCAGCTCCCGACCCAAATCTGATGGGACGGTTCACCCAATGCAGGTGTCTATGGCTGAGGGAGACGATGGACCCTTCGCTATGCCCCAACTCTCGACCCAAGTTTGATGAGACAGTGCACCCATTGGAGATGGCCACGCCCGAAGGGGACAGAACCCGCAGTGGCGAGCTCGGAGAACTCGGGGGTGAACTCAGAGGCGGTGTGCGACTCAGACACCATGAACGTAAACACAGTCAGCCTTTTGAACAATATGAAGTGAGTATTCCCGTCTTACGCACATAACTTGTAGTGTGGGGCTGACTGAGCAAGAACACCCTCGACACCCTCGGCAACACTCTCGGCGGCAATACCCTCGACAAACCTGATGAACAGGGAGTCGACGCGACCATTCGCAGACGCAAGCACAAGCACAAACCCAGCCAATCTGCTGGGGGCGAACAAGTAAGTGACCATTCTTTGCATTCTCAGAACTTCAACGCAGGACTAACACAGACAAGACCACCAGTGAACGTCGCATCCGTTCCTTTAGCGACAGCCGTGGCCATGATCTCGGAGAGGCCATTCCCAATACGAAACATGAACGCAAATACAATCGTCAATCGTTTCCCGATAGCAAAGTCTGGGGAGGCAGTACTGCCTACAAGGTTGAGGTTAAGCCTGCCAAGGACAACATGAAGTTCAAGGACAAGTACGGACATGGACACAAGTTCGAACACAAATATGAACATGGGTATGGACACGGACACGGAAACAAGCACGGCAGATCTGGTGAGCGTGACGAATACATGTACTACTGGTCGCACTCCGACTCTGACTCCGACTCTGAGTCCGAATTCGAAAGCGACAGCCACGGTCAAGCTATGTCCCCATGGACATGGGAATGGGCATGGACATGGCTCGAAACCTTAGTCAAGACATGGACGAGACGGATCGGGGGTTGGGTCCGGGACCATGGTGGCCGGGTTTTGCTTTTCGGAAGCTTTGTCCTCGTCATAGTTATGGTTTCGCCGAGTATGTGGTTACATGTGACGGATCTGGATCTGAATATTGGTTCAGTACTGCCTCGACCGATTTCGAATTTACTACTCCTCCCTCGACAAAAACCAGGACCAGTACAGCAGGGAGAAGAACGGGGACAAGATAAAACACCGGCGTACAACTACACGGTGCAAATGCACCCTGTGGTTGACGAGTTTCTGGACATTTATGGCGATGTTTCCCTGGCGATCGAGATGATGCCGTGGGATACGCGGGAGGCGTTTTTGTTGGCCCAAAAGGGAGAAGAAAACCAGTCGGGATGCAAGTCCAACGATAACTTGGGCTCTGACCACCACTTGGACGACTCGGATTTGGACTACGATTCGGATGATGATGATGACGAGAGCGGCTTATACCCCCTCTTTAAATACTCGCAGACCATTCCCAACGAACAACTACTCGACGAAACGTCCACTATAATCGACCGCATCATCTCCATTCGTCGTTTTTTGTCTCGCCCTACCCCTCCGGAAATAGAATCCCACGCCACCTCGGCCATGCATTCCTGGATTTCTCTGCAAGGCAAAATGGGCCGGTGGGCCATCCTCCATTCTCTAGATACGGATATCCGCAACGCCAAAACCAATATCATCTTACAAATTCCTCTGGGATATGCCCGAACAGAAATCCCCGAACCGATTTCATATCTGGATACGCGCTTGCCCGGCATTCTTTTCTCCCGTGTATTTGTCCAAGGAAAAGGCGGAGGGCCTCAAGGGCTGACGGTTCTCGGACAGATTGCACAAGTGAAATTGGTTTTGGAAAAGCTGGCGGAGAGTTTGGACTTTATCGGGGAGTTTGCTAATAATGCCCCAGGTACGAGTCAAGTTTGTGGTGATAATACCCCCAAACCCAGAGAGGAAGAAGGGGGAGAGGACGAAGAAAGAGCTCTCGCCCTTGGCTGCATTCTCTACAAGATGCACCCCGCACTACATGCCTTGTCAGCCGCAGCATCGCGGATCCACGGCAGGTTAACGCGGGTAGAGGAGCGGGTTAGCTTGCTGCGACGGGATTTGGAGGCGTTGATGCAGACCACGACAAAAGTATCGGCGGATGACGGTAGAGACAAACCCGGACATGCTCTTCTCTGGGACGCGGGGGAGAATAAGACCATGGAGGGCCTGTGTGCTACGACGCCCGTGTTGGTGGGATTGCCTCTCATCGACGGGGCGTGGGTGGTAAACATCACCGACACCACTGACAACATGACCACTGACTCTGACGCGAACACGGCCGCCGATAACACCTCTGACGCTGACGCCACTATGAGTGATAGAAATGACACACAGCGCTGTGATCAAGCCAACTCACCTAAGCCCAACTAACCCAAGCAAGCCAACTAAGCCGCCAAGACACAAGCCAATACCTCCTGCAAGGTAAGCAACTCAGGGGCCAGAGTTGGATGGTATGGGGCGCCCAGGGAGGCTTTTGATTGGCCACCGCCGGGCTGGATCACAGCCAAGATTTTCCAAAAACTACAAACCTCAACGCCATTTTTATCCATTCGCCATTACGAAAAGTCGCCTCCCCCGCCCTTTTTTTTCTTGTTTTCTTTTGCCAGCGATTGAATTTATCGCTTTTTTAATTCGCTAAATTGATTCTGATGACCGTTTTAGCGCGAAAACCGCGTTTCCGCCGTGCGCGCGCGCCTGATTCTCTTCGCGCGAAGTTTTCAATCACCCCGCGATTAAGATTAATTGCTAACCGAGAAAACAGCTATTTAAGCCCAATTTAAGCCCTCTGAAGTTAGAAAAGAAGCCTTGAGATTATCAGAATACTACGTACGTAAGCCTCGACCTCTTTGTTCCAATACCCTATCAAAATAGCTGACCTTTTCGAGACTCAGGCCACCCCTCCTCCCTTTTTTGACTCTTTCTCCATTTCCAATAATAGCGATAGTAAGAGTATCAATACCGCCGCCTTAGCTGTTGGAAACAGCGTTTTCTCACGACTTCGCCGCGCCAGGAGCCTTCGAGATCAAGCTGAAGATGTTGCCGCAGCAAGTTAATAACGCCGTAGTTATCGAACTTAGTGATCCTCTTCCTGATTACGTGGACCTGGATTCTTAGAGCATAATTTAGTTAAGCTTAGGCCTTGCTATTAACAAATTTGATAAATATCTAGATGAGATGGACTAATTGCCGCTATACTGGGCTGCGCAGATCCTCAACCCCGGGTGTAAACTCCGTTGGATTGAACGCTTTTTCAACAACCCCGCGCGGATTTCCGACCTTAAAGAGCAGTTTCTAGCCTTTTTTACGCGTGCCGCCCCTTTATATAACGCCCCCGTGCCATCGCCACCCCTTTACGCCGATTAATAACTAGTTGGTGGCTTCGGTCCGGATTTTTTCGATCCCCTAGAGGCATTTTAGGTTGTGGATGAGGTTGCTATTTACTTTGCTGAACCAGTTTTCTACGTGGTTGACCCTATTTCGTGGTGGTTGGCCAACCAGTGCAGGTTTCCACGACTTGCTGCCTTGGCATTGGATGTGTTATCCATCCCACCGACCATATGCGAGTGTGAGAGGGTCTTCAGCTAAGCTAAGTTTGTTGTTGGTCAACAGAGATACTCTTGCTACTGGGATATACTCTGCATGCTCTAGTGTATTAAGAATTGGCAGCGAAATTGGTTGTTTTGAAGCTGGCAGGATGAATGGAGGCTGGAGTTCTGTCTTTTGTAACTATTTTTAGCTCTCTCGGGTCGGATCAACCGTTTCCGGTGCCAAGACCTTGGTATTACCCAACTAAATAAGCCAACTCAACTCGTGATTTTCGCAAGCCAAGCCCTCCTGAGCTACCCAAGCCCAAGCCAACTCCAGGGGGTGGTATTGGCTTAGTTGGCTCGATCACAGCGCTGATGACACAGCAGCAGTAGTAGCATACTACTTCCCGCCTCCCGAGTGTTTAGACACCCCCTTCACGTCGCTTCTCGACCGCCTCTCGGAATCTGCCGCATTTAACGGCGAACGATCCACTTTTGCGCGAGACCAAGTACGGAGTTGGAAAAAACAGGTCCGTGCTCGGGCTGTGCCTCCTATAACCATATCTTGGAGGGGGGTTGATACTCTTGCACTTGTCTATCCGAGAGAGGTAGAGGCTGAGAAAGAGACTGAGAAAGATGATCCGGCTTTGAAACAGAGAGTTGAGGAAAGATTGAAGGAGCATATCCAAGGGGCGAGAGCCGAGTTTTATGCTAAGAAATATGGGGCTGGGGCACATTCGATAGGAGGAGAAGGACGGGAAATCTGGGGTGAGGAGGGAGAATAGGGCTTCCAGACCCTGGAAAGGAAAGGAAAAGTGAGGAGAAGAGGGAGGATAAGCCGGATGGAACTCCCGGACGGTGTAAGGGAGAAGGAAATTGATCTGATGGTAGAGACATTATGTTGATTGATGGAAAGCTTTGGTGGTTAGTCAAGTGTATACATGTGGTTTTGTGGGTGGCTTTCTTTTTTTTCTTGTGGTGTCGAACGGATAACGGAAGCACGGACAGACGGCCGGACGGCCGGACGTTGCGTTTCGTAACATTGCACGTGGAAAAGAGCGAGGCCGTGTGTTCTCGCCGCGGGTGCGAATGATAGAGGGGGTTGAAGAGATGCCATATGGGGAAAGCGACAAAGTTAATCGACGCAAGTTGGTTGCAACAATTGAATTGATCGAGACAAAACCTGGCTGTAACCGGGGTAATCCTAACAAAACCCTGCTTCTAGCTAGGGGGTCCAAAATACAATCTGGCTATATTGCTCTTTAGGTTATGTGATGTTATGGTCTTATTAGGTATGTTCTAATTACAAGCGAATCTGATTTAGCGTCTTGTAAAATCCATCCACCCATCCGCTTACTACCGTTTTTTCCCCGCAAGTGTGTCATATCCCGTGCCCCAGACAAATTACTTTAAAATCCATTCCTGGCAATGCTCTCCCGCTTAATGGACAGTGGGATATTCGGACTGAGATGGAGACCAAGCGCGGCAAGGACGGCATCCGTGCGCTGTTCTGTTGTTGTTTCGATGCACCAAAAATGTCAGCCCCAGAGTATCAATAGAGAAGGATGGAGATAGGACAAGGACAACGTACCATCCAATTCATATAATTGGGGCAGCGTTACCGGGAAATCCGGAATGGCATCCCCGCTCTGAACATCCAACGGGGGCTGGAGACCGCCGGCGCCATCAACGGCAAACAGCCTGGCGTTAATGGTGGCAATCTCAAAGTTGCTCTGGCGGTTCTCGAGAATACCAAAACGGTTCTCCAGCACGCCAAAGCGGTTCTCCAGCTCCGTCAAAACGGTGTTCCAGCCCATCAAGTCGCGTGTTCAAGAGGTCGAAGCGGTTGGCTGTATCCTGCGCAAAAGGTTGGATGGCGGCTTGGACCGAAGCTTGGACCGTCTGCTGGATGGTCTGTTGCAATGCGTTGACGAGATCTTGATGACTCTCATTGGATCGCGACAACATTGGCAAGGCGTCGCGATTGATCGCGCAGCGTGTCAAATGCCGACGCGATGACTTCGGGCTCGGGTTGCAGGGCTTGCATCGCTGAGCCTAACACTTTTTTTTCTTTTTCTTTTTTTCTCTCCGTGGTGTTTTGCGTCTTGTTGCTTGTTGTCTGGTTGCTTTGGTGTGAAGTTGAGGTTGCTGGGTGGGATTGGGCTGGGATGGGTCAAGCCACGTGAGAGAGGTGGGCGGTCACAACAATGGCGTCACCAGAATCCCGGACGGCGAACATTACTTATCGGAATTGAACGGGCGCATTGATTAATTCCAGGGTAGCTTTACTGAGCTTGCTCAGATCCAAGGGCAGACAAAAATTCACTTAAATCCACTCAACTCGCTGTCGGTCCCGAGGTTATAAACTACATCCGTTTAGCATTTTTTGTGCAAGTTGTCTTTTATATCTCTCATAGAAACCCCCTCTGAACTATCTCTCGCATTTGCTTCAAATTACAAATCGTCCTTAACTGTCCGTTAAATCCAAATCTGAATCTGTTTCCATTGCATCCTGGTTAGAAGATTCCCCTGAGCTTGTATCAAGCAACTCTTCTCTCGCCCCGAATTGTAGAAGAAGATCTATTACTTCCTGCTGGATACTCTTGTCCTCTTTAGGATGGCGGGGTCGCAGTTCGTTTCTGGCGACCTCGAAGGGCAGACCACCACAACTATCCCAAAATCGAGACGTGTCGCTATTCCATTCGCCTAAGCCTCTTACATTCGGATCAGCTCCGCACTGCAGAAGCAACCGGGTGACTGATATCCGTCGGGGCGCATGCCATCCCACCGCTATTTGAAGGGGGGTGAATGCAACATGGTCAGGGACAGGATTAACCTTGGCGCCGAAGCTGACCATCAGCTGAACGAGGTCGCATATATCAGAAGTTGGCATATCTGATCCGACTATTAGTCCCATGGGACAAACGTTGTCATCCTCGTCGCGGTTATCGTAGTCCACCCGGCCCTCCACGATACAGTAGCGTATTAGATCGACAAGCCCGCGGTCGCAGGCGAGAAGAAATGGGCAGTCGATATAATCATCGCGAATGCCGTATGTATTCTGGCGTTTTATATACGGATTGTTGAGTTTGAGGCTATTATTTCTCTTGAGCCACTCTATGGCGGCCCGGGGAAGACCGAGGAACACAAGGCTCAGCAGAATGATTTTGGCCCAGTTACTTTCATCCAGCATCCAGTCCGGGACCGCCGTATGATCATCCGCCGCTGTATTGGAGCTGTCGCGGAACTGCTCGAAGTCGGGGCGTCGGGGGTCCAGGAGGTCGAAAAGAAGGCCAAACACTTCCTGGCCCCCGCCTTCGTCGTCGAAATTCTTTACAAGCTTAGGCCAGCCGCCGATTGAAAATGCGTAAAACGCGCTCAGGGTCAAAATCCTTGTTCGGTTTTCACTGCCCTTGGCGGGGCGTTGAAATCGGTGCCAGGCCTCCTTCGATGTATCGCTCGAGTAGCCAATATCAACTGGGTCGAAATGAAGAAGAAAGCCAATAACTGTCTCGGCCAATAGTGATAGCGTCGACTTTTGCGAAATGTGAAAATAAGACGCAGGGCCTTGTTGTATCCTGTCGGAGATCAAAAACTCTTTGACCGTATAGTGTGACAGACGCCCCTTCTTGTTGTACAGAAAGTACAGATCATCATCTTCGTAGCCCACCTCAGGTATTTCTGCCAGACACGTGCAGATGTCTTGCAGGTCAGAAATGTCTAGCAACTGATTCTCCCAGCGTAGGTCGCCATCACGACAAGGCATGGTGACCGCAGCCGCGAGGGCGGCAGAACTGAAGTAAGTACCGTTCAAGCGATCTGGATAGGACATCCACTGCAAGGCTCTTTTCGCAAACTGCCTATTGCACTCGGGTATACCGAGGAGAATCCGCTCATACGTTTCGTCGAGTGTTTTTGGCAGATTGCCCAGAGCTTCGTAAATAGCCGCTTCCGTGGTCAGCCTCCTCAAAATATCGAGTTGGCAAGCGACCCAACGAAACCTGTTGAGAATGAGCATTTTCCGATTGGGGGGGACGGGGGGCAAGGACACATATATATTCGCAGAGTGACTTACATTCCCTTTGCCCCTGCAATGAGAGCATCCTCCACTGCGCTCACGAGAACCGGCTGCCATCTACGAAACCGGGGATCAGATCTCAAGGTCTCGCCAATGTAGAGTCTGATGTCCTCGTCGACAAGCGGGTTCAGGAGCGACATTGACTGCTCTTTCTGAAGTACGCGTTCGATATCTGGTTCTTGCCTACTCGTCGCGAGAACTCTGACATTCGGGAACCTTGACCCCCTGAGACACATCAGCGTAGACGCGAGCCGCGTCTGATTTTGCGTCTCGTCCAGTGCGTCGACTAAGAGGAAAACTGCATCGAAAGGTTGGACGACGGCCGAAAGAGCTGATATAAGCTCGTTAACGGCTGGTTCCGTGCCAGCTCCAAAAAGTTTGACGACTTCAGCCGGGACCGTGCCACTCTGTCGACAAAGTTGGCTAATTGCCCACCTCAAAAGATGAGGCGTCTCGTCTTGCGAACGGCCGAAGTAGCAGTAGTAATAGCAAAAGGCCATGCCTGCGTTCCGGGCTGTGTTGCAGTGTTTTTGGAGGGAAATGGCGATGAAGGAGAGTAACACCGTTTTACCCGCACCTGGGATACCGTAGACCCAAAAGAGCGGAACTTGTCCAGTAAGCCAGGCCGCGTACTCTCTCGATCGTAACAGCCAGGTGCCCGTGTGCTCTTCATGCAGCTGAACGGCTGCGTTGTGATTGGGAGACGGGTCCGTCGTGACGAGCCACTTTAACATGTCTTGCTTGTCCTTCTCGGATAATCGGTGCTGGATTTGATGCATGTTTGCCTTGATATCCTTCATATCAACCCTGCAAACATGTCAGACAACAGCAACGTCAATAGAAGCAGCGGAAATACTAGTACTCACACTGTATCAGACGTCAGCATCAAAGACAGCGTCGATTTGAGCTTCCCCAGATCTGTTAAAAGTCTGCGGACCTCGTTTGCCTTGGTAGACCAACGCAGTCTCTCTAGAGGCCCCAGAACAAACTTACGCCCGCCATTCATCATGACTTCTTGCTTCGGGAACAGGGACAGCAATTCGTGGAGTATGTCGCGACATGCGGTCAGAGGGCCATCCGTCTCGGCAATCTGATGGAGGAGTGGGGAATTCGACTTTGCGGTTTGAACGTGAAGCAACTGAATTACTTCTAGTACTGCCTTGATGGATCCGACCTCAATCAGGATGCTTCGCAGATCCTTCGGCGCGTCGTGGTATTGGCGGATGTACGAGCCGCAGATGCCTCCAACTGTCTTCGCAATCTGGATGATGGCAATGACGCTAGCGGCGACCTCCATGTCTGGCAGTATTACAATTCCTTGCTGGGAGCGAATAGGTAAGGTAGCTTAACGAAGGCCTAGCGTCTCGGAGGGAAGGCTCCCCGGTCGGATAAGCTTGCTGAGGAAGGGTGGGTGGTCAACTAGATAAGAAATCTTGGTAGGGAGGATGAGAGACAGCATCTTGGGCTGAGTCGGGATTCCAAAATCGTTGGGTAAATTCCCAGGCGCCAAGCCTTCATGCTGTGCTGCCTGAGGCCATGACCGGAGGCTTGCAGAATTGACCCACGCCAAAGGCAGGCAGAGCTGGCACTGCGCCACGGTGGGAGCCAATCGCAGCCAATCATGACTTGCGCCGAACATGTGATGGAGATGCTGAAGAGCCCCAAGGCAGACAGAGCTCAATCGCGACTTTGTAATTTCCGCAATCTCTGCCTGCCCAGAACCGCACCCGCGGTTGGAGTTGACAACATCTTGATACCCATCTTCCCCATGCTGCACGCCACCGCGATGAGCTTTGAGTGCCCGGGATTAGAGCTGCAAGGTTTTTCGCCTGCGCAGGCTGCCAGATCACATCTCCATGGAGCTGAACGGAGCTGAGCAGAGCTGAACTGGTTGTGAAAGTTTAGCTCCGCAAAACGAACAAATATTAAAGAGTGTGGAGAGCCCCACCTATGCTGGCTCTCATCCGGTATTCAACCCACCACTTTTACTTAGTCTTGGCCATAGTTTTTCTATGCCCTAGTGTAGCATTTCCACACACAACGCACAATTACTCTGCTTAGCGAGTCTCACATTTTGCCAGCAAGGCCAAGGTGATGTGGAAACGGAGTCGGGCAGCGCCCTCACCAGCCGCCCCGCATTTTAGGTGAATAGCTCATGGCTCGCTCCCAAGGCTCCCACTTTGTCAGCCGGCCAGGCTACCAGTTATTGTTCTGCAGGCGCCAACACCAAGTTACTAACGCCAAAAAGGGTCAAACCTCACTTACCACGGCTGTCAAAGTTAGAGCACTTATATAAGCACTAGCGCCCAGTTATTAAGCCGTCTCTTCACAATGTCCTTCAGGTCCACCGACAAATCCTCGCCTGTGCAAAATCCTGGAACCGTACAAGCGATCTAATTGGCCCAATCTGACCACCATCACCATCAAGATCATCGCCGTCGCCGTCGTCATCGCTGACTAGCTTACCGGCTGATGAAGCTATTCACAACTCTGGAAACCACAACCCAGATGGCTTGAATTGGGTCAATCAGGTTGCTTGCACGGTTCCAGGATTTTACACGGTGCCAGCACGGCTCCAAAAACCCTCAAGATGGCGGCGATTGATGACCCTTTTTAGAAGCCGCTTGGGCTCGAGTGCGTACCATGGCGACGCAGCTGAGCCCGACGACGACGTCCCAACCTAGAGTTGCTGTCTTTTTACATCGTGTGACGTGGGGAAATGCCCATTGAATCCGTTGGCAACCCGGCCTTGGCACGCGGGACAGAAGCCAATCGTCAGCCCCTGGTTGCCCCGCGATACTAGGTATGTAGGTAGTCTTTGCGCGATTGCCGCCGTTGCCGTGGTCACCTCCCTTGAAACAGAGGGATAAATGGCTAGGTACTTCGTAGCGAGTTGAGGGGATTTGTAAATTTGTCTCGCTTTGATTTGAGTAACCCTAGTAGGTATGCTGGTTGAATTTAATCAACGTTTTACCGAGCTGTCGCTTTTGCCTCTTCTTTCTGTCCAAAACGAACATCTCTCTCCGTGGTTTGATCGGGGGACTGGAGCGCGCCCATCGACATCATTACCGCTCCGAAATAAATTGTTTCTCCTCCCACAGCCTCTTCCTCGGTCGCCCTCTCGGACAGTCATTATCCGTACCATCATCATCATCACGCCAGGAATCTGGGTCCTCTTCTTCTGCTGCCCTCTTTCTTGATCTTCTTCCTCCACCATGTCGTTGACTCTCCGAAAAACCGCTATCTGGAGGACTGGAATCTGAATTCATGCTGTGAATCCCACCGGCTGCCACTACTGCCTCAGAGGCTGGCCTCTTTCTAGGGCTAGCACTCCGGGATCGTGAGGCGGCCAGCATGGCCCGCACCTGCTCGTGGTTGCGGCTTTCCATCACTAATGTGCCAGTACCAGGGTCATAGACCAAAACTCGTCGACTGGTGATACAGCTGGATAATAAAAAAACTAGTACGGTCGGCTGGAAAAGCGTCCAAGCAAAGCGCGCAAACAGACACTCGACGCTACAGCCTCCCAGGGAAAGAGTCTGGCGATTGTGGTAGTGGCTATGAAAATAGCTGTCCGAGATGGGGTTGACGATATGGACGACGGGTACAATTAGTGAAGAAGAGGAAGATGATGATTGCCCCATGTTCCGCATGTCCCGCTTGGGAACAATGGCAAAGTTTTTATCGTCAAAGACGTTGTGAATGTCGGAGCGGAGATTGATGGTGTTGTCGCTGGCGTCGATGCTTTTCTGGCTGAAGCGATCGGTAGCAACGTAGCGTCGTAGCCTCTCTCGATCCCACCACTCCTGGGCGCCGAGAGGCACAAGGTGAGCTCTTTGCATCCCCCACCGGGAATCGGTAATGCGACATGACGGTGATAATGGCGATGATGATGGTCCTAAGCAGAGTTGGTCCCACGGCGACGGCATAGCCGAATGTGGAAAGGTCCAGTCCTCGAAGCGGACGACAATTGGGTAAGGTCGCACGCCGCCAATTACCGCATCGTCGGGCAGCTGGAAAAAATACTCGTGCTCCCGGAGGATACCATCATCAGGCCGCGCGACGGGTTCGAGCTGGGACGATAAACGCGTTGCGAGGAAGCCGGTTGTGGTATTGCCTGTGACGATGCTACAGGCTGCCATGACTGTGTTGTAATCGATGCCGCCATCATCAAGTGCGCGCAGCTCCAAGAGGCTGTTTTCCGACGCCGTATAATCCGGATGCAGGATTGCGACTATGTGAGGCCGTGCATTCCCATCTCGGGCGAGATCGATAGGTGGTCGGAGACACACCATGTGGAGATGGACAGAGTCGATCGAGTCAAATGGATAGGGACGATGTGTGGAGATAAACTGATCGAGAAAAGAGCTACCGCACCGTGACCTGGTCCGAGCTCCTAAACCTGGACTTGGAAGTTGCAGAGCGTCGCACAAGTTGAGCAAAAATGGCCTCCATCTGAGCAGCAGAACAATGCATTGATTAAGTGTTTACCCTTTTCAACTTCTTTGGGTTCATTTTCTAGTTTTGTGCATTGCATGTCCGCGCACGGCTGACAAGCGAACGATCCGTTAACGGGACTTTGCTGATGTTCTTCTGACGCTGGCTGATTGAGTTTTGGTTACCGATGTTTTGCCGATGCCTGCCGGAAACCAGGTTGACGTATGCAAGGTCAGCACAAGCAACAATTTTGGCGGCGGCGTTGATGGATATCCGCAAATGGGTTGACCAGATTCAAAGCGCGGCAGGAGACGCAACGGCAGACGCGGCCAGCCATGACGACCTAAACGCGATTAAACCGAGTCAACCCAAGGTAAAGCGCAGACGAATTCAATCTCAGAGCACTGCAGTATTAGAGTCGGCATCCCAGTTTGCGTCTCAGATTTTCGCGCCATGGGATATGTAAATCACACCACTGTCTCCAACGCAGCCCACCGAGCCTCGACAGATTTGATGGACAGTATTCCCGAGCAATTACTTGCGCTTTGTCATGTTTTCACGACATGCCGCGAAAAGATTGGCGTCACATATGAACCCGATGACTACATTGCTCTTCTGTCCGCTGCTATGAAATATCAAGCGGATTTGTATCTAGAGATTTCATGGAATTTCCAGGTCTATGCGCCGTTGTTGTCAGCGGTATTTCGGCCATCCCGGCCTGTCGAGGGCCTCACGGGCGCGGCGGCGTCTTGTAATTGGATTGCTTGGTACGTTGGGTCCAGTCGTCTCGTCTCGTGACATGGTGTAAAATATCCGGCACTTGTTTTCTACGTAAAGTCACACGGCCAAGGTCACAGACCAATACCTCCCTCCCGCATTCTGTCCCCCGCAAAATGATCGATTTTGGCATCTTTTTCGACCCGGGAGCCATGTCCGACCCGGAAGCCGTCAACGCCATTAATCGGGTCTGTACCAATCTCCCCGAGTTGGCCATTAACCACACCCCGCTGGAAGCTCTTATGGAGAAACCCTTATGGCTCTGCGTCGAGACTAAGAAGCCCGGCAAAGGCTTCGAGACGGGAAAGTTACAGATTGGCGCATGGCTGGCCGCACATTGGAATTTCCTAGAATCTCTCATCGCTGCTCAGAGCCCCGACGACGACGCTCACGCAGCGAGCGAGGCGTTTCAAGCACTGGAGTTTTTTTGCCCGCCATCTTGATTTAAGGTCATTGAGTGGAGCTTGTTGGCGGCAACGAGGGATGGCCCGACGACTGTATGTCTCTCGCTCTCTCTCTCTTCCTCTCGCACTCTCTGTTTTACGCGACGAATCTGGGCACACAAAATTTTCTTTTTCATACCTCGCCCACGTAACATGCTCACCCCGGCTCAGGCCCGGCTCAGGATTGGGTCAGGATTTACTCAGGCTTCCTCACCCTTAGAACCATTTCCGGAAGGCTGCGCCATTGTATCTACAAATTACTTTAATGTCACGGTACAGTACTTGCCTGTGGCTGGCTAGATGTAGAAGGACTACAGTGCAGCACCCGACTGCACAACGTTCCACTTTTTGTGGTGTTTACGCATTGCGTCCTTCGGTGCCGTGACATACTACTTACGATATAAAGTAGATACAAAGGATATTTACGTAACTGTAGGTGCTTTTTAAAGTAGTTATTAAGAATTTACAAGTTACCGTTATTTACTAAGGTTCTTTACTAGGGTAAACCCTTTTTTTATATTAACTTAAAGCGTACGAAAGCTACTATAAAGAATAGGCTTAAATTTAAGGTAATTATTTCGTTAGATATAATTAATAAGTTTGTAAAACGTTGGACTTTTCCCATTATTAGCGAAAAAGGGCCACCTCTGGTTACAGAGGCTGCGAGGGGAAATGTGCAATGCATTGAAGCATTGTCCTCGAGCCCCTAACGACGGGTCCGCAAGGGGCGCCCGTGGTTGCCGCACAATCAGGTCGCGCTCATGTTGAGGCCGAGCCCCAGCGTGTAGCGGATGCCCATGGCAAACATCCAGACCCGCAGGCCGATGATGACTTCCTGCTCTTTAAACGCGCCGAGCCGGGTTTCCAGTTCAAGGAGCGGTACCTGCAGCTCGACGGCAAATTCACCCTTGTCTAGGCGCTGCTTCCCGATGCCCTCCCCTTCTTTGTCCCGTGCGTGCACAAAGACGGCTGCAAGCTGGGCCGCGATTGGCACCGGTCCGAGATCAGCGGCGGGCTCACGGCAATGACGGTGCCTGTCTTGGTGGTTTCCTCCTTCAGCTCCCTAATCGCGGCTTGCTCAGCCGTCTCTGACCTCGTGCGACTGATGAAGCCCGCCGGGAACTCGATCGTGTCGGCCTCGTACTGGGGACGGAACTGCCGTACCAGAATGGTGCACCACCGTCCGTGCTCATCCTTGTAGATGTTTGGCACCAACGTCCCAGCAGCTTGCGAGGATCGCGGTCGCGAAGAAAGGTATAACCTCGCTCCCGTTGCGTCCTAGTCTGGTCTCTAGGATCAATGTAGGTGACGGTGCCAAGGCCTTGGTATTTTCCGCATGAAATCTGATGCTTTTTAAGAATCTAAGGAGACGGTGCTTTCGGTGTTTCCGGTAGCGGGTCTGGTTCCGCGGCAGCCATTTTGATACTGGTGCCTAGGTACCTAGGCAGTGTGTGATGTTCTAGGGTATCAAGGGATGCATCTGCCGAATGGCGAAATGCTGTGAGAGCCTGATCTCTTTGGTGTGGTTGGGAACTTAAGATTGCTTTGCTGCGGTGCCGAGGAAAGACTGACGACGTTGCTGCATGGATGCCTCGTCGGGCTCTGACTCTTGAAGATCCTGCATGCTTTGACGCATGCAACTCGACTCAAACTGTGTTATTCGGGCCACTCCTGCAGGGATATTTGGTGAGGGGTGCGGGGCTGTGTCAAGCTTCTTTCCACCTGTGTGCCCGGTTTAGAGCAATGGTTGGTGGGGTTTTCTTGCGCAGCCGTGCGTGGTGGGTGACACAAGACGCCTTGAACATGGCGGAAGGTTCTGCGGCATGGTGCTGCGGATCTTATCGGAAATAATAGTCCTACAGATCCCCATATCAACTGACCCACGATCGAGGCAGTTCTCACGCGATACAAGATCGTTTCTAGAAGCACATGTACCTGCCCCACCCAGCCTGAGTACAGAGCCAGGGTATTCTCGCTCAGATGACCCGCGTTTTGTGCGAGGACATGAGGGATTTGACCCCATTGAGAGCAACAAACAGCTTGGAATCGTATATAAGCAACATCCCCAAAGCTGAAAGACTGGAATACCAGTTTTCGACAGTCCAGGGCGTTCTCACCGAGATCCAACTCCACCGTTCCTCAATAAACAGGGCCGACTCGGCACTTCGAGTATTTACACCACTCATCAGCTTTATTGACCGTCATTCTGCGGCTGTGGACATGATGGCGCAAAACTTTGGCTCGCCTACTTGCCTGATATGGGGCTGTTTGCGGGCCATCCTGAGGGTAGACTCCCTATGCCCCCCTGTTCACACCTGCGGATCATATATCTGACCCAGAGCGTTATCAGATGGCTCGAAATGTGCCCCTCTACTTCACCAGTCTGCTGCAGCTGGTCGAACAATTTGCCAACCAGCTCTGCTTGTACAGTCGTTATGACCGGCTTTTCCATGACAACCAGGAGTTTACGTATGCGCTGTATGACACGTATTTGGATGTTATTATATTTCTCCGAAAGGCCAGAGATGCGTTGCGTACAAGCTGTTAGTCAGGCTTTCATGCGTCACGTTGAAACATGATTACTTACCTCTCCTGTCCTGCAGGCACTCTAACCGCATGGCTCAGTCGAGCCTGGGCGAGCTTCGAGGGTGAGTTCGATGAGATCTGCCAGAAGTTGAAACGCCGATTTGAGAGCCTTCTTCTCCTGAGCACTTTTATTCATCGGGATGCCGTGCACCAAGACATGGAACGGCAGACGAAATACCACGCCCATTCAGCTCAAGCCCTGGAGAACCAACTCCACTGGGACGTCATATCGTGGCTCTCAGCGGTCGACTATCACGAGGACCGGCGACGCAACAGCCAGAGATGCGGCTCCGAGACCTGCCAATGGATCTTCAACCATCCCTTCTTCCAGGCCTGGGCCCATGGCGAGACAACCCGCGTGGGGTGGGTTTTTGGCATGGCGGGTATTGGGAAGACGGTACTCTGTTCCTCCATCATTGACAGGCTCGAGGCAGACAGCCGCGCAAAGAGCCATGGGGATACATCGGTGATCTACTTCTTCTTTGACGAAACAGATGAAAGTCGCAGCAACACATTGGCAATGTACCGCACCCTTATCTCCCAACTCGTAGCCCAGATTCCGTCCTGTGTCGAGCCTGTCAAGGCGGCTTTTGCCATGGCGAGGAAATTCAGAAGGGGCCACATGACGTGGTCTGAGAGTCCGCCTGCCTTGCTGAAACAAGTACTGGCGCTATCAAGGCAAACTTTTGTGGTAATCGACGGTATGGACGAGTGCAGGGACATGGAGGACCACTTGGGTGATCTGTTGGGAGTCCTCGAATCTTCCGACACTTGCCGTGTCTTGTTGCTCAGCAGAGACACGCTTGAGATCAGGAAAAAACTCGTGGAGCGAAAACCGCTCGAGCTGGAAATGACGCGGGACTCGACCAAGACGGACGTCGACTCATACTTCTCGGCGATTCTCAAAGAGCTGGAAATAACCGCGCCAGAGGGACTGAAGCGGGACAAGCTCCTATCTCAGCTCTCTGCCGGAGCCGATGGCATGTTCCTTTGGGCGCGCTTCATGGCAGAGGAACTGAAGACCGCTACCTGTCCAGAGGATGTGTACCAGGTAGCAGCACGCACACCGGGGGGGCTCAACCTCTACTACGGCTTGGCTCTGAAACGGCTGTCACACGGGCCGCCCCGGGTGCTGGAGCTCGCTCGAGACATTTTCACCCATGTTTTGTGCAGCCCAAGGCCGCTGACCTGGGCTGAGCTGCAATGCAGCCTCTCTCGCGATGCCAATGGATCTCCCGGGGTTCCGCCTTGTCGCGCAGGGCGCCTGCCATACAAATCTGCGGTTCTCAAGGTGTGTCAGCCCTTCATCGAGTACCACGCGGGGGGTGATTACTTTCGCCCTGCGCATTTGTCCGTGGCTCAGTTCTTCACCTCGCCGACCGACGACTCTGCGCAAAATACTCTGCGGATTAATCTCCCGGCTGGGCATAAGAGGATTGCCAATATTCTCCTCGACTACCTCGCCGAAATGGAGACTCAGGGGAGTGGTGTTGACCCGAACCCTGCTGTGTTTCCTCTCCTTGCCTATGCTACCTCGCACTGGTACTACCATCTGGTCAACGCGGAGGTGGACATGGAGCTGCGTAGCAAAGCTCTGGCCTTTTTATCTTGCGAAACCCGACGTCGGGCTTGGCTCAAGAGGTTGTTACTACTGAATCTCCATTCGTTTCCCGCTCCCGAAATCTTTCGGACCTTCAGAAAGGTCCGAGGGCTCCTGAAAACTCACAATGGCAGCGAAGATTTTCGCATTGACGAGCTCGAGGACATTCTCATGGTTCTCGTCGCGCTTGACGTGGCCCGAATCCAAGCTCGAGGCAGCTGTGTCAAGGGGCCGTCTTACACCCCGACAATCAACAACTCGGACAAGATCATGATTGTACGGGACCTGGCCAGGGTCTACAAGCTGGCCAACCGGGTGGAGGACGGCATCTGCCACCTGGAGGCTGGTAGGGCACTCCTGGAACGGGAAGCTGCGGCGCGGCCCGAGGACAGCGTTTGGATCGCCAACGGACTGGGCATCCTATATGATCAGCAGGGCCGGGTCGAACGAGCCATCGAGACCCAGCAGCTGGCGCTCGCTCTCCTAGACGCGTCCCAGGAGCCTAACGAGTTCGACCAGATCCTCACTATCAACGAGCTGGGCAGGCTCTACCGCCACCAGGAGAGGTTCGCCGAATCGCAAGCCATGCATCTCCGGGCGCTAGGAACGTTGCAACAGATGCTGCCAGACAGCGATGTTCAGGTGATTTGGACCAAGAGCCACCTGGCCAAGTGCTATCGGATGCAGGGTCGGCTCGACGAAGCCCTGCAGCTGCAGACGCAGGTGCTTGCCGTGCGCGTGCAGCTTCTTGGTTCTGAGCACGCACACGTGCTCTGGGATATGAGCGACTTGGCTAAATGTTATCGCGATCTGGGCCACTTAGCCACGGCGTGCCGGCTGCAGGAGAACTCGGTCCGCCTGCGCGAGAAGGTGCTGGGCCCGAGCCACCACGACACGCTGTGGGCGCAGAACGACCTGGGGCTCATGTATGAGATGGCCGGGAAACGAGAAGAGGCTCGAGTGGCGCATCTGAAGGGATGGGAGGGCCAGAAGCTCACATTGGGCCCCCATCACCAAACGACATTATGGAGCCTGGCCGAGATAACGAGATTGGCTGATAAGCAAGGGGGCGATTGGGAACATGTCTGCCGAGAAGGTCCAGATTGATGGGGAGTGCATCTCACTAGAGTTCGTGTAGCGTCCTACTACAAAATAGAGTTTTGCAAGACAATTTGCCAGGGTGTTAAACTATCAGTGCCACGAACATCTTCAGCTAACAGTTTTCTATTACGTACCATAGGCTACATAACGCTCTATTTTCTTAATGGCCGGCATTGATAGAATATTTGCCAATTAGATGCTTTTTTAAAATTTTAATTTTTTTTTTTTTTTTAATTACGTTGTACATTCTGTATTTACAAACGTGCCTCAATCCGCGCGCCCAGCTGAACAGCAACATCACAGTTTTGTCTTCGCAAACTATAAGGTGCGTATGGCTTTGAGCTTGAAATGATACGTAGGACTAGGGTCCGTAAAATCAGGCTCATCTTTCAATTTATAAACTGTGCGGACTAATTACCTCTAAAGCTATGGCCTTGGTGTTTGAGCGCGCCGCATGTTGGTTGTTTCGCTTTAGCATTGAACGCAATGGTGTCTTCGTATTCCCCATACATAGAGGTATCTAAAAAAAAATACTAGTTGCAGCAGCATCACGGTATCGCGGTGGTGTTGATGTCTGCAAAATAGAGAAATCGTAGAATCCGGTTGCCCCTCATGAGTGGTGAGATGCACGGCGGCGACGGCGACAAAAACGCCAAGGCGCTTAAAAAAACAGAGTATGTCTATTCGCAGAGTGGAAAGTGCCACCCCGCAGAGTTAAAAAAAAAAGTGCCCCACTTTGACAGCTGCGCCAGCCAGGCGCAACCCATCACGACTGTCGTCACGATTGATCGCTATTGCAAAAGCGATTCCAAAGCCAAATCTTCCATTCTGCAGTTAAATCTCATTGCGAACGCGTGTTTCAATTGATTACGTAACCAGATTCAGCGCCCTGATTGGTCGGATCTGACCTGTTCTTCAGCCCTGGTGTTGATCGCCCTGGTGCTGGCTACCTTCCTTATACGTGGATGACGGCTTTCTGAAGCCGCCCTGGTTGTTTGGATCTTGGGAGCCTTGCCCTCTGCATCTGGCGGGCGCGCTGGACAAGCTGCCAGCCATTTTACTACTGTTAAGTGTCGCTGTATACCTTAGCCTTCACGTTCCAGAAGTATACCTAGCCGCGTGAAGGGGTCTCTTCCGAATCGCTGGCATCAAGGCTCCGAATCGCCGTCGCCATCGCGGTCGTGTATCTGGAAACTAGCCAATTAGCGATCGAAAACAGCTGAAAAA